>Ga0068856_100007718_pt1 | contig 10504 bp, 9 predicted proteins | sample KBSCornC62_FD_66595 | JGI IMG/M metagenome (GOLD analysis project Ga0068856, IMG submission 66595) | Corn rhizosphere microbial communities from Kellogg Biological Station, Michigan, USA - KBS Corn C6-2 | ecosystem: Host-associated > Plants > Roots > Rhizosphere > Soil ... | reverse complement strand
GCCTCGCCGATAGCAGAAAGTATTCTTTTGGACCGTTCTGCCCGCGCGATTAACCTATCCTCCTCAAGCTGTCGCTCGAATTCCCGATCGCGATCTCAACCTGCGCCGTGAGAGGCTGTGTAAAACTCCCGACTGGGTATCCTCGATTGATAATTGACCACCCTCTGGTGTGCTGAGCATAATCGCAACACATTGCTGTGAAAGGATTTCCACAGAGCTCTACTCGTCTGTCAAAGGGCGGTAGCCTGTCCCACTTCGACCTGGCCCTCTCGAAGGTCGAGATTTCCCCGTTTAGGTCCTTGCTTCACTAGCAGCCACCAAAACATGTGCGGAATAAACGGGATTTTCGCCTATCACTCAGCCGCAAGTTTGCCAAAGGAAGCTGAGCTTTTGTCCACTCGTGACGCAATGCTGGGGCGCGGCCCGGACGGTGCTGGCGTTTGGTGGGATACGGAGCGGCGTTGCGGTTTTGGCCACCGACGTCTTTCCATCCTTGACCTTTCTGATCGCGCGGCTCAACCAATGACGAGTGATGACCGACGCCTAGTCATCGTTTTCAATGGCGAGATCTACAACTATCCCCAATTGAGGGTTGAACTAGAAACTTCTGGGGTTCACTTTAAGACTTCGTCTGATACCGAGGTTTTGCTGCATTTGTATGCGCGCTCTGGAGCCGGTATGGTCCATAGGCTTCGCGGCATGTTTGCTTTCGCCATCTGGGATGAAACGCGACGGGGCATGTTCCTGGCGCGGGATCCGTATGGTATCAAGCCGCTCTACACAGCTAATGATGGGTGGACGTTCCGCTTTGCGTCTCAAGTCAAAGCCCTCCTCGCAGGAGGGCAGATTTCGCGCGATCCCGAACCTGCGGGCATTGTCGGTTTTCATCTCTATGGGAATGTTCCGGAGCCTTTTACGTTCTATCGAGAGGTCCGGGCCTTACCTGCAGGCCATACGCAATGGATTGACACTGATGGCGTGCGCGAGCCTGTTGCGTTTTCGAATTTGGCCGAAGTATTGGCAACTGAGGGGCTTTGCCCACGACCACAAAGCGAGCTTGTGGATTGTCTTCGGGATGCGGTAGCCGACAGTGTGCGCACTCACCTGCTGGCAGACGTAGAGGTCGGTTTATTTCTCTCCGCCGGCGTCGATTCCGGCTCGTTGCTTGGCGCGATGCGAGATGCAGGACAACGGGAAATCCGTGCCATCACGCTAGGTTACGAAGAGTTCCACGGCACCTCCGACGATGAGGTCCCCCTGGCGTCCCGCGTTTGCCGACAGTACGGTGCCCAGCACATTGTTCGTCGGGTGAACAAACAAGAATTTCTCGACGATCTTCCCTACATCCTGGAGGCTATGGACCAGCCTTCGATTGATGGGGTAAACACCTGGTTCGTTTCTAAGGCGGCGAAGGAAGCAGGCTTGAAAGTCGTTCTTTCGGGGCTTGGCGGCGATGAGCTTTTGGGAGGTTACCCCAGCCTAAAAGATTTGCCGCGCTGGCATTTCTGGTTCGGTCCCTTCGCTTACGTGCCGGGCCTGGCCGCGTTTGCCCGTGGGATGGTCGAAGCCGTCGCACCTGGATTTTCGCAGAAGCACCCGAAAGCGCTTGCCTTACTCAAATACTCGGGGAGTTGGTCTGGGGCTTATATGCTTCGACGCGGCTTGTTCTTGCCCCATGAACTATCCCGGATTCTGGGCACCGATCTAGCACGTGAAGGCCTACGACGGTTAAAGCCATTGCAACGCCTAAGCGAATGCATTAAGCCCGATCCCGGTTCGGTCGCGGGTCGCGTATGCGCCTTCGAATCAGCCAACTACATGCGCAACCAGCTCTTGCGTGACGCCGATTGGGCTGGCATGGCCCACAGTGTGGAAATTCGTGTGCCACTCGTCGATCTGACTCTACTGCGCGCGCTGGCGCCCTTCATTCCTACTCTCCAGCCGGGGCTGGGCAAGTCCGTACTTGCGAGAGTGCCGAGGATTCCGCTGCTTGAAGAAAACCTCGCTCGGGCAAAGACAGGCTTCAGTGTACCGACCAGCAGCTGGATGCTTACCGCAAATGCGCGAGATGCCTGGCCTCGATTGCTCGCTCCCGAAACTAGGGGGCACATCTCGAGGGCTTGGTCGCGAGCTGTCCTAGACCGTTGGATGCCTGGGCACATCGCGAGAGAGACGCAGGCAGCTTGAAGAGCAAACCAACGATGCTGGCACTCGTGCCGGATGCATTCGGGGGACGCGGAGGCATTTCGCAATACAACCGAGATTTTCTGGGAGCTGTGGCGAATTCGGGGATGAATGTGCTCATCGTGCCGCGCGATGCACCCGATCCCTACTTCTTACCCAACAACATTCGCCAGACCAGACCTCTTCATGGGAAATTTCGGTATACCGGGTACGCCCTGCGGACGGCTCTAAGTACAAGGGTGGACGTGGTTTTTTGTGGACACCTGTTCATGGCATCCCTTGCAGCGATCATCGCCCGGCTAAAAAGAGCACAGCTCATCATCCAAACCCATGGCATTGAGGCGTGGCCGCAACCTACGGCGCAACAGCGGAAGGCAGTAGAGTCAGCCGATCTCGTTCTTTCAGTCTCTCGACACACACGAGCTACGGTGCTGTCGTGGGCTGCAATAGATCCAGCGCGCGTAATCGTCTTACCCAACACTGTGAGAAATGAATTCATTCCGGGAAGCGGATCGAGGGGTCGTGCCATTCTTGGAATGGAAGGCAAGCATGTTCTCCTGACTGTCGCACGCATGGACTCGCAACAGCAGTACAAGGGGCAGGACCGTATGATCGCCGCGATGCCCCGCCTTGTCGCGATGGGGCACGATGTTTACTACCTTATCGCCGGCGAAGGCGATGATCGGCCTAGATTGGAAGCTCTCGCGCGAGAAAGAGGAGTACAAGATCGCGTGCGTTTTCTGGGTCCGGTGCCGACTCCTCAATTGAAGGACCTGTACCGGGCCGTCGACTTGTATGTGATGCCGTCAGTTGGTGAGGGATTTGGAATCGCGTTCCTTGAAGCCATGGCAACCGGCATACCGGCTGCCGGCCTCGATGTCGGGGGTTCACGAGATGTGCTAGCAGATGGCGAACTTGGGATTTGTGTTCCTGAATCTGATTTCCTGTACGCCATTCATCGAGCCCTGACCGCACCAAAACCTGATCCGAGCGCGCTCACCAAGGCAGCGCGGGCTCGATTTGGCCGTGATAAGTTCGGGGCTGGAGTGGTATCTGTGTTGAAACGCCTTAAAGAGACTGCGTAATGGCGACTGCTGCACTCGAACCTAGACCACAAGAAGAGCCTTCACCGGTCCCTCGCGGGCGTGTGCTGGTGCTAGAGCCGGGACGGGCGGAGCGCAATTATTGGCGAGACTTGTGGTGTTACCGGGAGTTGTTTGCCGTGCTCGCTTGGCGCGACCTTGCTGTTCGCTATAAGCAGACTGCGATCGGAGTGGCCTGGGCTGTGATCCGCCCAGTGCTGACCATGATGATCTTCACTGTTCTGTTCAGCCGCCTAGCCAAGCTACCCACTGAGGGACACGCGCCTTATCCGGTAATGGTGTTTGCCGGTATGCTTCCCTGGACTTTGTTCTCAACAATCCTGGGTGATGCAGCCGCCAGCCTAGTTGCGAACGCAAGTCTAATCGGGAAAGTCTATTTCCCGCGCCTGATCGTCCCGTCGGCAACTATTCTTGTGGCATTGGTGGATTTTTCAGTCACTTTCTTTCTTCTCATTGCCATGATGGTTTGGTATCGGTTTCTCCCCGACTGGCACTTCATGGTGTTGCCTCTCTTTGTTGCTCTGGCGGTGCTTGCCAGCATTGGCCCTGCCCTTTTCATAACCGCTCTCAATGTCAAGTATCGCGATTTTCGCTACATCATTCCATTTATTCTGCAGTTCGGGTTGTACATCTCTCCCGTTGGATTTTCCAGTTCGGTGGTTCCGGCCAAGTGGCGCCTGCTATACAACTTGAACCCGGTTGCTGGCGTTATCGACGGCTTTCGCTGGTGCCTGTTGCGCGGTCAAACCACGTTGTACCTGCCCGGATTGCTGTTGAGCATGATCGTGACGGCTGGATTTTTGATGCTCGGGGTTTCGTATTTCAGAAAAACTGAGCGAACCTTCGCTGATCTCCTGTAATGAGTAGACACACGGTTATCCGCGCCGAACACCTCGGAAAGAAGTATCTCATCAGCCACCAGGGCGAGAGGGAGCGGTACATAGCCCTGCGCGATGTGATCACGCGGAAGGTGATGTCTGCACACCGATCCGCCCTCAATTTTTTTCGCAAGCCTCAGGCAAGGCAGAGGAGGAGCGAGGAGTTCTGGGCAATCAAGGATCTCAATTTCGAGATCAAACAAGGAGAAGTTGTTGGGATCATTGGGCGAAATGGTGCGGGCAAGAGCACTCTTCTGAAGATCTTGTCGCGAATTACAGAGCCAAGCGAAGGACGTGTCGAAATTGCTGGACGAGTGGCTAGCCTTCTAGAAGTGGGTACAGGCTTTCATCCAGAACTCACGGGACGTGAAAACATCTACCTAAATGGCACGATCCTGGGCATGACGCGCCCTGAGATCAGGCGCAAGTTTGACGAGATTGTTGCGTTTGCCGAGGTTGAACAGTTTCTCGATACACCAGTCAAACGCTATTCGTCAGGAATGCACGTTCGCTTAGCTTTTTCGGTTGCGGCCCATATGGAACCGGAAATACTAGTGGTGGACGAGGTGCTCGCGGTCGGCGATGCCGAATTTCAGAGCAAGTGCATTGGAAAGATGAAAGGAGTTGCTGGAACCGGAGACCGCACCATCCTGTTTGTGAGTCACAACATGGCCGCTTGCAAGCAGCTTTGCCGGCGCGGTATCTGGCTCGACCACGGCGTAATTCGAATGATGGGATCCATCGATGAGGTCATCGAAGCCTACCTTGCGGATCTCCATGAGCAATCGGCGTCAGGGATACTTTCGGAAGCAGACGTAAGCGGGGATGGACAAGTTGATTTGCTGTCGTACTCCGTGTCGAATCCCGACAGCGAAGCTGGCCTGCCGCCCAAGACTCGAGATGACATCTTGATTCGCGTGAACCTGCTTGCACATCAGGACATCAAGCACCCCGCCTGCGGGATAAGCATATACAACCAGTTCGGCACCCTGATGACCGCCATCAACACGGTTGAACTTGGGGTGCCGCTGCCGTCCCTGTCGGTTGGCAATGGATCTGTCGACGTACGCATTCGGAACAATGTCTTGCTTCCCGGCTTGTACACCGCGAGCTTCTGGGTCATGAACCCGCAAGGACACATCTATGCAATGACCGAAAACTCCATTGTCTTCGAGATTGCTCAGACTCCCCTCTATGGCACCTGCGAAGTCAACCATCTTTGGGGATGTGTGTATTCGGACGTTCAATTCTCGATTGGCACTCTGGCTGACGGAGTCGATCCAAGAAAACAAGCTTCGGAGCAGATGTACACTGTCCGAGAAAGGGACTGAAACATTGTCCATTAGCAGCTCGACCCGAGGCCCCTTGTACAGTCGAGTATTTCGTCGGGCAGTCCCGCAATCGTTGAAAAACCTCGGAAAGTCCTTTCTGAAAAAGTCATTCCCAACCGTCTATTCGCGTGTTTTTTGGAACGGTTTAGCCGCACACGTGCACTCTCACTGGGGCTACGATGATTACGATTTTGATGTTGTTGCTAAGTGCATCGAGACCATCGGCGCTGAATCGGTTGTGGACGTGGGTTGTGGATCCGGAAGACTGTTTCCGCTATTTATCGATCAGCGGGTTGAGTTCTGCGGATGTGACATTTCCCCCGTGGCTCTGTCCCTCGCCAGAAGGCGGTTTCCCGAATCCAATTTGAGGGAAGTCGCTGTCGAAGGAATTTCTGATCTCGTACTCGGCCGGAGGTTCGACCTTGCGGTCAGCCACAGGGTTCTGCAGCACATCCCCCCGGCTAGCTTTGATAAGGCGCTTCGGGGTATTACAACAGTAGCTTCAGCCATTTACGTAAATGAGATGACTGCCGATCAAACGCCTCTCACTAGTTCGTACATGTTTTCACATAACTACATCACAGAGTTTCAGAATCTCGGGTTTTCTCTAGTTTTATCCGGCGTCCTCGATGTCGTTGGTGATCCACCCCATCACTGGATGCTCTTCGTCAGAAGTTGTTGATTTCCGAGTTTAGACGTTGACCACCCTTATCACTGGTGCTGCTGGCTTCATTGGAAGCCATCTCACGGAACTGCTTCTGCGAGAAGGTCGACAGGTTCGTGCGCTAGTTCGCTATAGCAGCCGAGGAGAAATCGGACACCTTAGTTCGCTGCCGACTGAATTGCGTGACAAGCTCGACATTCGAGCCGGTGATATATCTGATCCATTCTTTACGCGAGATCTGGTCCAAGGCTGCGACGCAGTGCTTCACCTTGCCGCGCTGATCGGGATCCCCTATTCCTATGTCGCGCCTTCGTCTTATGTCAGTACCAATGTCACCGGAACGCTTAACATTTTGGAAGCATCTCGGCAAACGAAGGTACGCCGTGTCATCGTTACCTCAACCAGCGAGGTTTATGGCACTGCGATTTACTCTCCCATCGACGAAAAGCACCCACTCCAGGCGCAATCACCCTATTCAGCGAGTAAGATTGCAGCGGATAAAATCGCTGAGTCCTATTTTCGCAGTTTTGAACTGCCGGTAGTGACTTTGCGACCATTTAATACCTTCGGTCCGCGGCAGTCCGCACGAGCCATAATCCCCACAATTCTAGGACAAGCCTTAAGCGGTGAGCGGGAGATCAAGCTTGGCAATTTGACGCCGAAGCGTGATTTGACATTTGTGGCTGATACCGCCCGAGCTTTTTTGCTCGCGTTAGAAGCTCCCGGCATCGAGGGCGAAACCATTCACTTTGGGCAGGGCAATGCGTGGTCGATCGAGGAGGTCGCCGCAGCCTGCCTAAAAACGGTTGGCTGCAGCGCACCGATTACCCTTGACGGCCGTCGAAAGAGACCGGAAAAGAGCGAGGTTCACGTGCTCTTGTGTAATGCCGCTAAAGCACGAGCCGTCCTAGGGTGGGCGCCTAAGGTTTCCCTCGAAGAAGGCCTCCTCCTGACAGCGGACTATCTTGCTCATCACCTTCAGGAATACAGAACGCGGGAGTACGCCATATGACACTGCCTTCCGTGAGCAAGCAAGTACCAGTGCAACATCGACAAACGAAAGGAGCGGCCAAGGGAATTTCGACCGTTATTTTAGCAGGCGGTAAAGGCGTACGTTTGCAACCCTTCACTATCAATTTCCCTAAACCGTTGGTCCCCCTGGGAAATACTCCAATCATTGAGGTCTTGATCCGCCGGCTAATCGACTATGGGCTAACTGACATCACTTTAGCGCTTGGACATCTTGCTGGCTTGATAAAGGCTTATTTCTTGAACCATCGGGAGTTGTCGAGACTTATCACGCTTCGCTTCGTTGAAGAGCAGGAACCCACTGGAACCGCGGGTTCGCTAGCGTCAATTCAGGGCATTAGCAACACCTTCCTCGTTATGAATGGCGATCTCTTGACCGACCTGAATTTCGATGAGCTTGTTTCGTTCCATCGCGAGCAAAATGCCGCCCTGACCATCGCTGTCCATAGACGGCGGGTGAAGCTGGACTTCGGCGTGCTCAAAATTGGGGACGATCATCGGGTCGTTGACTATGACGAAAAACCCGAATATCAGCACGACGTGAGCATGGGTATCTACGTTTATGAACCTTCAGTTTTGAAATTCATCCCGAAGGGTAAGTACCTCGATTTTCCTGAACTAGTCTTGCGTCTATTAGACGCCGGCGAAAAAGTGTGCGGCTGGCCTTACGAAGGCCTGTGGCTAGATATTGGACGTCCCAGCGATTACGCCAGAGCTCAAAAGCTCTACTCCGGGACGCAACCTGCGTTCTTTACCGAGACGGCCGAGGAAATCTAAGTTGCCAACCTGGAACATCCCCCTTAGCGACATCGACTACGGCCAAGAGGAGGCTGAAGCCGTTGAGCGCGTATTGCGAAGCAAGTGGCTTTCCATGGGACCAGAAGTCGAGAAGTTCGAGGCCGATTTTGCGGCCTTGATGGGGACAAAGCACGCAATCGCAGTGTCCAGCGCAACTGCCGCCCTTCACCTGGCCTTGTTGGCCGTAGGCGTAGGCCCCGGTAATGAGGTAATCCAACCTGCGCTCAATTTTGTCGCCAGTGCGAATATGACCGTGGCATGCGGAGCTCACCCGGTTTTTGCGGATGTAATCAGCCTTGCCGAGCCAACGATTGATCCTGCACAGGTAGCGAAATTAATTACTCCGCGCACAAAGGCGCTCATCGTGATGCATTACGGTGGCAATCTATGCCGGATGGCCGATTTATATGAGCTCTGCAGTGAGCACAGCATCTTTTTGATTGAGGATGCCTGCCACGCAGTAGGCGCACGGTATCACGGCAACCCAGCGCAAATACCTGATGGGGTGATGGCCGGCGCCATTGGCGACATCGGATGCTTCTCCTTCTTTGCGAATAAGAATATGGTCACTGGAGAAGGGGGCATGTTGGTTACGCAGAACGACGATGTCGCGAATAAAGTTCGCTTGCTCAGATCCCATGGCATGACCTCGCTCACATGGCAGCGACACTCAGGGCACGCCAGAAACTACGAAGTGATCGCGAACGGTTACAACTATCGCCTGGATGAAATACGCGCCGCGCTTGGCCGTATTCAGTTGAAAAAACTTGGCGCGAATAATGAGCTCCGCCGGCAGTTACTTCATTGCTACAAACAAGCTATCGGTCATCTGAGCGGTTGGACAATGGCATTCAGCACATCGATACAAGAGTCGGCGGCACACCTTATGGTCGGCATTGCGCCCGCGACTCGTCCGCGTGATCAAGCTGTCGAACGGCTTCGAAAAGCAGGGATCCAGTCAAGTCTGCACTATCCCTGCATTGCAGATTTCAAGGCATTCGCCAATAGTACCCAACGGCAGGACTTGTCTATCACTCGAGAATTTGTGACCAGGGCAGTGACCTTGCCACTTTATCCGACCATGAGCGCCAAGAACGTGGACACAGTTTGTCAAGTAGTTGGCGAATCCGCAGAAGCGGCGTAGAAAGCAGTGAATGCCTAGGAGTGCTTTGCAGTTTTCCTCCCCAAGACTAACTGGGCAGTCGCGTCGCCCGAGGGTGCTTTTTTTAGCCCCGACCTTCGGTAACTGGATTCATGGCAGGCGAGCTCTGAGTAGCACTCTACGAACAGGATTTGAGACGTTCTTTGTAGATTGGCACGACCCGCAACTCAGTGAAGACTCTACATACACCTTCATTCGGCTTCCGCAGTCCAGGCGTCACGGATTAACGCGACTTGCCGGCGAGGCAAATGCTAGGCGGATCGATGAGTGGTTCTTTACCTGGTGGCTAAAAAGGCTTTGGAACAAACTATTGCCGGATATCGTGCATGTATGCTGGATTGATTTTCGGGCAGCGCTTTGCGCGAGAGCAGGAATGACGCCGCTAATATTGTCGGCTTGGGGTAGCGACATTAACCTGCAGCTTGAGGCGGGGGCAGATCCTGCATGGCGTGGGCACACTATCGAAGCCCTAAGATCGGCCTCACTAACAACTGTTGATTCACCAGCTTTAATCTCTAAGTGCCAATCTCTTGCGGGTCGTGCAATCCGTTCGGAGGTGCTCCATTTAGGTATAGATACACAAACATTCCGTAGTGATTTATCTCGAGAACGAGCGGAACTTCGGGCACAGCTTGGGATTTCCAACCAAGATGTATTGATATCATCAATGCGCGCACTATCGCCTGCCTATAATCACGAGATCATACTTGATGCATTTGCCGCGGCGCTTTCAGGAATAACCAAACGAGCTTACCTTCTGTTCAAATCTTTCAATTCTGAGCCTAGCTACGTCGAAAGGCTCAAGAGCAAGGCACGTGAATACGGTATAAGCGACCGAATCCGATTTGTCGATGAAATGCCGGAGGAAGCCCTTCCGTCATTGTATGCTGCGACGGACCTCGTCGTTAACTACCCGCGTCGGGATGGGTTTCCGGTAACCTTGCTAGAAGCAGCGGCTTGTCAACGAATCGTCATTTGCGCAGCGCTGGAAACGTATTCCGACATGATCGCCGACGACAACATTATCTGGACTTCAGAAAATAGCTGCTTTGCGCTTACGAGTGCCCTCATAAAAGCTGCAAACGCTTACGACTACTCAGACAGCAGGTTCCCTAGAGCACGCGCCACGGTTGTCTCTGCTTTCAGCCGCGGAAACTATCAAGAGCGCCTTGTCGCACTTTATGAAGGCGTGATGGCTACACGGTAGCTGAAGCGTGGAGGACTTGGAACCAAACCCGCTCACTGGCCTTGCGCTTATCACCTATATTCCGAGAGAACGTGGGGGGTTAGCAATGACCCTACGTCACGTGCTTGGTCGGGAATACAGGCGTATCAACCTGGCTGCACCCACTAAT
>Ga0068856_100007714_pt1 | contig 10505 bp, 7 predicted proteins | sample KBSCornC62_FD_66595 | JGI IMG/M metagenome (GOLD analysis project Ga0068856, IMG submission 66595) | Corn rhizosphere microbial communities from Kellogg Biological Station, Michigan, USA - KBS Corn C6-2 | ecosystem: Host-associated > Plants > Roots > Rhizosphere > Soil ... | reverse complement strand
AAGGCTCCGCCGCGAAGATCGGATTCGCTGGCGGGAAGGCTACGCGATTCGCGATCTCGCGAATGAAATTGATGTGAAGCGGAAGGTCTCCGAAGTTATTCGCGTGCAAAGTGTAAAGCTTCGCATCGAGTTCGAAAAGCAGCCACAAGAAGTGGCGCGCTCCAATGTACAGAACAAGGGTCGTGAGAATGATTTCGAGAGCACCCGACTCGCCTCGTGCAAATGCCGAGAACTTCAAATCGGGAAACACACGAATTAGTGACCGCGTTCTCCGTTTAGCCATCCAATAGCCGACAATAAGAGAAACGATCGCAATCGCCGGCGACAGCGACCCAAAAATCCAAGAGAGCAAGAACGCAAGTCCCGTCGAAAAGAACGCCTGAAGTAAAAAGACGATCACGGCGCGACTCCTTCAAAGACCGGAACGCCGGCCGGCACTTCGTCTTTAAATTTGCTCTCGCGGAGGTAGGCCTGACCCGGCTGGTACGCATCACGGACCGGGAACGGAATGACGAAGTAGCGACCCTTCAACCGGCCTTCGATTGAGCCTTTGTCTTCCGCGTCTGAAAGAATGATGTCGGCGTCGTGAAGATTCATCGATGCATCGTGACCCCAGGTCAAGTGGGTCATACGTTCAAGCAGATAAGGCATCGGCCACGGATCTCGTGTCATCGCGAAGACCGGCATGTTCAAATCTTGAGGCGCTTTTTCAATGTGATTGAAAATCAAATTCATCACGTCTCTAAACTGCGTCGTGCTTTGAACGTAAACGTACGGCTCTCGCGGATTCGCATAGTCTTGGAAGTTAAGACGAAGCATGTAAGCGCCCGAGAAGAAAATCGTTGCGAATGTGGCGATCGCAGCTCCGGTTCTCAAGCCTCGCCAGTAAGGAGCCGCGGGAATCACGCGCGCGATCACCGCACCCGCCGAGAAGGCCAGAAGCCATTGGAAATTCATGATGAGCCAAGGCGTTTTGTAAGGAACGATCGAATACGCCATCCACGTTCCGAATCCCGCCAACACCAGAATCCGCAGCGCACGATTCGCCGTCTTCGCAAAGAAGACCACAGGAGTTGCAATGAGACCGATCAGGCAAGGCCATTCGTACCGGCGGAGAAGGTCGATCCAATAAATCGCTGGCTTCTCGTGTCCCGTATGCCCGGTTCCCGTGTGCGTCCAGACTTGGAATGCCGTAATCATGTCTTCAGCACCGCGCATGTAAATAAAAAACCCGGTGAAGAAAGCCAAGATGAGAACGACGGCCACCATCGAAACTGCGACCCAGTTTTGCGCAGGCGGTGCGGGATCTTCGTTCACGGCTTCTGCCGGATACGACTTAAAAAGGGCTTCGAAAAACTGAACGCTCGCAACCGCGATCGCCCACGTGCCGAGGAATATGATGAACGTCTCTTTTGTCGTCGCGAGACCGACGATCGCAAGCGCCATCCACCAAAGTGAACGTGTCGATTTCTCTTCGCGGTAAAGGAAATAACCATACGAGAATGCGGCTTGCGAAAGTATGAAGAGCGATTCGTGAATCGCGTAGCGAGAATAGAAAACGTAGGCCGGGCTTAGACAGAGGATGAGCGCCGCATAGATGGCCGTGCGCCCGACAAAGCGACGGTGAAGTCCGACCACCCAAATCGCCGCGAGATTGATGAGGCCCGTTACGAATCTGAAGTTGGCGATGCCCCAACCGAGCAGTCGCTCGGTCAGTGCGAGAATGTAGAAGTAAAGAGGCCCGTGAAAGTTCGTGGGGTCGTAGTGGTAAAAACCGTCACGCCAAATCGACTGCACGAAGTGACCATTGATCCCTTCGTCGAAGTGCACCGGTTTGAGATTGAGAAGGTACGACCGAAGTGTAAACCCGATAAGCAGAATCCAGAACATCCAGAAACTTCTGCGAAGCGGTGTCTTAAGTTGAAACTCATGTTGAGAGATCTTTTTTTGTGAGCCCATCTTTTCGTGACTTCAGGATAGGATTGAAGCACGGTGAAAGTCATGTCGCGACCCGCCCTATCGCTAGTCATTCCGGCCTACAATGAAGAGCGCCGACTCCCCAGGAGTTTGGCCGATATGCGGGCGTTCTTCGGGAAGTTTCCCGAAGGCTCAATCGAGATCCTCGCCATCTGCGAAAAGTCGAGTGACAGGACTCTTGAACTGGCCCGCCAAGCTGTGGCCGGCGATCCCCGATTCGAAATCGTCGATAATTTGGTGCATCGGGGTAAGGGTTATGCCGTCCGGAGCGGGATGCTGCGCGCGCGCGGCGAGATCGTGTTCTTTATGGACGCCGACCTCTCGACTCCGCTTTCGGAAGTCGTGAAATTCATGGCTTACTTCGCCGAAACGCCTGAGGCCGACGTGGTCATTGGTTCTCGTCGCGATCCCAACAGCGAAATCGTGAAGCGCCAAAGCTTGTTTCGCCAACAGCTGGGTCGAGCGTTCAACTACTTCGTTAAAATCTTCGGCGTGAGCGGGATCAAAGACACTCAGTGCGGCTTCAAAGCATTTCGCGCACAAGCTTGCGCTGATGTCTTCTCGCGGGCCACGATCGATGGCTTCGCGTTCGACGTTGAAGCCCTGATGCTCGCGCAAGAAATGGGTTACCGAATCGACATTCGCCCTGTGATTTGGGTCAACTCGCCGGATTCGAAAGTCCGCGTCTTGATCGACCCTTTGAAAATGCTCTGGGATCTGATCAAGATCCGCCGGCGCGTTCGCCGCGCCTTGCGGTTGAAGCCACGGGTGGCAGCGACCTAAACGGCACGGCACTCGGTCCGGCGCTCTCCAGCAGCTGGAATGCTTGCAGCAGTTGGACCGCTTTTGGGCGACGGGGTGCTTGCGAGTGTCGGCGTATTCCCGGCGGCTGATTTCGGCGATCGGCGAATTGATCGCTTCCAAATCGACGCTCGCGCGTTCACGGTCCCTGATTCTCGAAGTTGTGAATCGCACCTTGATTTAAATAGTCCTGCATCTTCTTTGATCCATAGCATTCAATCGCGTGCCTCTGATTATGCGTGCGACAGCGGAGTCTGATGTTCTCTGCACTGTACTCTCCGCCCATCGCCTTTGGGGTGATGTGGTCTTCCTCAACGAAATGTTTCGCTCGGCACCTTTCGCCAGTTCTTGGATCTACGAAAGTACACTGCGCTTGATCGCGCTTCCAGACTTGCCGTCTGATCTCGGCTTTCGACCCCGTTGATGGGGAATTCTGGGTATGAAATTCGGCTTGAATTCGAGCGCCTAACCCCGTCGATGGGGTTTGTTCAATGCGCGGCCCCGCAGGCGGGGTTTGTTCCGAATTCGGCGACTGAGCTTCTGCGGATTTCAAATCTTGCTTAATTGTAGCTTCAGCCTTCTGTGCTTGGGCGGTCTCGGTTTGGGCTGTCTTGGGCTGAGCCTTCCGAGCTCGCGCTTTCTGCACTCGAACTTCTGATCTCTCGGCTTTCTTTAGCGGATCGTTCTTTTCAACAGCTTCTTTCGCAGCGCGCTTAATCAAATCGCCGAAAGATGCATGTGGCATTGCGTGAGACCAGATTTCTTTTAGTCTCTCAAGCATCGCCATTGTTTCTTCATCTAGGTGAACTTTGAGTTCGACGATCGACTCAGTCTTTTGCGTTACTTTCTCTTTTAGATGAATCTCGGGATTTGAAGAGTGAGCGATCAATACTTTTTCGGCCTCTTTTGTAGAGATCGATTCTAGCTTCGCTAAGACAGTTTGCTTTTTCTCGGTATCGAATCTGTTTCCGGATCTCGCCTCTCGTTTAAAAAACGACTCAGCATTAGCTACCGTCGTCATCGCGATCGTTCCAGATAAAAGCTTTTCTTCTAACTCAGGTATTTGTCTAAGAAGTCTTGCGGCATCGATATGGTGGCACGCAGTGCCTGACGTCATTTTCAGTTCTTGAACGCAGTAACCGTGAAGGCTTGAGCAGTTAAACTTTGAGAAGAGATGCCTACGTTCAACTTCATTTAGGTGATTTAGTAAATCTAGAGTCACTTCTCTTTGTCGGTCAGCGGTTTTTAAAGTGCTTACGTGAAGTTGATCATCGGCCATCTCTTGAAGATTCATTCAATTACCTCCGAGAAGACTTATACACCCGGTTTTAAAAAGCGATTTTCCCTGATTTTCATTTCGCAAGAAGAGATCTTGCGACTTGATTCAGGGCCGGCACCTGAGCGCAGACTTAAGCTATACGAGGCCGCAAATTCAGTCGAACGGCCGGGAGCGGGTCGATAAATAGCTTTTGATTACATCCAAACCTCGCGCGAAGAAATTCGTGGCAAGAGAAATTTTCGATCTAACGTAAAAAACCCAGTGATCGCTAAACACGAAAGTGCATCCGTCCGTGAGAAGGGTTCCGCTTTGCCATCCTTGGCAAAGCGTCTAAGGTTGCGGGGAGCGGATTTTATTTTTTTGGGATTGGATTTTATTTTTTTGGATTGAAATGCGTCTCGATCCGATTCGCCATGAAGTTCATCTGCGGCTTAAGCAAAACCCCGTTGACGGGGTTTGTGATGAGACATGACGAAGACACCAGTCGACAACCCCATCAACGGGGCGCCCGAATGAACAGACCCCGTCGACGGGGCTCGAAGCTCAATCTCAATTTTCCCAACCGCAATCTCACCCGGCTCGCCCGGATGGCGAGTCGGAACCCGCATCTCACGGACGGACGTAAGATCGCACCGCGCAGCACTCGAGGCCGTAAAAAAGAAAAGCCACGCTCAAAATTCGAAGCCCGACAACCAGCCAAAAAGAACGCTGCCGAACGAATCCACCAACAGCGGCCCCACCCAAAATTAAACTTTCTCCGACGTGTCGTCGGCTTGTCCCGATGACAACCCGAGCTGCACGGCTTTCTCCATGAGGGCCGTCATCTCGCTCACGGCCGCGCGCATTCGCTCTGGCGATTTCAAATCGCCAACGACCGATTCGGGCGCAAACGAAAGAACTTGGAAGATATCCATCTGCTTCGCCAACGGCACAGCTAACTCACGACGCACCGATGGCGGCGCTTTCTTCATGAGCTTATCGAGTTCGGTGCTCGCACCGCCTTCGCCGGAGATTTCACCCAAGACAAAGTAAACCGTGTTCGTCATCTCAACACCGACTCCGCGCCAATCGCCGGCGGCGGCGCGCGCATCGACGCGGCGAAGACGCGCACGAAGGCGGCGTTGCAAATCCGCCCTCTTCGCGCCCCATCCCAATTCGTTTCGCGCTTTGAAACTCAAAGTGACGAACATCAAAACCAAGAGCGCCGGGAAACCGAACATGAATTCGGTACGCGACAATGTCATCGGGTGTTTGAGTTCAACGAGGAGCTGCGGAGGCGCATCGACTTTGGGTTTCGACGCCGATCCACCAGAGCCGCCGTTCTTCATCATCTGATCGTCTGAAGCTTGTTGCGCACCCTTAGCGACGATCACACGCACCGGCTCAGTTGTCTTAGTCACATACTGCTTTGCGCGCGGATCAAAGATCGAAACGCTCAAGGCCGGCAAAGTGAACTCGCCTTCGCGGCGAGGAATTAGCTGAATCGAAAAATCTTTGTACGACGTGCCGGTTCTAAAGAACTTCGAATCTTTTTGAATATCGTATTGCTCAAGTCCATCTGGGGCTGTGAACGGCGGAAGCTCGATAAGTTTCGCGTTTCCACGACCCTCGAAACGAATTTTGTAAGTGAAGGGCTGATTCGAAACAACGTTGTGATCTTCGACATTTGCCGTGACCTGGAAGTCACCGACCGCGCCCGAGAAATCCGCTGGTCGCCCTTCGGCCGGAAGCGGTTTCACGTTGATCTTTACGGGCTGCGAAGACTTCGTGTACGTGTACGCTTTCCCGAAACCCATTCCACCCAAAGGATCGAGCGAAACCGCGCACTTCGCTTTATATTCGTCGATGGTCGCGGGCCCCTCTTTAATCGGGAAGAGTGCGAACGACGCTAGCAAAGCTTTCTTATAAGGAATGCCGTTAACGACTTCGTTCGTGAAATTCAGGTGCGTCGCGATTTCGATGTCTTCCTTCCAGAAGCCATGAAGCGACGGATACTTCAGCGTATCGAGGTCACGAATCACGCCGCGTGTGTAAAGGTAGAACGACACGGTGACTTGCTCGCCAACGTACGCTTCTTTTTTATCGGTCTCGACTTGAACGAAGAACGCATCATTCGGATTGATCGGAAGTGTGCGCGATCCACCGCCGCCGGAGCCATCGTCATCAGGCCCGCCAGGAATGCCCATGCCCCGGCGAAGCAGCTGTGAGAATAAATCGTCGGCGTCTTCGTCATCCTCAAAGCCCGGCGGCAGTTGCACTTGCCCGCCCGCTCCGCCCCCCGGTTGCGCGCGACGCTGCCCCGGTTGTGCGCCGAGGCCCTTGCCAACTTTTATCGTGATCGGTTTTGTGACATGCGACTGGCCGTCGACGACGACCTCAACTCCGCCAATCGAAAGTGTTCCTTCGCGCTTTGGCTGAAGTAAAAAATTGTAGTTCGTCGTTTGAACGGTTTTTCTCTGCATCCCGCCGCGTCCGCTTGTAAATGACGTGCGCGATTCGTTGCTTTGCCATTCGTTCAAGATTTCAAAATCGTTCAATGGCGGAAGATTCGGTTGCGAAGCGGAAACCTCGCCGCTTGAAGAAACCGAAACGCTCAACTGAAACGTGTCATCAGGCGAAAGCTGCGTTCGGTCGACCTGCGACGTCACTTCAACATCGTTTGCGCCGAACGCAAGCGGCGACACAACCAAGGCCGCGGCCGCAAGAAATTTACCAATCTTTGTCAGGTGGAGCATCTTTTCCTCCCTCGTGCTGATCTTTCGCGCGAATCGCCTCTTCCTGTTGCTTTAACTCATCCAGGATGCGGTCGACATCTTGCCTAGAAAGATCCTTACCTTTGTAAGGTTGAGGCTCGTTCTTTTGTTTATTCGAGAAATTCTGCGGATTTTTATTTTGATCCTGGCCGCTATCGCCATCGTCTTTTTTATCTTTCGAATCCTTATCACCCTTGCCGCCTCCGCCGCCGCCTTGAGTGAGAAGTTCCATGTTCGTTTTCGTTTCGATGGAATCCGGCTTGATCTCAAGCGCCCTTTGGTACGTCTCGAGCGCTTCGTCGACTTTATTTTGCGATGCCAAAACGGCCGCGATATTAAAAAGCGAGCGGAAGCGCACTTCTTGTTCGCGTTTCGATTTGCCAGGAGCAAGCCTGATCGCAAGCTTATACTGACTGATCGCTTTATCGAAATCCTTCATCTGCAAGAAGGTGTCGCCGATGTTGAATTGCACTTCGGGCGCAAACGGTACATCACCGAGGGCGTCGGTGAAAAAGCCGTAAGCATCCATCGGCTTTCCCTTGTCGTAGCGGGAAACGCCTTCGTTATTTTTGATGATGCCGTGAAGTTCACCGGCGTGTGCCGATGAAGAATTAAGCGAGAGGAGGAGCGAGTAGAGGATGATCATGACTCCGGCACCTCGAAGCGTCCCTTCCAAATGCGGCCCGCGGGTTTCCGTTCAGTCAGAATCAATTCGCCGAGTAAAATCAAAAATCCAATGAAGAGCGGAATCTGGAATCGCTCATCGTACTGAGTTGCCAATGAGGAAGCGAACTCACTTTGCTGAAGTTTCTCAAGATCCGATTTGATCATCGCCGCCTCAGGCCCACCGAAAGTGGCGTGGTGAAACGCACCCTGTCCCACCGAGGCAAGCTCACGCAAGAAATCGCCGTGAACCGTCGTCAAAACTTCTTTCCCTGCGCGATCCCGCTTGTAAGAGCGCAAAAATCCGCGTTCGTCGCGCATCGGAATTGGTGCTCCGCGCTCGGTCCCGACCGCGAGCGTGAAAATCCGGGTACCGTCGGTCGCCAATTTTTTCGCGAGATCCAAAGCGCCTTTTTCTTGGTCCTCACCGTCTGACACGATCAAGATCACCCGCGTCGTCTTGTGTGTGTCATCCGACTCAACGCCGCCGCGGTCAAAGGCTTCACTCGCTTCGGTTAATGCTTTTGTAAAGCTTGTTCCTTGCGTTTCGACCGACTCGGTCGAAAGAGAATCGATAAACATCTTCAATGAAGCTTTATCGGTCGTGAGCGGAGAAATCGTCACGGCAGAACCTGCAAATGCAACCAGTCCTACTTTGTCGCCGGCGAGCGCATCCATGAGTTTCATCATCTCGGTTTTGGCGTGCTGCATGCGAGATGGTTTCGTGTCTTCCGCGAGCATCGAGTTTGAAACGTCGAAAGCGATCATCATCTCGACGCCCTGAACTTTCACCTCTTGAAGTGATTTGCCCATTTGCGGGCGCGCAAGCGCTGTGACGAAACAAGCAAACGCCACTAGACGGAGCGCGAGTTTCACGTGACGTTTCGTCCGCGAAACGCTCGACGACAAAAACGGCGCGAGCTTTTCTCCCAGTCCCTTTTGCAAAGTCTTGCGCGCGCGGCGCTCAAAGGCGATCGACGCGAGCCAAACGACAGGCACAATCCATAAAAGTTGGAACGCCTCGGGAGCCGCGAATCTCACGGGACCCTCCTGAAAATCGTCTGTCCCAAAAACAATCCCGCAATCGCAAGCCAAACCGCCGCCGTCAGATACGGCGGAAAGAGTTCAGCGTACTTCGTATATTGAGAAACGTCGATTTTGGTCTTCTCAAGGCGATCGATATCTTTAAAGACTTTGCGAAGCGTATTTCCATCCGTCGCACGCTTGTAGGTACCGCCAGTTTCGCTTGCGAAGCGGCCAAGCAAGTCGTCGTTGATCGTTGAGTGAATCGGTTGATAACGCTTCACCTTGCGGCCAAATGCATCGACGGATTCAATCGGCAACTGCGCATCGCCATCTTTACCGATGCCGATCGCGTAAATTTTCATTCCGTAACCTTTAGCGATTTCGAGAGCGGTGTCGGGATCGATCGTGCCGGAGTTGTTCTCCCCGTCAGTTGCGAAAACGATCACGCGAGACTTTGCTTTCGAATCGCGCAAACGTCCCACGGAAGTCGCGAGTGCTGAGCCGATCGCGGTTCCCATCTTGATGTTGCGCGAAATCTTTAATTCTTTAAGTGATTGCAGCAAAAGCCCGTGATCGAGCGTCAACGGAACCCGCGTGAACGCTTCGCCCATAAAGACCACAAGACCAATGCGGTCGTTCGGGCGACTTTCAACGAACTCCTGACAAATCTTTTTAGCTGCTTCGATTCGGTTCTCATAGGGCGGCATATCTTCGATGACCATCGAATCCGAAATATCGAGCGTCAGCATGATGTCGATGCCTTCGACATTCTTTTTCACTTTCGTATCGGCTTTTTGCGGCCGTGCGAGCGCCACGATCGCACAAGCAAGAGAGGCAAACATAAGAGCGGTCGGAAGCCACTTCAAACGAGCACGCAAAGTCGGTCGCAACGTCTTCGCGAATTCAAGCGAACTGAATTGCACTGTCGGCCGCTTACGCGAGCGATAGAACATCCAAATCGCGGCCCCGATCAGCGGGATAAACAGCAAGAACGCGGAAGGTGTGGCGTAGCTAATCATCACACATTCCTTTCTTTAGCGATGCGATCGGCCACTTTGCGAGAAAGATCCATGAGCTGAAGCGCATCGTCGGCACCCAACGTCGCCGACTGTGCTTTTCGAAGCTCGATGAGCGCCACGCGCACGTCGCGCGCGCTGTGCTTGTAGACGTCGTAGTCAGCTTTTTTCATTTCACGCATGATTTCGCCCACGGACCCGTCGAGGGCCGGGATCACGAGTTCACGCGCCAAAAACCATCTAAACTGCGAATCCAATTCCGTGAAATAATCGCGCGACTCTTCTTTCGACCACGTCTGCCCTTCCAGAGGAATCTTCCGCTGAAGTTTGCGAAGCTCCTTATTGAAGTGGTTGACTGGCGAGAGAGCCGTCGCGTTCTTCTCGAGCATCGCGAGAAGCTTTTTACGCCTAAACGATTTCCGGACTCCCAATCCCAAGACGTACAAAACGCCAAAGCCAAGAGCCGCAACGAAGAGCCACAGCCAAAGAGGCCATGCGAGTTCGAGAGGATGCATTGGCGGAAAAGGTTTTCCTTCGGGATTCGACTGCGGGTCGATGACGGTCGTCACGACGAGTTCGAGATCGCCCATTCCGACCCGTGTTTTCGCATCGGTCAGAGCGGGATTCGTCATCTTCAATTCGCCGGCACGCCATGGAGTCACGATCAGCGACGCTTTCGTTTCACCTAGCTCGAGCACTTCGAGCAAGTGAAGCGAATAAGTCTGCTGATCGTTAAGCTCGATTTTCAATCCTTCACGCGCAACTTGCGCTGACGGTCCCTCACACGTTGCGAGAAGCTTGTCGCCGACGGTGATTTTATCCGGCAAATCCGCAGCCGTATGACCGTCGGAGCCCAAGCCGTGAAGCTCGCACTTCCACTGTACGTTCATCGGCGGAGTCGGCTTCGGTGTAGGCGCCGCCTGAGGCCCCGCCTGAGGGGGCACACCCGCCGCACGCGGAGCTGAAGGTTGAAAGGGTGGATTACCTGCG
>Ga0068856_100007713_pt1 | contig 10506 bp, 5 predicted proteins | sample KBSCornC62_FD_66595 | JGI IMG/M metagenome (GOLD analysis project Ga0068856, IMG submission 66595) | Corn rhizosphere microbial communities from Kellogg Biological Station, Michigan, USA - KBS Corn C6-2 | ecosystem: Host-associated > Plants > Roots > Rhizosphere > Soil ... | reverse complement strand
TTGCCTGTGGTGGGGTATGCAGGCGGTCCTATAAGTTTTACCGTGCCGCCATTTCGGAGAGAATTGGATCCAGTGTTAGCTGTATAGGTGGCGGCACCGGAACTATCCCCGACGGTCACAGTGCCCGTTGCTGGATTAAAGGTTAATGTTCCTGATGAGGTATCGTTTGTTAAATCAATAGTGCCAGCTCCTTTACTGAGTATTTGAAAGGCAACATTGGTACCACCGCGAGCAATCAGTCTCGCGAATGCGCCAGAACCAGAGCCCATATAAATATTACCACCATCGAGAGTCATTACGCCTTGACAGCTGAATGTGAGATTCGCATCCCCAGTAGAATTTAACGCTTGGAGTTGAGTGTGTCCTGTTGATGTACCTGAACCAAATGAAACAACTCCACTTGACATAAATATTCCAGACCCTCCGAATGCCCCACTATTATTAATTTGAAGTTCCGTGTTTACTCCGCCAGGCGTGCCACCTCCTCCGGTTGGCGCAGCCCAGGTTGGTACTCCTCCGCTTAATGTGAGAACAAATCCATTGCTTGTCGCTGGCAGGCGTATTGGAACACCACCGGTGTTGGCGTACATCAAATCACCCAATGTTGTCATCGGATTCGATGCCACGTCTCTCCATCCACCGATATTAATGCGAAGTTTTTGTGTCGACGTGTTCGCGTAAATATCTCCGTCGCCGGGTGAACTAGGATCTGACGTGCCAGTAGGAAGTCTTAATCCGTTGGTAGTGGCACTGTTTTGAAATACTTGCTGCGCACCGGCTGTATAAGTCTGGGCCCGATTGGAGAATACACCTTTAGTGTTGTTCCACATCCTAAAGCCGGAATCAAAAACGGCAACCTTATACTGAGTATCATCATTTTGAACATAGGACGAAGCGAAGAAAGGGATACCTGAAAAGATGATATAGGGACTTCCAGAATTCGTCGTATCGAAAACTATTCTACCAAGAGTTTTTAGAGTAACATTATCGTCAACATAGATAGCACTTGCGAGGAGACTTGACTTAACAAAAGTCATCGCCATTCCAAGTGAATTAGTAAGACTTGCGCTTGTAGAAATATTTAACTTCGAAGAAAATCCAGGCGCTACAATTTGCTCAAACACGATATCGTTAGCGCCTGTTACAAGAACATTACCTGTGGTTGTTCCTCCTAAATCAACATGACTACCACTTGCCGTTGTACCATTACCATTAGACAATGCAAGACTGAAAACATTTCCAGTAAGAGAAATGCCAGTACCGTTAGTGTAAACCCCACCACCGGCTATTTGCACGAACGTAATGTTCGTGCTGCCGATTGTGATGCTGCCAGAGTTGCTATTCGTCCATTGCGTGTTTCCGAAAGTTGTTCCACCTGCCTTTACAAACAGAGCGGAGCCAAGTATTTCGGATCCAGCGTCCATATCTGTAGACCGCGTCCATGCTCCTGCAGCAACAATGTAAACACCATTTTCTGTTGCAGTGGTTTGGGCTCTTACGAATACACGATCGCCGGCTACAACAGAAATCCCATCGATAGTTTGTGTCCCAGAAAGGGTAATGTTACCTGTCGTCGCGACTCTAACTGCATCCTTCCAACTCAGTCCAGTGATCAAACTATCAACGTATCCTTTCGTGGCAGCATCAAGCGCATTCGTTGGAGCTCCGGCCAGGGTAAGAGTGCCGGTCAAAGTTCCTCCTGAAATTGGCAGATAAGTCGTCGTATCAAGTGTCCAGGTATTCGCCGCGGTTTTCTTTAAGAAGCCACTCGTGCCAGACAGACCAGCAATAGCATCTAAGTCAGCATCCCACGCCTGAACATTTGTTCCAATAACAACACCGAGAGTTGTGCGCGCTGTAGCAGCGTCAGCATCGTCTATTAATGATCGCCCAAAAGAACTGAGGTCAGTGACAGCAGCGGTGCCAAGACCGGTGAAATAGGGAAGTTTATTCGCCGCGCTCGTGAGCGCTCCGATCGCGGCAAGATTCGTAGGAATGAATGGCACCAAGTCCGAATCTGTCGTTCCATTCCCAAACCAATATACTAATCCACCAGTCACATAAAACTTCAATCCTTTGCTTCGGACAGCGGATGGACATTGAGCAAGTATCTCCGCCGTGTTCGCGTATGGAGCGTCACTCGTATTGTAATACCAACCGTCCAGCGGCTTTGGAGTAATTATTTTAATGCCCGATAGTCGTTCTTCTGCTGCCATAATTATGTGTAAGAGAACTGATGCCTGTGATTTGAGCTAAACGGAATTGCTCCGTTTGCTTCGTAATAGTTTCCAATCATGCTATTGCCGCCAGCATCTAAAATTGTAATCGTGCCGATGAATGCGTAATCAGAAGTGATGTTGGCATTTGATGCGTCCAGATCTGTTACGTTAGTCAGCGTGTTAGTGAGAGGCAACCAAATGCCAAATTTTGTCAGTGTGGTACCCGTGTTAAGAATAGCAGACCCTCCACCGTTTCGAAGTAATGATACCGGCATTGCCCTTACCGTAGCAGAATTAGTTGGCCTGGCCGCAATTGGACCTTGAAATATTGGAAGCCGAGCTGTGATTGTTATGATCGCGGACGGAACGTCTCCAGGTTTATTCGTGTCGTGAGCAACGAGTTTGAATTGTTGCGTCGCCCCGTCTGAATTTAACTGAACAGTATTAACTGTAAATGACTCTGATCCGTCGTTCGGTGTGTTGAGTTTTAAGATGACATTCGCAGTCACATCAACGATGTCGAGTGCTCCCACCGCGCCAGAACCAAGGTCGATCAACCATGTGATTACCTTCGCTCCTGTGAGTATATAGCCACGCTCGACGGTTAACGGTTGTGCGGTCGTGCCATCTGCTAACTTTAAAGCTAATGCTGTGAATGCTGGATCCTTGTATTTGTTCGCGATGTCAAGCAATACATCCTGAACTATCTTCCCTGCAGCAGGAATTATATCGCCGTCTTTGTACTTACCAAGTGTGGTGTTGATAACAGGGATGTCCTGGGTAAGAAGTGAACTTCCTCCTGAACCACCATCTCCTGGAGGCCCTTGCCACGGTAACTCTGGCCCCCAGTCGCCCGCCGCATCGGAGATTTTCTGAAAAATTGTGCGCGGACTGACGTCGGTACGCATATAGATGAAGCCTGCAGGTTTATCATCGTATAGCGAACGACCAGCAATATTTCCGACTGCGTTAACAATCGGTGGAGTACCATTTCCAGTCGGCCCTTTGATGTTTGTCGCCTGTGACATCAACAGAGTGATGCCAGACGGACCTATAAACCATCGAATTGGATTTGGTGCATTATTGCCAGCGTTAAACACAGGCTTGCTGCCTTCGCCGCCGACCCAATCAACTATCTCGAAAATCGAGCGCTGACTTGAAACTTCGACGACCGCTAGAAGTGGTGACCAACCGTTATTCCCAAGGAATTTTATACCGTTATTCCAACCGTCAGGGATAGCCGCTGAACCACCTTGCGGATTTCTGTAATACAGATACCCAGTGTCTTCTTCAAGATATGTGAAGTCCGCATCGGCGCTGTCATACGCTGCGCTCAGACGATTAACGGCTAGGCCGCGCGCTTTGATTTTGAACGGATCACCTGTGTCGCCTTTTTCCCCTTTGAAATTTCCAAGTGATATCCAGTTTGGATCACCAACCAAACGCCACTGAATGTCTCCAGATACACTTTGCATTTCGACATCACGGCCATCTGCACCGGCCATGTTAGTTATGTCCGTGTTAATGGAATTGATTACATCTTCTAAGCCTTCGATTTCCGAAATGGCATGACCGTGGTTTTTCGCGGCATATACGTTGGAAAGATTTGACAGCTGTGATTGAGTCACCTTGGCGTTCCATGCGGTACGATCGCCAGAGCTAACGTGAACGCCATTTGGCTCACCGATCGAAGCATAGTGTGCCACGAGGGATTGTAACGCCGAAAGAAGAGTACTATTTATCGCATCTAAGATGCTTTTGTTATTGTGTGTATGTAGCCGAGGATCATCATCGAATACAACAGCGTAGGTCGCATTCAGATTATCGAAAAATCCGGCAGGGAAAAAAGTTGTCGGATCTGGCTGACTTGCTTCCAGTACTGAAATTCTGTTGCTGAGTGCTAAATCATTAGTTATGCGACTCTGAATCTCGGCGTTGAGTGCTGACTGAGAAGCAAACGAACCTGAACCTGACTGACTGCCTTCTTCAATAATGCTTTGGTAGTTCGTGTACTGGACGACACTCAGCTTACTTAGTTCGCACCACTCCCAAAAGAAGTCAATTGTATCGTTTACCTGTCGATCGGTTAAGCCACCTCTGTCAGATGTTAGTAGCAGCTTCGAAAACATCCGAAGTTCGTACAACATCAAAAGTGCATCCTTCGAATCAGTGCTTTGGTAGCCATCACGATCGTAAAGGTCAACCAATACGACAGCAATAGCACGAGCCTTGCTCGTGGCACGATTGATGAAGGTTACTATTTTGTCATTTATGGTCATCTTACACTTGTGGTAAAATCAATGCTTCTAAATAGCCGGCACTCCTAAGTCCGTTCCCACCGCTGAGCTCTTGAATTGTAAATAGTATTGTTCGCGACTCAGAAGGGTTTACATCTTGAATGACGCATGAGATTTCTGCAGGAACGCCTTTTTGAACGCCATTCGGCGAGGCTAAATTTGGTCTACATTGAACTGTAGCCAAAGTGGTCCATGCAACTGTAGGCGTTGATGTTTGTATCGTTAACTCAAACAAATCGTCCAATCCGCCTGAGTCACTTGCTAGAATAATTACGCCTTTTACGAGAATCAGCCGCGCGCCCCCAGCTGGAAGATTGAGTTGTTGAACCTGATAGTTTGAACTTTGTGCGGTGGCTATCCCTGCGATCTCATCTCTGTTTCCAACTTTATAAAAACTCGGCGGTTTGTATCCACTGTCTGCGCCCGCCTGTCCACGCACATTTCTCGCCAGAGTTATTGTCGTCAGGCCATTATCGCCGATATAAGAATGGTCGCTACCACTGCCGGCTGGTTTCGTTCCGGTGCCCCCAATCCAGTCCGCGAGGAACAATACGATGCGGGCGCCATCAGTTACGGTTTGTATGACTGGAGACCAACCGTTTGTTCCCGGTGTACCATCGCCAGCTGGAGCAGCTTGAATTTTTTTAGGTTCACCAAAGGTCGTCGCGGGATAGTAATTGTCGCGCGTCAACGAAGTGGGATCTGCGACGATGTCCATTCTTAACAAGAATAGACAGCTGGTCATGTATGTGGTGTCTTCTCCTCCGCTGAAAGCAGTAGGAGTGGTTGTCCAGCCCGCTGGTATTATCGATCCGCTGGTTGGAACTGCTGGTGCGCTCGGAACTGTGGGACTTGTAACATTTTTCCAAATGATGATGTTGATACCACCGCTTGGATTCGAAGTCTCGGCTTTCACTTTCAACTCCGCACCCCAAGATCCATTGACACGTTCAATACGGTACCATGCGCCGGCTGCATTTTCCGGCGCCAGATATCCGATCCCAAGTGAAAGCACTTGTGCTTTTGTAAGTGTGCGTGGTTCGAAATCGGTTGGATTTCCAGGATCCACATCTCCGGTTCCCCAATACAATACATCGACCCCTTCTGCATCTTGTACGTCGGTAAGAGTTAGACGGTAGGTCCGTGTGATCTGACCAAATGTTGCAGTTAAAATCAACGCTGCAGATTGATCAATGTCGCTTCCCTCAATGTATACGGTTGTGCCGGCAACATTTGTGTCACCAACGGATGTACCGCTACTGTTTCGAAGACCGTTAGCGATTGTTACACCCGCAGCATTAACAATCGACCAGGCGAACGTGACACCCGTATTATCTAGCACACCTCCTTTGAAGAATCTTGCATCAAAGCGATATAATCCAGTTTGATTTTTGAAGGTCGAGCCGTTGACCGGATTTACATCCGTCATGAATGTCATACCATCATCAGTCGCATCAAACACCTGAATGGTTCCAACATAATCTGCAGTCGGTCGCGTGACGTGGTTGATTCCAACCTTGTATTGTTGACTTCCATCAACGGCTTGCGGATTTAAGGTCAGCGTTTTGCCATCGACTGAAATCGTGTGGTATGGATTTAAACTGACACCGAGATTCGTAGCCTTATGGGTGGTGCCGTCAAAGACAATCAAGGTGTTTCCACGGTACCACTTTACCGAGTTGATATCACTCGTGAGCTCGGTGATGCCTTTAAATAGATGTGGCGTGAGTACCATGTCGCTAAAGGAATCGACAAGGTTTCCGCTGCTATCTCGAGTTTTGAAGAATGTGTCGCCAGGACTTTCATCGATCGTTACGATGAAGTTGTCGAGCCCGTCAAATCGCTTGGGAACTGACCATGGTTTCTTAAAAGAACCATCGGAGTACTTCACGCACACACTGACATACTGAATCGAATTATTGTCAGTCGGAGTTATCGGGGCATCAGAGCAATTGTTTGGAAATGCATTGCCGATTGGAATTAAAAGCGTGGGCGTCGCCGCGATGATATCATCTTCATTTGCGCCGATAGGCAACAGCATAAAAACGAACTCGGAATATTCTCCACTTTCTTGGTCAATTTTAGTAATAGTCCAATCGGATGAACTTCCGTTCGTCCGGGTGGCCATGTGAGTGTCAAGTCCTGGTGTAAAGTAGCCCCTCCAAAAAGTGTTGTTTAAAAAATCTGTACTTCCGGGTGTGTTGCCATAGCGCACAAGATTTGGATCGGAGCTTACCAGGATTGGAATTGTCCAATCCGATTTTACAACTCCATACGGATTACGCAGTGCTTCCGACCTATACAGATCTTGCGTCAAAATTTTTGTAACGTAGTCGTCGCCAGGTGTATTATCCCATCCTGTAGGCAGGACGTTGAAGTCATTTGGTTGTACCGGTTTTGGCGGAACGCCACTGCCTTTCGTTACCCACCGGAAGATAACATCGATGTATTGATTCTTTTCATAGTCACCACCAGCTGAAATAGAAACCGGAGCGCCCCAAGGTTGAGCGCCAATTCGCTGGCGATACCAAGCATGGTTCTTTGTGGCATCAAAGGTGGACACCCAAATAATATCAGACGGATTTCCGGCTTGAAACAATTCTGTGGTCGGGTACCCAGCCTGATAGGCAACAGAAGAAATTTCGATCGGTAAAAATCGTGGACGTTTGCCTTCGAAGTTTGGTGCGTACTCCACTTCAACATCGTCGCTGTTCTCTGCAGTCGAAGTATCTTCAACAATCCAGTACAATGAGAGGTCATCACCGAGGATGCTAATTCGATCGGAGGGAACTACTTTGAGATAGTACTTCGTACGAGTGTGCAAACTTCCGTTTGGCCTGGCGTGCTCACCTACAACAATCGTCATGTCCTTCTGCATCATCTCGATAGGAAGGTCAGCAAGGGTTTCCAAATCCGGTAGTGCCATATAGCCGCCGCGGATCGTCTGAGCCAGCATTGTGCTAAACTCATTCGAGGTGGGCACAATAGTTCCGCCATACGGAATAACTCCAGGTATGCCGCTTTTTATAGACTGTATGAAACTATCAAATGCTCCCATTAATACAGAGTTATCGAGTAAGTACCTGGATCAAGTCGTTCTGCAGTCCTCATCACCCAATACTGAATGACAAGTGTGCCATCGAAAATATTTGTTACTGCCACTGGCGTTAGTGTAGATAGTGGCAGAGGAAGTCCATTGAGAATTGCACCAGTCGGCACCTGTGAACCGAGCACACCACAGAAGTAGATGTACTTCGGCCCGGATGGTGAGGCCGGAACAACATAGTTCCTTGCTCCCGCGAATTGAGCGAGAATGTTATCAGCTAGAAATTTCGGTAATGACTTTATTCCTGCCTGATCGAGAACCGCAAGACTGCTGAAACCTTGGTAATACGCGTCCTTGAATGGAACGCCGGCAATTACCGTGGTAACGTTAGCATGATCATCGGTTGCTTGGACAGTAATGGGTTGCCCGAGTCCAGGCGTAGTTCTCTTTACATTGCTCTTGGTGAAAGAGAATGGTGCATTCAAATTCAATCCGCCGGGATCCGGAGAAATGCTTCGCGAAGCAATAGGATAGCTGCCGGCAGAAATGTTTCCATTATAAGTAGCAAGCGTGACCGTTTTACCAACCTCGGTGATGGCGGCATCCTGGGAAAAACTTATCTGTGGCTTCTGCAGCGTAAAATCATCGAGCTCGTAGACTTTTTTCCCATTCTCTATGTAGGCGTTGATGATGTTTCCGATCGCGATACCTGGCTTACTGCGAACAATAATGCTATCAGCTGAATTTGAAGGTGACTCAACACCTACGATCCCTCCGTCACAACCGCAGTTGCATGCATCGTCTGTTATAACCTTAATATCAGCCATTCAGTTGTTGTTGAAAAGCGAGTATCTCTTCGATTTTGATTTGCGCTTCGTTTGGTGCGCCTGCACACACATCGTTGGTTGCTTCTTCCAAAAGCCCGTCAACAAAGTCAAATTGATTGCGTACCGCTATGTATTCATCATGGCCGCACAACTTTTTTATGTAAGCACGCAGTTTCTCAACCTTGCTCGCATTCAAAGTATTTCTGAAGCGCTCTGCATCGGGTATTACTAAAGCATTTCCGGTTTTTTGATCGACGGATGTCCCTACCAAATCAGCGGCATGGATTGTTGTCCATGTCGTGCCATCGTACTTTTTAATAAATGGGGCCGCTGGGTTTGAGTTGTCGTAAGTGACGTCACCGGCTGAATAACTGTTTGATCCGCTATAAATCGGGAGGGCGAACACGTAGTAGTTAAGAATTCCATTCACATCGATTGTCAATGGAATTGTGAAGGAGGTCACTGTCAAAGGGTCATTGACAGATGGCATCGCAAGAACGTTGCCGGCGACCTTTGTAAAATTGCCGTAGAAAATTATTGCCAGGCTATTTCTCGATGGGTTTGGAGTTCCGAAGCCTCCAGGATTTGTCGACACGTTGTACGCGCCGGTGGCATTCAGAAATTCTATGTAGAGCTGATCGCCAGCTGCATTTCGAGTAACAAGTGTTTTTAAAACGAGTGACGACATATTGTTAAGTTTTTAGTTAAAACCCCGAACTGTTACATCCGGGGTTTCCCTTTCTTGAATAACCCCATGCAAAAAAGGACTACGCTTTCGAGTAGTGTTGTTCGTACAGAGTGATTAGCTCAGCACGTGCCTCCTTACCAGCGTCAGTCAACAGGTAGTCAACAAGACCTTTCACTGAATTCTTTGCGGAATCCAGTTTGATAATTGGTTTCCGAGCTTTTTCGGAGCCTATTTTTCTCCAATTCCAAGTGAATGCCGTCTCGTCGAACGTGATTTTTTTGCGAACTCTCGCGTCATCGACTACTAACCGGGCATACGATTTATCTTCCTTGACACCTGCGATAAATCTCATAGCATCGTTGTCAATCAAGTCACCAAGTCTTGCCTTAATTTTTTCCTCAGATAGATTTAGATCAATAGGATTGTCCTTACCGGCACGATTGATTTTACGGGCGTACTCAACCATCTTGTCATCGTCAGCGTCAAGCAGAAGGTTCGCTGCCATCGTACGATAGTCGAATTGGTTTGTCTGCTTGAGTACATTTGCGGCTTCATCAACCTCGTAATAAAGCGCGCGTTTGCTCTTTTTACGATGCGGGTTGGAGCTGTTCTTATTGTTTAATTTCAGGTAGTAGTAGAGTTCATTGTCCTGTGACGTGCAAGGAATTTCTCCTGTACTTGGGAAATTGACGTTTGCTATTACCGGATCATAAACAGTTTTTTCACCTGGGCGCGTGATGGGATTATAGCTCACTATGTTGCTGATAATTATATCAGCAGGGCCATGACTGGCATATGGATCAGTGATTTTATCCTGACTTGCAATACCGACATGCTGTGGTGTAGATGTTTTTTTTGTAGAGTTTGGATCAAGCTTTCTTGCGTTTATAAGACGAAAAATTCTCACCTCACCGTCCTGGATTGGACGGAGGTCAAGTTCATCAATCAGTCGTTTCGATAATAGATTTAAAAGGCTCATAATTATTGTGGGGTTATTAGTGAAAAGAAGGAGGCACATGTCCTCCTTCTGTAAAACATTAAGCGATGTCGAATTGGGCAAACTTGTGGCGGCAGCGATGCTCGAGGCCGACGTATGCAACCATGTGAACACGTCTTTCGAGGATGTCACTGGTTCCACCACCACTGGCAAGCGCTCCGGTTTCCCACATGAGGTATTCACCTTTATCGAGGTGCGCAGGAGCGAAGCCCCACTCAGGTGATGTGAGCTGAATGTAAGGCTCGTAGTCAGGTGCGTCTTCTGCCTTGTTAGGATCAGCGTTTCTCGTCATACCACCTGGCATGAAGATCATCTTGTGACGGAACGGCAAGCCGCTTGCACCGAGAGTATCTTTATGGCTGAAAATAGACCAGTTCTGGAAATAGAACTCATATTGACCGACTGCGTATGATTTGAAGTTCAAGTTGATAG
>Ga0068856_100007710_pt1 | contig 10506 bp, 8 predicted proteins | sample KBSCornC62_FD_66595 | JGI IMG/M metagenome (GOLD analysis project Ga0068856, IMG submission 66595) | Corn rhizosphere microbial communities from Kellogg Biological Station, Michigan, USA - KBS Corn C6-2 | ecosystem: Host-associated > Plants > Roots > Rhizosphere > Soil ... | reverse complement strand
TTGCTGCGGTACGCGACTCGGCTGAAGAATTCCGGCGACGTGATGATGCAGCGCAGCGTCTGGCGGATGTCGCCCTGCGTCGATTCGAACGTGTTCGCGCAGCGATCGACCAACGCTTTGGGCGGATCGTCGCTCACGAAGTGGCGGGCGAGCTTGGTCGTGATGAAGTGCGCGGTTGCCGGCGCGGTGGCGAGGATGTCGAGCACGCGCTCGCCCTCGTCCTCGCCGTGCCCCGCGGGGAACTTCTGCCCGAGGATCGTCTTTTCGCCCGAGTCGTGAATGCGCGGATTGAACACGAACTCGCCGGTCTGCCGGTTGAACGTCCATCCGGTGAGCGCGCGAGCCACTTCCTGCACGTCCTTCTGTGTATATCCGCCGTCGACGCCGAGGGTGTGGAGCTCCATCAGCTCGCGCGCGTAGTTCTCGTTGAGACCACGATCGGCCTGCGCCTTCACCTGCGCCATGATCTTCGCGCGCTGCTCCGGCGGGGCATTGAGGAGCCGGCGGCGGAGCGCGGGTGGCACCTGTCCCGGGCGAACCGCACGAGGAATGAGCGTGGGATGCGCGCTGTCGGCGGCGCTCTCCCAGTTATCGAGGAAGAAGAGCATTGCCGGGCTCTTGGCGACCGCGCCGAGCAGGTCGCGGAATTTGCCGAGCGCGTGCGGCCGAATGACGTTCTCGTCGTAGTCGGTGAGGAAGAGCCGAACCTGGCCTTTGCCCGCGTAGACGCTGAAGTGATTCTCCCAAAAATCGGTCATCACCTCATCGAGCTGCCGGTCGGTGACGACGGCGCGTGCGAGCTTGGCCGATTGCACCTGCCCGACCATCTGCTGCGCCTGCCGTGCCATCTGCGCGAGCTGCGGATTGTTCGCGAGGATCTCGCGCCGCGCCTGCGCCTTGTTCTCCGTCGTGTCCTTGACGTCGGCCTTGACCTGCCGTTGCAGCTTCTGCACGACGTTGTAGTCGTGAATGATGTCCGGCGTCTTCATCGCGAAGACGGAGTAGTGCGACATGAGCGAGTCGGTCGCCGCGTCGGCGATGCGCTCCGGGTGCAACTGCTGGTCGATCCACTTGTCGACGCCCATCGCGCGGACGCGTTCCGCGTCGCCAGGACGCGCGCCGAACGTGAGGCGGTTGAGCACTTGCTGAACCTGCTCGTCGGGGAGGAGCTCGCGCGGTTGCGCGGCGGCTGCTGCCTCGGCGGCGGACATCGGTGCTGGCTGATCTGTCTGGCGCGGCTGCGCGGCACAGGCCGCCAGCGAGATGATCGCGCACACCGTGACGTACGAACGCATGGACATGAATCAGTGCCGTTGAAGTCTGCTCGGTAGACGCGGTTGGCGACCCATCGTTAACCACCAGATGATCGCGACGTGCGAGCGGCCTTGCGCCGCTCTATGGCACGTCCTACGGTTGGAGAGCCCGACGCTGTTGCCACGTGTCGTGCATCACATTCCGACGCCGGATCCCGCCTGCGTGCCCCACTTCTATCGCTCGCCAGATGAGTTCGTAGCCGCCGCGACCGCGGCGGTGGCGGGCGCTGCGCCGCGAACGCCAGTGGCGGTGTTGGTGGCGGAGGTGGATCCGACGGACGCGCCGGACGGGAGCGCGGCGCTCCGTTCCATCGCGTCGGCGACGGGAGCCGTGGCGGAAATCGTGCGCCACACGCTGCGCGCCGATGATCACGTCGGGGTGTCGGACGAGGGGCTCGTGATGGTGCTCGTCGGCGCGACGGCGGACGACGGCCGTTCGGTGGGCGACCGCATTTGCGCCGCCGTGCGCATTCACGCGTTCGGAGATGGCCTCGGTCAACTGACGCTGTCGATTGGCGCGGCGGCCGCGCCGGAGAACGGCGCATCGTACGATACCGTATTGAGCGCGGCGCGCGGCGCGCTCGCGCGGATTCAATCGCAGGGGCGAGACGGCGCCGCCGCGGCGCCGCTGCCGCACCACGAGGCACTCCAGCGGCCGCTGGCGATCGATCGGCTTGCGGGTCGCGTTCAGGAGTTCGCGGCCCTGACCGGCTGGCTCGACGAGGCCTGTTCGGGGCAGCCGCGAGTGGTGTCGGTGTTCGGTGAGACGGGCAGTGGGACGGCGATGTTGTTGCGGCAGCTGGAGTCGGAGGTGCGGCTGCGGGGCGGGGTGTTCGCGATGGCGGCGTCGCCGCGAAGCGAATGCCCGCTGCCATACGCGGTTTGGTCGGCGCTGCTCAAGGCGACCAGCCGGTTCGCGAGCGGACCTGAGCGTGCGTGGACAGAGCTACAGCACCTCGAGAGCTCGTTTGGCCGCCCCGAGACCGTGCCGTCGGTCGGAAGCCAATACCGTCTGCTCGGAGAGCTTGCCGAGTACTTCCGCACATTGGCTGGAGCGCGGCCTCTCGTGCTCGTGCTCGACGAAATGCAGTGGGCGGACACCACGTCCTGGGACGCGCTCGAGCATCTGCTCGGTCAGCTCGACACCGACCGGATCATGCTGTGCATGGCGCAACGGCCGGACGCGGGCTTCGACACGTCGCCGTATCGGCAGATGCTGAAGCGTCACGACATCTCGCGCGAGCTGACGCTGTCGCGCTTGACGCGCGATGAAGTAAAGCAATGGCTGGAGGGCGCTTTCCACCGACAGACGGTCGGCCGCGAGTTCTTGGCATTCCTATATCGGCACACCGAAGGCAATCCGCTGTTCGTGTCGCAGCTCCTCCGCGCCCTGGTGGAAGATGGCGCGGTGTGGCACAACGGAATGCGTTGGGAGTGGCGGCCGGTGTCCGAGTTACGGCTTCCGCACGGCCGTGCGGCCTTGATCGCGATGCGACTCGCGCGCTTCTCGTCGAGCACGCAGGCCGTGCTGGCGACCGCGGCGATCATCGGACGCGAGTTCGACATCAGCTTGCTCGTCGGCGCGGGCGCTGGCAGTGAACCGGCGGTGAAGCTCGCGATCTCGGAGGCGCTGCTCTCCGGTCTGCTGCGTCCGACGTATGAGCGCAAGCGCGGTGGTTTCGTGTTCGCTCATGATGAAATTGCCGAGGTGCTGGTCGAGGGCATCTCGCGCGAGCGCGTCCGCGGGCTGCACGAGCGCATCGCCGAGGCGTTGGTGAAGCAGCGTCCGGAACGCGCCGGCGAGATCGCGATGCACTTCGATGCGGCGGGCGAGAGCGCGGACGCCTACGCGTGGGCGCAGAGCGCGGCGAAGCGGGCGGAGCATGTCTACGCCAACGCCGCGGCGGGATCGTATCTGCAGATGGCCGCGCGCAATGCGAGCTCGCCGGGCGAGTTGGCAGAAATCCGGATCGCGTTGGCGCACATCGCGGAGACTGGTGGACGCTTTGATGAAGTCGAGGAGTTGTGCGACCTCGCAATTGAATGGTTCGAAGGGCAGAGCGACGATCATCGCGCGTTGACCCTGCGACGGATGCGCGAACGAGCTCGCATGGAACAAGGCCAGCCCGCGAGGATTACGCTCGACGCGCTCACCGCCTTGGACACCGAAGCTCAGCGCATCGGCTTCGAGCGTGAACGTGTGGCGTTGCTCATGATGGTGTCTCAGACGCATGGCCGTCTTGGCGATCAGCGTACCGCTGAGCGAATCGCGGGTCAGTGTGTCGAGATGGCCGAGAAGCTGGGCGACACCGCACTGCTCGCCGATGCGCTCAATCGATTAGGTACGGCACTGTTTGCTGAAGCGCCGACGCGAGCGCATGGCATCTATGAGCGCGCGCTCGGCCTGTATGAGAGCATCGGCGATGTACGCGGCCAAGCGCGGTGCCTCGGCAACATGGGCATCGCTGCGCAGTTTGAAACACGCCTCGACGAGGCTGCCGAATCCTATGGCCGTTCGATCGTCGTCGCTCGTTCGGCGGGTATGCCCGATCTCTGGGGCGCTGCGGCGCTCAATCTTGGCGTACTCTCCCAGAAATTGGGAGACTACGATCGCGCTCGGGAGTTGTTTGGCGAGGCCCTCGCGCTCTTTGCAGCGGTAAAGCACAGCGAGTATCAGCTGGCTGCGCTGATCAACATGGCCCACATCGAGAGAGAGCTAGGCCTATGGGAGTCTGCGGCGGAACTGTACGACGCTACCATTCCATTGGCCCAGCGAATCGGCCAAGCCGACATTGAGATCGGAGCGATCGCAGGAGCGGGCTTATGCAGCCTCGAGCTTGGACGGGTCGAGGCTGCTCGTGAATGCGCTGAGGATGCCGAATCCAGGATTGGGGCGCGCCCAGAGTGGTTTCAGGGTCGAGAGATCGCCGAGGCGCTGCTCGTGCGCGTTTCAGCAATCGATGGTAATTCCCGAGAAGCGTTTGACCGGTTCACAATGGCTATTTCGCTCGCTGAATCGGCGGATTTGTACAGCGCGGCTTGGCTGATGGCAGTCTGTGCAGAGACGTTGAGTAGTTATGACCGATCGGCCACTGAAGCATGGGTGCAACGGTATCGTGAGCGGGTCAACAGTCTCGGATATCCCGAAATGACAAGGCGTTATGATTCGCTCGCGATCCGCTGATATTGCGCACGGCAGCAGATTTCAGACTGGCTTTTCTCGCTCTTAGGGCGTATCTTCGAGTCCGTTTCTGTCGTCTCTTCCGGACGGATCACTGTAGCCGTCCTTTACTAAGTCAAAATAATGAGCGGTTACTCCCGATCTCTTCTCGCGTGTTTCGTCGCTTTGGCTGCTGCCGCATGCTCGGACTCGGCCACTAGTCCGAACTCGTCGCGGGAGCTTGCTGCGAGCAATCGTCCTTCGCTGACGCTCTCGCCGAATAGCGTTTTCGCCGGCGACAGAACTGTCACGTTCGACGTCACCGCCGCGGGCGGCACGTTCAACATTGGTGGCATGTATGCGGTGACGTTTCCCGCGAATTCAGTCTGTGATCCAAACACGTCCGGCTACGGGCCCGGCACATGGGACACTAGCTGCACGACGCTGGCGGCGGGTCAGAGCGTTACGATCACCGCAACATATGGATTTCAGTTCGGCGGCCCGGTCGTTGATTTCTCGCCGGCGCTTCGGTTCAATCCGAACACGAACGTTACGATCTCATCCGGGCTCTATGCGCCACTGCTGACGGCGTTCCGCAGCTACTGGCTGGCTAACCCGTCATCGCTCCACTGGCTCGGTATCTACTACACCCCGGACCTCGGCCAGACGTTGATTACGGATGGCGCGTTTGATTCGTCGCTCCGCACGCACGTCAATCTTACCACCGGGATTATCTGGCGGCGCGTGAAGCATTTCAGCGGCTATAATCTCGCGACCGGCCAACCCTGCACGCCTTCGCCCGATGATCCAGACTGCGTCGACGACGGCGGACCAATCATCGAGCAGTAAGCTCTGCCTACTGAAGCAAGAAAGCCCCGGCGAAATCGCCGGGGCTTTTTTTGCGCGCATTCTGCGACCACGACACTACACTTCGCCGTTCACCAGCACATAACCCGTCCCGCGCACCGTCTTCAGCATCGTCTCCCCGGTGCCGTCGTCCAGCTTCTTCCGCAGATACGCCACGTACACGTCGACGATGTTCGTCTCATCACCGCCGCCCTGCTTCCAGACGCGCTGCGCGATCGCTTCGCGCGTGAGCGGCTTGCCGGCGTTCCGCATGAAATACTCGAGCAGCGCGAACTCGCGCTGGGTGAGCGCGATCTGGCGGCCGTCGAGCCAGACCTCGCGCGTCATCGGATCGAGAGCGAGGCGGCCGACGGTGAGCCGTGGAACGCGCCCATGCTGCGCCGAACGCCGGAGCAGCGCGCGCACGCGGGCGACGAGTTCGTCAGAGTCGAACGGTTTCGTGAGATAGTCGTCCGCGCCGGCGTCGAGTCCCGCGACGCGGTCCGGAACCGTGCGATGCGCCGTGAGCATGAGCGTCGGCGCCTCGATCCCCTTGAGCCGCAACTCCTTGATGACCTCGAGTCCGTTGCGACGCGGCAAGCCGACGTCGAGGATCAGCACGTCCGGGTCGAGCTCGATCGCGCTCGACAAGCCCGCATCGCCGTCGCCGGCCACGCGTACGTCGAACCCATTCTCGCCGAGGACGCGCCGTAACAGCGACGCGAGGCTCGGGCTGTCCTCGATGACGAGAATCGTGTGGGTCTTTGTCGCCGCGTGCATGAGCCGGTCAAGATAGGCTTCGAAAGACGCTCAGCAAGGCCGCGATGCTCGGATACGAACGGAGACCTTGAGTCCCCTTCCGCGGCTCGCTTGCTTTGGATCGTGCGCGAGCAACCCATCTCTTCCGAGATTTCTTCCGGCGTGTTGATCGGCGGCATCACGGCCGCAGCGACAACGGGCGCCCTGTTGGCGATGGGTCGACGGCAAGGAAGCGCGAGTCTTCCGTTCGCCGCGATCGGCGCCGCGTTCTCGCACGAGACGACGAGCGCCGTCGCGGCCAACCTCGTCCTGGGCGGCCTCGTGCTGCACGTCATCGCCATGCTCGTCTGGAGCATCCTCTTCGTGTGGCTCACCACTCGACTCGACAGCGACATCTTCGCGGCGGTCGTGGTGACGGTGGTCGCGTTCGCGTTCTCGATTCTGGTGACGCTCTGGCGCGGCGCTGGGCTGGTGAGCGTGCTGCCCGTCGGCGATCTGCTCGTGCTCGCGTTGGTACTCGCGGGATCGCTCGTGGTGGGCATGCGCTTTGCCTTTTCAACTTTGCGAAAAAGCTGAACACCGTGGTCGGCGGTGGTGGGCGCCGCGTGCATCGCACGCGCATGTGACCGGCGGCACCGCGCGGCGGTTCTACTAGGAACAATGTTGAAGTCGCCGGGTTTCGACAGGTGACGTGTTCCTCAGCGTGCCAGTGAAACTTTGGCGATGCCGGGCTCGTCGAAGGTGTAGGAAGTGGGCGCAGCATTACAACTGGAGGGAGGGGTTATGGACATCCTCGTGATGCTCGAGGAGAACCCCGATCACTCGCCGGTGCTGGCGCACGTGAACTCCGTCCCGTCGCCGCTGCATTCATCGGAGCGGCCGTCGCGAGATATCGTGACGCTGTACGGGGTACCAGATCCGGAGTCGGTGGCGCTGGCGCTAGCGGCAGCCGTCGAGTCGCACAGGTCGGACGATGGTCGCACTGAGCAGATTCGGCATCTCGGTGTGTGGCCGGAGCGGGGGGCGGTCGGGGATGCTGCCTGGAGGGATTCGGAGGGGCAGCTGGTGACACGCGATCTCGAGATCTCCCTCGAGTCGCTGCATTCGACGGCGAATCAGTTGCTGAGCGAATGCGGACAATTGATTCGGCGACTGGTTGCCGGGCTGTCGATGCCCGATTGGCCAGAGGGTGCACGCCGCGCGATCAGCGTCTCGATCGGGCCGATCGCCGGAATCACGGCACCTGTGTTTGCACCTCTGGAATCAGTCATCGAGCGGCTGAGAGAGGCGGACGGACTGGCGTTCGACACCGAAGGAGACTGAACGAGAACCTTGATTCGTCAGACTGAACCACTGAAGCACTGAAAGACAAAGCGCGGGGCGGACTCCAGTCCTCCCCGCGCTTTGCGTATCGTTGACATTTGGGCCATTGCCCAGCCGCGCCGGCCCTTCCAGTTTGGAGTCTCTTCTCACTCACACGTACCGAACGGGGGACAGCATGAGCGGTGTCCGCGTGCTGGTTGGAACCAAGAAAGGGGCGTTCATTCTCACGGCCGACGGCAAACGCGAAAGCTGGAACGTGAGCGGCCCGCACTTTCCGGGTTGGGAGATTTACCACATGAAGGGATCTCCGTTGAATCCGGATCGCATCTACGCATCGCAAACGAGCGGCTGGTTCGGCCAGCTCGTGCAGCGTTCCGACGACGGCGGCAAATCGTGGGAGCCGGTCGGCAACAAGTTCGCGTACGACGGCGTGCCCGGCACGCACCAGTGGTACGACGGCACGCCGCACCCGTGGGAATTCAAGCGCGTCTGGCACCTCGAGCCCTCGACGACGGACGCCGAGTCGGTGTACGCGGGCATCGAGGACGCGGCGCTCTTCCAGTCGAAGGACGGCGGCAAGGAATGGAGCGAGCTCTCCGGCCTTCGCGGCCACGGCTCGGGCCCGCGGTGGTCGCCCGGTGCGGGCGGGATGTGTCTTCACACAATTCTCATCGACCAGAACAATCCGGATCGCATCTACATCGCGATCTCCGCGGCCGGCGCGTTCCGCACCGACGACGGCGGCAAGACGTGGAAGCCGATCAATCAGGGCCTCCGCTCCGAGTACATCCCGGATCCGAACGCGGAGGTCGGCCACTGCGTGCACCATCTCGCGATGCACCAATCGAAGCCGAACACGGTGTTCATGCAGAAGCACTGGGACGTGATGCGCACCGACAACGGCGGCGACACATGGCACGAGGTGAGCGGCGATCTCCCGACCGATTTCGGCTTCGTGATCGACGTGCACGCGCACCAGCCCGAGACGGTCTACGTCGTGCCGATCAAGAGCGACGCCGAGCACTACGTGCACGAGGGCAAGCTGCGGGTGTTCCGGAGCAAGAGCGGTGGCAACGAGTGGGAGCCGCTCACCAAGGGCCTGCCGCAGAAGGACTGCTACGTGAACGTGCTGCGCGACGCGATGGCGATCGATTCGCTGGATCCGTGTGGTGTCTATTTCGGGACGTCGGGAGGCCAGGTGTACGGGTCGAATGACGAAGGCGACTCCTGGCAGCCGCTGGTGCGCGATCTCCCGGGCGTGCTCTCCGTCGAGGTGCAGACGCTGCAATGATTCGCGTGGTGCTTCCCGGTCCGCTGCGTTCGCTCGCGCGGATCGACGGCGAGGTGCAGGTGGACGTCGAAGGTCGCGCGACGCAGCGCGCGATCCTCGACGCCATCGAGTCGCGCTACCCGATGCTGCGCGGGACGATTCGAGATTATGGAACGCTCAAGCGTCGTCCGTTCGTGCGCTTCTACGCGTGCGAGCGGGATCTGTCGCACGAGTCGCCGGACGAGGCGGTGCCTCAGGCGGTGGCGGAGGGGAAGGAGCCGTTTCTGGTGATCGGGGCGGTGGCGGGGGGGTAGCGTTCGCGATCTCCGGGGCGTTCGAGCTTGGTGGGCTCGCATTCGAGGATGCAGTCCGGCTTGCGATCGTTTCATCGAGGTGCGACCTGTACAATGGTCGACCGCGGTGTCCGCCGCTCGCGAGATTTGCGCGCAAGACACATCTCTTGCGCGTCAAGAGTACACAGAATCAAAGATGTGTAGCACGCCCGGTCAGTCCGCATCTGGGCGATCCGTACCGATGCGATGTTCATTACAGTGTTATTGCAATCCAAGGTACGGCAAGTCGTTATTGCAATCCAAGGTACGGCAAGTCGGCGCCGACCATTGCGGATTCGACGACCATTTGCTATGAGCGGCTCGCGCCGATTCCGATCGAATACGGCGCCACAGGCGGGCGATGCGGCCACGGCGGAACTGTGTTCACGCCAGTGCAAGCCGACTAGGAGGATCAAATGACGTCGCGCCACTTGCTGTCGCTCTCTTCCGTTGTATTCGTCATGGGCCTGGTGCAGCTGTCGCTTCCCGCGACGAGCAGGGGCCGACGCGCGGCAAGCTCAGACTAGGTTGTGCGGACCGGTCTGCTATCTCGTATGCCCGGACAAAGACGTCCTCGAGGCTGACTGCCAAGCGCAAGGATCGGGTTGCCACACCGACAATGACTGCGGTGTGAGCTCGTGTGACAGCGGTGGTGGGTTCGAGGCAAGCTGCTCATAACGCCCAGTCCCACACTTGGCAGAGGTTGGCGTGCTCGCCGCCGGGCACGCGCGAGTGACAGTGCGTGAGCTCAAGGGAGGCACGCCGTGGCACACCGACTAGAACAGCTTGCAACAACCGCCGTGACCATTTCGGCGATGTGCGTTGCGGCGGCCGTCGTGCATCGAGAATTCATCTCACCGCCGCAGTCCGGTATGCGCACGGATATCCTCGCAGCGAGCCGCGTCGCTGGTTTTTCAGATTTGACGAGAGCTGGCATAACGATCGGCGACTCCGCCGCGCCGATCAAAGTCCTGGTCTTCTCGGACCTGGAATGCCCGGTTTGCCGTCGTTTTCATCAGCGACTAATGGAGGAGGAGGCGCGTTTCGGGAAGGAGGTCGCGGTCGTTTTTGTTCACTTCCCGCTCGCGATGCACCGGTTTGCGCGTCAGGCCGCTCAAGCTGCCGAATGCGCCGAGCGTCAGGGCCGATTCGGCGAGTTCGTCAATCAGGTGTACGAGAACCAGGATTCTATCGGCCTCAAGTCATGGAATCGATTTGCACATGATGCCGGCATCGATGATACGATATCGTTTGGTCGCTGCGCGTCGAGCCGTGTACCGGATCCTCGCATCCAACGTGGAGTGGATATCGGAACGAAGCTTCACGTGGAAGGCACGCCGACGGTCATCATCAACGGCTGGCGCTTCAACAATCCTCCCTTCGATTCTCTTGCGAGTGTCTTCCGCAACGTAATCCGCGGGCAGCCGCCACTCGGCACCGCCGCTCATGTGAGCGGCTATTGACGCCGTAGGAGGATTGGGCTCGTGTTTCGGACCTGCGCGG
>Ga0068856_100007709_pt1 | contig 10506 bp, 6 predicted proteins | sample KBSCornC62_FD_66595 | JGI IMG/M metagenome (GOLD analysis project Ga0068856, IMG submission 66595) | Corn rhizosphere microbial communities from Kellogg Biological Station, Michigan, USA - KBS Corn C6-2 | ecosystem: Host-associated > Plants > Roots > Rhizosphere > Soil ... | reverse complement strand
TAGTCCGCGAAATCTCGCCCGTTCCCAGCAACTGGCGCTCCGAGGAACGCGCCGAACATTTTCTAGCCGCTTACGGCATTCCGGTTATTGCAGAGATCGACACCCGCAAACTCGTCCGCCTTCTGCGCGAGCGCGGCGCCATGCGCGGCATCATCGCCGTGGGCGAGCACGATCCCGCCTCGCTTCTTGCCAAGGTACGCAGCGCCCCCTCGATGGCCGGGCAGAACCTGGTATCGCGAGTTTCCACCGCGAAAAATTACGAATGGACGCGCGGCATCGAAGCCGTTTCCGCCTCCGACAAAGTGCAGGCTCCGGAAGAAGCGGCCTTTCACGTGGTCGCTTACGATTACGGCATCAAACGAAATATTCTGCGCCATCTGGTGCAGATCGGTTCACGTGTGACGGTTGTGCCATCGGAGGCGAGCGCGCAGGATGTGCTCGCGCTCAAGCCCGATGGCGTTTTTCTCTCGAACGGTCCCGGTGATCCGGAGCCGCTTGCCGCGCAATCCGCCAATGTCCGCCAGTTGATCGGGAAAGTTCCCGTCTTCGGGATCTGTCTCGGTCACCAGATCCTCGGCCTCGCGCTCGGCGGCAAAACCTACAAGTTGAAGTTCGGGCATCATGGCGCGAATCACCCTGTGTTAAATCACCGCACTGGCAAAGTCGAAATTACGTCGCAGAACCATGGCTTCTGCGTCGATCCCGATTCGCTGCGCGATTCCGAAGTCGAAATCACCCATCTAAATTTGAACGACCAAACGGTGGAAGGCCTGCGCCACCGTAGCGAGCCGGTCTTCTGCGTGCAATATCATCCGGAAGCGGCGCCGGGCCCGCACGATTCGCATTACTTGTTTCACGATTTCGCGGCGGCCATGAAGGAACATAAATCGTAGAAGATGCCGAAGCGAACCGATCTGAAGCGCATCCTCATCGTCGGCTCTGGTCCGATTGTCATCGGGCAGGCCTGCGAGTTCGATTACGCCGGAGCCCAGGCCTGCAAAGCTCTGCGCCAGGAAGGCTACGAGGTCGCGCTCATCAATTCGAATCCGGCGACGATTATGACCGATCCGGAGCTTGCCGATCGGACCTACGTCGAGCCGCTGAACCTCGCCTATGCCACGGAGGTCATTCGTAAGGAACGGCCCGATGCCTTACTTTCGACTGTAGGCGGCCAAACCGGACTGAACCTTGCTGTCGAGCTGGCTGAATCCGGAGTTCTGGAAAAATACGGCGTCGAGTTGATTGGCGCGAAAATCGACGCTATCAAAAAGGCCGAAGACCGTCTTCTCTTCAAAGACGCGATGCGCAAGATCGGTCTTGACATGACCCAGTCGCAATTGGTCAACAACGTCGAAGACGGGCTGGTTTTCGCCTCGCGCATCGGCTATCCGATTATTCTCCGGCCCAGTTTTACGCTGGGCGGCACAGGCGGCGGCATCGCATACAACCACGAAGAGCTAGTCGAAATTCTGGAGCGCGGCCTCGATCTCTCGCCGGTGCATGAAGTGCTGGTCGAGGAGAGCGTGCTCGGCTGGAAAGAATTCGAGCTGGAGGTAATGCGCGACCTCGCCGGCAACGGGATTATTGTCTGCTCAATTGAAAACTTCGACCCGATGGGCGTTCACACCGGCGATTCCATAACCGTCGCGCCTGCGCAAACGCTCACCGACCGCGAATACCAGATGATGCGCACCGCCGCGCTGCGCTGCTTGAACGAGATCGGCGTCGATACCGGCGGCTCGAACGTGCAGTTCGCCGTCAATCCGGAAAACGGCCGCATGGTAGTGGTCGAGATGAATCCGCGCGTGTCTCGCAGCTCGGCTCTGGCGTCGAAAGCGACCGGCTTTCCGATCGCCAAGATCGCGGCGAAACTCGCCGTCGGCTATCGGCTTGATGAGATCAAGAACGACATCACGCGCGCCACGCCGGCGTGTTTTGAGCCCACAATCGATTACGTCGTTGTCAAAATTCCGCGCTGGCAGTTTGAAAAGTTCCCCGGTGCCGAGCCGGTGCTGAGTACGCAGATGAAGTCAGTGGGCGAAGTCATGGCCATCGGCCGGACCTTCAAACAAGCCTTGGGCAAAGGGCTGCGCAGCCTCGAAACCGGCAAATCCTCCAGCGCCGCTGCTCTCGATCCCGATCTGATCGCGAAGCGCCTGATCACGCCCAATCCGGATCGGCTCGGCTACATCCGTTTCGCCTTTGCGCAAGGCTACACCGTCGATCAGGTTTTCGAAATGACCAGCATCGACCGCTGGTTTCTTCAACAGGTTTCCGAAGTGGTCGCGCTCGAGCAATCCTTGAAAGGACGTCCTCTCGAATCGTTCGCGGCGCGTGAGTTCCGCAAGCTCAAGCGCGATGGTCTGGGCGACCGCCAGATCGGCGAAGCCATCGGAGTGGCGCCGCTCGAAGTGCGCGCTGCGCGCCAGAATTTGGGCGTGAACGCCGTATTCAATCGCGTCGATACCTGCGCCGCCGAATTCGAAAGCTTCACTCCGTATCTCTATTCGAGCTACGAATCCGAGGACGAAGCCGCGCCCACCGCACGCAAGAAAGTCATGATCCTCGGCAGCGGGCCCAACCGCATAGGGCAGGGAATTGAGTTCGATTACTGCTGCTGCCACGCCTCCTTCGCGCTGCAGGATTTCGGCTATGAGTCGATCATGGTGAACTGCAATCCCGAGACCGTCTCGACCGACTACGACACCAGCGACCGACTCTACTTCGAGCCGCTCACGCAGGAAGAAGTCCTGAATATCTATGAGACCGAGAAGCCCGATGGCGTCATTGTGCAGTTTGGCGGGCAAACGCCTCTAAATCTGGCGATGCCGCTCAAACATCTCGGTCTCCCCATCATCGGCACCGATCCCAGCAATATCGATCTCGCCGAAGACCGCAAACTGTTCGGCAAACTGCTCGGTGACTTGGAGATTCCTTCTCCGCCGCATGGCTCTGCGACCAGCGTGGAAGAAGCGTGCGAAGTCGCGCGCCGTCTCGGCTTTCCGGTTCTCGTTCGTCCCAGCTACGTGCTGGGTGGCCGCGCCATGGTAATCGCCTACGCCGAAGACACCGTGCGCCGTTACATGCAGGAAGCGGTCGGCTTCTCCGTCAAGCGGCCCGTTCTCATCGATCGGTTTCTCGAAGACGCAACCGAAGTGGATGTCGATGCGCTCTCTGATGGCGAGAACGTTCTGCTCGCCGGCATCATGGAGCATATCGAGGAAGCCGGCGTCCATTCTGGCGATAGCTCATGCGTGCTTCCCGCCACCACTCTTTCCGAACAAACTCTTGAAACGATTCGCCAACATACGACGAAGCTCGCGCGCGCGCTGCATGTGATCGGTTTGATGAATGTGCAGTATGCCGTCAAAAACGGAAAGGTGTACGTGCTCGAAGTGAATCCCCGCGCCTCGCGCACGGTGCCGTTTGTGGGCAAGGCAACCGGCGTGCCGCTGCCTAAAATCGCGGTCGGCTTGATGCTCGGTAAGAAACTCGACGAGTTCCAACACTTGACTGACGGGGTAGTGAACGGCGTGTTACCGGTCCCGAGTTTCTTCGTGAAGAGCCCTGTGTTCCCATTCAACAAATTTCCTGGTGTCGATCCGGCGCTTGGCCCGGAAATGCGCTCCACGGGTGAAGTCATGGGAGTGGGCGAAAGTTTTGGCGAGGCGTTCGCCAAAGCGCAGCTCGCGGCCGGCAGTCCTATCCCGGATGGAGGAGCGCTGTTCATCAGCGTGAATGATCGCGACAAGCCGGCCGCCGTTCAGGTCGCCGCCAAGTTCCACGAGTTCGGTTTTGAGCTGTTCGCAACGCGCGGCACCGCCGCCGCGCTGAAAGCCGCCGGACTGCCTGCCAAGACCGTGTTCAAAGTCAACGAGGGCCGGCCCAACGCAGTCGACCTATTGAAGGCCGGTAGTCTGAGCCTGGTGATCTACACGACCACCGGCAGCCACTCGTTTCCCGACGAGCAAGTCATCCGCCGTAACGCCGTCGTGTATCGGACCCCCTGCATTACGACGATGAGCGGAGCGCGCGCTGCCGCAGAAGCTATCGTCTCGCGCCGCCGCGATCCGATTCGCGTCTGGAACCTGCAGGAATTGCACGAGCCGGAAACCGTGCAAGCATCCACGACGTAAAGAGCTGCGGCACGCATTGCGAATATTCCCTCACCTGAAACGTTCGTCCTCTTGCCGACACAATCCAACGCGCATATACTGAGCGATGCCTGATGAGGAGGAATTCTCTTGCCGCTGGATCCGATCGCCTTACAAAAAGCAATTCATGACGCCGGTCACAACTGGCTGGTGCGTACGCCGCCCGAAACCGAGCGCCATGGACTAGGGCTGCTGCCCTCCGATCCCCAGAAGATCCAAGCGGCCATCGCGACCGCGCGGGTGATGCTCGAAGCCCGCATCCGTCTGCTTCCGCTCGCTCCGATTCATGAGGCGCCTGGACTTCATCCGGCGCAAGCGGCTACGACCCTTTCGCTGGCTGCCGCGGCAGCACATGTCCCCTCCGAGATGGATTGGCGCACCCGCGGCATCATCGGACCCGTACTGGATCAAAAATGGTGTGGATCGTGCGTCTCCTTTGCCACCACCGGCCTCGCCGGAGCCATGGCATGGCTCGAATTGGGTCTGCGCGGTGTGACACTTTCGGCGGCAGATCAACATTTCTGCTCGTCGCACGGCGCCAACTGCGGCGGCTGGAATGCCGCGGATGCGCTCGGCCAAATCAAATCGCGCGGCGTCGTCACCGAAGATGTGTTTCCCTACATGGCCGCCTTCGACAATCCGCCGAAGGGAGATCCCAACGATAATCCCGATCACCTGTGGCTAGCCTACTGCCGCGCGCAGGTGAATCGCAAAGAGCGCCGTTACCGGATTGAAGACTACAGCGCCTGGCCATCGAGCATGCCCGGTATTCCGTTCGATGCTCGCAAATACTACCTCGCCAATTTCGGCCCGATGGTCATGGGCTTCACCGTCTACGAAGACTTCGATAGCTACGGCGGCGGCGTGTTCAAGCACACGACCGGCAAATCGCGTGGTGGTCACTGTGTGCTGGTAGTCGGCTATTCCGACAGCAATCAAGCGTGGATCTGCCGCAATTCCTGGGGTACCGGGTTTGGCGGTGCGGCGCACGCCGATGGTACCGGCGCCGGATTTTTCATGATCGCCTATGGCGACAGCAATATCGACGATACATTCTATGGCTGCCATGGCGTCATTGTTCCTCCCGCAAGCCGGCTCGCGCAGCGTGTGGGTGATGTGGACGGGGACAGCCGCACCGAAGTCGTCGTGACGAGTCCCTGGGGTATCGGCATTCTGAAGCAGGCCGGCGCGACGATGACCGCGGCCATGATGGCTCCCAACGGCACGCGTTTCGGCGGCTGGCTGCTCAACACCGGCGATAACACCTTCGGGCCGATTGCCGATTACGATGGCGATGGCCGCGCCGAAATTCTCGTCACCAGTCCCTGGGGCATGGGAATCCTGAAGGAATCCGGGTCGACTCTGACGGCGCCGATGATGGCGCCCAACGGCACGAACTTCGGAAGCTGGCAGCTCGATACGGTCAACAATCAATTCGGACCCGCCGGCGATTTCGATGGCGACGGCCATGTCGAAATTCTGGTCACCAGCCCTTCGGGCATAGCCATTCTCAAGTTAAGCGGCGCCACCATGACCGCGCTCATGACGGCCAACAACGGCGTGCGCTTTGGTGGTTGGCTGCTCAATACCGCCGACAACACGTTCATCGCGGCGGCAGATTTCGACGGCGATCGTCACGACGAGTTATTTATCGCGAGTCCGTGGGGCATCGGTATTCTGAAGCTCGCCGGGAGCGTCTTGGGTGCGCCGATGATGCAGCCGAACGGCACGCGATTCGGCGGTTGGCTGCTCAACACCGGCGACAACAACTTCGGCGAAGCGGGCGATTATGACGGCGACGGCCGCGCCGAAATTCTCGTGAACAGCCCGTGGGGTTTGGGCATTCTGAAGATGGCGGGCGCCACCATGTCCGCGCCGATGATGCAGCCGAATGGCACACGCTTCGGCGGTTGGTTGCTCAACACCGCCGATAATCAGTTTGGACCGGCCGCCGATTACGACGGCGATGGCCGTGTCGAACTGCTGATTACCAGTCCGTGGGGCCTGGGCATTCTGAAGATGGCGGGCGCCACCATGTCCGCGCCCATGATGGCTCCGAACGGCACGCGATTCGGCGGTTGGCTGCTGAATACGGCGGATAACCAGCTCGGCATCGCCGGCAAATACGAAGGCGGACGGCAGGCGGAAATTCTGGTGTCGAGTCCCTGGGGCATCGGCATTTTGAAGCTGGCCGGGTCCACCTTGACCGCGCCCATGATGCAGCCGAACGGCACGCGCTTCGGCGGTTGGCTGCTCAACACCGCTGATAACGAATTTTAAGGATGCGTTTTCGGCAGTCCGGGTGCCGAAGCTTCGAAGCCTTCGTCGAATGCGGCGGTCGAGCCGCACACGACGATTCGAAGACCTTTTGTCGCCCGGAATGGCACCAGATTGTTCATGCCGATCCGCAGAACGTCTACGGTCGCCCCATCCTGATTGGCGACATACGTATAACAGGGCGGCTGGTCAATCCGGCTCCATTTTCCCTTTTCAAAATTGAGGTGGCTGAACTTCTGCTCGACGAATCCCAGCGTATCTGCGAACATCGTTAGCGAGAGAAACAGCGCTCCCGCGAATGCCCATATCGGTATCTTCACAACGTATTCAGCATATCCCGCGAAGCCGGTTCTACTTGGCAAAGCTTTGCTGGGCGCTCTTTCTCGCACTTGTCGCTCGCGCCGAGCTCCGGCCGCATCCCGTAGCCAACGACTTGAAGGGTGGCTATCAAGTTGTGGCGGCCGATGTGAATCACGACGGCAAGCCCGACCTGATCGCCGTGGCGAGCGGCCAACGCGAGCTGGTCTGGTACGAAAATCCGGCCTGGCAGCGCCACGTCATCGCCGGCAATTTGAAAGGCATGATCAACGCCGCCTATCTGGATGATCAGATCGTGCTCGCTTCCGCTTTCGCAAGTGACGCCAAGCGCAGTATGGGGATCGTTTCCTTGCTCACTCCGAACGGCGATCCCGCGCGACCCTGGAATATTCGGGAGATCGACCGGCTCACAACTTCCCATCGTCTCCGCTGGGCGGATATCGATGGCAGCGGCAAAAAGGTATTGATCAACGCGCCACTTACCGGCGCTAGCGCGGAACCTCCCGACTATCGCGGCCGCGTGCCGCTGGTCTTCTATCGCCCCGGCAATTGGAATCGCGAAACGATCGGCGATGCCAATGAGGGTGTCCAACATGGTCTGTTCATTACCGATTGGGATGGCGACGGGCGCGATGACATTCTCACGGGCAGTTTCTCAGGAATCGACCTCTATCGATGGAGCGGCGGGAAATGGAATCGCACCGCGATTGCAAAGGGCAGCACCGCGCCTTGTCCGAAATGCGGTACCAGCGACATAACGGTCGGGAAACTGCGAAAGGAACGCTTTCTCGCCGCCATAGAACCCTGGCATGGCAATGAAGTCGCCGTGTATCGCCGAAATGGCAAGCGTTGGACCAGAACAGTGATCGACGATTCACTCGTGCAAGGGCACACAATTATCGCAGTGGATCTGGATAACGATGGCCGCGATGAGATCGTAGCCGGATACCGCGGAAACGGCGGCAGCGTGTTGATATATCACGCGGGCGCGCATGATGTCTGGTCGAAAACGGTTTTGGATACTTCTATTCCGGCCAACGCTTGCGCGGTTGCCGATCTGAATGGCGACGGCCGCCCGGATCTGGCATGCATCGGCGGCGCTTTTCTAAAGTGGTACGAAAACCCGCGCTAATAACCCTTCTTCTTGTCGACTACGTGGATCAGCGGCTTGCCTGCCACAAACCGCCGGATGTTCTCCTGAATCGTTCCCACCATGCGCCCGGCATCCTGGTCTGAACGCCCCGCAATGTGCGGCGTGATGATTGCGTTTTCGAATTTCCATAGCGGATGGTCTTTCGGCAGCGGTTCCGGGTCCGTCACATCGACACCGGCTCCCGCCAGTCGCTTTTCATCGAGAGCTTTGACAAGCCCGCCCATATCGTAGATTTTGCCGCGGCTGACTGCGATGAAATAAGAATTCTTCTTCATGAGCGCGAACTGGCTTGCGCCCATCATTTTGCGGCTCTGCGGGGTATCGGGTACCGAGGTGAACACTACATCCGCTTGCGGCAGAACTTCGTCAAGTTGATCCGGTTTCACAAATTTTTCTACAAACGGCACGAACGGCTTGTCTTCTCTGTCCACGCCGATTACCTTCATCCCGAAGGCGTTGGCGCGCAGTGCGATTTGCGTTCCAATGCCTCCTACTCCAATCACCACCGCAGTTTTGCCCCGCAGCTCAATGCCGTGAAACGACCTTGGGTTCCAGATTTGCTGCTGGTCGTTTTTATAGAGGATGTACAGGTTGCGCGAGAGCATCAGCAGCATCGCCAGCGCATGGTCGGCGATTTCCGGCCCTTGCACAATCTTGTTATTTGTCAGAATGATCTCGCTGTCGCGCAAAGCGCTGGTTCCGTCGGCTGGAAACAACACACGCTCGACTCCGGCCGACATCACCTGCACCCATTTGAGATTTTTGGCCGCGCGGACCTCATCCGATGTGATCTCGCCGATGTAGGCATCCGCGTCGCCGATCTCGTCCATCATCCTTTCCCGCGGCACCGGCACAATTCGCGCGCCGGTCGACGCGCTTTGCAATTGTTCGACGAGCGCCGTGCTGGCGTTCACGGCTACGATCTTTTTCTGCTGACCGTGTAGAATCAGCGTCGAAATAAGGGCGGTCAGGATGAGGCGTCGCATACGTATTGCGACCTAGAATATCGAATTTCAACCGATCATTCCACTTTCGCTCCGCCCAGGGCCGCGGTTGCGAGCGTCCCTCCCAATCCCATCGTTTCCACTGCCGAAGAAGGCACAATCACCATCGAACCGCGTTCTTTGATCTATCGATTCGCGCAAACCCGTTTGTGCGCTCATTGTGATCGCCTGCACAAAATCCTCCACTTCCAGAATTGATTTTCCGCGTTCCACACCACCCAGAAAACAATCGAATCCACGTTCAGCGGCACCGTATCGCGCGTCAGCGTGGATTCGGCCGTGACGCTCGCCACGCGGATGCGCTGATCCACATAGCGGCTGAGTGTATCGACCACCGGAATTACGTGAAATATGCCGGGCCGCGTAGTCCGAGGTAGCGGCCCAGCCGGAGCACCGCGACTTTTTCCCATTGATCGGCTACTTTGATGGAAAACAGCAGATAGACACCGATCGCCAATCCCGCCACCAGCGGCGCTTGCCTGCCGGTCACGGCCGTGATGGCCAGCCCAACAGCGACTGCGGCGGCGAACAGCACCCCCGCAATACCGCTCACACGATTTACATTGCAAACCCGCTGCATAACGCTTATCTCCTTTTCTGCATTTGTTCCAGGCGCTCCAGCAGTTCCTCGATGCTGAACCCCTCCGAGCCCGCCCGCGCAACAACTTCGCTGGCGAGCTGGCTCAGACGCCGCTGGCGCAATGGACCGTCGCGTGGCGTCTTCTGCTCGCTGATAAAGAACAATCAAGAGGTATCTGGCAAAAAAGTATGGAACATTTGGGCGCGCCCGGCCGTAATGGAAGAAAGAACGCCCGAAGGAGTAAGCCGATGAGATATCCTGCGCTGGCTCTCGCAGCCGCGATCCTCGCCGCAGGCGTCCTCTCTGCCGAGGAACAAGGATCGTTTGAAAAGACTTTGAAGGTCACCGGTCCGGTGGACCTGGACGTGGTCACCGATTCGGGCGGAATTACGGTGATGACCGGACCCGCCGGAAACGTTCGGGTACACGCCATTCTCAAAGCTCAGCACGGTTGGCTGGATTTCGACAATGCCGAGGCGCACATCCGGGAGTTAGAGCGGAATCCTCCGGTCGAGCAAATCGGGAATCGCGTGCGTATCGGATATGTACATGCACGCGATCTGCTGCGCGGCGTTTCCATGCGTCTCGAAATTTACACGCCTGTAGAAACGCAATTGCGTGCTCGTGCCGATTCGGGCGGTATCCACGTCCGCGGCATTCGTGGTCCGGCCGAGTGCCAGACCGATTCCGGTGGCATCGAAGTGCATGAGATCGGCTCTGAAGTGCGCGCCAGCGCCGACTCCGGCGGCATTCGCCTCGGCCGGATCGGCGGCGCGATAACGGCTCATGTGGACTCCGGCGGTATTGACGCCACGGACGTAGCCGGCGGCATCGATGCGCAGGCCGATTCGGGTAGTATTCACCTGGCGCAGACCAAAGCCGCGCCCATTCACGCCAAGACGGACTCCGGCGGCGTGACCGTGCGGCTCGCTCCCGGCGCCGGTTACGATATCAGCGCCGGAGCGGACAGCGGCAACATCTCCGTTCCCGAAATGACGGTCCGCAACGAATTCTCCCGCC
>Ga0068856_100007706_pt1 | contig 10507 bp, 11 predicted proteins | sample KBSCornC62_FD_66595 | JGI IMG/M metagenome (GOLD analysis project Ga0068856, IMG submission 66595) | Corn rhizosphere microbial communities from Kellogg Biological Station, Michigan, USA - KBS Corn C6-2 | ecosystem: Host-associated > Plants > Roots > Rhizosphere > Soil ... | reverse complement strand
GCTTCGAGTTGAAGATCATCAAGACCACCGGCGACAAGCTGCAAAAGGCCTCGATGGCGAAAAATGATCCGGCGTTGCCGAAAGGTCTGTTCACCAAAGAACTCGAAGTCGCACTGATGAACATCGAGGCAGACATGGCGGTGCACAGCTTGAAGGATTTGCCCACGGAACTTCCCACCGGACTGGTGCTCGCAGCCACCCCCAAACGCGAAGACGTGCGCGACGTGCTGATTTATCGGGATGCGAATTATTTTGCCGATCCGAAGATGAAGGGATTGCAGCCCCATACCGCGCTGAAGGATTTTCCCAAGGGCGCCACGATCGCCACCAGCAGCACCCGTCGCAAGGCGCAGTTGCTCACCGCCCGTCCGGATCTGAACATCGTCGAAATCCGCGGCAACGTCAGCACCCGCATGCAAAAGGTGGCGGATCGCGTCGAACTGGACGGAACAGTGCTGGCGCTCGCCGGCATCACGCGCCTGAATTTTACGATTTCCAAGGACGGAAAATTACATGGGGACGCAGTGCCGGATGGTTTGCTGGCTTCAGTGCTGGATCTGGACGTCATGCTGCCGGCAGTCGGCCAGGGCGCGATCGGGATTGAGATTCGCGCCAATGACGAGCGCATCGCGAAAATTTGTGAACGGTTAAACGATTTCAACACCTTTCAGGCCGTTACCGGCGAGCGCGCGTTTCTTTCCGGCATGGGCGGCGGCTGCCAGAGTCCCGTGGCGGCCTATGGAGAAATCCAGAAGGATAAAATTTATGTGCGCGCCATTTCGTTCGCCGATGGTCCCATGAAGCGCGCCGAAGGAAATCGCCCCGTCACGGAAGCGTCCGAACTCGGAAAACAATTGGCGAAAGAATTGAAATAGCCTCGGCACACTGCGACCAAACGACTGAAGGAAGGTAATTACTGTAATTGGCGAACACGATAAAACTGCCGTGAAAGATTTGTGGCGGCGGGATCCATCGTAGTGAATTCCGTACCCAGGCACACGTTGGTATCGATCGGCGTCCACGTAAGAAAATCACTGGAGGCTTCGACGATATTGGTGGTACCGGGATACACACCACTGAACACCAGGTGAAATCCATTTGTCTTCAGCGCCCCGTCGCGAACCATCAATGGCCGGAATAGGTCGCTGAGATTCGTCGCATTGGTGGCGTCATTAAGCAGCGGACCCACGTGGAAGATTTGCTGCAACGAACGCAGCAGGGAGCTGTGCGTGTAATGAATATTGTTGGAATAACCACCGCCCCGGGCCAGCGGCGAAAGCGCGATTAACCCTATTGGACCGTCGTTACCCACGCCTTCATCCCACGTGATGAAAACCGCCCCATTATTCGTATAAGCTGAAGAGGAGAGAATTCTGGGTATTTCCGTCGAGAGCCATGCGTCCGATTGCGCGGTCCTGTTAAAGAGCGGCGAGCACACTTCGTGCCCGTCATCGCAAAGATTGGGAGTAATGAAATTATAACGGGCCGTGTAGCCGTCCGCCAGGTCGCTGGCCAACTCAGAGTAAGGCCGAACGTGATAGATGCCGTAGCCGTAATCCGGATTATTGGTCCCGGTGACATCATCAAAAAACATGAACGGATTGTGGCGAACGGCATAACCATTCACATCCGTGAGCGGCACTCTCAGGCCATCGATGTCTTCCTGATAGGTTTTCCAGGAAATTCCCGCGGCCTGAAGCTGCGCCACCAGATGGTTCGTCGTGTTTTGATGAAAACCGAACGGAGTTACGTTTGAGGTGATGCCAAAATCCGTCCCCGCCTCGAGCCAAAGATAATTGCGAATGCTCGGATGACGGTCGGGCGGATTGTAATATTGCTCGCAACGAGAAGCCTGGGGAAGCAGCACATTATTGATGTACGGCGCATTCGTGTTCCCGATGATGTCGCTCCAGTTGTTATTCTCCAAAACGATGACGAAAACGGTCTTGATCGGAGGCATGGTATCCGCAACGGCGATCGTTGCAAACGCCCACATCAAGACAAAAATGAATCGTTTCTTCACGAAAGCAAATCTAGTGACACAAATCCCTTTTTTCTCACCATTTTTTGCTTTTACTAGCGGAGCCAGAATAACCTCAAGTGGGCCGGAAAAACAACCGATATTTGATCAATTGATATCTTCGGCAAAGAGAGCCCGAAATGTGCCGAAAATGAGCGTGAAGTCAGATTTTACTTCACTTTTACATAATCTTTTTTATCCTACGATACGTGACTGTTGAGACGTTTAGAGATGAGATGGCGTTGGCATTGAAGGCGTACGATTCGTACGTGATCAATATCGACAAAATCCCCGAGGAATTTGAGGCTTCGCTGAAGTCGCTCATGGTTAAAGCGATTCGCGCCTACGAAACGCGTGGACCGCAATTGCGCCACGGCATCGCCCTCGATAAACACGTCACGGTCATCCTCAGCCAGAGCGATTCCGATCGTCCCCTCTGCGGCATCTATTTCAATCTCCATTCGCCGTATCAGAAGCAGTCCCTGCCCAAAACGGTAAAAGCGCTGGAAGAGGAAATCACCGAAGTACGAAAGAAGTCGGAAAGCTGATTTTAAGCTTACCGCAGGTCAGGCATCCCGCCTTTTTTCATTTTTCTAGATTAAATTTTCCGCGGCTGTTTCCGCCGTGCAGAACACAGCCGCGGCTCCGTTCAACCTCTCAAAACCCACTCGGCTTGACCCAGAAACTTTCCTGCCAGCTCTCGCCCGGCGGAATCATTTGGAGTTCATCGTACAGCCCTTTTTGCGCCAGGTTCATCGAATCGGTAATTCCCGCCATCGGCTCAAAGCAAATGTAATCCTGCCCGCGACCCGCCGGAAAATAAACACACGTCGCGCGGAATTTCGGGCCAAACGTCACTTCCACCCGCTCTGACTTGCCTTGCACCCACATGGTCGCTTTACCCGAGTCATCGCGAATCAAGTCGCCGAAAACGTCATCCAGCTTCACACCTTTCAAAGACTCGCCCGCCGCGTTGGTGATGATATTCGAAATCGGTTCCTTTTCGCCGGTCGGCAAATTTTGTTTTCCGATCCAATGTGTTTTGGCTGCCACCGAAAAGGTCCACTCATCCCGCGGCGCGTCGTTCACCTGAAAATAGGGATGAAATCCAATCGTCGCCGGCATGGGCGCAGTGCTCAGATTGTTCAATTTTACGGAAACTTCGAGCACACCATCCTTCAAACGATGAGTCATCTCCACGGTATGCGCGAACGGAAACTGCGCCATCATGTCGGGTTGCTTGTAAACCTCGATTCGACTGGTGACCCAGGCGGAATTCGAGTCGGCTTTGGCTTCCACCACATCCCACGCCGCCGTCATGAGAAAACCATGCATCGGAACGGGACCGCGCACATTTCCCAGGCCCCCATTGAGCAGGTATTTTTTCCCGTTGGCGTAGAACGACATTTCGTCGAGGCGATTCGCCCACGGCCCCAGGAACGGAATGCCGCTATACAAACCGCGCTGCTTGAATTCAGCCGGTGTTTTAAACGGATAGTACAGGACGTTCTTCCCCTTCACGGTCATCTGGAATGCGTTATTGCCGTGGGACGGCATCACGGAGACCACTGTTTGGCTTTTGGCGTCTTCCAGACGAATCACGTCGCCATCCTGCGTCGCGGAATATTGCGCCAGGACCGGCAGCGTGAGAGAGAACAGGGCGATGGCTAAGGCAATGGATTTCATAGGAGTGTTGAACGGCTCTTATTTTTGGCGGACTTCGTCTCCGTCGCGCGCATCGCCGAGGACGATATCGGCGATGGCATTGTTATCGCGTTGTTGATCGGTAATTCGGACTTCGCCGACGATGTCGTTGTGTCGGAAAACATTCATGCGCGTGCCCGTAGCCGGTGTTTGGCCAATGGGAAAGGAAAGAACAACAAAGCGCAAATCTTTGTTCACACGAACCACCCGGCCCACAGTGGACATATCCGGCGTGACGAGAAACGTGTTGGTGGATGCCGCAGTCACTGACGCGCCGGTCGAGAGATCAACTACTGGCGGAGGCGGTGGTTCTTTGTGCTTCCTCCCGAAAAGGCAACCCGTCGAACTCAGCACGAGAAGCACGGCGGCAAAGTGAATGGCGGATTTCATCAGCGGAGTAAAATCCTGCCACGGCGCGACGTCAACACACATTTGCTTTGTGAACCAAGCATCGCTTGACATCCCCCGCGTTCTTCCCAAGTGTGAAGCCGGATGAAATCAGACAATTTGCTGCGTCACCTGGTGGTTCCCTTTGGAATCGCTGTGGTGGTCTATGTCGTTTTTTACTCCTTCATCGAGCATCGACGCACGCGCAAAGGTCCTTGGGAAGTCTCTTTCACGAACGACGCCTCCGGCGCTCCCACCTTGGTCATCAATCAACCCGCGCTGGCGATCACGAATCTCCAAATCGCCTTTCCCGGCGAAAGCTCTCGCACAAACGCTTCGCTGAGCTTTCGTCAACCGCAGCCAGTGCCGTGGGATCTGCCTTATGGCAAATGCGTGTTCATGGACACCACATTTTTGCCGGGCACAATTACCATCGATTTGTTTGGGCACGAAATTGAATTGATCCCGCGCGTCCTGACCATCGATCAAAAAGAAATGCCGTGGGAATCTGGAAAGACGATTGTGGTGAGCGGAACCAATTCTCCGGCGCGAACCCATTAAAACATCACCCGCCACAGCTCACGCCGCGGACGGGTGCGTTTTATCCCCTATTCTACTTGGCGCTTCCCATAAATTCGGTACCCCTCGGTAACATGACTAAATTGGTGACGATGGTTTCGCCGGGCGAATATTTCGTGTGCACAAACCGAACCTGCATCCCGCCCTGTAGGGGCAACTGATACGTGTCGCTCTCCGCCGAGAAGCCGTAAATCTCGGCGGGAATATTCGTGAGGACGATGTTTCCGCCTTTGTCCGTTTTGCCCCAAAAAATGGGCCTCTCCAACTCCCGCATCACGTGAAACGGTCTTTCGCTATAATCGGGCGTCCAGCCAAAAATTCCCCTCATTCGGAAAGCGTCCGGATGCATCCCAACGGAAACTCCTTCAAGGGGCTCGCCGGTTTGCGTTTTTGTGGTGAACTTCAGAGTGACGGTGGGTTCGGTCGCCACCGTGATTTGAGTTACGGGAGCGGATAAGGCGAAGACCTGAGGAATCCCCATCGGCGGTCCGGGAATGAGCTGTCCATTCACCCGGTTTTGTAGTTTGCCAATGCTTTTTGATACGAAACCATCTCCCAGGACGACCACATCCGCTTCACCTGGCGGAACCGATTCGAGCACAAAGGTACCGTCTTCCGCAATCGGCCGATAGGACTGCCAAAAATAAACATTGTTGTAATTCGTCACTTCCCGAAGGCTGTAAAAATCCTCGATAACTGGGCCAGCCGGAAATTCTTTCGGACGCACACTCACCATCACGCGACCATTTTTGATCGGGCGCGGCACCTGATCATCGAGTTTCCCCTCCAAGCGAATGCCTGGTTTGATCTCCAAATCCATTTTGATGTGCTGGCCGCTTTCCGCGGAGAACGCCTCGGTGTCGCTGTAACCAATTTCCCCCGAAGGCAAGCGTCCCATCAGTTGAATCAAATGACCGCCTCGAGCCAGTTGGTTAAACGTCCAGCTTATTGCGCTTGCCGAGTTGGTGCGTGGCAAATAGAACCCGCTCAAGTTCGGGACGATTGGCACCGGCTGATGATCCGGCCCAAAAAAGCCGGACATTTCAATGGAAGCGCCGTGCGTCATGCGCACGGGATTGCTGCTGCCGTTGATATAGAATTCCTGGACGTCGGCCATGCTGAATTCAGTGTGTTCCACATGAAAAATAAGTGCGCCGGTGTATTCTTTTTCCTCGGGAATGCTCATAACCGGATATTTCACGAATGCTTTTCCTTTGGCATCCGTAACCACCACTGGCGCCGGGCCGAAATCTTTGCGCCAACCGTAAGCGTCGGGACTGTGCCTTCCTTTCACCCGAAAGCCGGTTACGACGATTCTCGCTCCCGCAATCGGTTTGCCGTGTTCATCCTGAACGATGACCTGAGTCTCTTTGAATTGAAAGTTGGCTGACGCGGTTGCATTCGTCGCTTCAGCCGCCCGGGAAAATTCGCCCCTCGTCACAACCAGTGCGAATGCAAATACGAGCGCGCAGCCAATTACCGACCGCTTCCAATCCCATTCCCCTGCTCTGCCCCGTTCCAAGTGATTCAGTCGCTTCGCGATTTGCGAATTGGCATTCAAAGCCAGCTGCGATTCCACCGGTGGTAAATCCAAAATCCGCAACGTCAACCGCGCCAGCAACTGGCGATAAAACCCGCTGCTTTCCGCCTGGCCGCAAGCCATGCGATCCGCCTCCTGCTCACAGGCGAGATTATGCGCGGCCGGGATTTTCCAAACAAACGGATGAAACCATAACAACGCACGGGCCCATTGCCAGCCGATGCACCAAAACAAATCGTGACGCTTCACATGCGCGATTTCATGTGCGAGCAGGGCGGAGATTTCGTCGGATGACAAATCGCGGACGAGCGTTGCCGGAAGGATGATCGTCGGTCGCCACAGTCCGGTGAGAAATGAAGACGACACCCTGTCAGAAACGCGGACGGCGATTTTTCGGCGGACCCCTAATCGCTTTTGAATTTCATTCGCTTGTTTTACAAAAAACTCGTCCGCCAGCCGCGAATGACGCTTCAAACCCCACAATTGCACCTGAAGCCGGAGTAAACGCAATGCGGCGAAAGCCGCGCCAAGGCTCCAAATAATGAGCAAGCCTGAGCGAAACGAAAAAGCCTGAGCTGCGGAAATCTGGCGAGGCACGGCTTTAGTGAATGGCTGAACGGATTGCATTTGCGGCACTGGCGTTGACGCTTGTGCGGTAGAACTCGCCGCCGAACCGCGCAAAGAACGAAGTTCGGGACTTTCCTGCACGACCCCAGGCGCCCGCAAAATCGGAATCCGCAGCACCGGTGCCGCGATAAACTGCATCAATGGCACCGCCACGCACGCGCAGAGGAGGCCGCGCCAAAGGATCACGCGCCAGCGCGGATGTTGCGCGCGGAGGAGTTGTTGTATCAGCCACCCCGGCACGAACAGCGCCGTCCAACGCAGCAGGATCACGACTTCCGGACGGGATAATGAGCTCATTTGGATTTCCTTTTTGATTTCGTCGGCGAGTCGGCGGCAGTTTGTCGCAGCAACTCGAGGTCAGCGGGCTGGATATCCGCAGTTTCCACCAATTGCGCCACCAACTCCTTGTGCGAGCCGCCCGCAAAGATCTGCGCGAGCCGCTGGGTAAAATTTTGCAGCAGGCTGGCTTTCGGAATCCTCGCCGCGTAAAAGAAAGCCTTCCCCTGCAACCGCCGCGTCACGTGCTTCTTGCCAACCAGGTTCACGAGCACCGAGCGCAGGGTGGCGTTTTCTATCGGCCACGAAAAATGCGACTGGATTTCCGCGGGCTTCAACTCCCCTTGCTCCCACAGGATGCGCAGCACTTCCAAATCAGTTTCGTTCAATGACATCATCTCCATGTGTGAAGTTTTCACATATAAAGGCAGAGCTGTCAACAGCAATGTGTGACTTTTTCACAGATGAGGCCTGTGAACGCTTTGAAAACTTAAAAAACGGGAAATCCGGACTGCGATAAGGAAGACCAGGCAACTGCCAATGCGGCGTTATGAATAAGAATTCCAACCGGCGGAACCGGTTGAAGAATACGTCCGCTCGACGCGCTTGAGATTTTGCCGGGCGGAATCAAGTTGCTCCAATTTCGCGCGGGCTGCTTCCTTGGTGGCGTTGAGCGAAGCACTGTTTGCCATTTCCAATTCCATCAGGCTGGAAATTGTCTGGCGGAGATTGCTTTCCTTTTCGGAGAGATCCATGCCGGTGCGGCGCCACTCTGCCCGGGCGTCACTGGTAAGACGGATCATGCGCGTTTGCAGCGCCGCAAGGCGGTTTTGGCAATCTGTCACCAGCGTCCAATCACGCGCGCGGATGCCTTCACCTTCAAGCTCCGTAAGACGGCGCCAGTCCTCGTAGGCTTCGAGCAACGCTTTTTCGTTCGGCGTGGACGCGGTAGAGTTCACGCGGCGGCGAGCGCCTGCCGCTCCGTGGGAGTTGCGCCCTGGTTCGCGAGCATGGTGGCCCAGGCGTCACGCAGAACGGACAGATGACGGATCGCTTCACCGATGCCCGTGGAATTCTTCTTAACATTGCTTTCCCAGATGCGCCGCTCGAGATAGTCGTAAAGCCGGCGCATGTTCGTCGCGAATTCCCCACCCTGCTCCATGTTCAACGCGCCATTCAACTCGCGAACAATATCCTGCGCGCGTTGAAGGTTGTTATGAATGATCATGTTCGCTTCGGCGGGATCGGTATTCGTGAAACCAGGCAGCGCGCGCTCAAGCGAGCGGATGGCGCCTTCAAAAAGCATTAAAACGATTTGTCCGGGCGGAGCGGTAAGCGTGGCGGTTTCGCGGTACGATTTCCAAGGATTGGCAGCGCGCATGTGAGGCGTGTCGGGACGTTGATGAGTTTATTGTTTGATCTTGATGGCAAGCAGGACAGCGATGCGATCCAGCATGTCGTCGGGCGGATATTTAACATCAGAAACAAGGCCCTTGGCATAGGCGACCTTCTCCGGACGGACATCCGAAATATTTTTCAATTTATCCTGGAGAGCCGCGCTGCCCGGGAAAGAGGTTTGATCCGCCGATGCCGGGGCATTCGCCCGGGCAGCGGTTTGGCTCGGTTCCACTTTTGGAACACGACTTGGATTGAACTCGATTTCCATAAACTTGTTTTCCTACTTGGCACATCGGTAGCTTGGCGGAAAACTTTAACCCTTTTTTGCCCTCCTAAATGATTATTAACGCGTCGGTAACGTTGAAAATAGGCTGGCAGCGGTATATTGGCCAAATTTTACCGGTGAATTCTGAACAAACCATTCCTCGGGCGCGCCGGAAGGCACCCTTTCGGCGATCAATTGGTGCCGCCGCGCCCCGTCTTTCACCGAAGGCTCCCCGCTGTCAAAAACTTCATCCGCAGCCCAAATCGTGTGACCCGTTTCCGCGTTCACCAGCCGCAATCGCCAGCCTATCTCCAGCGGCGGGTAGGCGCGATAAACCGTAAGGCGCGCGAAGAGCACCGCGTCACAAGCGGAGTTCTCACGCAGCAATGCAAACAAATCCGGCGGCAAAACCTCCTCGCCCGACCAATCCGCGCGCCCAGCGCGATTTTTCAAAAATGCGCCGTCCGACGCCACCACCTCAAATTTTTTTGTTTTTATCAATTCGCTCACGAGAACCGGCTCCAGCGTCGCCCGACCGTCGTCCATAGCCGCGTCATTTTCATTGCACACAAGCGGTAGCACCACCACACGGCGGATGCTTTTCGGGAGTGCGGCATTTTCTGTGTAAATATTTTGGGGTCGATATCCCTTGCCCCGCACGATATCGCTCGGGGTCGCGATGGTGTGACAGCCCGTACTTAACGCACAAACCGCCAACCCCGCGCCGACTGCAATCCATTTTTGAAAAGTGCTGACAAAGTTCATGCTTAGCCTTTGAGCTGAGAAGTCAGATATTGCATCTGCTGGTTGATCTTTGCCTGGGCCGTTTCCATCGCTTGAAACTCCGTGGTCCAATGCGCCGAATCGGCCGCAATCTTTTTTTCCAGATTCGCAATCTGAGTGCTCAGATTATTGGTCTGAGTTTTGAGGCTCGCCAGGTGATTGGGAATCGTGCCATCGTCGCCAATGGTCTGGTTAACGAAATTATTCACTTTCGTCACCCAACCATTGGTCGGGTCCGAAAAGAATGCTTTCACGCCGCTCAAATTATTCGTCAGCGCATTCGTCAACGCCGTCGAATCCGTAACCTTCAAAGTGTTGTCCTGCCCGTTCGTCTGAATGCCCAATTGCGACAACATCGAAATCGCGCCCGACAAACCGGAAATGACCGAATACACGGAAGAACGCAACTGCGACGCGATATTGCTCGCGGTGACATCGCCGGTCAGAGTGCCAGGACTGGTCTTGCCGTTCGAACCGGTCGTCACAATTTGCTGCGCGCCGATCGAGGTCTGCACCTTGTTGTAATCAGTGACAAATTGCTGAATGGCGTTGCTGATTTTCGTCGTGTCACTTCCGACACTGATCGTGACGGAGCCTTCCTTCAACGCCGTAACTGTCAGGCCCGTGATGCCGGAACTGACGGGATTGATTGTGTTGGTCTGGCTCACCAACTGCGGGCCGTTGTTCACGGTGTAGAGCAAATTTTTGCCGCGTTGCAACGCGCCTCCGGAAAGACCGGTAGCCGCCGCAAAATTTCCCTTGCCCGCCACGTCTTGAATTGAAATTCCGATGTCACCCGTGGCTTTGTCTGTCAGGATGAAACGATTGTTCAACGAATCGTAACTGGCCGTGACCCCGGCGGTGGAATTGGTGATGCGATCCAGCACGTTCTGAATACTATCCGTGCCGGCATTGTAATTGATGGTCA
>Ga0068856_100007703_pt1 | contig 10511 bp, 9 predicted proteins | sample KBSCornC62_FD_66595 | JGI IMG/M metagenome (GOLD analysis project Ga0068856, IMG submission 66595) | Corn rhizosphere microbial communities from Kellogg Biological Station, Michigan, USA - KBS Corn C6-2 | ecosystem: Host-associated > Plants > Roots > Rhizosphere > Soil ... | reverse complement strand
TCGAGAACCTAACCACACGAATACGTCACGCCAGGCCTCCCGCATTACGCCTCGTGGCTTTAGGACTAAGCAGCAACGCCGCTTGGCGACGCGCAGCGTCGAGCTCACTCATCTGGTATACGCAGGAGCGTGCGCGCGGTCTTCTTTGGTACGCCGGCCATCGCAGTTCCTGCCCTGCGAGCCCTGGCGGAAGTGGCTGAAATCGTTGGGGTCGTGTGTCAGCCTGATCGGCCTGCAGGCCGAGGTCTGACGTTGCAAGCGCCGGCGGTGAAGACGGCAGCGCTCGAGCTCGGTTACACGGTCCACCAACCGGTCAAAGTCAAAACCGGCAACCTCGATCAATGGCTGCTCGAGCGCGCGCCCGATGTCGCGCTGGTCTTGGCTTATGGTCGAATTTTGCCGCCGCTGGTCCTGAACGCACCGCGACGCGGCTGCATGAACCTTCACGCCTCGCTTTTGCCGCGTTGGCGCGGCGCGGCGCCGATCAATTGGGCAATCGCGCACGGCGACAGCGAAACCGGCGTTTGCTTGATGCAAATGGACGAAGGGCTCGACACAGGTCCGGTTTACGCGCGGCGCGCGATCCCGATCGGCCCGGAAGAGACGGCTGGAGAGCTCGCGGAGCGGCTCGCCGAGACGGCCGCACAGCTCGTTCGCGAAGAGCTGCGCCGCGCGGTCGACGGCGAACTCGAGGCCATTCCGCAGGAGCACGAAAAGGCGACGCACGCGCCGCCGCTCGAACGAAAGCACGGCGCGCTCAATTTCTCGCAAGGCGCGCGCGAGCTCGTAAACTTGGTGCGCGCGCTCGCGCCGCGCCCGGGTGCCCACACGCTGCTGCACGGCCGGCTCTTCAAAGTCGCGCAAGCCAAGCTCGTCGACGGGCCCGCGCGCGGTGAGCCGGGCTTGGTCAGCGTGGAGCAAAAGCGGGTGTTCGTGAGCACGGTCGACGGCGCGTTCGAGCTGTGCCGCGCGCAGATCGAGGGCAAAAAGGAGCTCCCCGCGATCGATTTGGTGCACGGGCGCGCGCTCAAAGCCGGCGATATCTTGGGCCAATAGCGGCGCGACCGCGCCCCGAAAAAATCTCGGCGCATTCGCGCTCGCCATCGCGGTCATCGACCAGCAGAGGGTTCGCCAATTGGAGGCGATTGCGCGCCTTCGGGCGCGGCGGTTTACGGACTGCGCTCAGCGACCCCGCGCTGAGCGCGCGTGCCTAAAGCCGCCCGATTGCGCAGCTTCAGATCCGCGGCGCACTGCGCGTTGCGGCTCCGCGCCGTAATTTGCGTCGCGCAGTGCGCGGCGGGCGTCTGTGACGCCGAAGGCTGGGCCGGAGCGCGACGCGGCGCGTGACCATCAAAAAATCTCCCGCCCTTGGGGTCGGGCATCGTCTTTTGAGATTTGGGGGCGTGGGCGAGGCTCGGCGCTCGCCCGGCGGGCCGCGACGCGGGCAAGCGCACCGCGCGGGCGGCGTCCGTTCGCGTGGGAACGGCCGTCGGGCCGCGCGAGTTGTGCGCACTCGAAACACAAACCGCGCTAGCATCGCGCTCGGTTCATGGAGCAAACCGAGCGCTTCATCGATACGATTCGGGCCGAGTTTCCGGCGTTTCGCATCGTGCCCAAGGCTTCGCATTGGCCGTCGCACGCGATCGACCTCGCGCTGAAATGCCTCACCTTCGGCGGGCAGCGCAGTTATCTCACCCGCTACCACACCGTGATCGGCGACACGCTGTACGTGCCGCCGACCTGGGACGCGATGAGCGACCTCGATCGCGTGATCCTGCTGCGCCACGAGCGAGTTCACTTGCGCCAGCGGCGCCGCTACGGTGCGCTGGTGATGACCTTTCTGTACCTGGTCCCGTTCTTTCCGCTCGGCCTCGCCTATGGCCGAGCCCGCATCGAGTGGGAGGCGTACGAAGAAACGCTGCGCGCGACGGCCGAGCTCTTGGGCCCGGAAGCGGCGCGCTCGGCGTCCTTGCGCGCGCACATCGTGCAGCGCTTCACGGGTCCGGATTACGGCTGGATGTGGCCGTTCGAGCGCACCGTTCAAGCTTGGTACGACCGAGCGCTCGCGGATTTGCCGGCGCGCGCCTGAGCCACGAGGACGAATGTCTACGGTAATCGGCATCGATCTCGGCACCACCAACACCGTCGTTTCGGTCGTGCGCGACGGCCAGGCTTCGGCGCTGCAAGACGAAGCGGGGCAGACACTGATCCCGTCGGTCGTTTCTTTTCACCCGAACGGCAACGTGCTGGTCGGTCGCGCCGCCAAGGAGCGGCGGATCGTCGACGCTTCGAGCACGATCTATTCGATCAAGCGGCTGATCGGGCGGAGCTGGGAATCGGAAGAGGTGCGCCGGGCGCGCGCGCGCTTCCCGTTCGAAATGCGGGAAGGGCCCGGGCAAGCGTCGCTGGTCGTCGCGCGCGGCGAGACCTACACTTTGCCCGAGATCAGCGCGTTCGTGCTGCGCAAGGCGAAGAGCGTGGCCGAGGCCGCGCTCGGCGACACCGTCGACCGCGCGGTCATCACCGTGCCCGCGAATTTCAACGATTTGCAGCGCGCGGCGACCAAAGTGGCGGGGCGCGTGGCGGGCCTCGAGGTGATGCGCATTTTGAACGAGCCGACCGCGGCCGCGCTCGCCTACGGCTATGGGCGCTCGAGCTCGGAACGTGTCGCGGTCTACGACTTCGGTGGCGGAACGTTCGACGTGACGCTGCTGGATTTGTCGAACAACGTGTTCGAGGTGCTGGCGACGGCCGGCAACACCTTCCTCGGCGGCGATGATCTCGATTTGGCGATCGCCGAGCGCATGGGCGAGGTGCTCCTCGCCCAGCACCGCCTGGATGCGCGCACCGACGTGCAAACGTTCGAGCGCTTGCGCGCCGCGGCCGAAGCCGTCAAACATCAACTTTCGACCGACGGCGAAGCGCGCGTGACCGTGAACGACGTGGGCCACGGCGTGGGCGGGAAGACCGTGCACTTCGAGTTCTCGATGACGCGCGCCGAGCTCGAGCGCTTGGCCGCGCCGATCGTCGACCGCACCTTCGACGTTTGCCGCGAAGCGCTCGGCATCGCGCGCCTTTCGGCGAACGATTTCGATCAGGTGCTGCTGGTCGGCGGCTCGACGCGCATTCCGCTCGTGCGCCGGCGCGTCGAGGAGTTCTTCAAGAAGCCGCTGCGCGCGAACATCAACCCCGACGAGGTCGTGGCCATCGGCGCCGCGATTCAAGCGGCGGCCCTGAGCGGAGCCGAAAAGCGTCGCGGCACGATTCCGCCCGCGCCGAGCCCGGCCGCGCGCCAAACCCACCCGAGCTTCAGCGACGCCCAACTTCCGGCCCGCAAGCACCCGAGCACGCAGCCGCCCGGGTATCGGCCGCGCTTGGAGAGCTCGCCGGCGATCCCGAGCACGCAGCCGTTTTTTGGTCGGCCGCACCAACCGACGCAGCCCGGGCTCCAGCCGGGCGTGGCCCCGCCGCGCGAGCGGATGCCGAGCGTCAGCAACGAGTCGACGCTCGGCGCGCTGGGCAAGGCCCCGCCATCGAACATCCCGTCCGCGCCGTCGACGCTGGGCGGCCTCGGCGCGCGCGGGCGCACGAGGACCGGACCCGGGCTCGGCCCCGAGGCAGAGCGCGCGATCAGCGGCCCCACGCTGGTCAGCGCGTCGGACGATGCGCGGCGCGCGCGCGAAGCGCTGCATGACGCGCTGGGTTTGCCCTTGGTCAGCGCGCAAGCGCCGCTGCCGCCCGCGCTCGACGCCCGCCAGATCGCCGAAAAATACGGCAATCTGCCGCTGATCGCGCCGCCGTCTCGGCCCCCCGTCAAACGCGAGGAGAGCGTGGCCTTCGCGCTCGGCGACGGCGAGTTCGAGGAGCTCGAATCGCCGCCGATTCAACCGTCACTCCACGCGCCGGCGGGCCTCGGCGCGGCCACACCGAGCGCGGCGCTCGACGATGAAGCGGCGCTCCCACTGCCCGAACTGCCCGAGGAAGAGATCACGCGCGTCGGCGCGCCGCGCGCTCCCGCAGCGCCGGAGCCGAGCCCACGGCCGCCCTTTTCCGCCGTCCCTGGGCGCGCGCCGGGGTTCGCCGGTGCAACCATGCTCGGCGTGGCGGCCCTGCAAGCGGAGGCTGCGCCGGCCGCCGCTCCGCAAACGCCGTTTCAGCCGCCAACGCCGCCAGCCGCGCCGCCCCCGTATGCGCCGCCTCCCGCTTACGCCGCCGCGCCGGCGTTCGCGCCGCAACGCTCAGCGCCCGCACCCGCGCCGTTTGGCTCGCTCGAAACGCCTGGCTTACCGCCGCCAGTGGTGGGTGGTTTCGAGCCGGTGCCCGCGACGCGCACGCCGCCCCCTCCCCCGCTCTTGATCGACGTGACGCCGCTCACGCTGTCGGTGGAAACGGTGAACGGCTTCTGCGATCCGATCATCGAACGCAACACGCAGGTGCCGTGCGAGCGCTCGCGCGTGTTCGTGACCGCGGCGGACAACCAGACCTTCGTGCGCGTGCGCATCAGCCAAGGCGAATCGAGCCGCTTCGCGGAAAACACGCTGCTCGGCGAAATCGAGCTCGCGGGCCTGTTGCCGGCGCGCCGCGGTGAGGTGCAAATCGCGCTCAGCTTCTCACTCGACACGAATGGCATGCTCAACGTGAGCGCGAAAGAGGTGGCAACCGGTCGCGCGACGAGCGCGCGCGTGCGCTTGGTGGCACTCCCAGACGCGAGCGACATTGCCTGGATGACCCAGCGCAACGCTGCTCGTCAAGTGTGAGCCGCATGCTCGCCGACGACGCCGACATCGAATGCGTGTACGAATGGGCAGCCGTGCTCGACGACTCGAACTACTACGAGCTGCTCGGCGTGCTCGAGATAGCGGACGAGGCGAGCATCAAAACCGCGTTCCACGAATTTGCGCTGGCCTTCCACCCCGACTCGCACCTCGGCTGCGACGCGGACACCGGCGCGGTGCTGCGACGCGTCTTTCAGCGCGGCGCCGAGGCGTATCGGGTGCTCTCCCACCCTGAGCTCCGGCCGCGCTACGATCTGGCGCTGGCCAGAGGCCAGCTGCGTCTCGGCGGGAGCGAGGTGCCGCGCGTCCCCCACGTCGGGGTGGGCGCAAAATCGCTCGACGATCTGTGCCGAACTGCCGCCGCCAAACTGTACGCAAGCCGCGCCGATGCGCTCATCTCACAAGGGGATCTGACCGGAGCCAAGCGCGAACTCATGCTGGCCGTGCACGCCGACGGAGAGAATCCGGAGCTGGCCGAGCGGCTCGACGCGCTCGACCTGGCGCTGTTCGCCATGGGCGCCTAACGCGGAAATGCGCCATATTGCTGTAATTTTCCGGCAGCAAAGGCGGACCAGGAAACGCGGGTCCAAGTGTTAGAACCCTGCGTGGGGTCTAGCGATCTTCACCAGGAATGATAAAAGAGGGGCCCTGCTCGGGCTCCCGCTGAGACCGAAAATTGAACGTAAGCGTAGCCATTGTTTAGGCTAGCGCTCTCTGGGATTCGAAGGCACGACGCCTTCACCCCCGCTCCTCACCCTTTCAAGAGGCGCATCCGCGAGGCTGATTGTGAAGATTTCCTGTCCTGCGTGCCAAGCTAAGTATTCGATTGCAGACGAGAAAGTTACTGATCGTCTGGCCAAGATTCGGTGTCGCAAATGCGGGGCCACGATCGTCATCGACGGCAAGACCAATCCGGCCAACGTGTACACCGCCGCGGGCGAGGCGCCGGACGCGGGTTCGGCCGGTGCCGTCGAGCAAGACAGCGGCGGCTCGCAATACTCCGTCGACTTCGGCGAAGGCGATCAGCGAAATCTCACCGTCGCCGAAATCGTGACGGCGTACAACGCCGGGCAAGTCACCGCCGAGACGTACCTGTGGGCCGACGGCTTCGCGGATTGGAAAGCGCTCGGCGAGGTCGAAGAGATCGTCGAAGCGTTGCACGCGGCCACTTCAGTGCCGGCACCAGCGCCCGCCACCGCGACACCGTCGCCGTGGGCGGCTCCGGCGGCGTCCGCGGCTTCGGCTCCGCGTGCGGCGGCTCGCCCGGTGCGCGGCGCGGCCGCGGATCTGTTCGGCGGCATCGAGCGCGCGGGCAGCGAAGAAGAAGTGACGACCAGCGCGCCCGAACACAGCGGCGGACCCGGGGGCAGTTCAAGCCTCGGTGGCGGCGGCGGGGGTGGCTCGAGCACCGGCGCGCGCAATGAATCGTCGGTGTTGTTTTCGTTGAGCGCGCTCACGTCGGCGTCGAGCCCGGTCGCGGCCAGTCGACCCTCATCGCGGCCGGCGAGCACCGCTTCGTCGCGCGACGACTCCGGCTTGATCGATCTGAAGGCGCTCACCGCCGCCGCCACGAAGACCGAAGCCGCGCCCATGGCGGCCATGTCCGCGCCGCTCGCGCCCCCGCTCGGGATCGCGCCGCCGCTCGGCCTCGCTTCACCGCTCGGCGGCGGCTACGCCGCGTCGGCCGAGCCCGTCGGTTATCCGGGCGGTGGCAAGAGCAAGACCGGCCTGTACATTGGCGGCGCGCTCGTGTTGTGCGCGGCCATCGTCGCCGCCGCGATCGTGCTGAAGCCGGCTCCGCCGCCACCGCCTCCCGCGCCAGTGGCTGCGCCCGCGCCGAGCCCGGCCCCCACGCCCGCGCCGACACCGGTGATCACTGCCACGCCGCCCTCGACCGGCACCGCCGAAGAGCCTGCGCCGAGCGCCAAAGCGGCGACGGGTGGCGCGGTTCATCGCCCAGCTGGTGGCGGTGGCGTCGCGCCGAAGAAATCAGGCGGCGGCAGCGCGGCCGCAGCGGATACACCGGCCGCGGCCGCACCCGCGGCACCGAAGCCCAAGAAGAGCGCGTGCGGCTGCGCGCCGGGCGACCTGATGTGCAACATGCAGTGCAGCGCGAAGTAGCGAGTGAGCGCGCGTTGGCCCTGCTGGGTCGTCGCGCGCGCCCCTCGGCTCGACCGTGCCGGCTCGAGTATCCGTTCTGCATGGATCAGCTCAGCCCACGCCTTGCGCGAGGAAATTGGCTGCGCGTTCCTCCTGCGAGCGCGCGCGTTCAGCGCCGCTAAACAGGGCGATCGGTCGCCCGTCTGAAGGTCGAAAGGCGCTCGTTCAGCGACGCGTTCCCGGATCCTCACTGAAGCAAGACGTTCGCGACGCCGAAGGCTGCGCCGTCCGCGCCGGGACGCGTGACCATCAAACCCAACCCCAAAGCTTGCGGGATTTTTTTCGTTGGGCGCGGGCGCGTGGCGACGCTGCGCTCGGCGCGGGCAGCGCCGCACCAAACGCCTGCGCGGCGCCCGCCGCGCAACCCGTGCAGGGTTGCGAGCAGACACCGCGCAGAACGTGCTCCTAGGTTATTGAGTCAGAACGCGGCCGTGCCACCCGAGCCGCCTGAGCCGCCCGAGCCGCCTGAGCCGCCCGCGCCGGGCCCGCCGCCGGCCATCGGACATTGCAGCATGCCTCGACGGCAGCGGCAGGTGCCGCCGTTGTTCGGCAGCGTGCAGCTCGCCGTGCACATATCGCCGGTGGCGGCGTTGGCCGGGCACGCCATCGGCGCTTGCTGGACCGTGCAGAACCAGGTGTCGCCCGCTGCTGGGCCACCCGCGCCGCCCGCTGAACTACCCCCTGCGCCGGCCCCTGCGCCACCTCCAGGACCGCCTCCAGGGCCGCCGAAGCTTGGCGCGCAGAAGCAGCGTTCGGTGCCCGTGGACGTGGTGTACGTACAGGCCTGCGTCGGCATAGCGAGCGGCGTGCACGCCTCGCCTGGGGTGCCCATCATCGTCACGGCCGGTGCAGTCGCCGGACATCCGGCAGGATTCATGGTCATGCCGCCACCCGCGCCGCCGGTCGTGCCCGATCCGCCCGTCGTCGTACCGCTTCCACCGGTCGTGGTGCTGCTGCCGCCATTCGAGGTACCGAAGCCACCGGTCGAGACCGTCCCGCCGCTGCCGGTGTTGTTGCCGGTCCCAAGTCCACCGCCGGTCGACGACGACGATCCGCCCGTCGACGACGACGATCCACCGGTCGACGACGACGATCCGCCCGTCGAGCCGGAAGTGGTGTCGCTCGAGCCACCGCATGCTGCGGTCAGCGCGAAGCCTCCGACGAGTATCAAACCAAAAGCGTATTTGAGAGCGTTCATGGATTCCTCCTCGGGGGCCGGAGTGAAACTCGGACCCAAGCTTGCTGTCGGTTAAGGGAGTAACCGTCCCGACACCGAGCAGGCAGAAATTTCAGCGAGGCTGCTGTGCGGCCGCGCTCAGCGCCAACGAGCGCGCTTCTTCATGCGCGAAACCCTGCGGATGCTGGGCCAAATACCGGCGCGCCACGGCCGCTGCCGCCGCGGTTTGTCCGAGCCGCTTTTGAGCTCGGAACAATTGCACTTCGGCTTCTTCGTAGTTGGGGTAACGCGCAACCAGCCGCGTGAAAAGATCCACTGCGCGCGGATCGTCACCGCGGTTCCGCGCGTCGATCGCGTCTTGGAACATGTGACCTTGTTCGGCGAGCGCGCTGGCTTTCACCTCGGCCGGGCTCGGTTCGCGACGTGGCGGACGCACCGCGCTCTCGACCGGCGCGGCCGAGGTCTCCGGCTGCGGCAGCGGAACCGCCGTGGGCGAAGCCGGGGGCGCGAGCGCCGGTTGATTTTCCGACGACCAGCGCTGGCCCGGCCCGAGCACGGCAACCTGCACGCCATTGGCCAGCACCCACACCGAGCCGCGGCTGACGCTCACTTCGGTGACGGTGTGCTCTGCGCGCGGCGAGACGCCGACCGCGAACACGGTGCCGTGCACGACAACCTCCGCGTTCGGCGTCTCGACCACCACGCTGCGCGTGATCTTCGAATCCTTGTCGACCGAGACGTCGACGCGACCGAGCGCCAAGCGATAGCGCTCTTCGACTCGAGTCGACTGCGGCACGGTCAGCTTGGTCGCGGGCCCGAGGTGCACGAGGCTCTTGGGCGAATGGATTTCGGCCTGAGCATCGGCGGCGGTTTCGATCTCGCCGACGGCGTGCAAGGTGAGGCTCGAGCCGTGCGAGAGCACTCGGCTCTGGCCGGCTTCGCTGACCACGACCGCGCCTTGCAGCTCCGCCACCGTGGTCGCAACTTGCCCGGCCTCCTGAACGCGGCTCTTGGTGTGCCAGGCAATACCGAGACCGAGCGCGATCGAAGCGGCCAGGCCGAGCCCAGCCAGCCGACGAACGCGCGACACCTGCAGCTTTCGCTCGGCATTTTGGCGAATGGACCGCGAGAGCGCGTCCACCACCTGGGCGCGGCGTTGCTCGGCGCGCTCTGCCGTATCTACCGGTACGACTTGCGTGCCCCAGCGGCGCAGCAGCTCGTCCGGTTGTGAGGGGAAACGCTTGGTCACGACTCGGACCCTGCCTTGCCGCGCGTCGCGGTGCGATCGAGACGCCGAAAGAGCTCGCGTCGGCCGCGCACCAAGCGCGACTGCGCGGCGGAGACGCTCACCTGGGTCATGATCGCGATCTCGGCGAGCTCGTGGCCCAAAACGTCGTGCAGGAAGACGGCCTCCGCATGGGTCGACTTCATCTCCGAAAGTTGCATTCGCAAGCGCTCGAGCTCGGCGCGGGCCGAGGCTTCACCCTCGACGTCGATGCCGGAGCGCGCGGGTTCGACGTCGAGCCCCGCTTCGCGGTCGAGCACGCGCCGTTCACGGCGCCGCGAGCGCAGCGCATTGAAACCGACGTGGCTCGCGATGCTGGACGCCCAAGTGCGCAAACTGCACGCCCGCGCGTACGAACGCCGCGAGAGCGTGACCACGATCTGCTCGAACGCGGCTTGCACGAGATCGTCATGATCCATTTCACGCCGACCGAACACGCGGTAAAGCGTGTGGTCGACCACGCCCACGAGCCGCTCGTAGATCACGGAGGCGACTTGGTGATCGCCGCGCTGTACCGCCAGGATCAGCTCCTCGTCGCTCGGCTGCCGCGCGGCCCCGCCGTCCGGCGCGGACGCAACCACGCGCAGCTTCGACTCGGGCAGTGAACGGGGGCTACCAGACACCTTGGTGAAGATAGTACCTGAGCCCGGATTCAGCAGGCGCCGTGGCTCGAATAGTCGATTTCGCGTGGTATGGTCATGTGTGATGAAGCGGCGCAAAGGCAGCTCGGCGCGGGCCGTCGTGCGTGGTTTTCTGCTGGCGGGCGGGATTTGTGTCTTGGTTCAAGGGCTGAGCTGCACTCGGGAGACCTTCGACCTGCTCGCCCCGAACGGGGGGGCCCCGCTCGGGGGCGCCTCGGCTGGCGGCGCCTGGGCCGGAGGTGGCCGGGGGGGCAACGCCGGCGGCGCCGGTGTGAGTGGCAGCGCCGGCACCAGTGGCAGCGCCCAAGGCGGTAAGGGCGGCAGCGGCGGCGGCTTTCCGTACGGCGCGCAGGCCGGCTTCGATCAATTTTGCTTCCCGGGTGAATCCTGCATCGACGGCGGAGTGAGCTGCCCTCCGACGATGATCGTGTGCAAGCGCTGCACGACCAACTTCGACTGCGGGCGCGACACGC
>Ga0068856_100007701_pt1 | contig 10511 bp, 7 predicted proteins | sample KBSCornC62_FD_66595 | JGI IMG/M metagenome (GOLD analysis project Ga0068856, IMG submission 66595) | Corn rhizosphere microbial communities from Kellogg Biological Station, Michigan, USA - KBS Corn C6-2 | ecosystem: Host-associated > Plants > Roots > Rhizosphere > Soil ... | reverse complement strand
GGCCGAGTTGGCGCATCACCGAGACGGGATCCTCGCCGATCGCGAAAAGCAGCGAGGCGACGTTGTTTCGGCCCTGCCTGGCAGGGGTGAGGCGTTCCTGCGATCCCTGTCGGCACCTTCTCTCGGATTATTTGCGCAGCTGGCCCCGGGGAGGGGACGCCGTCTGTCCTAGGCGGTGCTAGTTGCTCCCTTGGTTCGGATACAACGTTGCAAAACACCACGCTTCATCCAGGACAACGAGCATGCCAGGAGCCCTCTACAACCGACTTGCCGAATCTCGCCGCCGAGAACTACGGCTACCTCACGACCGAGGAAGTCGAGAAGGCCGGGATCGACCCGCACCGCCTGCTCGAGCTGGCGCGGCGTGGGCAACTCGAACGCCGAGCCAGGCTCTCTATCGTCTGGCACTGATCCCCCCCACCCCGCTCGACGCCTATCGCGAGGCGACGCTCTGGCCCCGGGGAACCGAAGGGGTGGTCTCCCACGCGACGGCGCTCGGGCGGCGGGGGCGGGCTCTTTCAGCGCGTCAACGTCAAGCTGCTCTTCCGCGGGCGGAGCTGGGGGGCCCTGAAGCTCGAGGTGGGCTCGCCCGACAGCCAGCTGACCGACGCCGAAGAGATCGGTGCCATCCCGATCGACGAATTCGGGATCAACGGGCCCCGGATGATCCGCTGCCTCTCGCTCCGCTACCAGATCGCCCAGAAGCTCCACGCCGTCACCCAGCGCTTCGAGGACCGCGAGAACGAGCGCTTCCGCGACCTGCCGCGACCTCGTCGCCGACCTCGCCGAGGTGCGCGAAGCCTGCCTCGACACCTTCGAGGCGCGCGGCCTTCACACCTGGCCGCCGACCCTAGAGGTACCCACCGGCTGGGCGGAGCCCGTGGATGGATCACTACCGCCCGCTGCATTTGAGCTCGGGAGACCTCGTGCCGGGCTTTGTCATCGCGAAAGCGCCGAGCCGCCTCGTGATAGCGGGGGACCTTCTTTGGGATCTCGATATCAACCAGCTCAGCCCTGCCAGGCTCCCCCGGGGCGTCCAAGAGCCTGATCTCCAGCTCGTCTTCGAGAGGGACAACTTCAAGTCGTTTGCCGGCCGGGACTTTTCCGTAGCGCTCGGCAAGAAGAGCGCGGTTCTCGTAGTCAATGCCGTCCGGGTCCTACCACTGTCGCTGCGGCCAGTCGAGCAAGCCCCTGCGGATGCATCGCGTCCGATCCCCAGCTACCGGAGAGGCGACGGACCCGCAGGCGAGCATTCAGTTGCTCGGTCAGGATCGGCGGGTCGCGCCGAACGGTGTCGCCGTGACCCTAAACGTCCCCGTAGGCGAAGTCGAGCATGTGCTGCTCGGACTCCCAAATGCTGATCGTGCAGTTCCCAGTAGGCGGCCAACCGGCGGAGACCGCGCGCGTTCGAAGTCGTCCTCCTGCCCGGGCCGAGGCGAAGTCGGTTAGGTGGGCGGCAACGAAGGCTCCGCCACCGTGGCTGTCCTGATAGAGGAGCATGGGCCTCGGATCGGGGCGAACGATATCCGCCGGTCGGGATTGCCCGGCGGAGCCCGACCGCCGGAAAAGGCGGATCGAGGTCACCAGCTGGGGTTGAAGCCGTCGTCGGCGAGAAATCGAGTTGCACCGTCGCGTAGACGAACCGCTTCCAGATGAGGTTCCCCGTAGGTCGAGTAGGCGATCCAGCGGCCGTCGGGAGAGAAGCTGGGATGCCCCTGGCCTCGTGGTGCGTGGGTTATCTGCCGCCTGTGGCTGCCATCACTTCGCATTACCCAGATCCGGTTCGGATCCCCATGCGAACCCCGGGCGATGGGTCGACCCTCGAAGGCGATCCTTTTCCCGTCTGAGGAGTAGGAGGGATAGGCCTCAAAGCTGTTGCCCGACGTGAGGCGCTGCTGGCGGCTTCCATCACGGGCTGCGATCGTGAAGATGTCGGCCGTCCGGCCTCCGACATGGGGGTGCTTTCGGTCGGTCACTCGTGAAAAGGCAATCCTCTTGCCGTTCGGCGACCAGGTCGGCGCGAACTCGTCGCGGTGATTGTCCGTCAGCTTCCGTAGACCTCGACCGTCCTCGCGGTTCGAGTAGAGCTCGCGATCGCCGTCGCGGTCGACCATGACGAAAGCGATTCGGCTTCCATCGGGAGAGAAGGCAAGTTCCTCGATCGCGGCCGTGCTGCTGAACACCTTTTTGCCGGGCCCGAGTAGCTGCCGTTTCGGGAAGCCGGTCTGCTTGACGAAAATCGTGCTCCGACGCTCGACCTTCCTCCCGCTCTGGAGGCTGACGTAAGCGACCCGATGTCCGCCCGGCGCCATCTCCGGGAAAGCCGGGGTCAAGATTTCAGCGCCTTCTTCTCCGTTTTCATCTTCATCACCACTCCCGTCTTCTCCTCGTGACCGCACCAGCAGGGTCGCCCCCGACCCATCGAGGTTGATCAGGTTGATCCCGGCACTGCTCTGAAAGGCGATCGGGCCGTTGACGGCAGAGGCGGACGCCGGTGCAGCGAAAAAGATTGCGAGCATGATTGATGCAGCAAGCGTGAGAACAGGCATTCGTTTCCTCCGTCGATGGTTGAGTAGCTTCGGCATTCTCAGAGGGGGAAGCGTTCCCACAGAGGACGCCGACGGCACCCATCGGGCCAGCTTTGGCCCGGTTCGACGGTTCGGCTTCGACTTGCTCGCTGAACCGGGCGACCCTGCTTCTCCCCTCTGCGCCGGTGGCCGCTGCGACGGCGATCAAGAGAGGTTTTCCGAACGGCCTGAGATCCTTACCGGCTCCGCGGTTTGCCGCCGAAGCCTTGACGGAGACTCAACTGGCGCGCTCGCGTAGCTGCTGCTACAGCCTCAGCGCGACCAAGAACCGGTAAGAGCGCCAAGAAGACGAAGCTCGGAAGGCGCTCGGCCAGCCTGCCCCCCTCGCCGCTATAGATGTCGCTCCTGGCGACGTACTCGGCGCCGTCGAGGGCATCTCTCAGCCCCGCGGGTGCCGGGCCGGCCTGGTCCAGCCGCGATGCGACCAGCGCAAGAAGGGCCTGTCGGAGGTCGATCACGAACTGATCCTCCTCCCGACCGAGGCGCCACGACGCCGGCGTACAGGGTTCGGCGAGGCCAGAGTCGGCCCCGGGCGTCTGAGCCCTTCCTCCCATTTCGCTCCGGAGCCTCCCCAGCACCGCGAGCATCCCCAACTCCCCATGCCGCCCTCCCCCTGGATCCTCCAGCGGGGCAAGCGCTTCTCCACCCATATCGATCTCCATTCCCCGTGCGGCTCCCCGTATCCAACCCGGTCTCCGCTCCCCAAGTACATCCGAGTTCGTCAATAGACCGTACCGGCGGAAACCGCTGGGCGCAAGGCCTAGGAGTACCGGGCGGTGGCAATGACGGAGGCACCGCGCGCGGGGACCATCGTCACGTTGTGATGCAGTGCCCTCTCAGGCGCGGGGTCGGGCGCTTGGAGGTCAAGGCGTCGCGCCATGGCCTCGAGGACCACCCGCTGCTCGGCCAGTGCCAGCGAGGCGCCGAGGCAGCGGCGGATGCCGCCGCCGAAGGGCAGCCACTCATAGGTGCCCGGCTTGCGGTCCTGCCAGCGCTCGGGACGGAACTCGAAGGGCTCGGGGTAGAGCTCCTCGGAATGGTGGAGGAGGAGGATGCTGATCAAGACCGGCGAGTCGGCCGGCACCGCGTACTGGCCGAGGCGCCAGGGCTTCATCACCCGGCGGCCGACGATCGGGACCACCGGCCGCGAGCGCATCGTCTCGGTGATCGTCGCCTCGATCATGGCCCCGCCGTCGCCGCCCCGAACCTCCTCGATCAGCCGCTCGTGCGCAGCCGGGTTCCGCAGTAGTCGCTCCCAAGCCCAGGCGAGAGAGTGGGCAGTCGTCTCGTGGCCAGCGAGGACGAGGGTGAGGAGCTCGTCACGAATTTCGGCGTCGCTCAGGGCGGCCCCCTCCTCATCGGTCGCGAGCAGCAACAGCGAGAGGATGTCGCGACGCTCGGCGAGGTCCGAGGCGTGCCGCCGCGGGCCGATCACGGCGTCCATCCGCCGGTCGACCAGAGCGCGGGCAACTCGCAGGAAGCCAACGGGCTCCTCGCGCCGGACGTTGATCAGTTCCGCCACCTGGGTGAGCGGCTTGCTCGAGAGGTCTACCGCCCGCTTGATCGTCCCGCGAAGCTTTCCCTCAGGGCTACCCGGATCGGGCCTGCCTTCGATGCCGAAAATGCCTGCCATGATCACGTCGAGCGTGATCGCCTGCATGCGGGGGGCGAGGGCGAACGGCTCCCTCAGTGGCCAGCTCCCGATCTCGCGTTCGGTCGCCTCACTGATCGCGGCGGTGTAGCGCTCGATCGCCTCGCCGTGGAAGGGCGGCAGCAATAGCTTGCGTTGCCGCATGTGGCGCTCACCAAGCGAGGTGAGCACCGAATTGGGCCCGACGACCGGGCGCAAGGGGGACTCCGCCGTCAGCGACGGCGCATCCTCGGGCTTGGCGGTGAACAGAGAGCGGACGTCGTCGGGCAGGCCGGTGACCACCAGCGGGTTCGCCTCCTGACTGGCAAGCGCGAAGACGTCGCCGAGGCGGCGGCGGGCGCCGAAGACAAACTCGATCTGCCGCTGGCTGAAGCGCAGCAGCTGCCTCAGCGGATGCATTTCCACCGCCGGCGGAGCAGGCAGCAGCTCTGCCTCGGCGGCTGAGATCGGCCCACTGGCGAGCCCCTCGGGAGCGACGGCGGTTTCAAGAGGCATGACTACCAATACAATAACATGGGATACGATGTATATGTATGGGAAGCTGCGTAGAAGCCCGCCGCCGGGTTCGAACCGGCACTCTCCCGATTACAAGCCGGGCGCTCTCCCAGGTTGAGCTAGGCGGGCAGGCTGAGGCGCGTAGGGATGGAGGGCGACCATCGTCGGAGCCTAAGAGCACTATCACCGGGAAACGAGTCTATCGCCCTGCCGTGGCACGCAAACGAGCCCGGAGAGCCGGGGGTGGCCCACCGCGGGCTTGCGTTTGCGTACTCCTGGCGCTCTACCAGGGAAAATAGAGCGCTTGCCGCCAGCGTCGATTGGGACCGACGCCGGGGAATCACTCCCGTGACCTAGGATAGTGAGTGCTTTCCCGAAAAGCAAGCGGCGGCTCGTTCAGGGGAGCGGCGAGGGCGCGACGGCGGCGAGCTTCCACGCCCCGCCTTCGCGAACGACCGGCAAAAAGAAGGCCGAGCCGCCGGCCCCTCGGTAGAGCAGGAAGCCGCGATCGTCGGCAGCCCGCAACGAGGTGAGGTCGGCGACGGCTGCTTTACGCATCGTCCGCCGCGGAACCGCCTTCGAGAGACGGGCGAGGAGCGACGAGCAGTGGGTCTTTCCGCCGCCTTGGGCGCCACCGCCGAGACTGGCGAGCTGCCCGGTGACGGCGGCGGCCAGGTACCGGCAGGCGGCGCGCCAGGCGCCGGCGGCGCGGGCATCGAGGTAGCCGTGCAGCGCGGCAGCCGCTTCGATGAAGTCAGGGCCCCGGATCTCCGCGCCATAGCGGGCGATCGAATTATCCCCGCCTTCGACTTCAAATTGAGCGGACCCTCCGCCCGAGTCGCGGTGGGTTGGGGGTGCAGATGAAGCGCCGTTTTCTTGAGCCTGTGCTCTGCCCTCTGGATGCTGTGCGGCCGGCCGCGACCCGGAGCGGTTTGGCTGCTCCTTGCGCTGCGTGGAGGTAGTAAGGCCGCCCGCCGTACTGGTGCTGTCGTCGCTTGCGCCGCAGGCGGAGATCAGAAGCCCACCCAGGACCAGCGCGGCGATTATCGCCAAAGCGCGGTCGCCTACCGTAATCACCCTGCCGCGCGACATTGGCGAACGAGGGTCTTGGCCAGCTTTAAGTGCATGAAGTCAAAGGTGATGCGGGCAAGGGGGAACGGCCCGCTGGAGAAGCCGGCGGGCAGCGGGCAGCCGGCCGAGAGATAGCTACGGCGGGCGCCGCGGGCGCTGAAGGTTCGGTGCAGGGTTAGCTCAATGCCGGTGATGTAACCGGCATTTCCCGGCACCCGTGGCATCGGCGCCGAGAGCGTGGTCCCGAAGGTCCCGCGGCTCGGGTGGATCGAGAACGAGAGGGTGTAGGAGGCGGGAAGCGGTTCGGTCCCGTAGACATGGGCGAAGAGGACCGGATGCCCGTCTTCTCTGCCGTTGAAGGCGATCAGGCGGCCGCTGGCGGGAAACGGGGACGCGCTGGGGTCGGCGACGCTGGCGAAGAAGCGCCCTTCCCCCACCTTCGCCCGGCCGCAGGCGCGGAGCGCATCTGCGCTGGTGGCGGGCTGAATCTGTTCAAGGCGGCAGGCGGGCAGACCAGCGAAGTCGAGGTGGCCCTGGCGGTTGAGCGCTACCTCGATTCGCCGCAGGGGAGCCGGTTGCGAGCGGTTGGTGGGGACGAGGCGGCCGCCAAGCGTGACGGTGATCGGCCGGGTGCCCTGCCGGGGGAGGCGCTTGGGCGAAAGGCTCCCCTCGAAGTGGACTCGCACCCCCTCCCTCTGGATCGTCTCGGCCGACACCGCCTGCACGAGGGTGCAGCTAGCCAGCAGGATGAGGAGCAGTAGTCGCGGATGAGCTCGCCGGCTCATCTCTTTCCCTTGCGCTTGTGGGCCTTGGCGCAGTCGATGTCCAGACGCGGGTGCAGGACCGCCGTGTCGTTGTCGTGAGCAATGAAGCGCCCGGTGGCCGACTGGGGGGAGGAGCAGAGATTGCGCTCGTTTTGCAGCAAACCGTGCTTGCCGCCCGCCAGCCACATGGTGAAGCGCGTGACCGGGGCATCGGGGAGGTTTTCGAAGATCGCCCGCAGGCCGCCGCGGCGGCTCTTGCCCACGTGTCCGACGACTTCGATTTCGAACCCGTTGCCGGAGAGCTGGGCGACCAGGTCTGGGAGCAATGCGTTGGGGTTGGAGCGCAGGTAAACGGGACCCCTCAGAGGTTCCCCGAGAAGCGGAGTCACGGCGGCGGCGTGGCCCAGGCGCGACCCGCGCGGACAGTGGTGGGCGTGGAACTCGGGGGTCGTGCAGAGCCCCCGCAGATGTTCCTGGGCGAGGAAGATCGAGGCCGGCAGGCTGACGTCGGCTTTGCTGACGTTGCCCTCTTCGGCCCTTGGTCGGTAGACCGCGCGCAAGGACGGATAGCGGGCGCGCCGGGTACCGCCCCGCAGGGCGATCGAGAGGCGGGGATGGAATTCCTGGGTGCTGCAGTTGGCCAGCTGGTAGCGGTTGGTGGCGGTGGCGGAGCTGTCGTCGTAGGGATCGCCGAACCGGGCGCCGGCGCCACTCAGAAGCGAGCTGGTCGCGAGCTGTTCACAGCTCGTCGGGTTGACCATGAAATTGGGCCGGTCAAGGAGAACGCGGATGTCGCGCAGGTGCAGCGGGATACCCTTGAGGATGTGGGGAATCGGGTCGGAGGCCGAGGAGTCGATCGAGACCTGGGCGGTCAGCGGATCGACACGGATAGCCGAGCGCACCACGACGACCCCGAGGTCGAAAGGGCCGACGAGGGCGGAGTCGATGGCGACGACTGAGACGGGGGAGCCGTGGAAGGGACCGCCGAGATAGAGGGCGCCGGGTGCGTAGGCGAGGGTTCCCCCCACCCCGTAGCCGGCGACCGTCGAGCCGACCCGGGAAGCCTCCGGACAGCTCGGGCTTTCGAGCTCTTCGAGCCCGGTCCGGGACTTGGCAGCGGCGATCGCCGCCTCGGGGCAATAGGGGATGCCGGCGATCTTGCCGAGGAGGCCGGGAGGGAAGCTGGCCGAGTAGGAGGTGATCTCCTGCTCGGAATCGGTGCGGGTCATGCGGAGCAAGAATGGTGAGAACCGGCCGGCGTTGGGGTTCGTCGAGCCGGCCTCGAGGCCGGGATGGAAGGGAAGCGACCCAGAAGGGCACGGCCCACCCGTTTCGTCCGAGTTGATGAGGAAATGAGAAGAGTCCTGGACGACTTCCTGCTGGGAGTAGGCGTGCGATTCAATTTCGGCGGTGTAGGAGCCGCAGGCGGGCGGTGAAATCATCGCCGAGCGCTGGCCTTCGCGGAGGCTAAGGGTGAAGGTGTCGTAATGGATCGGCGGGAGGTTTTCGAAGGTGGCGGTGAGCCGGCCGCTCGCCGGATCGGGTTCGATGGTCCCGTAGGACTTGAAGTAGAGGCCGCGGCGGGACGAGGCGAGGGTGATGTAGAGGGCGATCAGCGAGTTACTCGGATTTCGGTACGGGGTGGCGAGGAATACCGAACCTTGAAGCTGTTCGCCCAACCCGAGCAGGCCGTCAGCGCTGACGTTGCCGATCTTGGAGTTGTTGGGACAGCCGGACCCAGGTTCGGAGGTGGCACTCTCACGGGCGAAGTCGGCTTCCGAGCAGGTGCCGAGGCCGGCGCCGAGGGAGGGGTTGATCGTCAAGCCCTCGGGAAGCAGCGCACGGGCGCTCTTGATCGGCGAGCGAATATCGCCTTCGACGTTTAGGAGCCCACCCCCGTCCTTGACTTCAAGGCTGTAGACCAAGCCGGTTGCGGAGGCCGCCCGTTCCGTCCGCAGCTGCAGCTTGGAGAAGGCGAGGACACCGAGACAGCCACCAATGGTGACCGGCTGTCCGCCCGAGCCTCGAGACTGGATCGTGCGCTGGTCGGAAGACCCACCCTGCCAGCTAGAGACAGCAAGCGTCCAGTTCATGGTGGCGCCGCAGGTGGTGGGCAGCGTCAAGTAGGAGTAGATGTGGTCGATGGAGAGCGGGATGAAGCAGGTACCTGGATGGAAGCCTCTACCCCCCGGTTCGCGTCGCTGCACGCCGTCCTCGTAGAAGGAGGCGGTCCCATGGAAGGAGGAGGGTTCTAGCTCGTTGAGGCAATTGCCCCGTTCGACATCGTGGACGTATTCCCAGGGGGTGCCCCAGATGGTGATGTCGAGCGAGCTGAAATCAAGGCTCTGGGAAAGGTTTCGCAGCGAGAGGGAGACTGTGGCGGCCCCCGTGTCCAAGTTGCCGGTCAAGACCACGGGGATGCCGTACGGGGAGGCTCCGATCGCCAGCGCGGATCCGTATGGGGCCGCGAGGTTGAAGAGGCCAAAGTAACGCGTGTTTTCGCCGTTGGGGCCGGTGTGGACGGCTAGGACGCCGATCTGGCTTTCATCGCGGCAGCTCTCCCCCGAGAGGCTCGCTTCGTATGGGGAAGTGCGCGGGGTTGCGAATTCGGCCGCCGAGCATTCCGGAACCGAGGCGGGGTTGGCGAGCATGCCGGCGGGCATCGTCAGGCGCAGCTCGCGCAGATCGCCGTCGGTATATGCACCGTCCTGGTTGAAACCCATGTGAGCTTCGAGCTGATCGGGGTGGGACCCCGCTTGCGAAGCGGCGTTGCCGCTGCGGGTCATGGCAACCGAGAATCCTGCATCCCGCGTGCGCAACCCGAACTGAGCGAAGGCCGAGGCAGGCGCGAGGGGCGCAGCCGCGAGCACGCCGCACAGCAAGGCGAGGTACTTGACGGGCAGCCTCATCGCGTTCCTTGACGAGCTGAGTGGCGGCGATGACGACGGTGGCGGACCCTGTGTCGCTGATGGCGGCGGTGCTTGCGAAAACGAACCGGATGATTGGGCAGGCCCTGCAGGGTTGCAGTCGGAGGAGGCGACCAGTCGGGTGCCGGCGCCGGTCCCTGGCAATCGTCGCCGAGGCAGATCTGCGGTTCGGGTTCGGGGAAGCCGCCGCCGACGCGCGCGTCGTAGAGATCGCGGGCTTCGGGATCGATGGGAAGAATCGAAGCCGGGCTGGTGAAGAAGACGTCGTCCCCCGATTCACTGGCGCCGGCGAAAGCGACGCCGGCGGTGCGACCGGTCGAGATGAGCCCGAAGCAGCCGCTGGGGTTCTGGCAGCTTCCGAAGCCGGAGAGCTCCCACTCATAGACGTCGGTGGTCGCGTTGGTGTCCTGCGGAACCAGATGCGCGGTGGTGTCGAAGAAGAGCCGGCTGCCGTCGGCAGTGGCGACAGCATGGCCGGCAGCGGGGGGAAGTAGCGAGGGGCCGGCGGCAATCAACCGGGTGACAGCCGTTCCGGCGCGGCGAAAGAGACCTGCTGCCGTGACGTAGTAGAGCACCGAGCCGTCGGCGGAAGCGGCCAGAACGCTGACGGCACCGCCGCCAGGGGTGAGGTCAGTGCTCGTTTCCGGCGCCGCTTCGTAGCGGTATAGGTGGGTTTCCTTCAGGTAGACGCTTGCGGAGCCATCGGCAGTGGCAGCTTGGAAGGTGGCTTCAGGAGCGACGAGCTTGGTGATACCTGCTTCCCGAAGGTAGAGGTTGCCGCCTTCAACGAGAAAGACGCGCGATCCGTCAGCGGAGACCGCGCCCTGCCCCGCGGCGACGGCGCCGGGCGATGCCCCGATCGCTTCGATCAAACCCTCGTTCCACTCGTAGATCGTCCCCTGCGAGGAGAACACAATGTGGCGGAGGTTTGGTGAGGAGCCTTCATAGGTGGGCTCGAATTCGGCCGCCTGGGACGGAAGCGCGGAAAAGTTCGCCGTCGTCACCAGCGGGGTAT
>Ga0068856_100007696_pt1 | contig 10513 bp, 7 predicted proteins | sample KBSCornC62_FD_66595 | JGI IMG/M metagenome (GOLD analysis project Ga0068856, IMG submission 66595) | Corn rhizosphere microbial communities from Kellogg Biological Station, Michigan, USA - KBS Corn C6-2 | ecosystem: Host-associated > Plants > Roots > Rhizosphere > Soil ... | reverse complement strand
TGCCCGTGAGTACAACACCTATCGCACGCTGGCCAAAAACTTCAGCTACTGAATCGAACAGGCAGTCGATAGACGGATGGTTGAACTCAGGATACTGATCGTTAACCAATTTTACCGAAAGGACACCGTCTGTCTGAACGATGCGCATATTCGCCACCCCCGGCGCCAGGTAAATGCAATGGCTTTGCAGTCGCTCGCGATCGACCGGCACGCGAATATGAAGGTCTGTTGTGTCTTTCAGCCTGGTTGCAAAAGACTCGATGAATCGTGCGGGCATGTGTTGCGCGATCACTACTGGAACTGCCAGGTTAGACGGGAGATTGTTGATGATCAATTCCACCGCACCCGGTCCACCCGTGGATGCACCGATGGCAACGATGCCGTACTTAAGGCTTTCGTCAAACTCGTGAGTAAATGTATTCCGCTTTTTCTGCGGTCGTTGCAGGCTAAGGTAGTCGGCTTTAGATGCTTCCCGAACCATCGCTGTCAGGGCCGCATACCCCTTCACAATCTCTTGCTCTTGTGGCTTGTCAATGAAATCAAAAGCGCCTTCGCTCAGTGCGTCAAAAATTCTTGGATCGGTTCGGTCCAACGAACTCAGCAGAATGACGGGTACAGGCATACACTTCATCAGTTGCCGCACAACATACAGGCCATCGAACTTAGGCATAATCATATCCGTGATCACCACATGCGGCCTGAATGTCCTCGCCTTCTCCACTCCGTCATAGCCATTCACTGCGGTGCCCACCACTTCGATTTGTTCGTCTTTCCGCAACAGGTCAGACAGCATGATTCTCATGAACCCCGAATCATCAATGAGCAGCACCCTGATTTTTGAATTGGCCATGAACAGCATGATTACAGCTTGTTAACTTCCTGAAGTAATTGTTCCGATGTAAACGGTTTAACGATATAGCCTTTGGCACCCAGGCTTAGTCCTTCCTGTATGACAGATTCCTGCCCTACGGCACTGATCATGATCACTTTTGAAAGTAATCCTTCCTTGGTATACACCTTAAGGATGTCGATGCCGATCATGTCGGGCAGAATATTATCAAGTGTGATAATATCCGGCTTCAGGTCAAAGGCCATATCGATTGCTTCTTCACCGTTGGCCGCCTGCCCTACGATCTTGTAGCCAGCCTTTTCAAGTGCGTCTTTGATGACAGTTCGCATGTACAGCGAATCATCCACTACTAAGACATTCTTCATAGTTTACTAGTGTTTAAATGGTATAGGTTTTTTGTTCGGATGTAAAAATGGTGAGCGCCCCTGTTACGCTGTTGAAGTGGGCGGTGCGTGCCAGTCGGCCTCCCACATCCGATGCCGCGAGGAATATTTTTCGCGTCGCCAAATGCGTCACAACCGAGTCAATGTTTTGCCGACCTAAATTGACCGCTGACTCATACACCTGCGCTCCGCCGGCCATTTTCGCTTTGAGATAAAACAGATTGCTTCCCAGCTTTTCGAAGTTGCCAAGCAGTGTCTCGATTAGCCGCGCGGCGCTTAAAAATTCCCCTGGGCCAATTGTATCCGGCAAGGGAATATGTACACCACCGGTTATACCACTCAAGCGGTCAACAACAAACAACGCAATACACGACCCTAATCCGAAGCAAGTGTAAACCACCGGTTGTCGCGTCACGCACAGATCGTTGATGTGAAGTACCCGGGTTTTCATGCTGCCACGTCATTTTTGCGGAACTGTTGGTGCGCCTCTTGGTCATTGATCACCTTAAAAATATCGATCATGATGATGAGCCGTTTGTCGAGCTTGACAATGCCGGTGATGTATGATCGATCCGTCTGCTGATCTCCTGTGAACACGGTGCTCTCGATGTTGGATGAAGAAATGGAAAGTGTGTTGGGCACTTCTTTTACGAGGATGCCCATTTTGTATTCTTCACTTTCAATCACAAGTGTGTACTGATTGCCACCCTGGTCCTCCTCGTTCGCGCCCTGGATCCCGAATTTTTTCTCCAGGTCGAGAATGGCAATGATGTTGCCGCGGATATTGGCAAGGCCGCGCACAAATAGCGGTGCTTGCGGCATGCGGGTAATCGTTGGGGTGATCACTACTTCCTTAATCTGATCGATTGACAAGCCGTATTCCTCCCGACCGATCTTGAACACCACGATCTGGTGAAGCCGAGAGTCTTCCTTTAGATTTTCTGTTTGATGATTCGTACTCATAAACTTTTCATTTTTCGGTTGGAAAACCGTGTCACACGGCTTACGATTTTTTCAGTTTGAACTGGGTTGCGCCTGCCTGCAATTCGGCCGCCACTGCTGACAGCTCATCACCGGCCTTCGAAATTTCAAGCATGCCGTTGTTCATCTGCTGGCTTGAGCTCGCCACCTGTTGAGTACCCGCCGCTGTTTCCTCCGACACCACCACGATCTGCTCGATATTTTTTACGACGGTAGTAATGGATTCTTTTTGAATGACGGTGGCAGCCTGTATCTCTTTTGAGGCGCCAAATGTTTCTTCGCTGGAGCGGGCGATTTCCTGGAAAATCTTTTCGGCCTCTACACTGCTCTTGTTGCCCTCCTTCACGCTAGCCTCCATGGCGTCAATTGCCTTACCCGCCAGGCTCGTATCTTTCTGCACGTCACTGATAATTTTTTCAATCTCCACTGCTGACTTGCGTGAGTCTTCTGCGAGCTTCCTGATTTCTTCGGCAACGACAGCAAAACCTCTTCCTGCATCGCCAGCGCGCGCGGCCTCAATCGCGGCATTCAACGCCAGCAGATTAGTCTGGCTCGCGATGTCGGTGATCACGTTGAGCGTCCTTCCGATCTCTTCGGTTCGCTTTGTGAGCACACCGATCGATTGCGTGGTTTGCTGTGCAGATGATTTTATTTCGCTCATATTATCAACCAGCACTCTCATGGTTTTCAGCCCTTGGTTAGAACTTTCAAGTCCGCGCTCGGCAGCTTTATTGATCAGATTCGAGCGCGTTTCCATTTCATTTGCTGAAGCCATGACGTGGTTCACCAACTTAGACGACTCATCTGTCTTCTGCGCCTGGTCCTGCGCACCTTTCGCCATTTGCGCGATGGCTGTCGCTACTTCAGCTGTGTTGCGCTTCATGTCGTCTACTTTTTTCTGCAGCAGGTCTGATGACTTTGCAACTACCTCCGATCCCTGGCTGATGTTGCCCATCACGGAATTGAGATTCTCTAGTGCCTTATTTATTTCGGCAGTCAATCCACCATTGTCGACAGACATGTCGCAGCGCAAGCTCAAATCTCCGTTGGCCATGGCTTTGATCACGCGTATCACTTCTGTCATGTCAAGTGCATACTTCACAACCTTCACCGGCTTTCCATTTACATCGAGAATCGGGTTATACGATGCCTGGATGTAAACTTCCTTTCCGCGTTTATCAATTCGAGTATACGTGCCGACAAAAAACTCACCATTATTGAGCTTGCGCCAGAACTCGTTGTACTCTGCACTGCGGGCGTAATTGGCGTCAACGAATACGCGGTGATGCTTGCCTTTTATTTCGTTTAGAGAATAACCGCCCAGAGCAGTAAGGAAGTTGTCATTGGCCGTGATCACGGTGCCATCCATGTTGAATTCAATAACGGCATTCGATTTATCGATTGCCTGCAATTTGCCTTCGTAGTCAAGATTCCTCAGTTTTTGCTCTGTTATGTCAGCTGCGAGTTTAACAACCCGCGTAACGTTGTCATTCTGGTCTTTTACCGGTGTATAGTTCGCCTGGATCCATACATCCGATCCGTCTTTTGCAATTCTCCTAAATTCACCGACCTGCGGTATTCCATTTCTCAGATTGTTCCAGAACTGCTCGTATTCCCTTGTCTTCACATAATTATGGTCGCAGAAAATGCGGTGGTGCTGCCCGATGAATTCTTTTGCGTTCGAATACTTCATTGCTTTCACAAAAAGGTCACTGGCACCCGTAATGGTACCCTCTGCATCGAACTCGATCTGTACACTGGCGGCGTTAATAGCAGCAATTTGACGCAGTTGAGCTTCAAGTTCGTCTTGCTTAAGAACGAAATCCGTAATGACATAACGAACGCCGATGTATTTGACCGGCTTACCGTTGGCTCCCAATACCGGAGCAATCAGCGCGTCTACCCAGTAAGGACTGCCATCTTTTTTTTTGTTCTTGATTACGCCCCTGAAAATTTTTCCTTTCCCGATGGTTGACCACATCTCCTTGAACAACGATTTTGGCGTATCGGGATGTCTGAATAAACTGTGAGGTTGGCCGATGCATTCTTCTCTTGAATAGCCAGACACTTCACATAGAAGATCGTTTACATACGTTATTTCTCCTTTCAGGTTTGATTCGGACACTACACATGCGGTATTCACCTGTTCCATGCGTGTATCCAGCTCGCGTTGCATTTCTTCAAGCGCCAATTGTAAACTTTCATTGTTAGCGTTCTCGATGCCATGTTCTTGCTGAAACTGCCCGGCAGAATTGCCTTGCGTACTGCGGTTCGACCCGTTTGTTTTTTGGAAGCCTAAATCGCCCGGATTAAGTTTTCCGTTTTTTAATTTGCTTACCATAGAGTTGGTTTAGATAGAGTTTGTTCGTTTTAATTAAGAGTCATTCGTTGTTTAAATCATTACGTATTTTTCTATTTGGCAATCCGCCTCGCGAGCCCCATCATCAGTTGTATCTTTTCGTCCAATCGCTCGGCTTGCTGCGACATGTAGTCGAGATACGTTGGAAGCTCATTGTTGTTTTCTGGCGATCTGGCGAGGTTGATCAGGCCTTCGAGCGTTGCCACCGGTCCGCGAAGGTTATGAGCAATCCAATACGTGAGTTTATCTACTTCGGAACTTGCTGTGGTCTGGAGATAATCACGCGACCGCCTGATCCGGATTGCAATAGGAGAAACTGCATAATGACGATGAGAGATTCGGAATCCGCATATCTCCACGCGAACATCACTCAAATCTCTCGCCCTCAGGGAATGACTTCTCCATTCAAAAAAATCCTTAGAGATCTGGATCATCAACGAAGACTTCAGATCATTCTCGTTGGATATTACGTTAATGCACTTGTACCGCAAGTACCCATATTCGTATTGTAGCAATTCTTCAACGCTTCGCCCCGCCAGGGAAATGGTGAAGTCTTCATTGAGAAACAAATATTCAGGGAACATGTAAGCGAGTTTTCTATCTTCGTCCTCCGTCCTCTCTGCTAGTTTATAAATGTCGTTTGCAGCTGCCATGCCAAGGGTTTTTAAAATGTATAACGCGTCAACCAATACGCAATAGGGAAACACAATGCCCTGTCTTTTTTGGCAAAGCATTCTGTGAACCGAGACTATCTGTGATTGTTAATGAAAGGTAATTCAGAAAACGGTTGCGTCCTTATAGTACTTCGCAGACGGGCTTCAAAACCGAGTAAGTGTCCCCTGCTAGAAGTGCATGGGCGTTGATATTAAATACTGTCGAACGGATTTATGTCAGGCTGACTTTTGCGACAGTCGTTCCAGAAAATCACCGCGTTTTCTTTTTGATACTTCGAGCGTGACGTTATTATTTAAAACAACGTAACCACCGTCACCCTTCACATAATTTTTGATCGCATTCAAATTGACCAGGTATGAATTGTGGATGCGAAAGAAATTATGACCAAGGAGCTCTTCATATTCTTTCAGTGTCTTACAAACCATGTAATGCTTATTATCGGCAGTATAAAAGATGGTATAATTACTTGAAGCTTTACAATAAAAAATGTCATTAACTTTCACAAACGCTAGTCCCTGCTGGGATGGAAGAGCGATTCTTGAATCATTGGCAACGGGAACCACAAGGTTTTCCTGCAACACTTTTAATCGACTGGAAATTTGACCGAGCTTTTTTCCTTCAACTTTTTTTACGGCATTTTTTAACTCTTCGATGTCGATTGGTTTCAGCAGGTAGTCGATTGCCGAAAACTTAAAGGCTTTGACTGCAAATTCAGAATAGGCAGTCACGAAAATTATTTCGAAGTTAATATCAGCGATTTTTGAAAGCAGATCGAATCCTGTTTCATTGTTCATTTGAATGTCTAGAAAGACAATATCAGGATGCTCCTGCCTGATGGCCTCGAGTGCATCTGCCACGCTTTGGCACAACGCAACGATCTTAATGCCCGGAACAAATTCCTCTGCGAGAATTTTCAGATTCTTTAGGGACTTAGGTTCATCATCTACGATGATAGCGCTTAACATAACTATAGTTCTCTTTGGTTGTTTTCATTTATTTAAATTTTCCCTCCAATTTTATCAACGCTTCTGCAGCCATATTTTCACACGTGTGCCAGCCGGTTTATCATCTGAATACAGATCTTCTGTTTCGATAGCCAGCTGTGAATGTTTGTTGATGGCCTTAAGTCTTTCTTCTGCTAGTGAAATTCCCATCGATTTATGTCTCTTCTGGCTTATACGTTGCAGTTTTTTGGCGGCCTCCCTGCCAATACCATTGTCGTCGATCTCAATCATGATGTGATCTTCATCGTGCGGCAACACGGAGATCTTCAGCACCCCATCCTGTTTCAGGTTTGACAACCCATGCAAGATGGCATTCTCTACGAAAGGCTGAATAAGCAGCGACGGAACTTCCATCGACAGGTCGATGTCCGGGTGTAAGTTGATGTACGTCATGAATTTATTTTCATAACGCAATTGTTCCAGGTCGATGTAATGTTTCAGCAGGTCAATTTCTTCTGACAGCATGATCTTGCTTTGTGCAGATCCCACCAGGATGCCGCGGATTAACTTAGAGAAAGTAGATAAATATTGGATCGCGCGATGTCTTTCATTGTTGCTGATAAAAAATTGAATTGAGTTTAACGCATTGAAAATAAAGTGGGGATTCATGGCTGAACGCAGTGACACGAGCCGCAGTTCGCCAATGTGCTTTTCCGCCTCGGCAAGTTGTTCGAGGTTGGTGACTACTTCCCGTTCGCGCGCAATTCGATCCGTGACGTCCATGGAAAAAATGGTGAGTCCCACAATTTTTTCATTGTGCTTTATTGGGTTGATGGATGCGTCAAAGTGACGGCCAAACTGCTCATAAGAGAAATTGATGTGTTCGCCATGCAAAACGCGTTGGTAGAGTGCATCGCGCATCTGAACCATCTCCGCTCCCAGGAATGAATCAAAATCTTTGATCGATTGACCTATACTAAGTGCGCTTCCATAATACTTCTCGGCAAATGCTTTGCTCGCGTCATTCGCAACGAGAATGTTGTAATTGGCATCGAGCGACCAGATGAGCATTTGTGTGTTATTGATAATGGCTGTGAGGTTCGCCTCGCTGTAGCGAAGTTTATCTTCCGCCTGCTTTCTATCAGAGTTATCTTTTGTGATATAAAGCACGTGTGGCTCGCCCGAGATTTCAATAAGTGACGCGCTCACCAGCACAAAAACTTCTTTGCCTTCTTTGCTTTTCAGGCGCGCTTCATAAGGTACTACTGGCTGGCGTGAGAGATCGGCTTGCACACGTTGTTCAGACTTAAACCAGATATCAATTTCGGATGTGCTCTTGCCGATAAGTTCTTCCCTTCGATAGCCTATGGCTTTGAACACCTGATCGTTGATGTCCATAATAACACCATCTCGCTGGCGGATAATCGCCATCATATCCGGGCTCGACCTAAACACAGTTTTAAATTTTTTTTCAGCCTGCACCCGCTCCGTTACATCTTTTACCGATGTGAGAATGTAGGTACCGTCTGACAAGTGAATTTCAACTGCGCTTACGAGCGCATCAATTTCCTGTCCACCTTTTTTCCGAAGCTTGGTTTCGTAGGATACTTTTTTATTTTTTCGATATATCTCATATTGTTTTTTCCGCTCCTCTACATCTGCCCATAAGCCCAGAATCAGCGCATCGTTACCGATGGTTTCTTCCCTTGTATAGCCGAAGGTTTCCTCAATTCGCTCATTCACGTCAACAATGATAGAGTCGGCATCGCGCATTAAAATCATCAGGTTAGGATTGAGGTTGAAAGCCACATTAAATTTTTCCTCAGCTTTTTTCCGTGAGGTTATGTCTTTAATGAGAGAGAGGCGATAGTTTTCATCTGAAATGCGAACACGGACGGACGTGAGCATAATATAAAGCAGCTCGCCATTTTTTTTCTTCCAATGAGTTTCAGTGGTCACTCTACCCTTTTCCTCATATTCCTGGAAATAATTTTTCAAATCTTGTGGATTCAACCACAGATTTAGCTGTGCGACAGTCTTGCCGACAACTTCCTCTTCAGTGAAGCCAGACATCATCAACGCTTTGTCGTTCACGTTGACAATGACGCCATCTGACTCGCGCGCCAGCGACATAAAGTCGGGTGTAAATTTGAAAAGCGTAATAAACTTTTCCTCACTCGCCCGCAGTCTTTCTTCATTCTGTTTGAAAGCGGTTATATCATGTACCACCCCGGTGATTTGCGACATCCTCTCTTTGTGATAAAATGGGTAAGCCATCAAACGCAACCAGCGGAAGGCGCCCATTTCCGTGGCATACCTGAATGTCATGTCAAGAGGTTTACCTTCCGATTTTAATTTATTCAGCCCGACAAGCACCATCATTCCATTCTCGATACCATAAAGGATTCCGAAAAAGGACATGTCATTAAACTGAAATCGTTTATCAATGCCATGGATCTCATAGAATTCGTCGGAGCACGAAAAGCTCCCTGTCCTTAGATCGATCTGCCAGCTGCCGATTCTGGAGATCGCCTGGGCCTTGTTGAACATGAATTCCGATTGCGTGAGCGCCGCCACACGTTCGAGCAATTTTTCATTCTCACGCTCCAGAGTTTCAATTTCCCAAGGCAGTTTATCATAGGTTATCCTCAGTAATTGCTCACGTTCGTAAAGATCGGTGAAGTCACTCCACACACCCGTGCAACGCAACGCAATGCCATAGGCATCACGTTCAAATTTTATTTTCTCTCGAATGAAAAAAGTTTCATTATTAATCTTCAAGCGATACGCTTGGTGAAATGTATTTACTGTTTTGTTGTTGGAAGCCTCAATAAATCGATTGAAGGCTTCCTGCCGATCTCCTTCGTGTAAGACTTGCTTCCATTCTTCCGTGGAGAGGCCTTGACCCGGCAGATTGTATTGATCAAATTGTTTAGGAAGGAGTAGCCACGTGCCTTTGCCAGTGCGAAAATCCCGAGACCATATGATATCTGATGCTAACTCCAGCAAAATGTCTTCTGTCGAAGAGAGCCCGGCTTCAGCTAGTGGGTTGTTATCCATACGGTTCAGCTTTTAACCCTTGGATCGGGAGGTAGTATTTTGTAAAGTACAAATAAGACTTCATGGTTCCCATGATTTTTGGCAGAACTTACAATTTTTATTAAGTTCTCACATCGAAGCCGCGTGCAGAAGGCGGTCACGCGTATCGCAAAATCTCTGTGATGTTTCCCTGGCTACCTATATGGGCCATATTTTGCATTAGAAAGTGAGTTTCACAATTAAATTAATTGTCAATTCCTTACGGAGCCGTTATGTTTTCCGGTCTGGATCGTCAGAATTTTCAATTTTTTTACCAGTTCGTTATTCAAAACGTAAGCATCCCCCTAACGACCAGCCATGTCAAGCGGACATTTTTTGCGATTGTGTTTGCGAAGCTTCCAAAGCAAAGGAGCGAATCATTAAGTCAATAGAACAGAGGCACCTGATTCCATTTCGCTGCTCCGGGTGGCTTGATTTAATTGGCGGGCTAAATTCAATTTGCGCAAAGACGCTTTGCTTTTCGGCTTCCTGCGTAAAACAATTTTATTTTTATTCCGGGCTCATAATTATATAATACATGTGCTTTGTCGGATAACAAAGCACATGTGCATAGGTTATTAATAGGTTATTTTATACACCAATGCAATATTGTTTGGAGAAGTGCGTGGCTTTTTAATCAGCAATCCATCTGTATTTTGGTTCCAGGAGATTTTTTCATTGCTGCCCAGTAATTTGACGCTCTTGATCGCAGGGTTGCCTTTTTGCTTGGAAACAGATTTGATCGTGATGTCTGCATCAGGAATACCTAATGTGGTAACATAAAGAATTTTTCCATTCTGATTAAAGCGGATGTCTTTGGCACTGAATTTAACTTTTCCTTCGTTAAACCCTTGTACATTAATCGGGTTGCTGATTTCGGCCGAAGGACCTTCGCCATATACTTTCCATGGACGTGTGTCAAAAATGCTTTCTTTGTTTACATCCATCCAGGCTGCAATATCTTCTACGATGGCGATTTCTTTATCGTCAATAGTTCCGTCTCCGCGAACAGGAATATTCAAGAGTAAATTTCCATTTTTGCTCACGTTATCCACTAATTTATAAATGACCTCTTTTGCTGAGACATAATAGTTGTAGTCATACCGACCTCGATTATAGTGCCAGTCGCCAATACAGGTACATGTTTGCCAGGGGAGACTTTGTATTTTATCAGGAGAGCCACGCTCTACATCCCACACCATACACTTCTTCTGGTCGTCAGTCAGGACCTTTCCAAATAGAA
>Ga0068856_100007691_pt1 | contig 10514 bp, 10 predicted proteins | sample KBSCornC62_FD_66595 | JGI IMG/M metagenome (GOLD analysis project Ga0068856, IMG submission 66595) | Corn rhizosphere microbial communities from Kellogg Biological Station, Michigan, USA - KBS Corn C6-2 | ecosystem: Host-associated > Plants > Roots > Rhizosphere > Soil ... | reverse complement strand
CAGCCGGGAAAGTGGGGGGCACGGCCGAGTCGTCCCACTCCGTCCCGCCGGTCGCGCGCACGAACTCGGCGACCTTTCCCGCCTCCACCGTGAGCGAAGCCTTCTGGGAGTGCAGCGCCTTCTGGGGGTGCATAGCCACATTCTATGGTCAGGCCCCGTTCGTTGAACACGTCCGAGCCGGCAGGCGGCTGCCGCTCACGTCCGGGCTCGCCGCCCAGTTCCGGTGGGTGGGATCTGTCGTTGCCCGGAGTTTGTGGGCGCGTCGATGGTTCGCGGCATGCCTGAGGACGTGAGCGTGGACCTGTCGTTGTTCTCCTTGGAAGGACGCACGGCGGTGATCACGGGGGCGAGCCGAAACATCGGGGCAGCGATATCGATGGGATTCGCGGCGGCAGGCGCCGACGTGGTGCTTGTCGCTCGGGATAAACAGCGGCTGGCGGAACACGGAGCCGCAGTGCGCGAGCGCACCGGCCGGCGGGTGGTCGAGGTATCAGTGGATATCGGCGATCCGGACGCGCCGGAGGTAGTGGCAGAAGCGGCCGGGCAGCTCCCCGGGACAGTGGACATCTTGGTGAACAACGCCTATGCCGGGGCTCCAGATCTGACACCGCTCGTCGAGACGCCCGACTCGTTGTGGGAGCTGGTGCTGTCGGTGAACCTCTTGGGCCCGGCGCGGCTATGCAAGAAGTTCGCGGCCCAGCTGGCCGACGGCGGGAATGGGTCGATCATCAACGTAGTGTCCGGGTCCGGGCTCATGCCCACCCCCGGCGTAAGCGCCTACGGCGCGTCCAAGGCGGCGCTGTGGATGCTGACCCGCTCGCTGGCTGTCGAGCTGGCACCCGCGGTCCGCGTGAACGCCCTGTGCCCGGGTCTGACGACCCCCGGCGGCGAACCCGATGGCCACTTCTCCCATGACTACCTGCTACCGCTGGTGCCTCTCGGCCGGCTGGCCCGGCCCGAGGAACTGGTCGGCGCGGCGATATATCTGGCTTCCAACGCCGCGTCGTACACCACCGGCGAGCTGCTCATCGTCAACGGGGGACGCCCGTGGTGACCGGCTGACAAACCGGATCAGCGTCCGAGCTGCTTGGCGAACTCCGCCAGCTGGGCGAGGTTGCGGCACTCGACCATCGGAGTGATCGCGTCGAAGTCTCTGGCCCGCGAATCGCCGGTGTTCCACATCGCCCGGCGCTCGGGATTGAGCCAGTACGCGTGCTTCGCTTTGCCGGCGATCCGGCGCAGCGTGGGCAGAGCGACGTAGCCGTAGTTCGAGCGCGCGTCGCCGAGCACCAGCAGGGAGGTCCGAGGACCGACGACGTCGTCGAAGCGCTGTGCGAACAGCTCGATCGCCCGGCCGTAGTCGGTGCGTCCGGTCGCCCCGGTCACATCCGCCTCCGCCGCGAGCCGGGTCATCGCGTCGACGACATCGCCGCCGGGCGTGAAGAAGCGGGTCAGCTCGTCGAGCTCGTCCACGAAGCCGAACGCGCGAACCCGGCTGAACTGCTCGCGCAGCGCGTACGCCAACAGCAGCGTGAAGCGCGCGAACGACGCCACCGAGTCGCTCAGGTCGCAGAGCACCACGAGATCGGTCTTGTGCGGCCGCCTGGGCCTGTGATGCGTCGCCATCGGCACGCCGCCGGTAGACAGCGACGCCCGCACAGTGGCTCGGAAGTCGAGCTGTCCGCGCGATCCGCGGCGCTGATCCTGGGCGAGCTTCGCGGCCAGCCGCCGGGCCAGCGGTTGGATCTCGCGGCGCACCTCGGCGAGATCTGCCCGCGTCGCGTCGAGAAACGGCACCTCGTCCACGCTGGGCCGGCTCCAGTCCCGCACGGCGATCTCGACACCGGTCTGCTCGGCGACCCGGCGGCGGATGCCGGCCTCGACCGCGTCCTCGAACCGGCGGATCCGGTCGTTGATCATGGTCCGGGCGCGCTGTTCGCTCACGCCGCCGCGCTCGACGCCGGACAGGACTTGGGCAAGGATGCCCGCCATCAGGGTCTGCGCCGACACCTTCGCGAGTATGGCGCGCGGTGACCGGGCTCTCCCCGGCATGCCCGGGCCACCCTCGCGCCCGTGGGACTCCGTCCCGAAGGCCTCGATCGAGTCCCGCACGGCCTGCGCGAGCAGCTGCTCGTCACCGGAGGCGAGGTACTCCGCCAGCAGGTCTCGGATGGCGTCGCGGACCGGATCCTCGATCGCGTCGCGGGGCGCTGGAGGCAGGTGGCGCTTGGGCGTCACCCCATCGAACGGCTCGAGCGCACTCGTGCCCGTGACCGGCGGGTAGTACACGTCGAAGATCAAGTCGAACAGCGGGCGCTGCGCCTGCCGCTTGACCAGCGTGGCGGCGAGAGCCGAGCGCAGCTGATCGCGATCGATGAGCTCGATCGAGGCCATGGCCCGGGCGGCGTCGAGGTCTTCGGCGATGGACACCCGCAGGCCCCGGCGGCGCAGCGCGGCGACGAAGCTGACATGCCGGTCCAACAGCCGAGCCGTCATGGCAACCGCAGCTCGTTCCGCACCCGCGCGTGGTCCGCGGTGTGCTTAAGGACGACGCCCAGCGTGCGCGCGATCGTCTCGTCGTCGAAATCGTCGGCGCCGGTCACGCCAAGCGCCAATAACGTCCGCGCCCAGTCGATCGTCTCAGCGACCGACGGCGCCTTCTTCAACTCCAGCGTGCGCAGCAGCGCCGCGGTGCGGACGAGCTTCTCGGCGAGCGCGAGTTCGAGCTCCGGCACCTGCGCGCCGACGATCTCGCGCTCGCGCTCGGGCGACGGATAGTCCAGGTACAGGTACAGGCAGCGTCGCTTGAGCGCTTCGGATAGCTCTCGCGTGGCGTTGGACGTCACCAGGACGAACGGCCGACGGGTCGCCGTCACCGTCCCGAGTTCGGGGATCGTGACCTGAAAGTCGGAGAGGACCTCGAGCAACAGAGCCTCGACCTCGACGTCGGTCTTGTCGGCCTCGTCGATCAAGAGAACCGTCGGGTCGTCGCGCCGGATCGCCCGCAACAGCGGCCGGGTCAGCAGAAACTCGTCGGTGAAGATGTCATCGTGCGTCTCATCCCACCGCGCGTCGTCCGGCGCGGCCTGGATACGCAGCAGCTGCTTGCGGTAATTCCACTCGTAGAGCGCACGAGCCTCGTCCAACCCCTCGTAGCACTGCAGCCGGATCAACTCGGACCCAGTCGCGGTCGCGACCGCTTTGGCCAGCTCGGTCTTACCGACACCGGCCGGACCTTCCACCAGCAGCGGACGCTGCAGGGCGGCGGCGAGGTACACGGTCGTCGAGGTGTCCGTGTCGGTCAGATACTGGACCTCGGCCAGGGCTGAGGCCACGTGGTCTGGGGAGTCGAACACCTGCCCATCGTGCACCGCCGGCTGTTGAGGCCGACTTTCGGGAGGCGAAGATCACTCCGTCGGGCCGATCTTCAGCGATCCTGCGGCGCGATTTCGGCGAGGGTCGCGGCAAATTGCTCGGCTTCGGCCCAACTGCAGGACATCAGCACCCGCGTGGTGCTCGCCGGGCGCAGTGGCAGCGAAAGCCCCGGCCGCCATTCCTTCGCCGGGCGGACCGGCCGCGGACAGAATCCGCCGCCGCAGTTCGGACACACGTCGCGGAGCCGCTCGACGCAGTCGCGACACCACGTGCATTCGTACGTGCAGATCATCGCGTCAGGCGCGGCGGGCGGAAGGTCCTTGTCGCAGCCCTCACAGTTGGGCCGAAGCTCGAGTGCCATCAGCGAACTTCCACGTCGATGAATGTTGGCATGAGCGCCTGTCCTTTTCACGCCGACGACCGGGCAATCTAGTGTCATCATGCATATGGTTTGCGAGAATGCGAGTCCGGGCTGACGCCGCTTGACCACCGGTTTTGGTGCGCTTGCCGGGTTCCGCAGCTCAGAAGATGGGAGACCCCGCATGACGACCGTCAACACCGTTCGCGGCGCCTTGGACACCGCCGAGCTCGGCACGACGCTCATGCATGAGCATCTCTTCCTATTCACGCCGGAGGTCAAGTGGGATTTTCCGGAGTCTAGCTGGAGGGGCACGCGCGAGCATCGGGTCGAACAGGCCCTAGTCGCCCTGCGCGCGGCCAAGGACGCAGGAGTCGAGACGTTCCTCGACCTCACCGTCCTCGGCCTTGGCCGTAGCATCGAGGATATCCAGCACGTCGCCTCCCGGATCGATGTCAACATCATCGTGTCCACCGGCTACTACACCTACGACGCGCTGCCCAGCTTTTTCACCAACCGGCCACCGGGCCGCTCACCCAAGCACAAGTACGCCGACATCATGACCGAGCTATTCGTTCGTGACATCACCGAGGGAATAGGGAACTCTGGCGTCCGCGCCGCCATGCTCAAGTGCTGCACCGAAGAACCGGGCGTCACCCCGAACATAGAGAGGGTGTTCACCGCAGTGAGCATCGCCCACCGCGAGACCGGCGTGCCCATCACGACGCACAGCAACGCCAACTCCAAGAACGGTCTTGACCAACAGCGGCTGTTGACGAACCTCGGCGTCGACCTGCAGCGGGTCACCATCGGGCACTCAGGCGACACGACAGACCTCGATTACCTCCAGCGGTTGATGGACGCCGGCTCTTACATCGGCATGGACCGATTCGGAGGCGTGCGCCCCGGTGCGGCTACAGACGAGGCGCGGATAGACACGGTAGCCGCGCTGTGCGAGCGCGGCTACGCCAACAGAATGCTTCTGTCGCATGACGCGATCTGCCACGTCGACATGCGAGATGACTGGTATGAGGAACGCGAGATAGTCGATCGCGCCGCGATCTTCTCTGTTGTGTCGAGCAGCGTGATTCCGGGACTACGTAAGCGCGGCGTCTCTAGCCGAGATATCGACCAAATGATGGTGGAAAACCCTCGGGCGATCTTTGAGGACGTCAGTGTTTACTGACAGTCAGGCAAGATTGGCTTGCACCCAGCGACGCACCGAGCCACTTCGCTCGACGCGCCACGGCGACTTCGCCGCCATGATCAGCCCACGGTCGGTCGGTGGGCGCTTCTGCGCGAGGCGCCGGCTCAGCGCCATGGCAAGCAAGCCTTCGGCGTGCGCCAGTGACAAGACGCCGGGGCGTGCGTTGAGACCGCCACCTGCCTTTCCGGCCGAGCGGGCCTGCGCCTGCCCTGGCCCGCTCGCGCCGGTCAGTGGCTCCGGTCAGCGGCTCGGGGCCGGGAACACGGCGGCCGCCTACCCGGTTACACCGTCGTGAACCTGCCTTTCTCCGACCCCGCAACCTCGCCGGCGGCGCATGACCTGGTGGGCGGTGTCGATGTGGGACCGCTATTCACCCCGTATTCGATCGGCGGGATGGAGCTGGCGAATCGGTTCGTGATGGCGCCGATGACCCGGAGGTTCTCCCCGGGCGGCGTGCCGGGGCCGGATGTCGCCGCGTACTACGCCCGCCGGGCCGCTCATGTCGGGTTGATCGTCACCGAAGGCACGTACGTCGGCCACCCGTCGGCCGGCGAAAGCGACCGCGTGCCCCGCTTCTACGGCGAGGACGCGCTGGCCGGCTGGGCCGGCGTAGCCGACGCGGTGCATGAGGCCGGGGGAACGATCGTGCCGCAACTGTGGCATCTCGGGGCCGCCCGAGCGCCAGGAGCGCCACCGCATCCGCACGCGCCGGTGGTCAGTCCGTCCGGTGTTGACTCGAACGGTGCGCAGGTTGGGGAACCCGCGAACGCCGCCGAGATAGCGCAGGTGATCACCGCGTTCGCCGACGCGGCCCGCGACGCGAAGGCGGCCGGCTTCGACGGTGTCGAGCTGCATGCCGCTCACGGCTACCTGCTCGATCAGTTCATGTGGTCAGTCACCAACCGGCGCTCCGACGGCTACGGCGGCAGCCCAGCCAACCGCGCCCGGATCATCGCCGAGATCCTCACCGCGATCCGCGAACAGGTCGGTCCGGAGTTTCCGGTGATCGTCCGGTTCTCTCAGTGGAAGAGCGAGCACTACGACGCCCGCAGCGCCGACACCCCCGCCGAACTCGAACAGCTGCTAACCCCTATGGTCGAGGCCGGCGCCAGCGCACTGCATGTCTCAACCCGCCGGTACTGGCAACCGGCGTTCGACGGATCTGAACGCACCTTGGCCGGCTGGACCAAGACGATCACGGGATTGCCGGTCATCGCGATCGGGTCGGTCGGTGTCGCGCACGCGTTCCGCGATTCGACCGAGCAAATCGTTCCGCTTAACCTGGGACCGTTGCTGGAAATCTTCGACCGGGGCGAGTTCGACCTGGTCGCTCTGGGCCGGGCGCTGCTGTCCGAGCCGGCCTGGCCCACGAAACTCCGCCATCGCCAGATCGACGACATCCGTCCGTACGACAAGGACGACGGAGCCCGACTCACCTGAACCGCCAAGAGCGCCCGAAGCCGCAAGGCTTCGCTGATCTACGCCGCCATCACCTCAACGCCGCCCTCGAGCACCTTGCCGGCGATTGACCCGTCCCTGAGGCGGTTGTAGCCGACGTCCTCAGTGCGCTTCGGCTGGCGCGCCGGACCGTTCGGCCACCATCGCGCGCAGCTCGACCTTCGTGACCTTCCCGCCGGCGCTCTTGGGGAGATCGTCGAAGACCTCGAGCCGCTCCGGCAGCTTGAAGGTCGCGATGCCATCGCCGCGCATCCGGCTGGTGAGCTCGGACAGCTCGACCGATGCGCCGGGCATGAGGACGACGCAGGCGCAGACCCGTTCGCCGAACACGGCGTCCGGAACCCCGATAACCGACGCGTCGGCGATCTCCGGCTGGGCGATGAGGTAGTCCTCGAGTTCTCTCGGACTGATGTTCTGGCCGCCGCGGATGATCAAGTCCTTGGTGCGTCCGACGATGCGCAGGTAGCCGTCCTCGTCGACGCTGCCCAGGTCGCCCGAACGGAACCAGCCTTCTCCCCAAAACGCCTCGGCGGTGCGCTCCGGATCGTTGAGGTAGCCGAATGAGTTCGTCGCGCCGCGCCAGAGAATCTCGCCCCGCTCGTTGACTCCGACGTCGTTCATGTCGGAGTCGACGAGGCGCATCTCGCTGTACTTGATCAATCGGCCGACCGTGTTGAGGCGCTTCTCCTCCGGATCGTCCCACCACAGGACCGTCGGTATGCCGGCGTCGCTCGCCCCGTACGAGACGTGGTTATGACAGCCGAACACCCGCTCCATGTCCGCCGCCGCCTGGGGTGGCATGGCGGCTCCCCCGTTGGTGCACGTGCGCAGCGTGGCGAAGTCGCGGTCGCCCACGCTCGGGTCGTTGAGCAGTTTGAGGATCTGCGTCGGGATGGCGGTGACGTGCGTCGCGCCGACGGCCTCGATGAGATCCAGCGCGTTACCCGAGTTCCATTCCTCCAGCAGAACCGACGTCGCCCCGGCGAGAATCGGCCCGAGCACGCCGTAGACGTAACCGGTGGAGCCGGTGCCGGCCGGTGCGATGCCCACAGCGATGTCGTCGGCTCCCACGCCGGCCGAGTCGAGGTGCATCCGAATGAGGCAGCGAAGGTTGTTGTCACTCCACAGCGACATCTGCGACAAGCCGGTCGTCCCCGAAGTCGCCATGACGTAACGGGGGGCGTTCGGGTCGCGCCGGCGGGCGGGCAATACCCGGTCCTCAAGGCACACCTGGTCGAAGTCGGCGTCGGCCGGGACTCCGTCCATACCGACCAGCGATCGCAGCCGCGGCAGGGTCGGCTGCAGCTCGCGCACCGTGGCGGCGAAGTCGAAGTCCTTGTGCGGGCCGCAGACGATGACTACCTCGGCCTCGGAGCGCGCGAGCAGGTGCGCCATCTCAGCCCGACGCCATGTGGTCGACAGCGGCACGAACAGCAGGTCGGCCCGCCCGGAGGCGAGGTGGGTCACCGCTAGCGCCACTCGGTTGCCGCCCTGGATGGCGACCGGGGCGCCGGGCGCGAGCCCCTGCTCGAGCAGCCAGGCGGCCAGATTCTCGCTGCGCCGCCGCAACTGCGCGTACGTCAGCTGCTCATGCTGGTCCGCCACGGCGATCTTGTCGGGGAACCGATCCGCCATCTCGTCGAAGTCGGCGTAAAGCGGGCGGTCGCGCCACGCCCCCGCCTTCGTGTAATGCTCGATCAGTTCCGACGTCAGTTCCCGGAGTGCCACGGCACCGCCTTCCGTTCCTCCACCACAAGCCGAACATCCGCTGCCGACGCAGTGGGCGCAGGGCACGTCTGTCTGTTCTACACGGTTGCGCGACGCAGCGCGACGACGGCGCTTGGGTTTCGGGCGCCCAGCGCGGCGACCGTGATCGGGCTGGCGTTCGCGCTCGCGGCAGCCGACGACGTCCCCGCCGTCCTGCGGGTCTGGGGTGCGTGGGCGATCGTCGCCGGTCTGGTCCAACTGTTCCTCGCGCTGAAGCGAGGCGGAGCGACGTCGACGAGGGGCCTAGCCGGCTACGCGGCGCTCGGCGGGCTGTTGTTCCTCATCTCCGCCGTGCGGCTACTCCGCGCTGGCCAGAGCGCCGAGCATCACGCCTAGCCCGGCAATCGATACAGAACGTTCTACCCCCTACACTTCAGGGGTGACCTCAGCAACCGCTCCGCAGCGCCCGTCCCCAGCGCGGGACCGGCTGGTGGGCACCGCGAGCGGATTGTTCTACACCAAGGGCGTGCACGCCGTCGGCGTGGACGAGATCATCTCCACCACTCCGACCACCCGCGCGACCTTCTACCGCCACTTCCCCAGTAAAGACGACCTGATCGTCGCCTACATCCAAGGCACGGATCAGCAGATCCGAGATGACCTGGCCGCGGCACTGCGGAATCCGACCTCCCCAGACTCAGGCGTCCGCGCGATAGCGCACTACGTCGCCCGCCAGATCAAAACCGCCGGCTTCCGCGGATGCGCCTTCCTCAACGCCGCAGCCGAGTACCCGCATGCAGACGACCCGATCCGCAAAGCGATCCAAACCCACCGCCGTTGGTACTACGAGACCATACGAAACGAGTTCCGCCGCGTCACCGACGAACGGGCGGAGCTGGCGGCGAAACACTTCGTCATGTTGCGCGACGGGGCCATGGTGGAGGGCTGCCTCGCCGACGCCAAAACCACGGTCAAAACCTTCCTGCACGGCATCGACGGCATGCTCGAACTGCTCCCACTAAGGCACTCCCCCATAGCCCGCTCTCGTCGTCCTCGTTAGCCGTCGGGCCCGCCGCGCCCACCGAGCGAGTTCGTCAGGCGATTGCCACGCGGCTCGGGTTGGCTGCGCCGTGCGGTTCGCTCAGGGCCGTGCGACGCATCAGGCTGCAGTCGTCGTTTGTGGCTCGGCGGCCGCCGCCGGGCGGCCGCCGACGGTTGACGGCAGTCGGATCAGCGCCTCGAGTTCCTGCTCGACCTGGGCCGGCGGTCGGTGGCCGTAGCGGCTGAGGATGTCGAGGAGTGCGTCGACGGACTGGACGACGGTGAACCGGCTCGCCGCCAACCGTCTTTCGCTCGCCTGGAGCGGTCCCGCGGCGATGGCTGCTCGGCAGCCCCAGGCCAGTGCGTCGGCGTTGTCGGGTTGGACCAGGGTCAACCCGCCGCAATCGGTCTCGGGCAGGCCTCCGTCATCAGAGGCGACAACCCGACATCCGGCGTGTTGGGCTTCGATGGACACGATGCCGAAAGTTTCGTGCCAGTACTGGCCATTGGACGGCATGACGACGATGTCGTGCTCGGCCATCAGTGCCGACATCGACTCCGGGGTCTTGCGGGCCTCGGTGAGCGTGATGCCTGGGTGGGCGGCGACGAGCTTCTTGATCAGCCGCCCTTGCGGCTTGTCCGAGCCGGCCGTGGTCACCGTGAATCGGAGGTTCTGGTCATCGGCGATGACGTCGACGTGCAGCATCGACAGCAATGTGTAGATGCCCTTCTCCGGGGTCAGCCGACCCGCGTACAGAATCCGCGTCGGCCCGAGTGCCGGGTCGCGCCGGGGCTCGATCGCGAAGGCAGGCTCGGCGAAGGGATACACGACGTGAACGGAGCCAGGCTCGATGTCGAGGTAGGTCGACCACAGTTGCGCCGCGTACCGGCTGGTGGCGATCAGGATGCGATCCCGGACGCTCTCCAGGGCCAGTGCGTGGTGGCGCTCCCTGGTCGGTGGCGGGACGTGCAGGATCCGAAACGACGGGTTCTTGGTCGCTACCGCGGCGATGTCGTTCACGAAGACCACCGTGGAATCCAGTTCGCTGACGTCAGACAGCTGGTTCAGCGATACGAACGGAATGTCGCTGAACTGTTCCCGACCGTCCGCCTCACCGACGCCGACGGTGACGACCTGGGCTGGCACCCCCCTGCGGTTGAGCTCACGGACGTGTCCCGTCGTGTAGTTCTCTGAGCCACCAGTACCGGCCGGGAGGACATCTCCGGGCGACCAGACGAAGGAGATCACGTAGGCCGGCAGATGCAGGCTCTGGTGAGCGCTCGCGCCTGGGTCGCCTCGCAATAGCGGCGACCGATCGCGTCATGCGCGTCGAGATCGTGATCGCACACCGCGCACCGCGCGCTCCT
>Ga0068856_100007684_pt1 | contig 10519 bp, 6 predicted proteins | sample KBSCornC62_FD_66595 | JGI IMG/M metagenome (GOLD analysis project Ga0068856, IMG submission 66595) | Corn rhizosphere microbial communities from Kellogg Biological Station, Michigan, USA - KBS Corn C6-2 | ecosystem: Host-associated > Plants > Roots > Rhizosphere > Soil ... | reverse complement strand
GCATTCTCTTGATGGATGCGCATCCGCGCATTCAGCGTGCGGATGCCACGGAGAGTCAGGTAGCTGTCGAACGGCGAGCCCGTGGCGCCGAGCGCGTTTGCCCAGAATTGCAGCTGTTCCAGGACGGCTGGGTCACGAGCGATCGCGGCACCGGCAACCACGTCGCTGTGGCCATTGATATATTTGGTGGTCGAATGGATCACGACGTCCGCGCCGAATTCGATCGGCCGCTGAAGCGCGGGCGAGAGGAAGGTGTTGTCCGCGACAATCAGTGCTCCGGCCGCATGCGCCGCGCCGATGACCGCTTCAAGGTCGGTAATCCGAAGAAGTGGGTTTGACGGCGTTTCGATCCACACCAGCTGCGGCCTGCGGTCCAGAGCGGCGGCGAATTGTTTCGGATCGGTGAAATCACAGGTATCGAAATCGAACAACCCTTTGGCCGAAAGCGCGCTGAACAGGCGCCAGCTGCCACCGTAAGAGTCGTGTGGAGCAAGCAGCCGGCCGCCCCGCGCGAGCAAGGCGTGAAGGACGATGCTGACGGCAGCCATGCCGCTTGCCGTAACGACCGTGCCGGCTCCGCCCTCCAGATCGGCGATTGCACTTTCGAGGATGGCGCGGGTCGGATTGCCGCTGCGGGTGTAGTCGTACAGCGGCTTCTCGTCGAGCGCGTCGAACCGGAAGGTCGCTGACAGCGTGATGGGCGGCATGATGGCGCCATGCGTCCGGTCGCTGTCGATCCCGGCGCGGATGGTTCGGGTCTGAGGCGCGAAGCTCCTGGGCTCGCCACCGGCCGATGGCAGGACCACACGCGCCGTTCCATCGCTACACCGATCTATGAGGCTCATCGTTACACTCCCGCGGTTCGCCAGCGAGGCATGCGGGGTGACGGACAGTTTCGGGCCACCCTGGAGCGGTGAGCCTCAACCATCTGCCGGCGGACCACAGGCCCCCGCAGGACTTGGCACCTTTGGCGTGGTTTTTCCCACTCCCGGTTGCCCCGGCGTCTTCGGGCCTGTCCCTCAGCCGGTCTCGATGGATGAACCGCAGATGCCGACCGCGGTAGAGGCTGTCAACCGGCCGGATTGAGCGCGCCGCCCGGCTCGCGGGTGGCGAGCGCTTCTTCGGTCGTCTCTTCCTCGCACGGCTCGCCGACGGTCATGCGCGCCTTCTTCCAGCCGCCGTGGACGTAGAAGCCGACCGCCAGCGCGAGGTTGATGAACGAGGTGACCGGAAAGCTCGTCCAGATCGCATCGGCATGAAGCCAGCCGTAGGTCGCGAAGATGTAGCCGAAGCGTACCGGCACCATCCCGATCGCGAGGACGATGACGGGAATCCACACGGCGCCGTTCGCCCGGACGGTTCCGAACAGCACCATCATCACCCCGAACATCAGGAAGTTCCAGGTCGCGATCAGGTGGATGTGGCGGGCGATCGGGAGCGCCGGGCTGTTCCCGCCCATGAACAAGGCGAGCACCGTACGGTCCGCGAGCGTAAGCGCCACGATCATCGCCGCAGTGATCGCCAGCGTCTGGACGATGCCGATCCGCGTGATCCGGCCGACGCGGTTCCACAGGCCCGCGCCAATGTTCTGCGCCGCCATCGCGCTGACGGCGGCGCCCAACGCCATCGCCGGCATCTGGACATAGGTCCACAGCTGGAGTGCGACGCCGAAGGCGGCGGTGGTGTCGACGCCCTCGTGGTTGACCAGGCCGATCAGGGCGAGGGCTGACAGCGAAATGATGATCATCTGCAGCCCCATCGGGAAGCCCTTGACGACGATCGTCTTCAGAACCGCGAGGTCGCACCAGAGGTAGCGCAGCTCCTTGCCGCGCAGCCGCAGCGGCAGGTCCTTCAAATAGATGTAGGCGATGAGGCCGAGCAGCGCCGCATAGTTGGCGATCAGGGTCGCGGTGGCGGAGCCTGCAATGCCGAGCCGCGGCGCCGGGCCGAGACCGCGGATGAACACCGGGTTGAGGCCGCTGTCGAGCACGACCGCGACTATCATGAACCACAGCGGGGTCATGCTGTCGCCCGCTCCACGCAGCGCCATCATCGTCAGCGTCAGGATGAGCAACGCGGGCATCGCGAGGAAGATCACGCGCAGGTAAGCGAGCGCGAGCGGCGCGGCGTCCCCCGGGGTTCCCAGCAGCTTGAGGATCGCCGGTGAGAGATAATAGCCGACGATGGCGATCGCGGTTGCGATCAGGGTGAACGCGCCCGTGGCCGTGCCGAACACGCGTCGGGCGGCGGGTATGTCCTTTCGTCCCCACGCCTGGCCGACGAGGATCGTCGAAGCCATGCCGAAGCCGAACACGAATGCGATCAGCAGGAACATTACCATGTTCGCGTTCGACGTCGCGGCGAGCGCGCCTTCCCCGAGGAAGCGGCCGACCCAGATGGCATTGATGGTGCCGTTCAGCGACTGGAGGATCGAGCTGGCGAGCGTCGGCAAGGCGAAGGCGAGCAGGGTCGAGCCGATATTCCCCTGAGTGAGGTCGCCGCGTTCGCGGGTTTTGGCTCCTGCGTCTGCCATTCGCTCTCCTTCAGTCACGTCATTACGAGCGCAGCAAAGCAATCCAGAACGTCCGCGCCGCTGGATTGCTTCGTCGTTTCACTCCTCACAATGACGATCGTGGCCTACCCCAGCCGATCCAACGCAGCACGCAGCCGTTCGGCTTCCGCGGCCTTGGCCTCGTGGTCGGATCGTGCTTTTTCCACGGCCTCGGGCTTGGCACGCTCGGCGAAGTTCGGGTTGGCGAGGCGCTGAGCGAGGCTGTCGCGTTCCTTCTCGGCGGCTTCCGCGCCTTTGACCAAACGAGACCGTTCCGCATCCACGTCAATCACATCGCCGACCTGAAGTGCGATCGTAAAGCTGCTGATAGGAACTTGAATCGTATTGCTCTTGCCGATTTCGCTAGTCGGCAGATCGCTCCACTCGAGACGAGCGAGCCGACTGATCGTTGACCAATTCCGCCTGAGCAATTCGCTCTCGGCTTCGCTAGCTCCCGCTACGTAGCTTTCAACGCGAGCGCCGGGAGGAACATTCAGTTCTGTTCGCGCGGTGCGAACCTTGCTGACGATGTCGATGATAAGATCGAGCTCGCACTTCGCATGGAAATCGACCTGCGCCTGAGGCTCCGGCCACTTCGCGACGATCAGCTCGTACGGACGCTCGTTGGCGTTCCACAGCTCTTCGGTGATGAAGGGCATCAGCGGGTGGAGCATCACGATGATCTGGTCGAACGCCCAGGCGGCGACGCGGCGAGTCTCCTCCTGACTCCCCCCACCGCTTGCGGGAGGGGGCTGGGGGGTGGGTTTGCCTGACGAGGACAGGCCCACCCCTTCGTCGCTTCGCTCCTCTTCCCCTCCCGCCTGCGGGAGGGGAGCCAGTTCGCCTTTGATCAGCTCGACGTACCAGTCGCAGAAGGTGCCCCAGACGAAGTGGTAGATGGCGTCCGCCATCTCGTCGTAGCGCAGCTCTTCGAAGGCGCGGTCGAGCTTCGCCACAGTCTCGACCACCTCGCCGATGATCCAGCGGTTGACCGGCAACTCCGCGGCGGGCGCGGCGATGCTGTCGCTCGCGCCGACCCCGTTCATCTGCAGGAAGCGCGCGGCGTTCCACAGCTTGGTCGCGAAATTGCGGTAGCCCTCGACGCGCTTCTCATCGAGCTTGATGTCGCGGCCCTGGCTTTCCATCGCCGCGAGCGTGAAGCGCAGCGCGTCGGCGCCGTACTTGTCGATGAGGCCCAAGGGGTCGACGGTGTTGCCCTTCGACTTCGACATCTTCGCGCCCTGCGCGTCGCGGACGAGGCCGTGCAAGTAGAGTGTCTTCCACGGCGCCTCGCCCATGAACTCGATCCCCTGCATCGCCATTCGCGCATCCCAGAAGAACAGGATGTCGAAGCCGGAGATGAGGACGTCGTTGGGGTAATGGCGCTTGAGGTCCTCGGTCTCCTCGGGCCAACCGAGCGTGGCGAAGGGCCAAAGGGCCGAGCTGAACCACGTGTCGAGCACGTCCTCGTCCTGTCGCAGCGGCTGGTCGCCGGCCTGCTTGCGCGCTTCCTCCTCGGTCTCGGCGACGAAGACGTTTCCGTCCTCGGCATACCAAGCCGGAATGCGATGACCCCACCACAGCTGGCGCGAGACGCACCAGGGCTGGATGTTTTCGAGCCAGTTGAACCAGGTCTTCTTCCAGGTCTCGGGGACGACCCTGATGTCGCCGTTCTTCACCGCCTGCAGCGCGGGAAGCGCGAGCTTGGCCGCATCGACATACCATTGGTCGGTGAGCCATGGCTCAATGACGACTCCGGAGCGGTCGCCGTACGGCGTCGGGATGACGCGATCCTCGACGTGGACCAGAGCGCCTTCCTCTTCGAGCCTGGCGACGACGGCCTTGCGCGCCTCTTCCCGCGTGAGGCCGAGCAGATCTTGGGGGATGAGGCCGTCCTGCGTCTGCACCACGAAAGCCTCAGCGTCGAACATGTTAAGCATGTCGGCGGGCTTGAACTCCGCGCGCTTGCCGATCTCGAAGTCGTTGAAGTCGTGACCGGGCGTGATCTTCACCGCGCCGGTGCCGAGCTCGGGATCGGCATGCTCGTCGGGGATGATGGGAATCAGGCGCCCGGTGATCGGGTGTTTGAGCTGCTCGCCGATCAGAGCGCGATAGCGCTCGTCCTCCGGATGCACCGCGACCGCCATGTCCGCGAGCATCGTCTCGGGCCGCGTGGTCGCGACCTGGATCGCGCCGCTGTTATCGGCGAGCGGGTAGCTGAGCGTCCAGAACTTGCCCTGGACGTCCTTCGTCTCGACCTCGAGGTCGCTGATCGCGGTCTGGAACTTGGGATCCCAGTTCACGAGGCGCTTTTCGCGATAGATGAGGTCGCGCTTGTAGAGCTCGACGAAAGTGTAAGTGACCGCGCGCTGATAGCGTTGGTCCATGGTGAAGCGCTCGTGTGCCCAGTCGCAGGAGGCTCCGAGCCGCCGCAGCTGGCGTGTGATCGCGCCGCCCGACTGCGCCTTCCATTCCCACACATGCTCGAGGAAAGCCTCCCGCCCAATTTCCGCGCGGTTGATCCCCTGGCTCGCGAGATTGCGCTCCACGACCATCTGCGTCGCGATCCCTGCATGGTCCGTCCCGACGACCCACAGAGCGTCCTTGCCGAGCATCCGCTCGCGGCGGGTGAGGACGTCCTGCAGCGTGTTGTCGAGCGCATGCCCGATGTGGAGCGAGCCGGTGACATTCGGCGGCGGCATCACGATCGTCCACGGTCTCGCGTCGGGACGCTCGGGCCGGAACAGGCCGCGGCTTTCCCAATGCGCGTACCAGCGATCCTCGATCGCCTTGGGGTCGAAGGTCTTGGGAAGGTCGGTCATGCTGAGGCGCGGTTAGCGATGACGTCTGATTACGACAACCGCTCATCCTGAGGAGCTGCTGAGCTTGTCGAAGCGGCGTCTCGAAGGACCGTCCTTCGAGATGGGCCTTCGATGCGCTTCGCTTACTCAGTCCCACCTCAGGACGAGCGGTGAATTGTTACTCGCCCCGCTCGGTCTTCGACGGCGCGGGTTGGGCGGCGGGCACCGGCTGGCCCTGCCCGAGCCACTGGCGCATCCAGCCGAACACCTCGTCGTACCACTGGACCGAGTTCTTCGGCTTCAGCACCCAGTGGTTCTCGTCGGGGAAGATTAGCAGGCGCGACGGGATGTTGCGGCGCTGGAGCGCGGTGAAGGCGGCGATGCCCTGCGTGTAGGGGATGCGGAAGTCGTGCTCGCTGGTGACGACGAGCTGCGGAGTCCTCCATTTCGTCACGTAATTTACCGGGTTCCACTTCTCGAACTCTTGCGGCGCCTCATAATATGGGTGGCCGCCGTGCTCCCACTCGTCGAACCATAGCTCCTCGGTTTCGTAGGCCATGGCGCGTGCGTCGAAGACTCCGTCGTGCTGGACGATGCACTTGAACCGGTCGGGCCAGTTCCCCTCGATCCAGTTCATCATGTAGCCGCCGTAGGAGCCGCCGAGCGCGCAGGCGTTGTTCGCCTCAAGCTGCGGGTCGTGCGCGGTGGCGTAGGCGAGGCCCTTCTGCAGGTCCTCGAGCGGCCAGCCGCCCCAGTTCCGGTTGATCGCGTCCTGGAACGCCTGGCCGTAGCCGGTGCTGCCGTGGAAATCGACGGCAACCGCGGCATAGCCGGGCGCGATGAACAGCCGCGGGTTCCAGCGGTAGGACCAGCTGTCGTTGAAGCTGCCCTGCGGCCCGCCGTGGACGAGGAAGGCGATCGGCAGCGGTGCGGCCGCGTTAGCGGCCTTCAGCGTCCAGCCCCAGACAGAATCGTTGTTCGCGCCCTTGAAGTTGAACTTGGTGAAGGTGACGGGGTCGAGCTCGGCGAGCACTGTGCCGTTGACGTTGGTGAGCTGGCTCACCCGATTGCCGTCGATGCGATAGATGTCGTCGGGCGCGCGGATGCTGTTCATCGTCGCGAACACCGCGCCGCCGGGCAGCTCATGAACATTGCCGAAGGAGCCGTCCGCGGTCAGGCGCGTCACCTGCCCGGTCGCCGCATCAATCCGGAAGATGGGTGTTTCGAGCGTGTCCTCGGCGGTGACGAGGAGGCTCCGGCCGTCCTTCGCCCATTCGATCGAGCCGACGGAACGGTCCCAGTTCTGGGTCAGTGGCCGCACCTGGCCGGTGGCGAGATCGCGGAGCATCAACACCGTGCGGTCGGATTCGTACCCCGGCCGCGCCATCGCGACATAAGCGAGCGTGCGGCCATCGGGCGACACGGTCGGAAGGGTATCTGTCGCTTTGTTCGCAGCGGTCAGGTTCACCGGCGCTCGACTGCCGTTCTCCGAAATCTCGAAAATATCGAGGTTGGTCGAGAGCGGCTCGATCCCGCCAGCTTCGCGGAGAGCAAAGAACAATGTGCGCCCGTCAGGCGAGAAGCTGATCTCTTCGCCGCCGCCGAACGGCTTTGAGGGCACGTCGCCGACGAGATTCCCGGTGAGCGGAAGGCCAGGCCCGACGAGCTTGCTGCCTTCGACTGTGAAGCCGAACAGGCGCGATTTCACACCCGGCTCCTCCCAGGTGTCCCAATGCCGGATGAACAGCTGGTCGTAGGTGCGGCCCGAGCCGGTCGCCGGGTTGGGCGGCAGGCCCGCGCAATTGAGGTCGGCGCACCTGAGGTCCCGGTCGGCCCAGACGACGAGCCGGTCGCCTGACGGTGCCAGCTTGAACCCGCCAATGTCGTCGGTGAAGTTGCTTGCCTGCACCGGCTTACCACCGACGGCCATGTGAAACAGCTGGTCGTGATCGCCGACCGGCATCAGGAACCAAAAGGAGCCGTCACGCGCGAACATAGGGTCGTGGCCCTTTGCCGCGACGGCGAGCGCGTCCGGCTGCGCGCCGGCGCGCGTGAGATCGAGCAGGTAGAGCGTGTTGACCCGCTTGTTCTTGGTCCAGTCAGTGCTGGAGAGCGTGAACGCCGCCCAGCGGCCGTCGGGCGATACGTCGGGTGCACCGATCCGATGCATCGACTGCAGGTCGGCGGCCGTCATCGGACGCGCGGAGAGAGGAGTGGCGAGAGCCGCGACGGACGCGGCGGCGAGGAGCGGGATCCTGTTCATGACGCAGGCGTAGCGAGCGCATGCGCGAACGGCAATTCCCTAGAGCGGCCGCCCCGTGATCCGGGTGATCTCGCGCTTCACGTGTTCGTCGACCATCTGCGGCAAATGCTCGTCGAGCCATTGCTTCAGCATCGGCCGAAGCATTTCGCGCACCATGTCTTCGAGCGGGTTGACCTGGGGCGCGGCGGGAATCGTCGCGGCGACGGTCTGCAATTGCTCGAGCGCGTGCCGGCTTTGCCCGGCGGTGTCTTCATCGATCAGCGGCGGCCCAAGATCGGCTGGCGGGGCCAGCGGCTCGTCGAGCTCGAGCACGTCGTCGCCTTGCCCGAGCTGCTCTTCGGGGAGCGGCTCGTCCTCGACCGTGTCGACGGGCCGCGCCGCCGCACGCAATTCCTTCTCCTCCGCGATCACTTTTTTGATCGACGCGAGGATATCTTCCATCGAGGGTTCGCGCGACGCCATGACGGCAAGCGCTATCGCTTATTGCTGCGGCTGAGTCACCCCTGTCGGCGGCACGGAAGTTATCACCACGGGCGCCGGCGGAGAGGTATCGATGCGCGCCGAATCGATCTGCGGAGTGACGATCGGATTGGCCGGCATTTCTTGCGGGCTGACGGTGCGCGTCGCGATCGTCGGGTGCCGCGGGTCGGTCGCCCAGTCGTTCCAGTTGTTCGCAACGCGGCGGTAATTGCCGAGCGGATCGTAGAGTGGTCCGCCGTCGAGCCCGAGGTCCTGGGCCTCGGCCTGGCCCATGGCGTTCAGGAGAGTAAAGCCGGCGACGTAGGCGTCGCGCTTGGCGGTCACCAAGGCGACCTGCGAGTTCAGCAGCTCCTGCTCGGCGTTGAGAACATCCAGCACGGTGCGGGTGCCGACGCTCTGCTCGGCCCGGGCGCCTTCGAGCGCGAGCTCGTTGGCCTGGACCGCCACGGTCTGCGCCTGAATTTGCCTCTGCGCTGCGTCGTAATTGGCGAAGGCCGCGCGGGCCGCCTGGACGACCGCGCGCTCGGTGCCGACGACCTGCTCGAGGGTCTGGCCCTCCTGCGCCTGCGCCTGTCGGATGCGCGCCGCCGGAAGACCGCCCTGAAAGATCGGGATGGTCGAACTGAGACCGATCGTGGTCTGGGTGCCCTTGCTCGGCACGGATCCGGTGGTCGAATTGCCGATCGCACCGCCTAGCTCGTTCACATAGGTGCCGCTGCCCACCGCGGAGAGGGTCGGAAGACGGCTTGCCTCGGCGACTCGAACGTCATAACCGGCGGCGATCGCCTGGCGGCTGATCGCGATAAGGTCGGGGTTGCTCGCAAGCGCGATGCGCACCGCCTCGTCGGCGGTCGCTGGAAGCGGCGGAAGCGGCGGCGGCGGCGCGAGGTTCCCCGGCGGGTGGCCGATGACCTGGCGGTAGGTTGCTTCGCTCGCGGTCAGCTGTCCTTGCGCCGCCGCAAGCTGCGACCGGCCGAGCTGAAGGCGCGCTTCCGACTGAGCGACATCCGTGCGGGTGAGATCGCCGATCTGAAAACGGTCGCGAGTCGCTTCCAGGTTCGTCTCGAGAACCTTCACGTTGTTCTGGTTCAATTCGACGATCGAACGGTCGCGGATCACGTCCATGTAGGCCGACACGGCCTGGGTGAAGACGTCGCCTTCGACAGCGCCCAACGTCGCCCTGCCGGCCTCAACGCGCGTTTGCGCGGCCTTGACCGAGTTACGGACGCTGCCGCCGTTGAATAAAGGGTAGCTGACGTCGACCCCCGCCGAGAGCGTCGGCCCATGACCGCCGGTTTCAAGAATGCCGCTGCGGCTCAGATCGCGGTTGATTCCGACGGTTCCGCTGACCTGGGGCCGGCCGGCAGCCTTGGCGATCGCGACCGTGGCGTCGGTCGCCTTGAGCGTTTCGCGCTGCCCCGTCAGGGTCGGATTGGTTTGATAGGCGGAGACGAGCGCCTCGCGCAGGGTATCCGCACTGGCCGTGCCGGCCATCAGGGCAGCGATCAACGATGCGATGAAGAACTTACGGACCACGGACCAACCTCTTAAAACGTGAACGCCCGTGGGCGCGAGAAACCTGGAAGCGCGGGAACCCCCGCGTCGCTCAATGACAGATAGCCGAACGCGATCCCCGCCTTGCGGCCGACGATCAGGCGGGTGATTCCCCGGTCGACGAGTGCAGTACCGAGCCGGCCGCCTTCGGTCATCTGTTCGATGATCACATCCGGAATATATTCGACCGCTCCGTCAATCAGTACCTGATCGTAGGGCGCGTGGGCAACGTAGCCCTTCTCGAGCGGGCCTTGAACCACTTCGATGCCGAGCTCGCGGGCTTTCGAGGCAAGCGCCGCCGAGCTTTCGAGGGCGGTGACGTCGAGCCTCATGGCTGCAAGGATCTCGGCCGAATAGCCCGTACCCGCACCAATCACGAGCGCGCGCTGCCCGGGCCGTGCCATCATCTGGGTCAACAGCTGGCCGAGAACCGCCGGGGCCGAAAGGAACCGGCCGTCCCCCATCGAGACCGCACGGTCGACATAGGCGAGCGGCCGTGTTTCGGGCGGAAGGAACTTCTCGCGCTCGATGCTGCCCATGGCCCGCAGAACCGCGGGGTCGGTGACCCCCTGCGGCCTTAGCTGGCTGTCGACCATCGCCTGGCGCGCGGTCGCGAATTCGGGAATTGGGCTTTGCACCGTCATTGCTGTTATATGCCGCTAATACACCTAAAATTCAAGCTGCTCATATCGGGAGGTACCCGCCCCGCCAACCGCCATTCATCGAAACGAACGTGGGCATTCGCAGACTTGACCGCAACGCCAAGCTCGCGGAAAGGCCCATGCGTAACTCCGGGGCCCGATGGCGGAGTGGTTACGCAGAGGACTGCAAATCCTTGCACGCCGGTTCGATTCCGGCTCGGGCCTCCAC
>Ga0068856_100007682_pt1 | contig 10521 bp, 5 predicted proteins | sample KBSCornC62_FD_66595 | JGI IMG/M metagenome (GOLD analysis project Ga0068856, IMG submission 66595) | Corn rhizosphere microbial communities from Kellogg Biological Station, Michigan, USA - KBS Corn C6-2 | ecosystem: Host-associated > Plants > Roots > Rhizosphere > Soil ... | reverse complement strand
TCACCGGGACGAGCGACGTGGGGAGCTGTTCGGCTATAGTGGTCGAGCAACTTTAGCCTTAGCTTGAGCACGAATGACAGACGAGAGTAGTTCCTCCAAGTCGCCCCCACCATCGCAGGTGCCCCACCCGATCGAACGGCGGGTCGCCGTGGTCACCGGTGGCTCCCGCGGAATCGGGCGCGAGATCGTGAAGCGGCTCGCCCGCTCGGGCGTCGCCGTCTGCTTCTCCTATCGCACCGACGCGACCGCGGCGGCGTCGCTCGTGGAGGAGCTGACCGCCACGGGCGCCACGATTCAGGCCGTGGCCGCCGACGCCCGTGATGTCGCCGCGTCGGCCGCGCTGGTCGAGAAGACCGTCGCGGAGCTCGGCCGCATCGACATCCTGGTCAACAACGCCGGGATCACGGCGGACACGTTGTTGCCGCGCATGGATCCGTCGGCGTGGTCGAGCGTGATCGAGACCAGCCTGAACGGCCTTTACGGCGCGACGAAGGCCGCTACCTTGCGGATGATGAAGCAGCGCTCGGGTCGCATCCTGAACCTCACCTCCGTCTCGGGGCTGATTGGAATCGCCGGACAGACCAACTACTCGGCCGCCAAGGCCGCCATCATCGGCTTCACGCGCTCGCTGGCCAAGGAGATGGCGCCCTGGGGGATCCCCGTGAACGCCGTCGCCCCGGGCTTCGTCGAGACCGACATGCTGGGCGGCTTCACCGACGCGCAGCGCACGGCCGCCCTCGGTCGGGTGCCCATGCGCCGCTTCGCCAGCGCCGACGAGGTCGCCGGGCTGGTCGGCTATCTGGTGCTCGACGCGCCCACGTATGTGACCGGCCAAACGATCGTCATTGACGGTGGGTTATCCAGTTGAGAGTCGCCTGCATCATCATCAATTACAAGACGGCTGACCTGACCGCCAAGGTCGCCAGCGCGTTCTTGCCCGAGATGGAGACGGTGGCCCCGGCTCATCTGTTCCTGGTCGAGAACGACTCGCAGGACGGCTCGGCCGAGAAGCTGCGCCAGCACGGCGCCAGCGCCGGCTGGGGCGATCGCGTGACGCTGATCCAGTCGCCGCGCAATGGCGGCTTCGGCTACGGGATCAACACCGGCGTGCAGGCCGCGCTCCGCAAGGGCGATCGTCCGGACTACGTGTTCGTGCTCAACTCCGATGCGTTCGTGGTGCCGGGATCGCTGCAGAAGCTGGTCACCTTCATGGACGCTCATCCGGAGGTCGGCATCGCGGGCAGCCCGATCTCCGACATGGACGGCGTGCACCGGGTGTCCGCGTTCCGCTTCCCGACGGCGCTCAGCGAATTCAACATCCAGGCGGCCAACTCCCTCATCACCAAGCTGCTCCCGCGGGCCATCGTCTCGCTGCCGCTGTCGGACGTCCCGCACCAGGCCGACTGGATCCCGGGCGTCAGCATGCTGATCCGGACCGAGGTCTTCGAGCAGATCGGCGGCTTCGACGAGGGGTTCTTCCTTTATTTCGAGGAGCTGGACTTTTGCCGGCGCGCGCTGCGAGCGGGCTGGAAATCGTACTGCGTCGTGAACGCGCCCATCACGCACATCGGCTCGGCCTCGACCGGCCTGTACGGCAAGAAGCCGACGCGCATGCCGGCGTACTGGTTCGACTCGCGCAACCGCTACTTCGTCAAGCACCACGGCCCGGGCTACGCCGCTCTGACCGACGTCGCCTTCGCGAGCGGCGTCGTGCTGAAGAAGGCCAAGAACATCGCCCTCCGCCGGTCAAACGACGAAGAGCGGCCGCACTTCCTGCGAGACTTCGTGGCGAGCAGCGTCCGTCACTTGCTGCGCGGCGACCGGCCCGAGCCCGACGAGTGTGTGATCGAGGGGCGCGGGACCGAGGCGGGTGCGGAAGGCAAGCGGCTCGATCGCCGTTCGCCGGATCAGATGCGGTTGCTCGAGGTGCTCCGGGAGGATTTGAAGACGCACGATGGCCTCCTGATGGAGCCGGGCTTCTGGGCGGTGGCCGCCCACCGTTGCGGAAAGCGCGTCGGCGAGGTGCGATCTCCGGCGCTGCGGACAGCGTCCGAAGTGGCGTACCGGACGGCGTCGACGGCCATCGATTGGGTCTGGGGCATTCGCCTCCCGCGCGAGGTCAAGCTCGGGCGGCGGGTGCGGATCTGGCACTACGGCTGCATCGTGCTGGAGGCGCGCTCGATCGGCAACGACGTGCACATCCGGCAATGCACGACGTTCGGGCCGCTGCGCGGGACCGACACGAGCGAGCGCGCGCTGCCGATCATCGAAGACGGCACCGACTTTGGCTCCGGCGCGTGTGTCATGGGTCCGGTCACGGTCGGGCGAGGCGCGGTGGTCGGCGCGAACACGCTGGTGGTGAAGGACGTGCCGCCGGGGACGTCGGTGCTGGGGGTGCCGGCGCGCGCCATCCCGCAGTTCGGCCTTCCTACGCGGGCTGTCTCCAAATGAAGGACGGGCGGGCGGACGCCGGCCGCCGCCACGACGTTCGGGTCGGCGACACGAACGAGAATCCGCGCGGGATCGGGCTGGGCGCGCTCGTCGCGGAGGACTTTCGGACGAACGGCAGCCGCCTGACGTCGCCGGGGTTCTGGGCGCTGGCGGTGCATCGCTTCGGGAACTGGCGCATGGGGATCCGGTCGAAGCCGCTGCGGGCGCCGTTGACGCTGGTCTATGACGCCGCCTATCGGGGGGTGCTCAACCTGTGGGGCATCGACATGCCCTACAACGTCAAGGTGGGGCGGCGGCTGCGCATCGATCATCACGGGGCGCTGCTGATGGGAGCGCGGGAGATCGGCGACGACGTGCACGTGCGCCACCACGCGACGCTGGGATTGCGGCGCCTGAACGACACGGTATTTCCGACGATCGGCAACCGGGTCGAGATCGGTCCAGGGGCGTGCATCACGGGCAACATCCACGTGGGCGACGACGCCATCGTGTGCGGAAACTCGGTGCTGTTGCGCGACGTGGCTCCGGGGCGGGTGGTGGCGGGTGCCCCGGCGGTGCCCATCGATCTGGAAGCAGAGACGCGGTCCCCGGGGGCGGCACCTGCTGTACCGGCGGGGGCGCCGGCGGCAGCAGGATCACCGACGTCCGTGGCGGGCGAGCCGGCCAAGTAGCGGCGTCCTCCTCGCGGTACTGTTCATGGCGTGGCCCGGGGTGCAACGGATCGACCTCGAGGGCGGACCGGGCGACAACCCCACGGCGACGATATCGGATTCGGTGATCGCCGGTAACACCGTGCGTGGGCTGAAAGTGCTCTCGTCCGCGGCGACGATCAGGAATTGCACCGCGAGCGGCCCCCTTGATCCTCGGACCAACGGAGCCCCTTGCTGGGGCCGGCAATACCGTCGAGGCTCCTCAGGATCCAGTCCTCGCTCGGCGATCCGGCCAGCGCCAGCATGGCCTGGGCGCCCCTGCGTCGACTCGGCCGGGCCGGCGGGCGGAGCGCAAGACCGGGACGGGCGCCCGCGGCCTCTCGGCGCGGCCGTGGATCGCGGGGCATACGAGCTCGACCCGAACGGCGGCGTCGCCGGGGTGGGCGGCGCTGTCGGACCAGCTTCAAGGCGTTCGCGATAGCGTGCTGGCATGAGGCGCGACCAGGGCTTGCTGCGGTGGTCCGGCGTCGTCACGGTCTTGGTCGTCGGCACCATGACGGGTCCTGCCAACGCTGGCGACTTTGTGGCCTCGCGCATCGTCGCAGCGACATCGGATGGTGAGTACGTCGCCGGATACTTGACCCGAGACCGACTTGTGGCGCCCGGCTCGTGCGGCGTATGGAGCGCCCGGTCGACTGGTTCGCGCAAGATGGTGGTGTCGGCGATGTGCTTCGGCCCGGACCGGCTGCCACTTCCTCTGGCGGCATGGCGGTGGGAACACCCGTCAGCAGTTGTCGACGCCCTCCGCGTGCTCGATGAAATCGACATTCGGGCAGCGCGAATCCGCGTGGACGCAGACGGAAGACGGCGTTTGCAGGTCAGATGGCACGACACGTGGGTCGGCACCCAGATCGTCGAGGAAGGGTTCAAGATCTCGGCCGTTCTCGAGGTGGGAGACGGAATTCTGGTTCGCGTCTCCCGGCGAGGTGTGCTCAGTCAGCGGGACGTGCTCTGGAAGGTTCGCGCCGAAGACGCGATCCCTCGCACCCCGGCCGCCGATGATTCCCACCGGCGGTAATCCTGCAGCCGCCGAAGGCGGAGGCCTCTTGCGAGGCGGTCCGTTTCCTTGTGGTTGCTGGAGCCCCGAGATTTTCAGCGCCGCGCTTTCCAGTGCGCAGATTTTGCGGCCGAATTTGCTTGGCAGCGCGCCGCTCCCCGTAGCTAAATCAGCGCTGTGATCGAGACGGGGACCCTCCCCGTGCCGGCGATTCCGGGCTACACGGCATTGGAGACGCTGTGGCACGACAAGGACCTGGTCCTCTGGCGGGGGCTACGGGAATCGGACCGGTCGTCGGTCCTCCTGGAATCCGCGGTGCGGGCCGATGCAGAGCCGCGCGTCCTCGAGAAGATCGAGCGGGGATTTTCTCTGCGCGGGGATCTCGACCCGGCCTGGGCGCTCGAGCCCGTCCGCCAGGATCGGGTTCACGGTCGGCCGTTCCTGGTCTTCGAAGATCCGGGCGGGGACATCCTGTCACGGATCCTCGGCACGCCGCGCGCCCTGGCGGAGTCGCTGCGGATCGCGCTGGGCATGGCGTCGGCCTTGCGCGAACTGCACGCGCGCGGCCTGATCCACAAGGACGTCAAACCGGAGAACGTGCTGATAGACGCGGCTGGCCGGGTGCGATTGCGCGGCTTCGGCCTGGCGTCGCGTCTGCCGAGTGAACACCAGGATCCGGGCCCGCCCGAGGTGATCGCCGGAAGCCTGCCGTACATGTCACCCGAGCAGACCGGACGCATGAACCGCTCCCTCGATTCGCGCAGTGATCTCTATTCGCTGGGCGTCACGCTGTACGAGCTGTTCACGGGAGCGCGGCCGTTCGAGGCGGACGATCCCATCGAATGGGTGCATTGTCACATCGCGCGGCAGCCGGTCCCTCCTCACGAGCGGAGCGCAAAGGTCCCCGCTCAGGTCTCGGCGATCGTGATGAAGCTGCTCTCGAAGACAGCGGAGGAGCGCTACCAGACCGCGGCCGGCGTCGAGGCCGACCTGCGCCTTTGCCTCGCCGAGTGGGAGAGCACGGGCGCCGTTGCCTCCTTTTCGTTGGGCGCGCGGGATTTTCCCGCGCGGTTGATGATCCCCGAGAAGCTCTACGGGCGTGAACGGGAGAGTCGGGAGCTCCTCGCCGCCTTCGACCGCGTCGAGGCCACGGGCACCCTCGAGGTCGTCCTCCTCTCGGGCTATTCGGGCATCGGCAAGTCCTCCCTGGTCAACGAACTGCATCGCGCCATCGTCCGGCCGCGGGGCATCTTCCTCAGCGGGAAGCTGGAGCAGCAGCGGCAGGGCGCCCCGCACTCGGTCTTCGTCCAGGCCTTCGAGGCCCTGATTGCCCGCATTCTGGCGAGCAGCTCGGAGGAGGTCGCCGTCTGGCGCGCGGCGATCCTCGAGGCGGTGGGCTCGGAAGGGCGAATCCTCACGGACCTGCTTCCCCAGCTCACCCTCGTGATTGGACCGCAGCCGGAGGTGCCCGCGCTCTCGCTGATGGAGGCGCGGAACCGGCTGCACGCCATGTTCGTGAAGTTCCTCGGCGCCATGGCGCGCCCCGAGCACCCGTTGGTGCTCTTCCTCGACGATCTGCAGTGGCTGGACGGCGCCAGCGTGGCCCTGTTCGAGCACGTCGCGACCCAGCCGGACCTCGGCCACCTGCTCCTGGTCGGCGCCTACCGGGACAACGAGGTCGGTCCTTCTCACCCGCTGAGGCGCACGTTGGACGCCATCCGCGGAGCTGGAGTCGCGGTCGAGGAGCTGCGCCTCGCGCCGCTCGCCGCGGAGGACGTGCGTAGCCTGGTCGCGGACGCGCTCCACTGTCCCCGGCTCGAGGCCGGCCCGCTGGCGGAGATCATCCACGGCAAGACAGCCGGCAATCCCTTCTTCACCCAGCAGTTCCTCCACTTCCTCGAGGACGAGCAGCTGCTCGTCTTCGACGCAGCCCGCGCGGTTTGGATCTGGGACAGGGAGCGCATCCGCGAGCAGCACATCACCGACAACGTCGCGGAGATGGTGGTGGAGAAGCTGGAACGCCTCCCCGCCGACACCTCGGAGATCTTGCAGCGGATGGCGTGCCTGGGCAGTGCCGTGGATACGACCACGCTGGGAACGGCTCTCGCGCGGACAGAGCGCCAGGTGCGAGAAGGTCTCTGGCCCGCCGTGCTGGCGGGGGTGGTGACGACCAGGGGGGACCTTCATCGGTTTCTGCACGATCGCGTGCAGGAGTCCGCCTACTCGCTGATCCCGGAGTCCCGGCGCGCGGCGACTCACCTGGCGATCGGCCGCCTCCTCCTGGCGGGCAGGCCTCCCGCGTCCGTCGAAGACGACATCTTCCGCATCGTCGAGCAGTTCAATCGCGGCGCGGACGAGGTCGGCGAAGCGTCAGAGCTCCGCCTGGTGCGCGGGTTGAACACGATCGCCGGCAGAAAGGCGACGGCTTCGACGGCGTACGGTTCCGCCAGCGTGTACCTGGCCCGCGCGCGGGCCCTGCTGCCGGGCGACGCGTGGGACGTCGAGTATCCGGAGACGTTCGCGCTGGTCCTTGATGCGGCTGAGGCCGACTTCATGGCCGGCAACGAGGAGAGGGCCGAGGCGCTTTTCGCCGAGGTCCTGGGCCACGCGCGCTCGCGCACCGAACGGGCCGAGGTCTTCCGGCGACGCTCCAAGCTGCATCGCTTCGCCGGGCGTTACCAGCAAGCGCTGGAAATTTGTGTGGGCGGTCTGGCGCTGCTGGACGTGGTCTTTCCCCCTGCCGACGACGCCGCGGCGATCGGCGCCGCGATCGGGGCGGGCATGGCTCGAGTCCAGGCCGGCCTGAACGGCCGGCGCATCGCCGATCTGGCGGACGCTCCACCGACCACGGACCCCGAGGCGCGCGCCGTGATCGCGCTGGCGGCGGAGGCCCTGGGCCCGGCGTATTACGGCAAGTCGCCGTACCTGGCGCTGGCCGCGCTGGCGGGCAGCAGCGTCTCCCTCGCGAAGGGGCCGGCCGCCGACTCGCCCATCCTGTACAACGTCTACGCCTATCTGCTCTCGGCGGCCGGCGATGTCGAGACGGCGCAGCAGATCACCGAGATGGTCCTGCGTCTGCATGACCGCGTGGGCGACGAGGTGGCGCGCGGCAGCTTGCTGGTTTCGGTGGGGACCATCCTCACCTGGAGGCGTCCGTTCGGCGCCTGCGCCGGCATGCTCGAGGAGGCGTTCCGCGCCAACGTGCGCGTGGCAAACATGGCCAGCGCCGGCGATGCGGCGGTCACCGTGCTATGGGCCCGCTTCGAGGCGGGCGAGCCGCTGGACCGACTGTCGGAGATCGCCGGCCAGTACCTGAGCTTCGCGCGAACGACCCGGAACGAGTCCGTGTTCCACATGGTGCGGCTCTTCCGCGGCTTTCTGGAGTCTCTCCGCGGCACGAGACGCGCGGGCTCCCAGCCCGGGCGCAGCGACCACGGGGACCCCGAGATGGATCGGGCCGAAGCCGCGCCGAGCCTCGCGGCGTATGAAAAGAGCGGGTTCACGGCCGGCATCGCGATGTTCCACATCCAGAGCGCGATCGCGGCCTTCACGTTGGGACGCCCGGCCGAGGCCCTGTCCCACACCCGTGAGGCCTCGCTCTACGTGACCGAGGTGATGTTCACGATGCAGGAGCGCAACCAGCCCTTCTTCCAGGCGCTGGCCGCGGCTGCGTTGCACGATTCGGCTCCTCCCGAGGATCGGCCGGAGCTCTTCGCCGTCGTCACGGCCGCCCTCGAGCCGCTCGGAAAGATGGCGGCGTACGGCCCTGGCAATTACGGCGATCGAGTCGCGCTCGTCCAGGCGGAGATCGCCCGTCTGGAGGGGCGCGATCTCGAGACCATGCGCCTTTACGACCGGGCGATCACCTCGGCGCGAGAGAACGGGCTGCTTCACCGCGAGAGCCTGGCCCACGAGATCGCGGGCCGCTTTTATGCGAGCCGCGGCTTCGAGACGATCGCCCGCGCGTACCTGGGGAGCGCCAGGGCCGGGTACCTGCGCTGGGGCGCGACCGCCAAGGTGAAGCAGCTGGATCACCAATATCCCAGCCTGCCGGAGCCGTCGAGCGCGAACGGCGGCACGACCGTCGCAGCCCTCGAGCACCTGGACCTGCTGGCGGTGGTCCGGGCCTCTCAGGCGGTCTCCGGCGAGATTGTTCTCGAGCGGTTCGTCGAAAAGCTGCTCACGCTCATGCTCGAGAGCGCCGGCGCCGAACGGGCCGCGCTCATTCGCCCGCGCGAGAGCGCGTTCGTGGTCGAGGCCGAAGCGAAGGCCAGCCGAAAGGGGATCGAGGTCAGGGTGGTGAACGCCGTGCTTCGCCCGGACCATTTTCCGGAGTCCATGCTGCGCTTCGCCTCCCGAACGCGACAGCAGGTGTTGCTGGACGACGCGACGGTCCCGAATCCACACTCCGACGATCCCTACGTGCTCGGCAGCCGGCCGCGCTCGGTCCTGGTCCTGCCGCTGCTGAAGCAATCGGCGCTGGTGGCGCTGCTCTATCTGGAGAACCGGCTCGCCACGCACGCGTTCACGCCGGGGCGGGTGGCCGTGGTCCAGCTCCTGGCCTCGCAGGCGGCCATCTCGCTGGAGACGGCGCGCCTCTACCAGAGCCTGGAGCGCGCCGAGGAGCGCTTCTCGAAAGCCTTTCGCGACAGCCCCAGCCCCATGGCCATCGTCCGGATGAAGGACGAGATCATCCTGGACGCCAACGCTCGCTTTCTCGAGACCTATGGCCTCTCGCGCGAAGCGCTCATCGGCCACTCGATCCGGGAGCTTGGGCTCATGGAGCGGGAAGAGGCCCGGCGGCTCGCCGCGCTGGTGGCCGCCCAGGGCCGGCTGCGCGACGAGGAGATCGCCGTCCGCAACAGGCAGGGCCAGACGCTGTCGTTGCTGGCGTCCCTGGAGCCCATTGATCTGGATGGCGAGGCCTGCGCTTTCATCACTCACGTCGACATCACGGCGCGCAAGCAGATGGAGCTTCAGCTGCGTCAATCACAGAAGATGGAGGCCATCGGCCGTCTGGCGGGCGGCGTGGCCCACGACTTCAACAACCTGCTCACCGTCATCAACGGGTCGAGCATCATGGCGCTTGGAGAGATGGACGCTTCGGACCCTCAATACGAGCTCCTGCGAGAGATCCTCGACGCGGGCGAGCGGGCCGCGGGGCTCACGCGCCAGCTCCTGGCGCACAGCCGGACGCAGGTCCAGCAGACCAAGCCCTGGAACCTCAACGGGATCGTGGAAGCCATGGTCCCCATGCTGAAGCGCCTGATCGGAGAAGACACGCGCCTCGAGACCGAGCTCGATCCGGGCCTCGGCCAGGCTCGGGTCGATCGGGGCCAGGTCGAGCAGATCCTTCTCAACCTGGTCGTGAATGCCCGGGACGCCAGCCCGCGCGGCGGACGCATCGCGATCCGGACCGGCAACGTCGGGCGCGATCACGCCGATCTCGGGCCGCGCGGGGCGGGGGCGAACGGCCCGCACGTCATGCTGGCGGTGAGCGATACCGGCTGCGGCATGACGGCCGCGGTGAAGGCCCGGCTGTTCGAGCCATTCTTCACCACCAAGCCGCAGGGCCAAGGCACGGGCCTCGGCCTCTCCGTCGTCTACGGCATCGTCAAGCAGAGCGGGGGGACCATCTCGATCGACAGCGAGCCCGGACAGGGAACCTTGGTCTGCATCTATTTCCCCGAGGTCGCGGCGGCCGGCGGCGACGTGCACGAGCCAGACGCCTCGCCGGACCCGAGGGCCTTCCGGGGTGACGAGATCGTGCTGCTCGTCGAGGACGCGGAGCCGGTGCGGAGGTTCGCCGCCAGCGCGCTTCAAGCCCAGGGCTACCTGGTGACCGAGGCGGGCAACGGCGAGGAGGCGCTGCGCGTGCTGGGCGTCCGCCCCGACGTCCAGATCGTGGTGACGGACGTCGTGATGCCGGACATGGGAGGGGCGGTTCTGGCGACTCGTATCCGCGCGCTCCGCCCGACGCTTCCCATCCTGTTCATGTCGGGCTTCGTGGAGCACGCCGAGGTCCTCGACGTGATCGCGGCTTCGGGAGAACGGCTGCTCCACAAGCCCTTCACGCCGTCCGACCTGGCCCGCAAAGTGCGGGAGACCCTCGACGCCCACGGGAAGAAATAGGAGTTGTTGGCGGGGCCGCAGCGCCGGAGGTCACCGCCGGCGCTCCCCTGAGTCATCCTTCCCGTTGCGTCAGCAATCAGCCTCCCAGGATTCGGCGGACGGCGTCGCGGACCTGGGGGTAGGCGTTGGAGAGGTGCAGGGGCTGGTTGGCGTGGCGGGGGTTGGGGACGTCGCGCAGGGTCCCTTCGTGGTACTGGACCTTGAAGTCGGTGAACTTCAGGCCGCTGGCGG
>Ga0068856_100007678_pt1 | contig 10522 bp, 6 predicted proteins | sample KBSCornC62_FD_66595 | JGI IMG/M metagenome (GOLD analysis project Ga0068856, IMG submission 66595) | Corn rhizosphere microbial communities from Kellogg Biological Station, Michigan, USA - KBS Corn C6-2 | ecosystem: Host-associated > Plants > Roots > Rhizosphere > Soil ... | reverse complement strand
TCAGCAACGGGCGGCGCTACGTACGCAGGCGCCTCCTCGGTGACCGGCAGCTCCACCGGCGGTGCTTCAACAACCGCTGGCGCCTCGACCGGCTCGGCCTTGACGAGATTCGGCATCGCCGCCGCCGGCTCGGGCGCTGAAACGGGCGCCGCGGCCGGCGCATCAGCAGCAGCGGCGTCCATCATCAACACGAGCCCGCTGGCTTGCACCACGCCGTGGTCGAGGCTGCCGAAGCGCTGGGCTTCGGCCTGCGACACGTCTCCGAGTCCAGCACGCACCGAGATCAACTGACCAGGGAGGACGCTGCGGACGCCGTCGCGAGCCTGCCGTAGCGCGAGCCGCTGCTCCCCGTTGGCGGTCGACACGTCGGCGAACGCGTGGCCGTACACCACTACCGCGAGAGCTGCGCCTGACGGGCCGAAGGCGACGAGGTCGACCGTCGACGCCGACCCTGACAGGACGACGCCCAAACGGTCGGCGAGAGCTGCGCCGTCACCGCCGTCATGTGCTACTTGTTCGTGGGCAGTCAGCAACCCGTGCACCAGGTCTTCGCTGCCAGGCGGCGTTGAGACGAGCAGTACGAGCGAGCCGTGTCGCGCGAGCACACCCTCGCCGCTGACCGGACGCAGCGTCTCACTCATTCGGTGCCCCCGCGGAATCGTGTGGCGCTCTTTGCGGAACGAATTCGTGGGGTGTTCATATGAGCCTCCCGCCGAAGAACCGCCAATGGATGTTGAACACGCGCATCGGCCCGTTCACCCAGACCCACACCGCCATCCACACGACGATGAAGAGAGGCCAGAAGAACCAGAACGGCACGATGCCGAAATCAGCTCCGCGTCCGACAAAGCCCGGCAACTTGCCGTTGTCGGCGAGGAGGTAGACCACGATGCCCTCGTTGAGGAAGGTGATGAACCCGAAGAATGTCGGCCAGTCCTTCTCCCAGCGCCACTGCATGACGAAGTGGTAGACGCACTCCCATCCGACGCCGAGGATCGCGACCCACAGCAAGGCGGCGAACCCGTCCTGCAGCCGATCGCCGTAGCCGACCGACACGCTCGGACCATGCGGAATGTTGATCGTCGCCGGCAGGATCGACGCCATGACGAAGGTCCAGAAAGACCCGATCGTCGCGAGGAAGAAAATGCGCGATTGGATCCGCCCGTTCAGTGTTGGCAACACGGCCGTCTCCTAGATCTGCTTGTTCCGAGCCCATTTGAGCCATTGACTGACGGAGCGTCTCGGCCCGATTCGCTTGCAGAAGCCACGCCGCGCGAGATCGTCGGCGATCTCTTGGGCCGCTACCTGCAAACCAAGGAACGTGTCCACCCCCGGGAAATACCCGCCCAGCGTCGGGGAACCCGACGCATATATCAAGCCAGGGGGTGAAGCCGCGCCGCGCAACTCGAAGGTGCGCTCAACATCGAGGCGGCCTTTCGGGTTCCGTCCGGCGCCGCCGTGCATCAGCAAATCGTTGAGGACGCGATGCTCGGCGATGTCAGCCTCGAGGCCCGTGCAGTCGATGACGAAGTCAGCCGCGACGTCGTAGACACCCTGCGCCGTCTTCACCTTGCTGACGATCTTGCCCTGCGCGTCGACCGACATGCCTTCGACGGTCCCCTCCATAAGGCGGTACCAACCCTCGGTGCGGCCCTTGTTCATCGCGGCCTGCCAGTTGCGCCGCCACGGCGTATTCGTGCCACCCATCTCGTCATAGGCCTTGGCGCGTTCTTCACCTTCAAGGCGCCGCATCTTCGACTTGAGCTGCCCGCCCCACACTGACTTCGGGTAGTTGAAGCCCTGGTAGGCGAACCCGTTTCCACCTTTGCGACGGTTCCACGCGTTCTTGCCGTGCGAGCCGCTGTAGAAGGTGCGGAACAGATGCACGATCTGCACATTCGTGTTGTATTTGTCGCGGTCGTCCATCAGCCGCTGCAAGACACGCGAGGCGACGATCCCGCCGCCGCGGATGAGGACGGTGCCAGGGCGCGTCCTCATCTGGTTGTAAACGTGCTCGTGGTCCTCATAGGCGCTGACGACGTGGTGGAAGTCCTGCATCTTCGTGCGGAAGTCCTGCAGGTCGGGCAGGTATTTGAGGCCCGGGTACCCGATCGCGGCGTGCACGTATTGCGAACGGAACGCGACCCGCTTCGTCGGCGACGTGCCCTCGGGCGGCGTCAGGATGGTGAAGTACCCGCCGCCCTGCCGGCGGCGGATCATCCGCACCTGCCCCTTGACGAGCATGTCCCAGTACCGGATGCGCTTTGCTTCGCGCTCCAGGTGTGTGAACACCATGCCCGCCGGCGGGGTGTAGAAATCGCGCCACATCGGCTCGAGGAAGACGTTGATCCCCTGCTTCAGCGACTTGTTCTTCCACACCTCTTCAATGGCATAGGACGGGAAGCCCCAGATGTTGTCGGGCCGCGACGCCGAATCGGAGCGAATCCGTTCCGGTCGCGGGATCTGCGAGACCCGAGTCAGGTACTCATAGGTCTGCCACGGGTGATCGATGTTGCTGAGCACCCGGATCTGATCGGTTGGCACGCCGGCAATGCGGAGATAGTCGACCGTCACGAACGAGCCGATACCACCGCCGATCGTTACGAATGGCACATCGACGATCGGAATTCCCGCCGCCTGCACCATTTCGTCAGCCCACCAGTCGGTGTTGATCAGCTGGTCGTTCAGGTCACCGGGCGACCCTGTCGCCGATTCACTCACCGGCACTTGCGTTGGCCCGACAGTCATCCGTACCTCCCCAAGGCGCGGGTTGCTTGGTCAACAGCGGTGTCATCAGGTATGACGATCATCCGTAGTCGAAGTGAGGCTATCCAAAATCTGTGAAGACACAATCGGCCCCTAGTCCTTAGCAACCGACCCGTAAGGACTCTGGTCCCTGTCGGGTGATACATCCAGGCGTCACGGGCCTTACGAACTGGACGCAGATTCCATTGGCCGTCGGATTGCCCATCCCGGCATGGGATCATCCCGTAGGGATGTCGCACGGCGGCGAAGGGGGCGGTTGTGCCCGAGATGTTCGGGCGGTACGAGCTGCAGGATCTGCTCGGCCGAGGCGGGATGGGCGAGGTGTACCGCGCCGTCGACACGGTGCGCGATCGCACCGTGGCCTTGAAGTTGCTACCCAAACATCTTGCTGCCGACGAGTCGTTCAAGACCCGATTCCGGCGTGAATCGCGTACTGCGGCTCGATTGAATGACCCGCACATCGTCCCGATCCACGACTTCGGCGAGATCGACGGGCAGCTGTTCATCGATATGCGCCTCGTCGAAGGCCGCGATCTCGGCTCCGTCCTCGTCGAACGCCACGCGCTGTCGACCGGCGTGGGCGTGAAGATCCTTTCGCAGGTCGCCTCAGCACTGGAGGCCGCGCACCAGAGCGGATTAGTGCACCGCGACGTCAAACCGTCGAATGTGCTGCTGGCTGGGTGGTCGAATTCAGAAGAGGACGAGCCGTTCGCCTACCTCGTCGACTTCGGCATCGCGCGTGCCGCGAACCAAGAAGGCACCGCCCTCACCGCAACGAGCGGAACGGTCGGCACGGTGGCCTACATGTCGCCGGAGCGGATCGGCGGCTCGCCCGGCGACCGGCGTACCGACATCTACGCGCTCGGGTGCGTGCTGTTCGAGACACTCGCCGGCCGCAAGCCGTTCGACGGCGAGATCTTCGCGATCATGTATGCCCACATGAACACGCCGCCGCCACGGCTGACCCAGTACGTGCCCGACGCACCACGCGCGCTCGATGACGTCATCACCAAGGCGATGGCCAAAGAGCCGAATGACCGCTTCGCGACGGCTAGCGAGTTCGCACTGGCTGCGCGCCAAGCACTTCGCGGCGGCCCGCCGCCGATCTCGACCGCGCCATTGACGGGGCCCACGTACGCTCCGCCCCCGCCAGCAGGTCCACCAACGGCGCCGCATCCCAGCGCGCCGCTGCCCCCATACATCCCGCAACAGCAGCCGCAGGCCGCTCCGCAGTACCCACCGCCGCAGTACCCGCCCCCACAGCCGTCGGCACCCATCCCGCCACCGCAGCAGCGTCCACCGGCGCCGGCGACCACGTCACACGCGCCGTTTTCGCCACCCGGATATGCCGAGCAGCAGGCCGCGCCGTCGCAACAGCGCCCGAGCCCTCCACCGGCAACCGGGCCACCGCCTGGTCCGGGACGGCCCGCCACGCCGAGCGGGCCGGTTCGTCCGCCATCGTGGTCCGCGCCGCCGCAACATCCTTCCGGGCCGATCGGTCCGCCTCCGCTCCCCCCAGCCTCGTCAGGCAAGCGCAGGGGCGTCCTCATCGCCGTCGCTGTGGCCGTCGTCGCCGCGGTCGTCCTCACCCTCGTCTTCACCCTCGGCGGAAATAGCAGCAACCCTCCACAGGGCCAGAGCGGCTCCAGCGGGTCGCCACCAAACTCCTCCGCACCGGCAGGCCCTGCGTCGTACAAAACCGGTGGGCCCAGCACGCCGGTCGTCGACTGGGCTCACTTCGGTTCGTACTCGGCGCTTGTCGGTACGACGAATGGCGACACGGCCCACGCCTTCCAGGACGGCAATTGCACCCTCAGCGGTATCGGCTCGAGCGACCCGACCGGGTTGCTGGACCAGGTGCAGTGTTCGTACCAAGGCAGCCCGGTGACCGCTGACGTCGCGCGCTTCCAGGACAAGCACCAAGTGCTGACTTTCCTGAACAAGTTGTCGGCACACCTGAACTATGCGGTGGCACCGTTCAAGATCAACGACCGCATCGTGGGCATGCGCTACACGGCACCGGCGAGCGAGAAAGACGTCAACGTCATCACGTTCATGTGCGGGTTGCCCGACTACCTGGTGCAGTTCTTTGCACCGGACAGTTCGAAGACGACGCCGCAATCGGTACTCGACAACTACTGGTCGGGCAGCATGTTCCCGGATGTCGTGCCGGAGGACTGCAACAGCGACTTCAGCGGAATCAAGACCGGCGCGACGCCCACGCTCACCGGAGTCGGCGGCATCAAGACAGTCACCGGCATTGACGACAGGACCCTGGAGTCGTGGGCGCAGTTCCAGCAGCGCGATTGGGATGTCGCGCTCGTCGACATCCCGGCCGGCGCCGAGATGATCGTCGTTGAGCAGACCAAGCAGGTGTCGTTCTGGCATTGGGACAAGGCGAAGCACGAGATCACGCACGGCGGGTTCAGCACCTACCCGTACGACCCCACTGGCCTGGGCCAGCCGCAGGCCACCGCTCGCGGGGCGCTGCTCACCGGCATGAGCCACGCCACGTTCATCGTCAAGGGGAACTTCTCCGGAGACGGGTCCGGAAACGCGGTGGCCTACACCGACAGCACAACCAAGGGTTGGGGCGCGATCAAGGCGATACCGAACGGCAACCTCGCGCCGTCCGGTCAAGGCGTTGCCGTCAGTGGCATCGGCCTGTCGCAAGATTTCGACTTCGTCGATGGCTTGCTCGAGACCGCTGACTGCTCGTCGAACATCCCAATCTCAGAGTGCGGTGGGAACAACCGCATCCTCAAGTTCTGGCGATGGAGTGGAGCTCAGTTCGTCCTCGACCACTCTGCCGGGCTGTCGCACTAGCGATGTATGTGCCGCCGTTCAATGCGGTAGCGGATGAGGACGAGATCCGCGCGATGGTCGCGGCTGTCGGTTCGGCTGAGTTGATCACCGTGGGCGAGGACGGGTACCCGCTCGCCACCCTCTTGCCGATCATGTGGCATGAGGACGTCGTGATCGCGCACATGGCGCGCGCCAATCCGCAGTGGCGCGAGATCCGGGCTGACGCGCCGGCGCTGCTCATCTGCGGTGGGCCACAGGCCTACATCTCGCCGACGTGGTACGCCGCGAAGTCCGAGCACGGGCGCGTGGTGCCGACCTGGAACTACACGGCGGTGCATCTGACCGGCACGGTGCAGGTGCACGACGACGTCGAGTGGGTGCGCGCCGCGGTGACCGCGCTGACGTCACAGCATGAGGACGGTCGTGTACCGCCGTGGGCGGTGACGGATGCGCCGGCCGAGTACATCGCGGGGCAGCTGCGCGGGATCGTCGGCCTCGAGTTCCACGTTCTGCGCGTCGAAGGCAAGGCCAAGCTGAGCCAGAACCGCTCGGATGCGGACCAACTCGGCGCGATCGCCGGACTCCGTGGCGATGGCACACCGGGCGCCACCGCCATCGCCGACGCCATGACCGGGCTGCGCTAGCGCGCGCCACCCTCCGCTTTCCACCTTTCAGCGCGAAATGGGACGGCGTGTCATCCCGCTGAAAGGTGGAAAGCCGGGACGGAAAATTTTGTGGAGACGAAGAGAATCGAACTCTCAACCCCCGCCTTGCAAAGGCGGTGCTCTGCCAATTGAGCTACGTCCCCGGATGAACTTTCAGCGTGACGCGTCGGCCGTCGCCTCTCGCCACAGTTCTGCCGTGTTGGCTTGCGACTGACGCTTTCGCATCGTTGCGGCGAACGCCGCCGCGGCCGCTGCGAGTACCACTATCGGCTTCGTTGCGCGCACTGCACCTCACCCGTTTCTCGCGTCGTGCGTACCGGTGAATCCCACCGGTACCGCGGTGTTCGGCGCCTTCGGCACCTTCTGCGCTCAATCGCTCGGCCGGAACGAGCAAGCTCGTTCCGCCTCGCTCAATCGCGTGGGCCTGGGAGGACTTGAACCTCCGGCCTCATCCTTATCAGGGATGCGCTCTAACCGTCTGAGCTACAGGCCCGGGTGTTGTAGACGCGAGAAGTCAGCCTACCGGCCGCCTGAGCGGCAGCCAAAAGGGGTTCAGCCCCCCGACCACAGTCGGGAAGGCCTACGACTCCGACAGGGTGATCTCGATTCCGCCTACCAAGTCGGCGCAGAGGTTGTAGACCACAGAGCCGACTGTCGACAGCGCGATGAACAAGATCATGTTGATCACGCCGATAATCGCCGCGCCGCCAAAGACGATGCCCGCCGTGACAGGCGGTGAGGATCCGGTGCCGTTGATCGTCGTCACTGCGTGATTGATCTTGTCAACCACACCTGCGGCGTCGAGGACGCCGTAGAGGACGCCAACCACGATCAGCCAGACGAAGAACAGCGCGATCGACAACACGCACGTGAACTTGAGGACGGTCCACGGGTTGATGTGCCGCAACTGGAGCTGCGCCCGACGCGGGCCGCGCGGCCGCGCCGCCTGCCGCGGTGGGGCACCGGCACCGGCACCGGGCTGAGTCGTGGGCTGCTGACCCTGCTGCGAGGAGAACGGTGGAGGCTGCTGCTGCGACGAGAACGGCGGAGGAGGAGCCGTATGGCCCGACCCCGACGAGCCGAACGACGCGGGCTCGTGAAAACCCGGGTTGTAGGCCGGGATCGTCCCCGTCGGCAGGTCGCTGGCAGTCACGTCCGCGCCGAGACCCGCCGACGCCGCAGCTGCCGACGGCCCACTCTGCGACGAGGGTGTCATCCTTCTCCGTCCTCAGGCGTGCGTAGTCCAGGCGCAGCAGGTGCTGCCATGCCCGTACTCCTGCTCGCCTTACTCCTGCTCGTCCGGTTCGTCAGCATTACGGGCAACGGCAACGACGTTGACGCCATCCGGCAGATTCATGAGCCGTACGCCCATGGTCTGCCGTTGTGCCCGCCGGACCTCCGACGCCTTCGTGCGAATCACGACGCCGTCGGACGTGATCGCGTAGACCTCGTCCTTCGGAACGACCGCAATTGCCCCGACAAGTCCGCCTCGAGAAGACACGATACGCGCCGTGAGGACGCCCTTACCGCCTCTTCCCTGCAACGGATACTCCCCAACCCGGGTGCGCTTTGCGAATCCTCCCTCAGTGGCAACCAAGATTTCGGCGTCCTCATCACGGACAACCTCCATTGCCAACAGCTCATCACCGGCGTTGAACCGCATGCCGAACACGCCCGAAGTGGCCCGTCCCATCGGGCGCAGGGTCTCGTCGTCGGCCTTGAACCGGATCGACATCGCCTTGCGGCTGACGAGCAGCAGATCGTCGTCTGCTGAGATCAACGCGGCGTCGATGAGCTCGTCGTCGTCACGCAGGTTGATCGCGATCACGCCACCGGTGCGGTTGGAGTCGAAGTCGGTGAGCTTCGTCTTCTTGACCAGGCCGTGCTTGGTAGCGAGGACGAGGTACGGCGCCACGTCGTAGGTCCGCAGCGTGATGACCTCGGCGATCGTCTCGTCCGGCTGGAACGCCAAAAGGTTCGCTACGTGCTGACCCTTCGCGTTGCGGTTCGCCTCCGGCAGCTCGTACGCCTTTGCGCGATAGACCCGCCCCTTGTTGGTGAAGAACAGGATCCAGTCGTGGGTGGACGTGACGAAGAAGTGCTCGACGATGTCATCGGTACGCAGGGCCGCGCCCTGAACGCCCTTGCCGCCGCGTCGTTGCGCGCGGTACAGGTCGGTCTTGGTGCGCTTGGCGTAACCGGTGCGCGTGATCGTGACGACGACGTCCTCTTGGGCGATCAGATCTTCCATCGACACGTCACCGTCATGGGCGATGAAGCGCGTGCGGCGCTCGTCGCCGTAGCGATCGACGATCTCGTTCATCTCGTCGCGGATGATCGAGCGCTGCCGGCCGGGCTTTTCGAGGATGTCCTTCAGGTCGGCTATCTCGAGCTCGATCTCAGCGGCCTCGTCGATGATCCGCTGCCGTTCGAGAGCGGCGAGTCGACGCAGCTGCAGGTCGAGGATCGCGACCGCTTGGATCTCGTCGATTTCGAGTAGATCCATGAGACCGGTTCGTGCCTCGTCGGCCGACGGCGAGTTCCGGATGAGTGCGATGACGGCGTCGAGCTGGTCGAGTGCCTTGAGCAGCGCACGCAGGATGTGAGCGCGCTCCTCCTTCTTGCGCAAGCGGTACTGCGTGCGCCGCACGATGACGACGATCTGATGATCGACGTAGTGCGAGATGAACTGATCCAGACGCAGCGTGCGCGGCACGCCGTCGACGATCGCCAGCATGTTCGCGCCGAAGGTCGTCTGCAGTTGCGTGTGCTTGAACAGGTTGTTCAGCACGACCTTCGCGACGGCATCACGCTTGAGCGTGATGACCATGCGCATGCCGATGCGATCGGACGAGTGATCTTCGATGTTGCGGATGCCGCCCAACTTGCCTTCGTTGACCTGGGCGGCAATCGAGTCCAGCAGGTTGTCGGGGTTGACCTGGTACGGCAGTTCGCTGATGACGAGGATCGTGTTGCCGCGAGCGTCCTCCTCGACCTCGACGACGGCACGCATGCGAATCGAGCCACGACCGGTTCGGTAAGCCTCGTCGATTCCGTCTCGGCCGACGATCAGTGCCTTGGTCGGGAAGTCTGGACCAGGAACGAGCTTGATCGCTTCCTCGAGCAATTCCTCGTCGGACGCGTCCGGGTGATCGAGCGACCAGGTGACCGCCGACGCGACCTCGCGCAGGTTGTGCGGCGGGATGCGCGTGGCCATTCCGACAGCGATGCCCTCGGAGCCGTTCACGAGCAGGTTCGGGAATCGCGCCGGCAGGATCGTCGGCTCGGTCGTGTTGCCGGCGTAGTTGGGGATGAAGTCGACGGTGTCCTCGTCGATGTCGGCGAGCATCGCCATCGCGAGGTTGGCGAGCCGACCCTCGGTGTACCGCATGGCGGCCGCCGGGTCGTTGCCCGGCGATCCGAAGTTCCCCTGCGGATCGATCATCGGGTAGCGCAGCGACCACGGCTGAGCCATCCGCACCAATGCGTCGTAGACCGACGAGTCGCCGTGCGGGTGGTAGTTGCCCATGACGTCGCCGACGATGCGGCCGCACTTGACGTAGTTGCGGTCGGGCCGGAAGCCCGAGTCGTACATGCCGTAGAGGATCTTGCGGTGAACCGGCTTCAGCCCGTCGCGGACGTCGGGCAGCGCGCGCCCCACGATGACCGACATCGAGTAATCGATGTAGGACCGCTGCATCTCGGTCTGGATGTCGACGGGCTCGATCCGGTCGTAAGAACCAGTATCAGTCGTGTCAGTCACGAGGTGTGCTCTCCCGCGGGGATTTCATATGCGCGCATACGATTGACGTGTTCTTAGATGTCAAGGAACCGCACGTCCCTTGCGTTGCGGATGATGAATCCGCGGCGCGCCTCGACGTCCTCACCCATGAGGACGCTGAACAGCTCGTCAGCGGTTGCCGCATCGTCGAGGGTGACGAGACGGAGGATGCGGCGGGCCGGATCCATCGTCGTCTCCCACAACTCCTTGGCATTCATCTCACCGAGTCCCTTGTAGCGCTGCAGCGCCTCTTCCTTCGGGAGACGGCGGCCGCTGTCGAGGCCGGCCTTGATCAGCCCGTCGCGTTCCTTGTCGGAGTACGCGTACCCCGGATCGCCCTTGCTCCACTTGATCTTGTACAGCGGCGGGGCGGCCAGGTAGACGTGACCGGCTTCGATGAGCGGGCGCATGAAGCGGAACAGCAACGTCAGCAGCAGCGTGGTGATGTGCTGACCGTCGACGTCGGCGTCGGCCATCAGCACGATCTTGTGATAGCGGAGCTTGG
>Ga0068856_100007677_pt1 | contig 10524 bp, 8 predicted proteins | sample KBSCornC62_FD_66595 | JGI IMG/M metagenome (GOLD analysis project Ga0068856, IMG submission 66595) | Corn rhizosphere microbial communities from Kellogg Biological Station, Michigan, USA - KBS Corn C6-2 | ecosystem: Host-associated > Plants > Roots > Rhizosphere > Soil ... | reverse complement strand
GACCTCGCTGCGCCGCATGCTGACCGTGGCCTGCGGGCTGCCCGTCCCCGGCTGGCTGGACGAGGCGGCCGCCGCCTGGGCCGGGGTAGGTCCCGGGCCGCCGCGCCGGGCCGTCATCCCGGTCTGGCGCCGGCCCTGGATGGTGCTCGGCCGGGACACGTTCGCCGGGGACGTGCTGGCCCGGCTGGGTGTCGGCAACCTGTACGCCGGGCATGCCGAGCGCTACCCGAAGGCCGCCCTGGACCAGCTCAGGGCGGCTGGCCCGGACCTGATCGTGCTGCCCGACGAGCCTTACCACTTCACCGCCGTGGACGGGCCCGAATGCTTCCCCGGCACGGACTGTGCCCTGGTCAGCGGCCGCCACCTGACCTGGTACGGCCCATCTCTGGCGGACGCGCCGCAGGTGCTCGCCCGCCAGCTCGGGCAGCCCGTCCCGGCCCCGCCCACCCGTGAGGAGCATGACCGGTGAAACTCACCGACTTCGAGGCGCTCAGCTTCGACTGCTACGGCACCCTGATCGACTGGGAAGCCGGCCTGACCGCCGTGCTCGTGCCCTGGGCCCGCGGGCAGGGACTGGACCTGACCGCGGAACAGCTGCTGGCCAGCTACTCGTCCTGTGAGGCCGAGGCGGAAGCCGGGCATCCCGCCGACCGCTACCCGGACGTGCTGGCCCGCAGCCTGCGGCAGCTCGGCCACCAGCTGGGCGCCACCGTCACCGACGAGGACGCGGCCCGGCTGGGCGGCTCGGTGCCGGACTGGCCCGCGTTCCCGGACTCGCCCGCGGCGCTGGCCGCCCTGTCCCGGCGGTTCCAGCTGATCATCTTGTCCAACGTGGACCGGGCCTCGTTCGCCGCCTCGAACCAGCGGCTCGGTGTCGCGTTCACCAGCATCCTGACCGCGGAGGACATCGGCTCCTACAAGCCCGCGCAGCGGAACTTCGACGCGCTGGCCACCGAGGTGGCCCGGCTGGGCATCCGGCCCGGCGGCCTGCTGCACGTGGCCCAGAGCCTGTTCCACGACCACGTCCCGGCGAAACGGGCCGGGCTGCGCACGGTCTGGATCAACCGCCGCCACGCCGACCCCGGCTGGGGCGCCACCCCCGAGCCGGCCGCCCCGGTGGCGCCCGACTGGGAGTTCCCCTCGATGGCGGCGTTCGCCGCCGCCGTGGCCGCCGGGCAGACCTAGGAGAAGCGGCCAGCCGGGCGGCCGGTATCACCCCTCAGTGCTGGACGTAGTCGCCGGGGGCGTCACCGGCGGGCGGATAGCGGTCGCTGCCCATGGGTGGTGGCGGAGAGCGCCGCGGCCCAGCGCGCTTACCCGCCCACCGGGCCCAGTCCTCCCACCACGAGCCGGCGGTTTCGCTGGCCGCCGTCCGCCACTCCGGCGCCGACGCCGGGTAATTCTCGTTCGCTTCGTACCTGGCCTTGGGGCCGGGCGGGTTGACGATCCCGGCGATATGCCCGCCCGAGCTCAGCACGTACCTGACGTCGCCGCCGAGCAGCCGGATGGACTCATACGACGCCTCCCACGGCACGATGTGGTCGTTGATGGCGGCCACCACATAGGTGTCGTTCTTGATGTCAGACAGCGCCAGACGCCGGCCGGCCAGGGTCAGCTCGCCCCGCGCCAATTCGTTATGCAGATAAAGGGAGCGCAGGTAGAAGGAGTGCATGGCGGCAGGCAGCCGGGTGCTGTCGGCGTTCCAGGCCAGGATGTCGAAGGCCGGCGGGCGCTGGCCCATCAGCCAGCCGGACACCACGTAGCTGAAGATCAGGTCGTTGGCCCGGAGCAGGTCGAAGGTACCCGCCATCTGGTCGCCGTCGAGCACCCCGCGCTCCGCCATCTGCTGTTCCAGCCGGGTCACGGTCTGCTCGTCGGTGAACGCACCCAGGACGCCCGGACGGCTGTAGTCGAGCATGGTGTTCAGCAGGGTCAGTGAGTTGATCCGCTGATCACCGGCGCCGGCCAGGTAGGCGGCGAGCATCGCGGTCAGCGCGCCGCCCAGGCACAGCCCGGCGATGTCGATCTGGTGCGTGCCGGTGATGTCGGCGATCACGTCCAGCGCGGCCCGTGGCCCGTCGAGCAGGTAGTCCTCCAGCGACACGTCGCGCATGCCCGGGCCCGGGTTGCGGTAGGAGATCGCGAACACCGTGTGGCCGTGCTGGACGGCCCACTCGATGAAGCTGCGGCCGGGCGCCAGGTCCATGATGTAGTACTTGTTGATCCACGGCGGGCTGGCCAGCAGCGGGATCGGGTGCACCTTCGGGGTCTGCGGCGCGTACTGGATCAGCTCCATGAGCTCGTTGCGGAACACCACCTGGCCGGGCGTGGCGGCCAGGTTCCGGCCCAGCTGGAACGGGCGCCGGTCCACCTGCTGCGGGCGGCCGTGGTTGTGCGCGAGGTCGCCGGCGAAGTTCCGGGCGCCGGCCAGCACGCTCGCGCCGGCGGTGTCGAATGCCCGCTTCACCGCGGCCGGGTTGGTGGGCAGGAAGTTCGTCGGCGCCAGCGCGTCGGCCAGCAGGCCCGCGGCCAGCCTGGCCTTGCCGTCCGCCACCGGGTCGCCGGCCCCGGCGGTCAGCAGCCGGCCGGCGTAGTCCTGGCTGGCCAGGTAGGACTGGCGCAGCGCGAAGAACGCCGGGTTGCCGTCCCAGGCCGGGTCGGCGAACCGGCGGTCCGCCGGGCCGGCGGGCAGCGGTGGTGGCAGGTCAGCGCCCAGCCAGCGGGCCAGCGCGACCGGCCCGATCTTGGCCAGGCTGGCCGCGTAGCCCACCGTCGCCCCGGTGACCTGGCCCGGGTGCGCCGCCGCCCGGCGCAGCACCGAGCCCAGCGCACCGAGGAAGCCAGTCAGGTCCAGGCCGGGTATCAGGCCCGCCTCCGGGCCGAGCGCGTCAGCCGCGTGCTCGCTGCGGCGCCTGGCTTCCTCGGTGCTCACTGCACTACCTCCCTGAATTGCCTGATTCACTGTTTGGCCTCCGGCCCGGGTCAGAGCCGCTCGAAGATCGCGGCGATGCCCTGGCCGCCGCCGATGCACATGGTCACCAGGGCGTACCTCCCGCCGGTGCGGTGCAGCTCGTAGAGCGCCTTGATGGTGAGGATGGTCCCGGTCGCGGCGATCGGGTGACCGAGGGACACGCCGCTGCCATTCGGGTTGGTCCGGTCCGGCGGCAGGCCCAGCTCGCGGATGACCGCCACGGCCTGCGCCGCGAACGCCTCATTGACCTCGAACACGTCGATGTCGTCGAGCTTCAGCCCGGCCCGGTCCAGCACCTTACGGGTGGCGGGCACCGGGCCGATCCCCATGATCCGCGGCTCCACCCCGGCGTGGCTGTAGGCGACGAGCCGGCCCAGCGGCGTCAGCGCATGCTGCCCGGCGTACTCCGCGCTGGCCAGCACCACCGCCGCGGCCGCGTCGTTGATGCCGGACGCGTTGCCCGCGGTGACCGTGCCGCCCTCGGCGAACTGGGGCCGCAGCTTGGCCAGCCCGCCCGCGGACACGTCCTCGCGGATGTGCTCGTCGGTGTCGACGGTGGTGCTGCCCGTGCGGCCGGGCACCTCGACCGGCGTGATCTGCTCGGCGAAGTAACCGGCCGACCGGGCGGCGGCCGCCCGGCGGTGGCTCTCCGCCGCCAGCTCATCCTGGTCGGCCCTGGTCACCTGGAACTCCCCGGCCACGTTCTCCGCGGTCTCGCCCATGTGGCAGGACTCGAACGGGTCGGTCACCGCGCCGATCGTCGCGTCGACGGTGACGCCGTCGCCCATCCGCTGGCCCCAGCGCAGGCCGGGCACCCAGTACTGGCCGCGGCTCATCGACTCGGCGCCACCCGCCACCGCCGCGTCGGCATCGCCGAGCATGATGGCCTGGGCCGCGGACACGATGGCCTGCAGGCCGCTGCCGCACACCCGGTTGAGCGTGAACGCGGGCGTGCTCACCGGCAGGCCGCCGTTGACCGCGGCCACCCGGGCCAGGTACATGTCCCGGACCTCGGTGTGGATCACGTTGCCGAACACGGCGTGGTCCACGTCGCCGGGCGGCAGGCCGGCCCGGCGCACCGCTTCGCGCACCACCGTCGCGGCCAGGTCACAGGGCGGCATGTCCTTCAGGCCGCCGCCGTAGTTGCCGATCGCGGTCCGGGTGCCGGACAGCACCAGCACGTCCTGCTGCTCGTTGCTCGTCATGGTGCTCCTTACATGTCCAGGCCGCCGTTGACGGCCCACAGCTGGCCGGTGATGTACGCCGACTCGTCCGCGGCCAGGAAGCTGACCACCCGGGCGATCTCCTCCGGCCGGCCGAGCCGCTTCATCGGGATCTGGGCGCGGACCCGGTCCAGCGCCTTGTCCGGCATCCCGGCCAGCATGTCGGTGGCGACGAAGCCGGGGGTGACCGCGTTCACGGTCACGCCGATGCCGTCACCCGGCGGGCGCCCGGCCTTGTCCAGCTGGAAGATGGCCTCGCGGGCCAGCGACTTGGTCAGCCCGAACAGGCCCGACTTGGACGCGGCGTAGTTGACCTGGCCGACGTTGCCGGTCTCGCCGATGACCGAGGAGACGTTCACGATCCGCCCGGTGCCGCGCTCGATCATGTGCGCCAGCGCGGCCTGCGCGATAAAGAACGTGCCGGACAGGTTGATGTCGATGACCTTGTGCCAGTCCTCATCGGACATCCTGGCCGCGGTCTTGTCGATCGTGATCCCGGCGTTGTTGACCAGGATGTCGAGCCGCCCGTGCTGGTCGATCACCTCACCGACCACCCGGCGGCAGTCTTCGGGTATCCCGATGTTGCCTTCGTGCACGGTGAACTGCTGGCCGGGATGCCCGGTCCGCATGCCGTCCGCAAACTTCTCGGCCGCCTCGTGGTTGTGCCAGTAGCCGGCCGCGACCGAGCCACCCTGCTCGGCCAGGGCCTGGCTGACGGCCGCGCCGATGCCGCGGGTGCCGCCGGTGACCAGGGCCACCCGGTCGGCCAGCACGACGCTGCCCGCCGCTGATGCCTGATGCCTGGTTACTGTCATCGTTCGCTCCCCTCGTTGGCCGACTGCTGCAGGGCCTCGACGACCGACGGGTCGGCGAGGGTGCTGACGTCCCCGAGTTCCCGGTGGTCAGCGATGTCCCGGAGCAGCCGTCGCATGATCTTCCCGGACCGGGTCTTCGGCAGGTCCGGGGCCCAGATGATCCGTTTCGGCCGGGCGAACTTGCCGATCCTGGTGCCCACGTGGTCGCGCAGTTCCCCGGTCAGCGTGGGGCCGGTCTCGGCCTCGCCGACGACGGTCACGTACGCGACGACCGACTGGCCGGTCATCTCGTCGTCCACCGCGATGACCGCGGCTTCGGCCACCGCGGCGTGCGCGACCAGCGCGGACTCGATCTCCGCGGTGGACAGCCGGTGCCCGGACACGTTGATCACGTCGTCGATCCGGCCGGTGATCCAGAAGTAGCCATCCTCGTCCCGGCGGGCCCCGTCGCCCACGAAGTAGGTGCGCGGGCCGAACCGGGAGAAGTAGGTCTCCACGTACCGGTCGGGGTCGTTGTACAGGGTGCGCAGCATGCTCGGCCACGGCTGGGTGAGCACCAGCAGGCCGGCGCCCTCCGTGACCTCGTGGCCGTCCTCGTCGCGCAGGCCGGCCGACACCCCGGGCAGCGGCGTGGTGGCCGAGCCCGGCTTGGCCGGGGTGAGCCCGGGCAGCGGCGCGATCATGATGGCCCCGGTCTCGGTCTGCCACCAGGTGTCCACCACCGGGCAGCGCTCGCTCCCGATGACCGTGTAGTACCACAGCCACGCCTTCGGGTTGATCGGCTCACCGACCGAGCCGAGCAGCCGCAGCGCGGACAGGTCGTGCTTGCCCGGGTACTGCTCGCCCCACTTCATGAAGCTGCGGATCGCCGTGGGCGCCGTGTAGAAGATCGACACCTGCGACTTCTCGGCCACCTGCCACCAGGCGTCCTTGTCCGGGTAGTCCGGCGCGCCCTCGTACATCACCGAGGTGACGCCGTTCGACATCGGCCCGTACACGATGTAGGAGTGCCCGGTGATCCAGCCGACGTCGGCGGTGCACCAGAACACGTCCCGCGCCGGGTTGAGGTCGAACACCATCGCCGCCGTGGTGGTGACGCCGGTGAGGTACCCGCCGGTGGTGTGCACGATGCCCTTGGGCTTGGCCGTCGAGCCGGAGGAGTACAGCAGGAACAGCGGGTGCTCGGCGTCCATCGGCTCGGCCGGGCAGCCCGGCGCGGCCTGCTCGAGCAGTTCGTGGTACCAGTGGTCGCGGCCCTCGCGCATCTCGCACGGCGCGCCGGTGGACTGGATCACGATCACCGTCCGCAGCGTGTCCAGGCCGGCGATCTCCTCGTCCACGGCCTGCTTGATCGGCGCGGTCTTCCCGCGCCGCCGCGCGCCATCGGTGGTGATCAGCGCCTTGGCCTGGGATGTCTCCATCCGCTCCCGCACGGCCGAGGGGGCGAAGCCGCCGAACACGACGTTGTGCGGGGCGCCGATCCGGGCGCAGGCCAGCATGGCCACCACGACCTCGGGAATCATCGGCAGGTAGATCCCGACGACGTCGCCTTTCCGCACGCCCTGGTCCTTGAGCGCGTTAGCCAGCCGCTTCGTGCCGGCCAGGATCTCGGCGTAGCTCAGCGACCGCTGCTCACCCTGCTCGCCGTGCCAGTGGAAGGCGATCCGGTCGCCGTGGCCGGCCTCCACGTGCCGGTCCAGGCAGTTGTAGGACGCGTTGAGCGTGCCGTCGGCGAACCAGGTGTAGAACGGCGGGTTGCTGTCGTCGAGCACCTGCTGGAACGGCGTGGCCCAGGCCAGCCGCTGCCGGGCCTGCCCGGCCCACCAGGCCGGGCTGTCGGCCGTCGCCTGCTCAAAGCTGGCTGGGTCTTGCACCTGCGCGTGCGCGGCGAAGCCGGCCGGGGGCGGGAATTCCTGGGTGTCCAGCAGTTCCTCGATCCGCTGCGCGGCATCCACCGGATGACTCGTCGTGGGAGGTCCAGGCATCGCTGGCTCCTTTCTCGGGACCGCTGGCACTGGCGTTGACCGTGACCGCCCGGCAGGCCGGCCGCATGCCACGGCGCAGCGCGCTGAGTCCCGGGCGTAGCTGAGTGGCGCAGACAAGCGCCAAACTGACGTCTCCCTGTGCGGCTTCCCCAGCAGCGCGGCTGAAACCTGCCCGGGCCAGAAATCGGGCCGGCGGGGCCCGCGCCGAAGCCGGCGCCGCCATCCCCGCCCCAGATAACCCACCAGCCTCTCTTGTCCGGGGCCGGTGCGGTGCTATTCCGGTGGGTCCAGCCGGTATTGCTGGGTGGTCCAGCCGCGGCGGCGGTGCAGCCAGGGGATGAGCCGTCCGTGCAGGATCGGGTGCCGGGCGGCGAGCAGGCGGGCGGCACGTTCCGCGGCGGGGCCGTCCAGCAGCCGGGCCTGGGCCGGGATCGCCGGCCCGAGCGGGCGGCCGCGGAACGTGGCCGGGGCGATCCGCACCGCTGATGTGTGCCGGAGCCGCTTGGCCTTGCCCGCCACGTCCCAGGTGCGGAAGAACGCGGCGTCGCCGTCCACCACCAGGTGCACCGGTGTCGGTACCGCGCGGCCATCGCGCCGGAACGTTGTCAGCTGCACATACGTCGCTCCGGCTACGGGCGCGAAATACCCCCGTGCGCCAGCCCGGTCCGGCCTGACTGCCATCGGCTGCTGCCTCCGCGCCGCCACGGTTACGTTCCCTCCCGCCCACTGAGACGAGGTGCCGGCCTGGGCTGTGACAGGGGCGGAGTGATGACCACGGCTGAGGGGCAGGACTGGGAATAGCCATCGCGGCGACAGCAGGAGGTCACTATGACAAGCGATCCCAGCCGCCCAGACGAGACCGAGCCGGACGGTGGCGTGCTCGGATCTGAGCCCGGCGGCACCGACATGCTCGGCCAGGAAGCGGGTGGCACCGACGAACTCGGCCCCGAGGCGGGCGGCACCGACATCCTCGGCCAGGAAGCCGGGGGCACCGACGAACTGGGCCCCGAGGCGGGTGGCACGGACGAGCTGCGGCCCGGCGGCTGACCGGGCGGGCCGCCTGCTGACCCGGGCGGCCGGCTTCACCTACCGGGCAACGGCGATGATCTCCGGGCTGCCCGGGGTGACGGGTGACCGGTCCCAGTCGCCGTACCAGATGACCTCGGTGCGGCCCGCGCCGGCCAGGAACCCGGCGACCTGAGCCTGGTCCATGAAACGGAGCGTATCGCTGGCGACGACGGCCTTGCCGTCGGCGAAGCGGAACCAGGTCTCGTAGCTGACCAGCTCGCCGGATACGCCGCTGATGTCGTAGTGCACCTCGGCGGCCAGGCCATCGGCCTGCACCTGCTGCCGGGTGTGCCGCGGGCTCCAGTACTGCCACTCGCGGACCGCCGGGTTCCTGGTCCCGAAGGCGAGCCGGCCACCCGGGGCCAGTTGCTGGCTCAGCGCGCCCAGCGCGGCCCGGACGGCACTGTCCTCCAGCAGCAGCTGGAACACGTGGCCGGTCAGCACGATCAGGTCGAACCGGGTGGGCCCAGCCAGGTGGGCGGCGTCGGTCTCGATCCAGCGCACCCGATCACCGCCGGGCCGGGCGCGGGCCACGCCGAGCATGGCCGGAGCCGGGTCCGCCCCGGTGACCTGATGCCCACGGGCGGCCAGTTCGCAGGCCAGCCATCCGGTGCCGCAGCCCATGTCCAGCACCCGCGCGGGCCGCCCGCCGGGCCCGCTGGTTTCGCTGGCCAGGCCGAGGTAGAAGCCGGTTTCCGGGCCGGGCGGGTTCAGCGCGTCATACAGCGCGGCCAGCCGGTGGTCGGCGTACGCCGCGCTGACCTCCTGCTGATCCACGGCGTCAGCATAGGAGGAGTATCACCAGGCGGCGATTCCGGGCGCCTCCAGGTCCGCGGCCCGTCCAGTGCGTTCTTCCATGGGCGGCAGTCATGACCCGGTGACCGGGGCTACAGGTCGAGCACCACGTCGCCGCGCGGTTGCGAGCAGCAGATCAGCACGCTGCCCGCGGCGGGCTCGTCCACCGGGTCCGGGGCGTAGCTGACCGCGCCGGACATCAGCCCGGTCTCACAGGTGTGGCAGACCCCGGTGCGGCACGACCAGCGGACCGGCACGTCACACGCTTCGGCCAGGTCGAGCAGGCTGGCCTGGCCCGGATCCCAGTGCACGGTCAGCCCGCTGCGGGCGAACGTGACCTGCGGGCCGGCCACGGGCGGGCCGGGCGGCGGGTGCGGCGGCCGGGCCGCCACCGGCGCGATACCCGGCGTCGATGCGGGGCCGGCGCCGAAGATCTCGGTATGAATCCTGGCCGGGGGCAGGCCCAGCTCGCCCAGGGCGGCGGAGATCTCAGCCATGAACGCGGCCGGCCCGCAGATGTACGCGTCGGCGTCACCCGGCAGGCCCAGGCTGGCCAGTACCGTCCCGGTCAGCCGCCCGGCGCTGTCATAGTCCCGGCCCGTCGCGTCGCCCGGCCCAGGGCGGCTGTAACAGACATGCCGGTGCCCGCGGGCCAGCGCTCCGAGCAGCGCCCGTGACTCAGCGGCGAATGGTTCCTGGGCCCGGTCACGCGCGCCGTGCAGCCACCAGACGTCCCGCCCCGATCCGGCGTCGGCCAGCGCGTGCAGCATGGCCAGCACCGGGGTGGCGCCCACCCCCGCGCTGATCAGCAGGACCGGCCCGTCGCCCGGCCGCAAAGTGAAGGTGCCGCGCGGCGCGGCCACGTCCAGCCGGTCACCGGCCCGGACCCGGGTATGCACGTACTGGCTGCCCGCACCGTGCGGTTCGCGCTTGACGCTGATCCGGTAGTCGGGCGCCCCCGGCGGCCCGGACAGCGAGTAGCTGCGCACCAGCGGCGGCTGGCCCGGCGTGACGGGCAGCCGCACGGTCAGGAACTGCCCAGGCAGTGCCGCTGGCACCGGCCCCTGTCCCGGGTCGGCCAGCTGGACCGACAGCACCGATTCGCTCTCCGCCTCGGTTCCGGTCACGGCCAGCGGGCGGAACCCCGGCCACGCGGGCGGCGGGCTCACCGCGACCAGCCCGGCGTTGCCCTCCGCCCCGTCCGCCACGGCCGGCTGGCTGAGGATGGCCTGGAACGAGGCCTGCCAGCCCGCGGGCAGCGCCGGGATGCGCAGCGCCCGCTCCAGCTCCGGGCGGGGATGGCCGGGCAGGTACAGCAGCGCATCGATGTCGGCCACCGTCATGCTCTCCGGGCCCGCCGCCACCTTGACGATCTCGTCGTCAGCCCGCACGGTCCCCTCGCGCAGCACCCGGAAGTAAAAGCCCGGCCGGTGACGGGCAACGAGCAGCGCGGGGATCTGCGGGTCGTTCATCCGGATGCCGACCCGGTAGCAGGTGACCCGCGGCTGGGTCACCTCAAACAGCGCGGAGCCGATCTGGTACCGGTCCCCGATGCACACCTGGTCATCGGCCAGCCCCTGGACGGTGAAGTTCTCCCCGAACTGCCCGTAGCTGAAGTCGTCCCGGCTCAGCTGCTGCTGCCAGTACCGGTAGGACTCGATCTGGTA
>Ga0068856_100007675_pt1 | contig 10524 bp, 6 predicted proteins | sample KBSCornC62_FD_66595 | JGI IMG/M metagenome (GOLD analysis project Ga0068856, IMG submission 66595) | Corn rhizosphere microbial communities from Kellogg Biological Station, Michigan, USA - KBS Corn C6-2 | ecosystem: Host-associated > Plants > Roots > Rhizosphere > Soil ... | reverse complement strand
CAGGTAGCGGCCAAACATCTTCGGGAACCAAAAGTAGATCGCCGCGAACATCCCAAAGATCGACGCAACCCCCATCACCAGATGGAAGTGCGCGGGCACTATATACGTGTCATGCATGGCAAGGTCGAGAGAGCTTTGCCCAAGTATCAGTCCGGTGATGCCGCCACTAACGAACAGTGATACAAAGCCAAGCGCAAAGAGCATCGCGGTAGTAAAGCGAATACGACCGCCCCAGAGCGTGCCTATCCAGTTGAATGTCTTCACCGCGGATGGAACACCGATTGAGAGCGTCAACACGGAGAACGCGATTGCCGAATAGGGACTCATGCCACTGATGAACATGTGGTGTCCCCAAACGAAGAAGCCGAGTAAACCGATCGCAAATATTGCAAACACCATCGCGCGATAACCAAACACTGGCTTACGCGCGAACGTCGCCAGGATGTGTGAGGTTGCGCCCATGCCCGGCAGTATCGCAATGTAGACTTCCGGGTGACCAAAGAACCAGAAGAGGTGTTGCCAAAGAATGGGCGAACCACCTGTGTGGAGCGGGAAGTTCGGATTCGTACCCGACAAAATACCGCTGACGTAGAGCCCGCCGGGAATAAAGAAGCTCGTACCTGCCAGACGATCAAGCAGCAGAAGAATTCCGCCGCCCAGCAGCACGGGGAACGACAAAAGAGCCAATACTGCGGTCGTGAACCAAGCCCAACAAGTCAGCGGCATGCGCATCAGCGTCATGCCTTTGGTGCGCATGTTCAGAAGTGTGGTGATGAAGTTGAGAGCGCCGAGCAATGAACCTACGCAGAAGATCGCGATACTTATGATCCATAAGTTCATCCCCATGCCCTGCCCGGGTCCAGCGATCGCTCCGAGTGCACTTAGTGGTGCATAACCTGTCCAACCACCAATCGGTCCGATTGTTGATTCCGCACCTGAGAAGAAAATCGCGGCGAGGATCACAACGAATCCGACGAACGTCACCCAGAACGACATCATGTTGAGCGTTGGAAAGGCCATATCTTCCGCGCCGATTTGAATAGGCAGAAAATAGTTACCGAAACCCCCTTGCGGCGCCGTGGTCAACACAAAGAACACCATGATGGTTCCGTGCATCGTCACCAGGGAGAGATAGAACTCGGGGTTCATCACGCCACCAGGCGCTCCAGCTTTAAAGAGCGTGCCAAGTAGTCCAAATGAATGATCTGGCCAGGAAAGTTTCAGACGCATAAGAAGCGACATCGTCATTCCCACGGCCACAGCAGCCAACGCCAGAATGATGTACTGAATGCCGATGACCTTGTGGTCCAGGCTGAAGATGTACTTACGTATGAAGCCCGTTGGGGCGGGATGCCTGTGCACTCCCTCGTGAGATTCAACTGACATCTGTCGTCTCCTCGTGATTAATTAGATTAGTCAATAACGGTCGGATACTTCGCCAACAGCTCAGCCAGGTGCGTTTGAAATTGCTCTTGCGGCAATACTCTCAACGCATTCAGCTCTTCGTCAGGAAGAACAAGCATGTAGCTCTTCATCTTGTAATGCTGTTGCCCACAGAGTTCGGCACAAGCTAGTTCGTACTTGCCAACTTTCGTCGGCGTAAAGTGGACCTTGATCTCCATGCCGGGGACGAGATCTTGTTTGAATCGAAGTGGTGGCACCCAAAAGCTGTGGATCACATCCTTTGAACGCAGTCGCAACTCAACTGGGCGATTAACTGGCACGACGAGGGCGGCAGTAACCGAATCATCCTTCCCGTTGGGATCGCCCGGATCTAGTCCGATGAAGTTCAACGAACTGTCGTCGATCAATTTCGGATCGGTATGACCGAAGACGTTGTCCTTGCCGGGATAATGGAAGTTCCATGCGAACTGTTGTGCCACAACCTCAACTGAATAAGCTCCTGCCGGCGCATCGTTCAGTCTTAGTTGGGCCCAAACACTCTGACCCATGATGCCCAGCGTGATGAACACAACAGCCGTAATCACCGTCCACAGCACCTCGAGGCGATTGCTGCCGTGCGTGTAGATACCTCGGTCTCCTGACTTGCCGGTATCGCGATACTTCCAGACCATCCAGCCCAGGCCGACTTGAGCGGCAGTGAACGCAATACCTACGACCAGAATTGTGATGAAGAACTGCCGGTCAAGGGCCGGGCCGTGTTCGGAGATGGCGGCAGGAAACCACCACTTCTTACTAACAAAAAGGAGTACAGACAAAGCTGTGATTATCCAGATAATAACCGCAAGAACTCGTCCCATCGGTTACCGCTCCTTTAGTTTTATGTCCGATAAACTTTAGTTTGTCGTGCGATCCCAACCACGAACGCTGTTGGTCTTGGTTCGTATTCAATCGTAGTTCGTGGTTGGCATCACACGACAAACTGAAGTTTATCGGACACTTACTTGTTAACAACCATCAAGATAAACAGCAGTGGCAAATACAAAACCGAAGCCAGCAACAATTGCTTCGCCTGCTGTCGCGACATGGAGAATGCCGCTCTGATACTGCTGTAGAGAAAAAGAAGACCCAAAACGATCGCGCCGAAGAAATAGAACCTACCCGAGATGCCAAGCACCGTTGGCAATAGGCTTACGGGTATGAGCATGAGCGTGTACAAAACAATTTGTTGAGCTGTCACTCTGCCGTCAGGCTCTACCACGGGCAACATCAGAATGCCGGCACGGCTGTAATCCTCGCGGTACATCCAGGCAATGGCGAGAAAGTGCGGGAACTGCCACAGAAAAAGGATCGCGAAGAGTACCCAGCCTTCGATACTCAAGGTACCTGTAGCTGCTGTCCAGCCAATCAAGGGCGGCACAGCTCCGGGAAATGCACCGACCACGGTTGAAAGAGAACTACGCGTCTTGAGAGGTGTATAGCCGAATAGATAACCAGCGATTACGGTCAGACCAAGCAAGGCGCTCAGTGGATTCACGAGCAACAGCAGATAGACCTCGGCTGCGATCGTGAGTCCTGCGCCAAAGGCAAGCGCTTCCCACGGTGCAAGCTTTCCGGATGGCAAAGGACGGCTCGCCGTCCGTCTCATCAAACCATCGAGATCACGTTCCGCATATTGATTTAACGCAGCGATTCCGGATGACAGCACCGCGATTCCTAAAAGAGCGCTCACTAACGCGAGATAATCAATACCTCTTCGCGATGCCAGCCCAAAACCCGCGGCGGACGTTAACACTATCAGAAAGGTTATTCGCGGCTTCGTCAGTTCGACGTAGGCGCTGACGCGCTCTCGGGCGGACAAACGAGGCCGTTCGATAGTAGCGACGGCACTGGCTGGTAAATTAATTGCGAATTCTTCCATGCAGGTCTAAGACTCTTGAGGTCTGGCAGCGAGATCTACCGCTGTATCCCAACCGGGTAACACCTTGTAAGTTCTTAAAGTCAAAACGATCGTCGTGGCAAACACCAAAGCACCGCAAGCTACGTGAGCAACTGTAACGCTGATCATGGGGTTTAATGGCTGCGGGTCATTCGGTGATGCCGTTCGCACCAGATATGCAGCTAAACCCAGGCAAAGCTGAACAACGAGAAGAATCAATGCTATCGTCGCCGGTCGCGTTAAGAATGCGTTGCCTTTGTGACGTCGTAAAACGGTTATTCCGGCGCTGCCAAGAATCAGTGTCACAACAAACGCACCACCGATATGCGCAAGAATTAACTCCGTCGGTAGTTGCTTGTCCCACGTGGCCGAATGACGCAATGTCGCACCGAGGATCAGCTGCAGAAAGATCGTTACGAATGCAGCGGTGCAAAGATAACGAACCGGAACATTGTCCTTCTCTTCCCCAATCGGGTTAGCTTCAATCCAACTCTTCGACGTAAACACCGCCAAGCTAACCGTCGTACAAAAGAACAACTGTGCCAGCGTCGCGTGTGCAGCCGAAACCGCCAGAGGCAACATCAACTTAACTGTCAAACCGCCCAACAAGCCTTGAGCGATAACACCAGCGAGCGCCACAATGCTCAGCTTGCGAACCCAGTTGCGCTTCTCCTTGACAAGGGTGTAGACCATCAATCCGATGGTCAACAAGCCAACTGTAGTCGCGACCATCCGGTGTCCGTGTTCCCAAAACAGATTACCAACCATCCTGGGAAATACCTGGCCGTTCGAGAGCGGCCAATCGGAGGTCGCTAAGCCCGCATCGTTACTGGTTACCAGCGCACCGGCGATGATTAAGAAAAACGTCGCGCAAGCGACGAGTATTGCAAATCGATTTAAACCCCGGGACATTCTTCATTTCCGATTGCCAATTGCCGATATGCTTTAGCTTGTCTTGAGTTGCTTGTCACGATCCGTTGATACAATTCGATGACCTATAATCCAGTCACGACAAGCTGAAGCATATCGGACAAATCGGCAATGTCTTCAGTGTTTCCGGCCTAACATTGGAAACTCGATCGCGGGCAGCATCTGCAAACCACCCTGTTGGTTTGCTGCGGCAGCGGCGCCACCTTCAAATGCAAAGTCTGCAGTCGCACTACCGTTTGCCGGAACAGTTACCTGTATAGTCTTTGTCGTTCCGTCTGGTCCGCCTTCATGCCAGGCGGCAACCGTGTACGTACCCGCGGGAACGCCCTTAATCGTGAAGCTGCCATTATCAGCACTGACTGCGAAGAACGGCGTCTTCATCACTCCGATATAAGACTTCATCCAGGGATGTTGATTGCACTTCACCGGCACGAGGACTTCGTATCTCGCAAACGATTTCTCAATCGGCGCAGCGCCGTTTGGTTGCGATTGATTCCACTCTGGATTCTGTTTCGGTGTTGGATGGATATTGTGGGTTGTGGGGTCACTATTGGTGATGCTTATCTTTTGATTCGTCTGCACACCAAGGACGTGTGGTCGATAGTGGCATCCGTTCTGATCAAGTACAGCTGCGGTTGTCGGAGTATCCCATTCAAAGTCGCCCACTTTTTTGCCATCAGTTGTCGTTCCATCTTTGATGTACACGAATGCATTGGCGAGCTTCCCATCCTTAACGACCGTGTCCTCTGTTTCGAGGTTCGGATTCTTCTGTCCGCACACGGGATCAGCTGACGAGTCGATCTTCTTTGGCGCAGGCGGAGTTCCGTTAAACGAAACTACACCGGTGACCGTCCCAGTGGCTCCGGAGTACTTTGCCTTAGCTTCAGAACCGCCGTTCTTATTGGTGTCTTCTACCGGAGCTTTACTACAAGCCGAGCCAAGCGCTCCCAACGACAGCGCAAGAGCCAACACAAGCCAGACCTTTGTCTGCTTCTTCATAATCAATCCCTCCCGTTTAGTATGCCTTTCAGGTTCACTTTAGCATGGAAGCTCTGCGAACGCAGAACGCTGCTTCGTGCTGGGACCGCAGGCGTCCTCGCCTGCCCACGTCCAACCTAACCAACAACGATTTCTTGAGCTTGTCACGAAACACACTTGGTTCTTTTCCACGCGGGCAGGCGAGGACGCCTGCGGTCCCAGCACCGAGATTCGCACTTCAATGACGTCGCCTAAAAATGCCGCCCTCGATATCTACGGCAGCGCCTGAGATCCTTCCTAAACGACCAGATCCGATACGACGAGCGTGTTGGCTCACCCATCTCCGTTTTGCACGCGCATGATGTTCCGCGCTCGGCGCGGCAGCCGCCTTGGGCGCTGCAGGTGACGTGGCCAACAATGCTCTTTGCTCTTCGGCGTTCATCTGGAACATGTATCTCACTAATAAGCGCGCGTGGTCATGTTGATAAGCATTTGCGCTTGCCGGCGGATTCGGCAGATTCACGACCCAGCGATCACCTTCCTTCCGGAATAGACCGGTTGGCATTGCGGTTCCCGGAGAGATCTGCGACGGATCCAGTAGCCAGCGGAATGTCCAATCAGGTTTCAACCGTTCACTTGCAAGTAGGAAGTTGGGTGCAATCGCCTTCGCGTCGTGAGTTGGATCGCCTGTAACGTGACACTTCAAACAAGGCGTGCCTGACGTAAACATCTGTCTTGCAGTTAGGCGCTCCTCAGCGGTTAAGGGTTCCATTGGCTCCTTGATGTAGGGGTCTTGTTGACCCGACATCGCCATAAAGAAGCGAACAAGTACCTGTAGCTCATTCGGCGAGAAGCTAAACGTTGGCATCCTGAACTGCAGATACGGACGAACACCATTGCGATCGAGACCGGGTTGCGGTTTCAGCTTTACTGCCGACGGAGCGGCTTGGGCTGAAGCACCGCCAGGTGACGCAGCGGCTTGTGGAGACGCGGCTGGCAACGCATTGATTTGCTGTTGTTGCTCGGGAGTCTTTTCGCCACTCAACGATGGGTCGTGCAAAAACCTCAGAAGCCATGCGGGATCAACGCGCGCACCCTCGCTCGAAAGTCTTGGCGGCAGCAAATCCCTGCCTTCTGCCGTTTGATAAAACGGAAGATCCATGACGACCGATCGTTGGCCCACCTGAAGTTGATGGCAGCCCATACAGTTGTATTTTTTGACCACCCACCAACCATTCTGAATATCCTGACGACGCTGATCCTCGGGGTCGTAGAACAAAGAGCTCGGCACGTTTGCACCTTCACTACCGACGCTACCGAGAAGGAAGGTGGTGAGCGCAGTGCGCCATTGGGGAGTCAGAAAAGGCTCAGGCATGCGCAGCCGATCTTTTGGATCCTTTTCCTTTCCCTCGTCATAGATTGAGGGTTGTGTAATCTTGTGTTCAAAAAATCCTTTGTGGTTGTACCAGGGCGTCTCCTCTTTTGTGTCTGGATGTAGTTTTAGAGGATCCTTTCCCTCTTCAGCGTCCTTCGTTTTTAGTGCAAAGTCCAAACGCTCAATAGGTGTCGCGCCTTCGACCGTCAACTCTTTACCAATACGCTGCTCTTCCTCGAATCCTTTGATCTCATGACAACCAGCACAGCCATATTGCTTGATTAATAAACGACCCTTTTCCTTAAGATTTGGATCGTCCATAAAAGCTGCCGCGTTGTAACCCGGGGGCGACGATAACGAGAATAGATAAGTCGCAATGTCGCGTGCGTCACCTTCCGACAGACGGAAGTTAGGCATCACCGTCATGTTCTGAACCTGCAATTCCGCGCCATCGTTTGGACAACGCGAGTGTAATTCAGTGTCGAAAACGTACGGTAAGCCTTTCTTTGAATAATCTTCGGCAGTTAAATCGCGCTTCTCTTTTGGACAGTACGGTGCATAACGTTCGCGCGGGTTGTGAATCCAGCGGACGATGTAGTCAAAATTTTCCTTCTCGCCAACCTTCGAAAGGTTTGCAGCAAACGTGCCGCCGATCTTGTTGTCGCCTTCACCAATAGAGTGACAAGCTAAACAGCCACGTGATTCAAAGAGGGTCTTACCGTGTCCCGCGTCACCTTTTTGTTGTTCAGGCAACTTGCCGTCGAAACTGTCTTGCCACAAGTAAGCGGAGATCGCCTGGATCTGTTCCTCGCCGTCTTTATCGCGCAAGTGAGCTGGCCGATCACCGACGCCTGAAGCTATTCGCCAGAAGGTTGGCATCTTGGTTTCAGGACGAAACGCCTGCGGGTTTTCCAACCACACCGGTATCCATTCTTTGCGCAACTTCAAACGAACGTCTTTCAGATTCGGTCCGACTTTCTTGACGTCCTGCATCAAATACTTCGCCTGCACATTGAGCTGATCCACACGCGCGGCAAATAAACTGTTAGCGACCTTGAGCCCTTCAGCCTGAACCAAAAGATTCTTGGCTTCCTCGTCGCTGATATTCGACGGTGGATTTTCAGCCATGCGAATCTGTTTCTGATTGGCGGTGATCTGATCTTCCAACTGCCCGATGTTTTGTCTCGTGCTGTTCAGTGCATCTGTCTCGCGATCGAAACCCTCGTAACGATGACAACCCATGCAGCCACGCTGCATAAAGAGGTCGCGACCAAGATTGAGTGTCTCCGCGCCTTGAGTCACACGATCTTTTGCGTGACATTGTTGACATCCGGCCTCGGTGTTTTCCTTTTCAAACATCGGCCAGAGCCAAAATCGATGGCGACCGTGTCCCTTGATGTCGCTGGTAGTTGCGCGCCCGTTGCCCCAATGGCATCCGGAACAACCAAACTTGTCAGGATTATGAATCGCGAGCAGATCTCTGTTCGGATGACTTACGAACGCTCGCGCCAGCGCATCCGGCGTTTTACCCGGACCGCCGGGAGCCATGTCAGACGCGGTGATATCCAGGGGTTCTCGTGTTCCGAGGTGACATACCTCGCATCGATCGACGATATTGTAGGCGTTGACACTGATCTGATGTCCCAGGATCGAATAATCGAAGCTAGCGGCCTTTGCCTTCAGACCTTCGATTGCTGCGGGACCGAGACCTACGAGATGGTTTTTTAAATAATCGTCTTTCTTCTTTGCTAGCTCGGTGGGAACTTTTAGCTTGTCGGCCTTCTCACCGAGAAGGGACGCTTTGCGATCGCGCAAGTCGTTGTAGAGTGCCTCGAGCGCGCGGTAATCGAGATACTGGGTATCTATGCCTTTACCATTCTCGGAAGGCAGTTCAACTTCTACTTTCTGCTGCTTTAATGTATCGGCTTTTCTTCGTTGTCTATCTTTCGCTGAATCAGTAGTGGCGGTCTCGACGTTGTAGTTTATGACCGTCAGTCGTCCCCGCTGGTTCTGGAAGGGATCGGTGACGGCGTTGAGCTTGTTCTGAATAGATGCGACTTCCTTATCGATTGCTTCAATATCAGGTTTAACTTGTTCGCGAGCGGCCTTTTCTTCCTCCTCGAGAACCTGATACTCAGATGACTCCTTGACTTGAGCTTCGCTTTCCTTGGACTGCGATTTGATGCTGTTGAGGTAACGGGAGTAGCGAGCGACAAACTCTCTTTGCATACCCTTCCAGGGTCGCTGACCAAATGCTTCATCCCACAACGCCCACGCGAGCGTTGCGGTCAGCAGCAACGCAGAGATCATCATCCAGCCGCTCGAAGAACGACTTACGATTGGATCCCGTGCCGGTAACTCAGGCTCTTTTTTGATTAATGATTCGCCGGGGCCTGGAGCATCAGCCACTATGATCGTTCCTCCAACCTACTCATATGTTGAACAATTTGGGAATCACCCAGACGTACTTGATTGTTAGCGTCAGCCGCAATAACAACTTAACTGGAAGCGCTAACAAGACACTCACCGCGAAGAATTGGAATGTCAGATACTGCAGAAGACTTGTGCGTGCCAACAGTTTTTGCTCAAACGGATCCTTTGGAAATAGTCGGAAAGGCGGCCGTAGTCGAATACGTTTGAAGTCCACTTGCATCAGCCAATGAAAGAAAAGTCCGCCAAGGATGTAGAAGGTACCGACCACCAACGCTCCAAAAATTACTTTCCCAGGTGCGCTCTGAAGAAAACCTAAGTGCAGCGCCTTCCCGATCCGGCTTGTGGCAATGAAATCGTGTAAATCGATGTTCTTATCAAACACGACCGCGTTGTGATCCCACGTTTGTCCTGGCCAGAACCATATCCAACCCGGACCACGGATAAAAGTTCCGATAACGATCAGAAGGATCCACATCAAAAATCCCCAGCCAAACATCATTACGGAGAAGCGTCTTTGCTTGAGCGTGTAATAACCGTTACCCAAAGGATTTGAGTCAACGTATGGGAAGACCATCAACCCGATCATGATGATCGATGGCATCACTACGCCCGCGATCCATGGATCGAAGTAGACGAGCATCTCCTGAAGTCCGAGGAAATACCACGGCGCCTTCGAGGGATTCATTGTGAGGTTCGGATTCGCCGGCTCTTCCAGTGGCGCGTTGAGTGTTATTGACCAAACAAAAAGGATCACAGTCACAATCAGGGTCGCCAGAAACTCAACCCTAACCAGGTATGGCCAGACGTGAAGCTCCTTCGCCCAACCCGGTCGCCATGGCTCTACTTTTCGATGATGTGTCTTTGCAGATTTAGGATCGGCCTCAAGCTGACCAATAAGCCGATCATTGGCAATCGCCTGCCTGATTCCGAGCCACGTAAAGAACGGAACCAGAAATAGCATGGCCACGATTGGTATGTTGTCGGGCGCTGAAGAGATTACCCAGAGCTGATGCCAATCTTGAACCGACCATGCCGCGAGCCCGATAAGCACCACCACTAAACCAAGAATGGTCCACTTGTTAATAAATTTGCGCATACGTCTCTTTGATTACGTAAGCTGCCTAAGAACCCGGAATTTTACAGTCCGATTTCTTTGTTCGTGTTGTTTCGAGTGATTTCGTGGATCGCTTGTTTAGATCAGCCAAGAGCGATCCACGAAATCACACGAAACAACACGAATGTATGCCAAAGCCCTCTACTTCTTCTTAGCGACCGCCTTCATCTCCGATTCCAACACCACCGGAGCCGGACCGGAGATTCCGCCGTCCTTCCTGATGCGCCAGAAGTGCACCGCCATGAAGATCGAAGCAACAAGCGGAATGCCGATGCAATGCCAGATATATGAACGCAACAACGCGTTCGAATCCACGATGGATCCACCCAGCAAGCCAAAGCGCACGTCGTTGTA
>Ga0068856_100007674_pt1 | contig 10525 bp, 7 predicted proteins | sample KBSCornC62_FD_66595 | JGI IMG/M metagenome (GOLD analysis project Ga0068856, IMG submission 66595) | Corn rhizosphere microbial communities from Kellogg Biological Station, Michigan, USA - KBS Corn C6-2 | ecosystem: Host-associated > Plants > Roots > Rhizosphere > Soil ... | reverse complement strand
CTCCTGAACTGCCAGCCCGACGAAGTTTCGCTCGTCGGCCCCACCTCGCTCGGCCTCAGCCTCGTCGCCTCCGGCCTCAGCTTCCGTCGTGGCGATAACGTCCTCATCTATCACGACGATTATCCGTCGAACGTCTATCCCTGGATGGCGCTCGCCGAAAAAGGCGTGCAGGTGCGCCTGCTGAACGTCCGCAACCTCGGCGCCATTCGCACCATCGATGTCATCGGCCAGGTCGATGAAAACACCAGGCTCGTCGCCCTCGCCTCCAGCCACTTCATCAGCGGCCACCGCCTCGAACACGACGCCATCGGAAAATTTCTCCACGAGCGCGGCATTCTGTTTTGCCTCGACGCCATCCAAACCCTCGGCGCCTTTCCCACCTCCGTTGAGCACGTCGATTTCCTTGCCGCCGACGCCCACAAATGGCTCCTCGGCCCCTGCGGCGCCGGCGTGTTCTACGTCAAGCATGACCTCCAGGCCCGGCTGAACCCGCCCGTGTACGGCTGGCACAATGTCCGCAATCCCAACTTCATCGCGCAGGAAACCATCGAATACCGCAGCGGCGCTGCGAAATTCGAAGCCGGCACCCACAACCTCGTTGGACTCCTCGGCCTGCTCGCCGCCATGGAACTGGTCCTCGAGATCGGCATCCACAACATCGCCGCCGAACTCGCCCGCAAACGCGCCTGGTTCGTGGCCGCCCTGCAAGCCAAGGGCTACACCGTCCTCAATGCGGATTCCAAACCCGAAACCGCCGGCGGCATCACCTCCGCCTTCATCCCCGGCCAAGACCTCGCCCCGCTGCAAAAAAAACTCGCCGACGCCGGCGTCATCGCCACCCTCCGCGTGGACCGCAAAGGCCAGAACTACCTCCGCTTCTCCCCGCATTTTTACAATACCGACGCCGAACTCCACCGCGTCTTGGAATTGTTGTAAGCCGAGCCTCGGCCTGGCATTCGAATAAGTCGCGAAGCGAAACTACCCGTAGCGCAAACTTTCCAGTCTGCGGGTTCACGGGACTTTCCAGTCCCGTGTCCCTCTCGTCCATCTTTCCTTGCGCGTCCGACGCGTCCGACCCTCAGGGCTGAAAGCCCATAAATAAGATAGCTTGGGGTGAAGCCCCAGAACCCGTGCCCCTTCGACTCCCCAAGCGCTGTAAGCGCGCCCCAACCAAAGAGACGGGGGTGGCGACAGCTTGTCGCCACAACCGCCCCTGCCAGCCAACCTGCAACCTGCAACTTTCAACCTGCAACTTGAGCCAAGGCCGAAGCGCGCCCCAATTCGCCATCATTCAAAATGCTCTCGCCCGCACCATCCACTCACGAGCCTTCAAAGATCCCCGTCCGCACAAAAGCGGTGCTGAAGCACTCGCACTCCAAACGCTAACGCGCTTGCCTTGCGCCTCGAAACCTCGCGGAGCGTCTGGAGAGTGCGTGCGGTTTACCGCCGCTTTCGCCCGCACCCCACGCTCCCAATCACCCCGCGCACAACCGCCCGCACCATTCGCCATTCTGTTGGCAGGCCGAGCTTCGGCTTCGTCATTCAATAGGCCGGCCGGGTTTTCGAACGCAAACGGACCGCGGGTCTGTGACCCGCAGCAACGTGAAACTCCCGGTAAACTTGGAATCATCCAACCACCTCCGCCTGCCACGCAAGGCTTTTGGATAAGCCCCGCCCGAAACCTACATGCCAGAAAGCACGCAGCGGTGAAGCTCACGCCAACGGAGCTGCGAGCGTTGCTGCGGGTCACAGACCCGCGCTCCTTTCACTAGTCGCGAAGCGACGCCGGAAATTAGCCAGACACGCCAGTGTCTGGTACCGTCCCCCAAAACGCCCTTTGTCCTGAAAGGACAACCGAAAAAAACCCACAGCTCAAGCGCTGTAAGCGCGCCCCAACCAAAGAATCGGGGTGGCGACAGCTTGTCGCGACAACCGCCCCTACCAGCCAACCAGCAACTTGCAACTTGCAACCTTCAGCGAATCTGGCTCTCTTTCTTTGCCGCCTCTTGTTCCATCCAATCCGTCCGACGCGTCCGACCCTCCGGGCTGAAAGCCCACAATAAGATAGCCTGGGGAGAAGCCCCAGAACCCGTGCCCCTTTCGACTCCTCAAGCGCTGTAAGCGCGCCTCAATTCGCCGTCATTCTGTCGAATGTCCTGTTGCAGATGCTTGCGACTGTTATTGCGGTCAACCACAGGTTTGACGAATATTGTAACGCCACATTATGAATCTTAGGCACTTTAAATCAGGTGTTTTCAAGCAACAGTATCAATACAAAAGCTTTTCACCTGCACCGATCAATCATTTGTGGATTTGGGATGATCCCAGAATCAACACGTTGCTGGAAGAAGCCACCAGAACTTTGGGAGAACTGAACGCCTTTTCGTTGATCGTCCCGGATGTTGATCTGTTTATTCGGATGCACATCGTCAAGGAAGCGCAGACTTCCAGCCGCATTGAAGGCACTGCATCGACGATGGAAGAGGCCGTTTTGCCCAAAACGGAAATTGCACCGGAGAAGCGGGATGATTGGACGGAAGTGCAGAATTACATAAAAGCCATGAACATGGCGATTGACGAATTAAAAAGTTTGCCGCTCTCGAACAGGCTGCTTTTGCAAGCCCACGGCGTTTTAATGCATGGTGTTCGCGGCCAGCATAAGACGCCTGGTGAATTTCGCAGAAGCCAGAACTGGATTGGCGGAACTAGCCTGAGTGATGCCGTTTTTATTCCTCCGCATCACGATGAAATACCAGAATTGATGTCAGATTTGGAAAAATTCTGGCATGACGAGGATATTCAGGTTCCGCATTTGATCCGGATTGCAATCAGCCATTATCAATTTGAAACCATTCACCCTTTTCTCGACGGAAATGGCCGTATTGGGCGGCTGCTTATTACCCTTTACTTGTGCAGTCATAAACTGCTTTCAAAGCCGTCGCTTTACCTTTCGGACTATTTTGAAAAAAATAAAGGCGCGTATTACGATGCTTTGACAAGAGTACGCGCCTCTAACGACCTGGCTCACTGGATAAAAATGTTTCTTGTGGCCGTTATTGCGACGGCGCAAAAAGGGAAGAAGACTTTTCAAGACATCCTCGAACTCCAAAAGAATTCGGAAGCTAAAGTTGTTTGCATGGGACGGAGAGCCAAAAATGCGCATCGGCTCCTAAATTTCCTATATCGTAGTCCGGCGGTAAAAACAGGCGACATAATGAAGGAATTAAAAATCAGCCAGGTTTCCGCAGACAAATTGATTAAAGCATTTCAAAAGGCTGGAATTTTGGAGGAGGTAACCGGCTTTAGAAGAAATCGGCTCTTTCATTTTAAAGCATATTTTGATCTATTTTTGAGGTAAAAAACGAAAAATATTTTTGCATAATTTAAAATTCGGAAAGTTCAGGATGATTTTTTATAAATAATCTTTTAATTGGAAAGTTATTTATGGATTTTTATATAAAAGTTTTGTTCTCATAAACGGGAGCTCCAAAAATCCAGTTTTTTCCTCCTAATTGTGGTTTTCAAAAATCTCCCGTCTAGCCATTGGGGGGTACCAGAATTGCTGCTCAAATTTGCTTCCCAACGCCCCACCTGGAAAATAAAAATAATCCGGCGCTCTCTTAGGCTTTCCTTGCGAGGCCGACGTTCGGCCCTGCGGGTTCACGGGACTTTCCAGTCCCGTGGTAGTGTCCTAATTTAGATTTATCCGATTAAACTTTAATTGGATTAACAAGAACATATTTAGCGCGCGAATCTCGCGGATATTTCCCCGGTACAAAAATGAGAACCTTCTTTTTAACTAATTTTTCAAGCGTTTTCTTACTTGTGTGCCACGTTTGCCCCGTAAGACTTTCGGCATCCAAAACTTGAATTGCCCCATTTCGAAAAGCAAAAGCGGCGATTTTAATTTCATTTTCGTTAAGTGTTTTCCAAACGTCTACGCCAAAATGTTCTGCCACATCTTTGTCGGATGCGCGCTTGCGGCCTCCTTGATCGTTTTTCAAAATCACTTTTACCACAACGCCATGAACCGCCTCTTGCGTAAATGTGGGCTCTGGAAGACGATATTGGTTCATACTCTCCCTAATCCGCCTTACGCCTTCGCGCGCCATCCTCACATATCCAAGATAGCGCAGAGCGTCCATTAAATGATGATTTCTTGATGATCTCGTATAGCCAATCGTTTTTTCGTTTACTGGCGGCACAAATCCGCCGGGACTCTCGATTTCCATGCGATCTGGAAATATTTTTATTGTAATTTCAGTTCCACTAAAACTATAAGAGCGATGCACGCAAGCATTGACCAACGATTCAAACCAAGCCCATTGCGGATACTCTGGTGTGGTGATAAATTTTCCATCTGTGTTTAACCAAGTCACATCAAAAATCACAGATGAAATGGCCTCTCGCGCTTCTTGAATTATTTTCACCAAATTGCCCTCAATAATTTTATCTCGAATCGGCGAGTAGGTTTGCCCCGTTCCCTCCATTAGGGTGTCGAATCTTTGAACGCGAACACGGCAGCCGGGTATCGCTATGCCGGGATTATTGGCAGCCATCAAAACGAGTGCATTAACCGGTTTGAGAACGTCTCCGATTTTCCGAAGTAAATTACGATCTACGAGAACTTCGTCGTTTGTCCAATCTGGATGCTGCTCCCTTTCGCGAAAAGAATCGCAAAAATCTTGAATAATTCGCAGGTCAAAATCTCGCGGATAATTAAAAATTGAGGCTTCTGTTAATTCAAATGATAATTCCTGACGTGTAGAGCGGAAATCCTGCTTTTCTGCTTCGCTCATGCGATGGCGTTTTTCACCATATCTTATCCATGCTTCCCCCCTGCTGGTTTCAACCAGCTTCCCGATATATGGAACAAAAATTGCGATACAAAAAGAGCTTTTCCCATCAACAACCACACTAACCCGCTTAAACTCAGGTCGCGCCATTGGACAGCAATCGGTATGGCAGCTTTCAATTTTGTTAATTTGACCTGTGCTGAAATGGTGACAACCGACGATTTCCCCGTCATCAGTGATTCCATACACCAAAAGTCCTCCATCAGGAGAGTTTGAGAACGCGCTGTAATAAGTGGATAAATCTAACAAGTCTGGATTTTTATGGTCTTTTCTTTCAATCCGGCGATCCTCTTTGAAAATTTCCAAGTATCGTTGGTTAAGGTGAACCCAAATGTCTCTTGGCGTCCAAAGAGCCAGAAGTCCAGCCGGCGGAAGCGGTTCAAACTCTTCAAAATGAAGCGTTGTTTGCACCAACACATTGTTGGTTTTTGGCGGAGAGACGACGATCCGCTCGTCAATTGGCGTTGCGCGATCAATCGCGGCTTCCCTTATCCATGCAGAAAGTGTTTTACCGGCTTTGAATGCGGCTTTTTCAAGTGTTTTCAGCTCTTCTTCCCGTAGACGAACGCCAGTTATCTCACCTTTTTGTTCCGCTTTTTTTAATTTCGGCCTGCCTACTTTCATTTTTGTTTAACAAATATGCACCATCAATATATTTTGTTTTACATTAAGTCAACGAAATTTAGCTTTATGGCAAACCAGCTGAAATCCGAACAAAAAGCGCATGCAGTCAGCATGCTGTGCGAGGGTAGCGGCATCCGCAATATTGGGCGGAATACTGGCATTCACTGCGACACCATCATGCGATTAGGCGTCCGCCTCGGCGAGCGCACTCGATTCGTGGCTGTATTGGAAATTCCGCCAGTTGAGTCAGCCGAAACAGCCGTGAGGGTCCAAATTGTTAAGGATCTCAAAATCAGGGACGACTTGTTTTGAAATCAAGCCTTCTTCTTGTAGAGAACAGCCCAAGAAAAAATCAAAAAGGATAGCCCCAAGAATATGGCGGCCATTTGAATCAGAGTGTGGTCGATCTTGGTTTTTTCTTCGATCGTCGTGATTATGCCCCAGACGGTTGCAATTACCGCAGTAAATGTTCCAATGGCTAAGTAAAATTTACTTTGAAAAACAGAGTCAATCTTTTCCGAAAAATCCGTTTTGAGGCTTTCAATTTTTTTGCCAAGGGCCGCCATGTCATTGGATACCACCACAAGACGGTCATCCATTCTGGTTAATTCTGTTCCGATGTAATTAAATGGATGGCCCGCCTCTTGAAGTTGTTTTCGAGGATCAAGCTTATGAAAAGATGAATCAATCATTTCCTCTTTTGAAATAGTGGCGGGAATCAACCGTTGAGAAACTTTGATACCTGCGGTTTTGTAATACGAATGGGTATCTTTTTCCCCATAATGGATTTCTGGTACTTCCGCTCCTTCAAGCAGAAAGAGTGTCAATTTGAATAACGGCTCGCCGCGCCTGATGATAAAATCTTTATGGGAACTATTTCTAAACCCCCAATTCAAATCGCCAAAGTAACCAGCATCAACCTTTGTTGCCGATTGCAGGATGCCCTCCCTCATCATTGTGGTTGTCGGCGTAATCATGGCCATCAGAGAACATTTAGGGAAGTGCCTATGGATAATTTCAGGACTGAAATCGATTCTTTCAAGACTGCTGATGAGTACGCATTCTCCAGGATGGACAACCAAAAATTGGCCTTCCTTGAGTTCCTTCGGTTCATTGGTGGTTATAAACCGGACCTTTGCTCCAAGTCTTAATTCGATTCCATTTGGGCTTATCAGATTCGGGTCGCCATCAATGATGACATCTTTAAGCAATGTTTTAATTTCCCGGTCTGATAAAATGCGAGCCATATGACTTTAGAGAATGGTGGCAACACCTTGTTTTAAATCAACGAATTGATATGCAAATATACCACCAGACAACTCACATGCTATTCCAGATGTTTTTAACAACTTGTTCACATTTTTCATGATGATTTTGTGAATATCTTAATGGAGGGGGTTGGACAAAAGCTGTCCAACCCTCAGAATATTTTTCTGGCCGAAAAAATGAGGGAAAATCCAAATTAGGACACTATCGTTCGGTTGGATAGAGCATATCCGACACCTTGGCCCGCGTGCGGCAGCGGCGCTAGATCGACTTCCGTCGCGGTGGCTCGTTCGTTTCGTCCCCACCCCCTAATTCCCTTCCCGTCTTTGCGCCTTTGTTGTTCAAAACAGCAATTAAAGTTTGACAACTACTATCACCGTGGCATATTAAACCCGCACAAAGCCCCCTTTGTGCCATGATGAAACCCTATCATGCCATAACAAAGTGCGAGCCGACGCCACCGCGCCCCTTTTCCCGCTCGTTCCACCCCATTGACCTCGTAGCAGCCGAGGTCACGAGGCTCAAACTTAATCTAGCCGCTCGATTCGGAAGGCGAGTCCAAGCCAGTCCAAGTCAGTCAAACCGAGTCAAACCAAGTCCAACCGAGTCAAACCTATGCAAGGCCGACGTTCGGCTTCGTCATCCAGTTGGCAGGCCGAGCATCGGCTCGGTTTTAAGTTATTTTAAGTTAATTAAAGCAAAATTCTGGAAAAAAATCCCATGCGCTCACTACCAAACCTCACACCCAGCCCAGCCAGCCGCGCCATAGCGCAGCGAAGGCGGGTCCAAGTCAGTCCAACCCAGTCAAACCCAGTCCAACCTATGCGAGGCCGACGTTCGGCTCAAACCATGCGTATTGGGGTGGCGACAGCTTGTCGCCACAACGTTCCCCCTGCCGGACGCGCCAACCTCAACGACGGCTCGCGCCATCCCATTCGTCATTCGTCATTCGATTTGCGCAAATGCCCGTATTAAACAGAAATAACAATAATAACAGAATTAACATGTTATTTTTAAAAAAACCGCCCAGTCAAACCCAGTCCAAGTGAGTCCAACCAAGTCCAACCTATGCGAGGCCGATTGCGAGGCCAATTGCGAGGCCGACGTTCGGCCAACCTGCAACTGCCCCGCAGCAACCAGCAACGCAAAGTCCCGCCTATGCGTAATACAACCTGTAATACGGAAATAAACAGTAATTAACAGAAATAAACATGTTATTTTTTAAAAAAAGCCCGGTGAAATTTGGTCCCGACGAATCACCCCTGAGTCGTCATTCTCGAAAACAGCTCTCGCGAACCAACCCGCTCGTAAATCGTAAATCGTATATCGTAAATATGGAGTCCAACCCAGTCCAACCAAGTCCGACCTATGCGAGGCCGACGTTCGGCACCGTTGCTCAAAAATTCCATGTCCAACCGACGCCATCCGTGCTTTAATTTCCTCCGTGTTGCCGCATAAGAAAATCGAGTCCGCCCTGCAAACCGCCGTCCAGGCGGTCTTGCCGGGTGCGGATGTCTCCGCAGTCCTGGTGCGCCCCTGTCCCGACCCGAAATTTGGCGATTACCAGAGCAATGCCCTGATGTCGCTGGCCAAGACGCGCAAGATGAACCCGCGCCAGCTCGCCACGGATGTGCTGGCCCGGCTGGATGTCTCCGAGGTTTGCGACAAAGTGGAGATCGCGGGCGCCGGCTTCCTGAATTTCCGGCTTAAGAGTGCCGCGCTCACGGATTCCCTGGCCGCCGCCGCGCGCGGTGACCATCTGTTTTTTGAAAAAACCTCCCGGCCGCGGCCGATCGTCATCGATTTTAGCGGGCCCAACGTGGCCAAGCCCATGCACGTGGGCCATATCCGGTCCACCGGCATTGGCGACGCGCTCCAGCGCGTCCTCCGGCTGCTGGGTCACCGCGTGGTTTCGGACAATCACATCGGCGACTGGGGCACGCAATTCGGAAAGCTGTTGCTCGGCTGGAAGGAAATCCTAGATCGCGACGCGCTGGAACGTGACACCATCACGGAACTGGAACGGCTCTACAAAGTCATCAACGCCGAGTGCGACGCCAACCCCGCGCGCCTCGAAGCCGCCAAGGCGGAACTGGTGAAGCTCCAGGCGGGTGACGCTGAAAACATCGCCGTGTGGAAGCAGATGATCGCTGTTTCAGAAAAGCAGTTCAGCGAAATCTATGGCCGGCTGGGCGTAAAGTTCGATGTGACGTTGGGTGAAAGCTTTTACAATCCGCAACTGGCCGGCGTGGTGGAAGATTTGCTCAATCGCGGAATAGCTCGTGAGAGCGACGGCGCGATTGCGGTCTTCAGTGATGGCTCGCTCCCACCCAAGGAAGACGTGTTCCTTGTAAGCAAGGATGGCAAATGGATTCCTGAACCTGCGCTCATTCAAAAGGGCGACGGCGGTTTTAATTACATGACCACGGACCTGGCGACGATTAATTATCGCCTCAAGACGTGGTCGCCGGACGAAATCATCTATGTGGTGGATGACCGGCAGTCGGCGCACTTCAAGAAATTGTTCACCATCTTCGCCCGTTGGCAACCCGAGGCGGCGAAGAAGGTAAAACTCGTCCATGTCGGCTTTGGCAAAATCATGGGTGAAGACGGGAAGCCCTTCCGAACCCGCGACGGCGAGACGGTGAAGCTCGGCGAACTGCTGGATGAAGCGGAGGAGCGCGCTTTCAAAATTGTTTCCGAGAAAAATGCCAGCCTGCCCGAAGCGCAACGGAAGGAAATTGCCCGCGTCGTTGGTCTGGGCGCCGTGAAGTACGCGGACCTGTTGCCGAACCGCCAGAGTGATTACATTTTTAGCTGGGACAAAATGCTGGCGCTCCAGGGCAACACCGCGACGTATTTGCAATTTGCCTACGCGCGAATTCTGAGCATCTTCCGCAAAGCGGAAAGCGACGGTTTTAAATCTGACATTTCCAATTTTAAACTGGAAGCTCCGGAAGAATTTGCCCTGGCCAAGCATTTTTTGAACTTCGGCCTCACGCTGGAAGCCGTCGCCGAGGAGTTGCGCCCGAATTTCCTATGCAACTATCTCTTCGAGCTGGCCGGCAAATTCACGGCCTTTTACGAAAATTGTCCGGTGCTCAAGGCAAACGATGACGCGACGCGCAATTCGCGTCTCGCTCTCTGCGACCTCACCGCCCGGGTGCTGAAGCAGGGCCTGGAAGCCCTGGGCATTGAAACCATCGAACAAATGTAAGGTGACCTGCGATGCGCATTGGCCTGCTCCAGATTAATTCGACGATTGGCGATTTTACCGGCAACCGGGAAAAATTGCTGGGCGCTTACGCATCGGCGGTGGCGCAGGGGGCTGAATTCGTTCTGGCCCCCGAGTTGTTCCTCTGCGGCTACCCGCCGCGCGACCTGTTGCAGCGCGATGATTTCGTGGAAGCCAATCTCGCCGCCGTGGCGGACGCCGCCAGGCAGGTTGGACCTGTGCCGCTCTGCGTGGGTTATGTGGAACGGAACCCGGAGCGGCCCGGTCGCGCGCTCAAAAACGCCGCCGCCGTGCTGCAAAACGGCAGGATTTTGTGGCGGACTTCCAAATGTCTGCTGCCCACGTACGATGTCTTTGACGAGGACCGCTATTTTGAGCCCGGAAAAACCGTGGAGCCGTTTGCCTTCAACGGCCACAAGCTGGGCATTACGATTTGCGAGGACATCTGGAACGATGAGGATTTCTGGCCCGAACGGCTGTACCGCCGCGACCCGGTGAAGGACTTGATCGCCCAGGGCGCGGACATCATCCTGAACATCTCGGC
>Ga0068856_100007673_pt1 | contig 10526 bp, 6 predicted proteins | sample KBSCornC62_FD_66595 | JGI IMG/M metagenome (GOLD analysis project Ga0068856, IMG submission 66595) | Corn rhizosphere microbial communities from Kellogg Biological Station, Michigan, USA - KBS Corn C6-2 | ecosystem: Host-associated > Plants > Roots > Rhizosphere > Soil ... | reverse complement strand
CGGCATCGGCTGGCCCGTGATGGCAGTGAAATTGAAACTGGAAGCTGATAGGGCAATCGCCGGCGGTGGAGTAACGACCGTCAGAGAGACTGTTACCGTCTGGGTGGTCGCAACCGAGCCGAGGGAAGTAATTGTAACGGTGCCGGAATACGTTCCGCCGGCCAAAGAAGACGAATTGACTGAAACCTGCAGACTGGCCGGCGTGACTCCGCTCGCAGCCGACAGGCTGAGCCACGGAACGCCGGACGCCGCGCTCCAGGCTAGTGTACCGCCGGCGCCCGCAATCTGAACGGTTTGCGGCGCTGGGTTCGGGCCGCCGTAAGTCGCGCTGAAGGTGAGCGACGAACTCGAAGTGGAGAGCGCGCCGGTATTCGCGTTCGGGGCGGTAACCAGAACGCTTTGGAACGCGACCGGCTGATTCAGACCTTCTAGAGCAATCAGGCCGCTGGGGTAAGTAGAATCCGTTACCGTTATGATGGCCTTGCCATCGTAGAGAGCCTGAACTTGACTACCTTGAAAGGCGAGGCCCAGATTATGGAAATTGGTCGTGTCGAACGAGGCGGCCGACTGTCCCAGCGCGGTCAGCGGCTGATTGATATCCCAGGCGGACGCCCGATACAGGATAATTTCGTTCAGCGCCGGGTATGCCCACAACATATAGCCCGCACCAGTACCCGGGTTCACACGCCCGCGAATCCCACCCGGATAGTTGAGCAAGTTGGAGAGCTTGAATACGGCGTTCACGGTGTAATCGGTCCAGGCCGAGTTGCCGGCAAATAGCTGGGAACTGCTGGTTCCGCTATATTGCAATAGCTGATTGGTAACCGTCCAGTTCGCGCCGCCTCCGAGCGGTGAACTCACCCAGCCCTGCAGTCCATTGCCGGCCGCGAAATTCGAGGACAACAACAGGTTCGTAACGGTCAGTTTCACCGAAACCGTTTGCGATCCGTTTGTAATGCCGGGAGCGGTAAAGGTGACCGTGCCGGTATAGCTTCCGGCAGCAAGCCCGGACGGATTGGCGGAAATCGAAATCGTTTGGGGCGTGGTCCCGGTTTTAGCGGAGAGGACCAGCCATGGCGCGCTGGTGCCGGCGCTCCAATTGAGCGTGGAACTACCCTGATTGTAAATTGCCACCGTTTGGCTCGCGGAATTGGGGCCGCCCAGGAACGCCGTAAGTGTGAGGCTTCCGGGTGTTGCCGCCAGTGCCGAGGGTGCATCCGCCATGGATGTGGCGGGCATGTAAACCACGTCCACCCAATAGTTGCTGGAGCTAAAGCTGTTTGCCGGGAACGTAGTGTGCGAGCCGTACGCGTACACCCCGTTGGGGCCATCCACTCCGTTTTGCAGGAAGTGCATAGGCGGCATGTCTATGCCCGAGGTCGCAAAGGCCGCGGTCGTTGCGGAGTAATGTCCGGCCGGCGCGTAGTAGGACGCAATGTACGTTGTGTTCGCTCTGATAGCGACCGGGCTGCTGAAGTTCACCTGCTGCCAGCCGGAACCGGTTTCTCCGGTAAACGTGGCCGTGGAGAGTAATGCTCCGGCGCTGCTCCAGAGATTGCCAATGTGCGTTCCCGTATTGCCTGTGCTTTTATAGAAACGAATTCCTGTTATATACCCGTCGTAGTCCGCGCGGAACTTCACGCCTACTTCAATAGAGCTGGGATCGCCACTGTCGGGCGTCGCCGGAACTGCCGAGGCGGTATATCCGTTGCAAGGGCAGTCATGCTCCATTACGTTGATCGTTACGCCCGATGAAGGGGCTTCGATATTTCCGCTATCATCCACGGCGCGGCTGAGAATCGTCGTGTTGCCCACCACGCTCGGGGTCCACGCGTAGCTCCAGGTCTGACGACCCGATGCGGGATGCCAGCTCTTCCCGGCGTCGCCTGACACCTCCACGCCGGCGACCACCCCACCGCCTCCGTCGACCGCAGTTCCCGTAATCGTCACGGGAGTTCCAATGCTGACCGAACCGCCCGCAGCGGGTGCAGTGATGCTGGACGATGGTGCTATCTTGTCCGTCGATGCCGCGGCTGCAAGCAGCCCGGATTGCAGCGTCGCCGGTTGAACGCCCATGTCGGCAAGCAAATTGACGGTCGCCTGCTGCATGTTCCGATCGGGATTCTGGTTGTCGCCGAACGGGTCATCGTGATTGTCATCCAGGCCCCAGGCCCATTGCACGGTGCCGGCTCCAAATACCAGCGCCCCGCTCGGAGCGCGGTACATCATCAGGTGATGGGTCGCTTTTCCGGCGCCGTACGTGCCTCCGAAATCGAGCAGAAGGTCGGTAGTCAACGTGTAGGTCGTGGTAGAGAGCGGGAAGGCTCCAGCGGGCCGTGCTCCGTTGTCGACATCTTCATCCCATTCGTAGCCGAGCGTCCCGCTGGGAAGCGTGTACGTGGAGTTGGAACCCAAAGAAGCAACCGCCGTATTCCGCCAGAAGCGCATCTTTCCATCAGCCGCAGGAACCTGGATGGAGAGATTTCCGTTGTTATCGCTGCCTGGGCCGTTGACCGTGAACAATGTTCCGGTCAGCGCGTTCTCAGGCCGTCCGCCATCCGCCGGAGGACTCATACTCGGGTCTCGCCAGGTACCCGTCCAGGTAGGCGGGTCGCTCGGATCTTTTTGATAAAGCGTTCCGGTGCCGTTGTATGTTTCCTTGTAGCAAGTCATTGTACGGAATGCTGTATTGGAACCATCGATGCCGTTTTCCCAGCGCGTTTTCCAGAAGACCTCGTTCCCGGTGAAAAACGCCATGTTTACACCCGCATCGCGCGCCGCTTCTACGTTTGCCCGCTGAGGACCTGACCAGTACTCATCGTGGCCCGAAGTCATATAGATCTTGTGAATCTTGATGAGGCTGCCGCTGCGTGCGGCATCTACACCCGTGAAGTAACTCACGTCATAACCGTTCGACTCAAGCCAGCGAACCATGGGATACTCGGAGCCGAATACCCAGGTGGCGCTTTCGTCGCCGAAGCTTCTGGTTGAAAATGGGCGGTTGTAACTTACTTTGAAGGCTCGGTTATTCAGATCGAAGGAAGCGCTCGATGGACCATAGAGACTGCCTCCGCCGTAGTAGTTATAAGCCTGCCAGCTCTCATCCCCGGTCTGGAATAGAATTGCCGAGCGTCCGGAATCATTGCGGACGATGAACACAATGTGGCTATCTCCTCCGGTATCGGTCCGGATCAGATGCGCGAAGTAGATTCCCGAGGTTGCGCTTGCCGGAACCTGCCAGGAGGCCGATACGGCCCAGTTCCCGCAGTCAACCAGGCCCGCCGCCGGATTTGTCAGGCAGGCCGGTTGGGTTTGCGGCAGCGCCGCGGAGGGTTTTATGGTGGCCACCTTGCGAGCTCCCATTCCGGCGTAATAGCCCATCCGGTAAATGTTGATGCTGTACGCGCGCGCGTCCGTTTTGATCTTGAAAGAGATGGTGCCGCCCTGGTTGACGCTGATGTCGGTGGCGAAGCCTTGAATGGTCGGATCGCCTGCATCGCCGGTACTCACATCCCACTCACTTTGGGGATTTCCTGGGAGACAATTTTCAGCAACAATGGCGTTCGCAGGACTCGTGCATTGGCCTCGTACTTGCAGCGAATAGGCTGTACTAAGTAGTAGTACTAAAACTAAGCGGCTAACAAAACGCCCCAAATTCGATTCGATAAGCCCTCTGCGGCTTCGTTCGGCAAGCCAGTAAGCAACCTTGCGGACATTTTTCTTCTGTGCGGGCAGCATGGACGTGCTGCCCGCGTGTTTAGTCGGCACACGAGTCACGCCCCAGCAAGGGCATGCCTAGGTCCTCTCCGGGCAGCGATGATACTGCATCTCCGGGGCTGCTAGGAAAACGCCTCTATCTGTGGAAAAGGAAAGTACCTTTGCTTAGAAGAATGCCTGCCGCTGCTTGACTCGCGTCGGCGCGCAAGGGGCAATTGCTTTCTCATCTTCTTCCCAAACATTCGTCTTTCTTCTTAGCTTTTTGCATATGGAACCATGTGTTCTGCTCGGCATGCCTAGCCCATCATGCGGAGCTTGCAACAAGTTGTTTTGGCGGTCAGATCCACGATCCACGATTTCCTTTGGCCGCTGAAATGCTTTTCTAGTTTCCGACTTATGAACGGAAGGCGGAAACCAAACGCGTGATTGCTCCCGACGTAGAACTCGGAGAGAGTGTCGTCATCTACCAGCCGGATCTGGTGAATCTGTACGGCTGCCGCGTCGGTGACGGAAGCCGGATCGGCGCATTTGTCGAAATCCAGAGCGATGTCGAGGTCGGGCGGAATTGCAAAATTTCCAGCCACTCGTTCCTCTGCTCCGGAGTAACCATCGAAGATTTCGTATTCATTGGCCATGGCGTGATGTTTATTAACGACACTTATCCAAGCGCCGTGACCGCGGATGGAACGCTGCAAACCGCTAATGACTGGACTTGTTTGCGGACACGAATTCACAAGAATGCATCTATCGGCAGCAACGCGACGATCTTTGGCGGGATCTCAATCGGGGCACACGCCTTGATCGGGGCCGGTGCGGTGGTAACGCACGATGTTCCCGACTACGCGATTGTCGCTGGCGTTCCGGCAAGAGTCACCGGGGATGTACGGACGCGGCGGCTTCAAAGTCAGACTGCGGCCGATTGATGCGATTCGGAATATTTCCTTGTAAAGCGAATAAGTTGACGAAAGCGGTGGAGGGGATAGAGGTGCTGTCTTGATACAAGTTGGCGTAATTGGATACGGCTACTGGGGACCGAACCTGGTCCGTAATTTTTTCGAATGCCCTGCTACACGCGTCCGCATGGTCGCGGACCTGAGCCCGGGACGCCTTGAGACAGTGAACCGCCGTTACCCCGGAGTGGCGACGACTACCGATTACAAACAGATTTTGCGTGATCCCGAAATCGACGCGGTCGCGATCTCGACTCCCGTCAGCACCCACTTTGGGCTTGCGATGGAAGCGCTCGAAGCAGGCAAGCACGTTCTGGTCGAAAAGCCCATGACAGCCAGTTCCGAGCAGGCTCTTCGACTGATCGAAGAGGCGGAACGCCGCCATTTGGTCCTGATGGTGGATCACACTTTTGTTTACACGGGCGCGGTGCGCAAGATTCGCGAACTGATTGAGAAAGGTTCACTCGGAGAGCTCTATTACTATGATTCGACCCGCATCAATCTGGGCTTATTCCAGCATGACGTGGACGTTATCTGGGATCTTGCGGTTCACGACCTGTCGATCATGGAATACCTGTTGCCGGAGTTTCCGGTGGCGGTTTCGGCAACCGGCATCGGCCATGTAAGCGGCGCGGCGGAGAACATCGCGTACGTGACCGCGTTTTACGAGAGCTCGCTCATCGCTCACCTCAACGTGAACTGGCTTTCGCCAGTAAAGGTACGTAGGACTTTACTGGGTGGGAGCAGGCAAATGATCGTTTACGACGATATGGAGAGTAGCGAGAAAGTAAAACTCTATGACAAGGGGATCACGGTAAAGAACGGGCCGGAATCGGTCTACAAGTTGCTGGTCGGATACCGCTCGGGGGATATGTACTGTCCGCAAATCGATGTCACCGAGGCGCTTCGTATCGAAGCGCAGCACTTCGCGGAGTGCATTGAAACAGCCAGTACGCCGCTCACCGACGGATATGCCGGGTTACGCGTGGTAAGTATCCTCGAAGCCGCTACTCAGTCGATGAAGGAACGCGGTAAATCAATTTCATTGCAGGGAGGCGCGAGCCTTCGAAAGATCTGCGCTTAGGAGGGGTGATTTCGGATGGGTGTTCCTTTTGTCGATCTGAAACGGCAGTACCTGGGGATCAAGGACGAGATCCTGGCCGCGGTTGCCGGAGTGTTCGACTCGACGCAGTTCGTGCTCGGAAAAGAGGTCGCAGCATTTGAAGAGGAATTCGCGGCCTATTGCGGCGCCCGCTACGGCATCGCTGTTAATACCGGAACCAGCGCGCTGCATCTGGCATTGCTCGCCGGGGGTATCGGGCCTGGCGATGAAGTGATTACCGTGCCGTTGACGTTTGTCGCAACGGCGGCCGCGATCGGCTACACGGGGGCGAAGCCGGTTTTTGTGGACGTGGATCCGGTCACGTACACGATGGATCCTGCTGCGATTGAAGCCGCCATTACGCCCCGCACAAAAGCAATTCTACCGGTGCATCTTTACGGACAAGCCGCTGACATGGATCCGATACTCGCCATCGCGCGGCGTCACGGTTTGCTGGTGATTGAGGACGCGGCGCAGGCCCACGGAGCCGAATACAACGGCCGCCGCTGCGGATCGATCGGCGATCTGGGCTGTTTCAGTTTCTATCCGGGAAAAAATCTTGGGGCGTACGGTGAAGGCGGGATGGTGACGACCGGCGATCCGGATTTCGCCCGCAAAATTCGCGTCCTGCGCGACTGGGGCGCGGAAACAAAGTACCAGCATGTGGTGAAGGGTTTCAATTACCGGATGGAGGGAGTCCAGGGCGCCATTCTGCGCGTCAAACTTCGCTATCTCGAGGGTTGGACAGAAGCCCGCCGCGCACATGCCGCAGCCTATATCAAGCTATTTGCCGATTCCGGTGTTTGTCTGCCAGTCGAAGCTCCGGGCAATCGCCACGTCTATCACGTGTTTGGTGTGCTCACCGCGCAGCGGGTGGAATTCATGCGGTCTCTAGCAGCGCGCGGCGTTCAGACCGGCATCCATTATCCAATTCCTGTTCATCTGTTGCCCGCTTATTCCGAGCTGAACCATCAGCCGGGCGATTTCCCGGTAGCGGAGCGCATCGCGTCCGAACAAGTTTCGTTACCCATGTTCCCGGAACTGACCGAGTCAGAAATCGGCGAAGTCGGGGAAGCGGTTCTGGAATTCCAGAATGTCTATCAATACTGAAGAACACATTGAAGGACAGATGGAAGAACAGCGGCGTCGGGTTGCCTCCGTGCATGGAACCCGCAAGGTAATAGCCGATCCGGCTTTCGAGATCGGGCTGTCCGAACACCTGGCGGAAACGCATTCGGCGGCGGCGCTACTTGAACAGTACACGCGTTTTCTGAATAGCGATGGCGACTTGGATCAACTGATGCGCCGCGCGATCTGGAGAGCGGTTGCGCGCCGGTTCGGGAACGGAGTTCGCATCGGTTGCGGAGTCGGGTTCAAGCATCTGGAAACTTTCGAGATTGGCGATGGCGTGTTCATCGGCGCGCAGTCCTATATACAGGGCCGCTTCGACGGTACCACCAGAATCGGCAATCACGTTTGGATTGGGCCGCAGGCCTACTTCGATGCGCGCAACCTGGTTTTGGAAGATTACGTCGGCTGGGGCCCGGGAGCGAAAGTTCTGGGTTCGGCGCACACCGGAGTTCCCTTTGACCGCCCAATCATTGAAACCGACCTGGAGATCCGGCCCGTTCGGGTCGAGGCTTGGGCCGATATCGGTACCGGAGCAATCTTGCTGCCCGGCGTGACGGTCGGCAAAGGGAGCATTGTCGGGGCCGGCGCAGTGGTCACCCGGGATGTGGCTCCGTTTTCGATTTGTGCCGGAGTTCCGGCCCGCTTTGTCCGTTGGCGAGATGGGTATCAACCGGACGAGAGTTGAATACAAACGTAAGGAGAAGGCATGCATTACAAACGTGCGCTGGTCACAGGCGGCGCCGGACTGGTTGGCTCGCATATCGTTGATCTGCTCGTCGCGGAAGGCTTTGAAGAGATCGTCGTGTTGGACGATTTCACGCGAGGACGGCGCGAGAACCTCGCAAACGCGATGGCGCGCGGGAATGTTCGGATTGTCGAAGGCGATATTCGCGATTGCGCTTTACTACGTGAAGAGATGCGGAACATCGACGTAGTATTCCACCAGGCTGCGATTCGCATCACGCAGTGCGCCGAAACTCCGAGGCTTGCGCTGGAAGTGCTGGCAGACGGCACCTTCAACGTTTTAGAGGAGGCCGTTGCGGCTGGCGTGAAGAAAATCGTCGCAGCTTCGTCCGCCTCGGTTTATGGGCTGGCAGAGGACTTCCCGACCAAGGAAACCCATCATGGCTACGATAATCGGACGATTTACGGCGCCGCAAAACTCTTTAACGAAGGACTGCTGCGGAGTTTCCACCAGATGTACGGGCTGGACTATGTCGCGCTGCGATATTTCAATGTATATGGCCCGCGGATGGATGTTTACGGCGCTTATACAGAAGTCCTGATCCGCTGGATGGAGCGACTGGCGGACGGAAAGCCCTGTCTGATTCTCGGCGATGGCTCCCAGACGATGGATTTCGTCTTCATTGAGGACGTGGCGAGGGCAAACGTCCTGGCCGCGAAATGTGCCGCAACCGATGAGGTCTTCAACGTCGCCAGTGGAGTCGAGACCAGTTTGAATGAGCTTGCGGCTGCATTGGGTCGTGTGATGGGCGTGAGTTTGCCGGCGGAATACGGACCTGCGCGAAAAGTAAATCCGGTTTCGCGGCGGCTCGCCGATACCCGCAAAGCGGAGCAGATGCTCGGCTTCGAGGCGCAAGTTTCGCTCGAAGAAGGGCTTGAGCGGCTGGTTGAGTGGTGGCGCAAAAGCACGAGCGCTGATCTCCTGGCCTGTGCTTCCTGAGTTTGTCCTGACAAAAGGAGATCGATTGATACCCATTGCAAAGCCCTGTATCGATGAGCGTGAAGCCGAAGCAGCCCGGCGGGTTATTCTTTCCGGGTGGATTACGCAGGGGCCTGAAGTAGTTGCTTTTGAACGCGAGTTTGCAGACTGTGTGGGCGCAGAGTATGCGTGCGCGGTATCCAACTGCACTACGGCGTTGCACTTGGCGCTGCGGGCCGCCGGCGTTGGGCCCGGTGACGAAGTAGTTACCGTCAGCCATTCCTTCATCGCGACCGCTAACAGCATCCGCTACTGCGGGGCAATTCCGGTGTTTGTCGATATCCAGCCGGACACCTTCAATCTCGATCCCAAACAGGTGGAAGCGGCGATCACGCCCGCCACGCGCGCCATTCTCTGTGTTCATCAGATGGGCATGCCCTGTGATCTCAGTTCGCTGGTGGCAATTGCCGGCAAACACGGAATCCCTTTGATCGAAGATGCGGCCTGCGCCATCGGCAGCGAAGTTCTATGGAACGGCCGCTGGGAAAAGATCGGCAAACCGCACGGAGACGTAGCCTGCTTTTCGTTTCATCCGAGGAAGGTAATCTCAACAGGCGATGGCGGGATGATCACGACCAGGCACAAAGCCTGGCACGATCAGTTCCGGTTGTGGCGTCAGCACGGGATGTCCATCTCGGATGCCGTACGCCATTCCTCAGCGGAAGTTGTGTTTGAATCGTACCCCGAAGTGGGTTTCAACTATCGCATGACCGATATCCAAGCTGCGGTCGGACGAGAGCAGTTGAAGCGGCTGCCGGAGATTATTCAGCGGCGCCGCGAACTGGCATCAACTTATTCGGAGGCGCTTTTCGGCCTTCCTGGTCTGATCGTGCCGTCCGAACCCAATTGGGCTCGCAGCAACTGGCAGAGTTACTGTATAACCCTGCCCGATAATTGCAATCAGAAGCAAGTCATGCAGTCATTGCTTGACCGCGGCATTGCGACCCGCCGCGGAATCATGTGCGCGCATCGGGAACCGGCTTACCTGAAAGAGCCTTGGCGCTCTATAGGGGTTCTTGCAGCAAGCGAGAAAGCCCAGGAGACAGCCGTCATCCTTCCGCTCTATCCGGACATGAGCGCCACCGATCAGGAAGCGGTCAGCGAAGCGATTCGCTATATCTTGACGCCCGAATGCGTCTCCTGAGTGCTAATTCAACTAAATTGAAACAACAAAGCTCAGGTAATTGTTTTTGCGACAAGATAAATAATATAGACAATTGGAAGCGCGAACAAACTGCTATCTACCCGGTCCAGCATCCCGCCGTGGCCGGGTAAAATGTTGCTGCTGTCCTTCACTCCGGCACCCCTCTTCATGGCTGATTCCGCGAGATCGCCGAACTGCCCGGCAATGTTTCCCAAGATCGCGATGATGACGATTTCCCACCACGGCAGCAGCGGCAAAAAGTGCCCCAGATATAGCAAACCGAATATCACCGAGCCCGCAACGGACGCAAAGGCTCCCTCCCAGCTTTTCTTTGGGCTTACCACGGGCGCCAGCTTGTGGCGGCCGAACTGGCGGCCTATATAGTACGCAGTGGTATCCCCAGCCCAATTCAGAGCAAGAGCGAAAAACAGCAAATGGACGCTGTCGCTGCGCAACTCGATGGCAAACCGCCAGGGCGCAAAGGCGTAGAATGCGCCGAGCAGGACAGCAGCAACCTGCGGTAGCACGCTCCGCAGGTTGGTATCGCGCAGTGAGCCTATGAACGCCAGCACCATCAGAGCAGTCAGACCGGGAAGCAGCCCGATGGCAGCGGCGTGTGCGAGATATGGCCAAAACAGGATGAGGAGTCCGGAAAGCAGACCGTAAATGCCGGGCCTGGGAATGGAATGCGCGGCGACGAGCACCGCGTACTCCCAATAACAGAGCACGCCCATGCAGACGGCTGCTGCCACAAATATC
>Ga0068856_100007672_pt1 | contig 10527 bp, 7 predicted proteins | sample KBSCornC62_FD_66595 | JGI IMG/M metagenome (GOLD analysis project Ga0068856, IMG submission 66595) | Corn rhizosphere microbial communities from Kellogg Biological Station, Michigan, USA - KBS Corn C6-2 | ecosystem: Host-associated > Plants > Roots > Rhizosphere > Soil ... | reverse complement strand
AACGGACCTGGTTCCCAACAGCGCCCTTTGCTGGATCGAAGGAAAATCGGCACCCGCCAACTATGAAGGCGAGATGGTCGCCGTCGCCGGCCCGATGCGAAAACTCCTCTCGGTGAAAAATGAAGGTTCGCTCATCCAGTCGCTATCCAAAATCGGCCTCCCCGGCGAAAATGCGGCTGCCTTTGCCGAACATCTCAATCAGGGCGAAATTGTCATCGGCGTAAATACCGCGAACAAAGACGAAGTCGCCGTGGTGTGGGATACCCTCCGCGATACCCGAGCTGATTCGATCGCCGTCGCGGTCGCGACTAAAGCCATCCCGACCGAATCGAAATGGTTCTCTCGGAATCGGAGCAAGGGGGCGCGCGCCGCTGTAAGTATGATGCCCTCATTGGCTCCGGCTTATTAATTTGCTCAACACTGCCGGCGTGTCACCGGGCATCAGGTGACCGCCCGAGGGGTAAAGCGGAGCTCCGGCTGGCCGCCTAACGTTGACGCCGACCCGGTTCGCCACACGGGTTAAAGGCCGGCTATCCCGGCCTTCTTGATGCGTCCCATTCAGCCCCGGATCTACACCCATTTAGTCATTCTCTGGCTGGCTTTGTCGGTCAGCGGAATCGTCATGGGCATCGTCGTGTGGCAGCGGTTGAATCAAAGTTTAGACGCCAGCTTTCGAGGCGCTGCTTTTCGAATCACGCTGCAAAATGTCGATCGCACGTTTATCGAAGCAGAATCCGATGCACGGGCCTATTGCCTGGACGGTGATCTCAAACACGTCCGCGATTTTGAAGGGCAGGAAGAAGAATTTTCCAAGCGGTTCGCCGAGCTCGTCGATCTGACTTCCGAGCATTCGGAGATGCGCGCGGATATAGAAGATCTCCGCGCGATCGCCGCCACTCGCTTCCAAGTCCTCCAACACGCAATGGAAGATCGGCGTCGGGGTGGGCCGAACTCTCCCGTGCCCGTGGGCTTCGCCGAATCAACTGATTTAAGCGGTCGCGCGCACGCGATCGTCGGACGCCTTCAGCAATATCCTCAGGATCTTTTCGCGATCCACAGCACGGCCACGCGGAACGAACTTCAGCGCGCTCTCTCCACTACCCTGGCCGCGGGTCTCTTCGGCCTCGGCGCAGGCGTCCTCGCGTTCTACCTCTCGCGCGTCGCCCTCCGGCAAGAAAAACAAAAACGGGAACTCTCGGAACACGCCTTGCGCGCGGAGCGGGCCGCGCAGGACAAAACCACTTTTCTGGCCAACATGAGTCACGAGATTCGCACGCCGATGAACGCGATTCTTGGCTTCAGTGAATTGCTCATGGCCGAACTGCCCAGCGGCGGTCGCAGCCGCACTCAAGCGCGCTCGATCAACGATGCCGCTCAATCGTTGCTTCAACTAATCAACGATATCTTGGACCTCTCGAAAATCGAAGCGAGCATGCTCGAGCTGCATCCGGAGCCAGCCGACGTACGCGAAATTAGCGGATTTCTCCAAACGGTCTTCAGCCAACAAGCCGCCAAGAAAAACTTGAAATTCGAGTGCGTAACCGCGCCGGATTTGCCGCACGCCCTGCTCGTCGATCGCACGCGCCTTCGCCAAGTTCTGATCAATCTCGTCGGCAACGCGGTGAAATTCACCGAGCGCGGCAGCGTCACGCTGCGCACGCTCTGGCGCTGGAATCCGGAAGTGCGGGAGACAGGAACATTGATCTTTGAAATTCAGGACACGGGCGTCGGTATCCCGAAGGAAAAGCAGGAGCAGATCTTCGAGCCGTTCGTCCAAGTCGACACCTCGCGCCCGATCGAACAACAAGGCACGGGTTTGGGCCTGAGCATCGTTCTTCGTCTCGCCGAAAGGATGAATGGACGCGTCGACGTTGAAAGCGAAGTCGGCCGTGGATCCATTTTCCGGATACAACTCAACGATGTTGTCATCTCGAGCCGCTTGCCGCCGGTGAACCCAAACCCCGCCGACGAGATCATCGACTTCAACGACCTGACGCCCGCCACGATTCTGGTGGTCGACGACAATCCCGCGAACCGCAATCTCCTCGGCAGCACCTTCGATGGCACGCACCACCAGGTTCGTTTCGCGAGCAACGGGCGCGAAGCGATCGAACAGGTTCGCGCGCAGCGCCCCGACATCGTGCTGATGGACATCCGGATGCCGGAAATGGACGGACAAACGGCCTTCGCGGAAATCCGCAAGCTCGCGGGCTGCGACACGCTTCCCGTGATCGCGGTCACCGCCTCGAGCATGGTGGAGGACGAACATCGCCTGCGCGGAATCTTCGCGGGCTACCTCCGAAAGCCGTTCACGCGTTCGATGCTGTTTCGCCAACTCGGGTCGTTTCTCCCGCGCCGTTCTTCCGCTCCGATCGCGCCGAGCCAGCCGACGGTCAACGCCATCTCTCCCTCGCCCGCGCAATGGCCGGAGCTCGTCGCCACGTTGAAAAAAATCGCGCGGAGCGAGTGGCCCCGCGTGCGCGACAGCGGAGCGATCACGGAAGTGAAAGAGTTCGCGCAGGAACTTTTTACCGCTGGAAAAACTCGCGGCTGTCCGCGTCTTTGCGACTATGCGGAAACGTTGCTCAACTCAGCCAACAGCTACGCGATTCACAAAATCGACGATCAACTCGAGAAATTCCCCGAGTTGATCCAATTGATCGAAAGCGAAGCCAACGCCGCGGGTTCGGCCTCGGCTTCCGCGTCAGGTGTCCTGAAATGATGAATACACCGGTAGCCGCCCGCATTTTGGTGGTCGATGACCAAGAGGCCAACGTGCGCGTGGTGGGCAACATCCTCGGCGAACTCGGTTACACCATCGTGCCCGCGACGAGCGGTGATCAAGCGTTGCGACGGATCAGCGCCCGTTGGCCCGATCTCGTTTTGCTCGATTTGCTCATGCCGGGCATGGACGGCTTTGAAGTTTGCCGCAAAATCATCGAGGCGACGCCAGGCGGAGAAATTCCGATCATTTTCCTTTCGGCCGCAGATGACAAACAGTTGATCGTGCGCGCGCTCGAAGGCGGCGGCGTCGACTACGTGACGAAGCCGTTTAATCCGGCGGAATTGATTTCGCGCGTGCGCACGCACCTTGCGCTCAAAGCGGCACGTGACAGTTTGCGGCAGCTCGCAGAGGACAAGGACGAGTTGCTTGGCATTCTCACTCACGATCTAAAAAATCACTTAGGCGGAATGCAGATGACCGCGCGGTTGCTCAACGAGCGCTCCACCACGCTCGGAGATAAGTCGCTGAAACGGATGTCGGGGAACATCCTCACGAGCACGAGTCAGATGCTCGCGTTCGTGCGGCAGTTTTTGGCCAACGCATCCGCGGACCGAGGCCTGACCATCCACCTAGAATCGGTTTGCCTCGCGAGTTTATCATCGAAAGTGGCGCGCCAGTACTCCGATATCGCGGCTGAGAAAAACATCCAAGTTCACTGGGAATCGGAAACGGAAAGCGCTTTCGTGCGCGCGGATCGCGCCGCATTGGAACAAGTTCTCGATAACTTGCTCTCGAATGCGGTGAAATTTTCTCCACCGGAAAAACAGGTCTGGGTTCGCGTCGAGCCGGCACCCGATCAAGCCAGTTTCCAATGCCTCGTGCGCGACGAAGGCCCCGGCTTCACCGCCGAAGATCGCATGGCGATGTTTCGTCGTTACAAACGACTCAGCGCGATGTCTACGGCGGGCGAACCATCGACAGGTCTCGGCCTTAGCATCGTGAAAAAATTGCTCGATGCGATGGACGGGCAGATCGAGTGCGTGAGCGAGCCTGGCCAAGGCGCTAATTTTTTTGTTCGTCTTCCCCCAGCGACGGAGAACCCATGAATTTTCTAGTTATTGACGACGATAAAGTGTTTCGCGAAGCGACCTGCCTTTTGATCGAGGACGATGGGCACTATGCCGAGAGCGCGGCAAACGGCGAGGTTGCGCTGTCATGCCTCCGCGAAGACACGTTCGACACGGTTCTGCTCGATCTGAATCTGGGCCGCGAAAATGGTCTGACCCTTCTGCCGCAAATCCTGAAGCTGCGCCCCAACCTCCCGGTTGTGATGTTCTCCGCGCAAGGGAGCGTGAAGACAGCCGTACAAGCGCTGCATCTGGGTGCGGTGGACTTTTTGGAAAAACCTTTCACACGCGAGCAATTCCACGCGGTGCTGGCGCGCCTGCAACGATTCACGCAGTTGGGTCGACAAATCGAGCAGCTCAAGCAGGAGGTCGAGGAAACACAGGCGCAGTCGCCCGAGCCGATGTTCGATTTCGACACGCCAGCCATGAAGCGGGTGATGGATGTTTTGATTCGCGCGGCAAAATCACCCGCGTCCGTTTTGATCCTCGGCGAAAGTGGCACCGGAAAGAGTGTAGCGGCGAAAGCACTACACGGCCATAGTCAGTTGGCCGAGAAGCCGTTTGTGACCGTGAGTTGTCCGTCGCTTTCGAAGGAGCTGTTGGAGAGCCAGCTTTTCGGACACGTGCGCGGCGCATTCACGGGGGCGCTGAAAGATCATTGGGGCAAAGTCAAAGCGGCCGCTGGCGGCACGCTGTTCCTCGATGAAATCGGCGATCTGCCGCTCGAAATTCAGCCGAAACTTTTGCGTCTTTTACAAGAGCGCGAGTACGAGCGCGTGGGAGAAACCGTTACACGCAAAGCCGACGTGCGCATCGTAGCGGCGACCAACCGGGATTTGAAACAGCGCGTTGCCGAAGGGCTTTTTCGCGAGGATTTATTTTATCGTCTCAATGTGATCACGGTTGAGATGCCGCCCCTGCGCGCTCGGCCAAACGATTTGTTGAAATTTGCCGAGCACTACATGCGTCACTTTGCGGGCCAGTGCGGTCGCGGAGTCACCGGCTTCACGGATGACGCGGCGCAAGCCATGTTGCTCTACAATTGGCCGGGAAATCTCCGGGAACTGCGCAACGCGATCGAGCGTGCCGTCATCTTGGCGCCGAAAGACAAAATCAGCGCGACCGATTTACCATCGCATGTGCGCGGCGGCGCAAACGCAGGAGCCAATGGTGATGAAGGTCCGCGCATCGGCTCCCCCCTTTCGTTGGATCAAATCGAAGAAGCGCACATCCGTGGCGTTCTCGGCCACGCGCCGAGCTTGATCGAAGCGGCGCAAACCCTCGGCATCGATCAAGCAACGCTCTATCGCAAGCGAAAGAAGTACGGGATGACCTGAGGCCAAGCGCGGTCCAAATCGCAGCGACTCAGCCGCGAGCGCGGAACGAATCCTCGGAAAGCCGCTTCTCTGGCGATGTGAAGCGTTGGTCGCTTAGGTGGCAAAAATGAAACCGTTTTCCAGCCTGCTATAAATCAAGCTGGCTCACGACGCGGAGTCCGCTTTGCTTTTCAAATGGGCTTCTTCGATCGCCTCGCTGCGAAAAAAAACAACCCCGATAAACCAGCGACGCCTCCTGCGGCGTCCGAAGCGCCCGCTCCGTCGCCGTCTTCCCCAGCGGAATCGCCGTCCCCGACCCTTTCGCCCGCAGCCAACGCCACACGTATTCTCGCGCAGTTGAAAGAAGCGCGTGAAAAATTGGATACGCAGGACGTCGATGGCGCCGTCGCCATCTATGAAGAATTACTCCGCACGGCGGGCGATCGCGCGGACGTGCTCGTCACCCTTTCCGGCGACCTCGGTGTGAGCGGACAAGTTGAAAAAATCGTCGATCTCCTCGCGCCGTATTACGACGCGGAGCGCCACGGTCCGGCGGCGGGGTTGAATCTTTTGCAAGCCTACATCGCTACACGACAAATCGAGCCCGCACAGCATTTGCTCCATATTCTTTTCGGCCTCGGCCGGTCGGAACTCGAAGAGCGCCTGCATGGATTTTCGAACGCGTTGGCAGAACTGATCGAAGCACGGAGCCGTGGCCTTTTGCCCGCTCCGGGTGCGGCCATGCCGCTCGGAACTCCGGTTACCGCGCCAAAGACCAGCTCCGTCAATCTGGTCAGCATCAGCAAACCCATCTGGGCTTACGGTCTGGAGTCGGTGCCTGGAATCTTGCCGGCCAAAGGCGAGCGTGTTCGCCGTCTCGCCTTTGCACAAACCGCGGTGCTCCGCATGCCGGACCTGGATGCGAAAACCATACAACCGGAAGACGAGCTCGGCCGTTTTACCCGTGGTTTTCCACTCATGCTCGCAGATTGTTTTTATTCGTCGCCGAACTACGCACCGATTGCGGCGCTCGGGACGATGAACAAGGAACACTACGTTATTTTCGGCGGCGAGTGGTCGGTGGAAAACCTTCGTCAGCTCGTGGAAACAAGCAGCACGCCGCTCGACTACGTATTCACCAGCGCCCTACAGATCGAGGGCGAGCGAAGCGAACTGACTGTGAAAGTCTGGGAAGTGAAAAAGATGAAAGAGAGAAAAGCCTTCACCATTCGCTACACGACGGAAACGGCGCAGGGCGAATTCGCCAAACTTTTCGACAGCATCCGCATGTTCATGGAGTGGTCGGGCTACCCGGCGGGATCCGCGATCGAGTACACACCGCCGAAAGACATCGCGAGTTGGTGCGACACGTTGGGGACTTCGCTTTCACTTTTCCTGGGCGACAAAGGTGTGCTGCCGAAAACGTACGTGGAAGATCCGGCCACGGCATTGAGCCGCCTGGCGGAGCGCGCCCCTATGTCGGAGCGCGCCTCCCTCGCTTACCTGACCGCGATTGATCGCGCGCAACGCATGGGCGGCGCGATCCCAGAGATCGGCGAACAGAGTTTGTTCAACTCTGCGGTGGTCGAGGAAGCGCGGAGCTTTTTGAGTTTGTAAGCTGCGCCTCCTGCATCCGGAGATGCGTTCGTGAGAACACGGACCATGCATGCTATACGCTAAGGTCCGCGTTCTTACGAATGCGGCTCCATCCGTTGCGTCCGGCTCACTTTGCCACGGCGAGCTGCCCGCAACCGGCACCGATATCGATACCGCGCCTCTGGCGCACCGTGCTTGGCAAGCCGTAACTCGCGAGTACTTCCTGGAACTTTTTCGCCGCGTCGTTTCGTGTCGGCAGTCCGTCGTATCCAGTCGTTGGATTCAACGGGATCAAGTTCACCTGCGCCGGAATGCCTTTAAGCAGTTCTCCCACCTGGCGTGCTTGTTCGGGCGAATCGTTCTTCCCTTCAATCAGGGTCCACTCGAAGAAAATTTTGCGGTCGAGCTTTCGCACAAAATACCGGCACGCATCGATCAACTCCTCGAGCGGCCATTTTCGCGCCGCCGGCACAAGAGCCGCGCGTTCCGCCTGCGTCGCTCCATGCAGGCTGACCGCCAGGTTAGCTGGCCGCGCTTCATCGGCCATGCGAATGATGCCCGGCACAACTCCAACGGTGCTCAACGTGATCTTTTTCGCGCCCATCGCGATGCCACCCGGATGACGGATGATATCGATCGCCTTCATCACCGAGTCGTAGTTATGCAACGGCTCGCCCATCCCCATGAGGACGAGATTACGCAATGGGTAGGGCACTGCGGGGTCAGGACGATTTTCATTCGGATCGCCATCGTCGTCGTTCACGCTAACTGCTTCCGCTGGGCCACTAAAATCCTCGATCCGCTCATTCGCGCGTGCTTGCGCGGTTCCGCCTTCGCGCACAAGCGCGGACGCGATGCGCCGCACATGCATGACTTGAGCGACAATTTCTCCGGCCGTCAGGTGTCGGGTGTAACCCATTTGCCCCGTCGCGCAGAAGACACAGCCCATCGCACAGCCGACTTGACTACTGACGCAGGCGGTGACGCGTCCGCTGAATTTCATCAACACGGTTTCGATTGCGCGCTGATCATGCAGCCCGAGCAGATATTTACGCGTAAAGCCATCCGTGCTGTGAGTCTCGCGCGTCGTCGGCAAATGCCCAAGTTGGGCGAACTCCTCCAAGCGACGGCGCAGCCGTTCAGGCACATCCTCCATGTCGCTGATGCGCGCCACGTCGCGATAATACAAACTGCTCCAGATTGCTCCGGTGTGAACCGGTTTGAAATCCCACTTCCTCAAAAGCTCCGCCAACTCCTCATGAGTGAGGTCGTAGAGATTGATCAAGGCTGACGGCGCGGACATCGGACCAGTTTGCCGGAACGCAGCCAGGCAAGACAACTCCCATGAATTTTTTTCCGCGGTTCCGAGCTTTTCAGAAGCGTGCGCCCGCACCAACGTTGGCGAATGGACGCCTACCAGAACGCTCGCGCATCAATCGACGCCGCGCATGCCGCGGATCCTTCGAAAACGTCCGAAGGTCGTGCCGCTGAACTGGTTTACGCCGACCGAGTTGAAGCATGGATTGTGCGCCTGGATTCTGCGAGTTCCCCCATCGTCCGCCTTGCCGCCCGTTGCCAGCATCTCGAGCGTTGGTCCGTGCCGCGCTCGAGTTTCCCTTTGGATAAACCGGGCTATCACGCTTGGCGGCGTTCACTCTATGTGAAGCAAGCGTCTCGGGCAAAAGAACTTCTCCTCACGGCGGGCGTTTCCGCAGCGGAAGCTGAAGATGTTTATACCTGGGTTTCGAAGACCGGTTTGAAAACGAACCCCGGCACGCAAGCGCTCGAGGATGCGGCCTGCCTGGTGTTTTTGGAAAACGAGATCGAAGCGTTCGCCGCCCAACACGCGGACTACGCGCGCGAAAAGTTCGTCGATATTATTCGGAAAACCTGGCGAAAAATGAGCCCAGCCGCTCAACAAGCTGCGCTCTCCCTCGATCTTCCGGCAGCGATCAAAGAGCTGGTGGTCGCTGCGGTGAGTTGAGCTGACGTTCGGTAAAGGTTCGCTCGATTTCGGAACGACCCAGTTTCGGCAAACGCGTTTCACCCGCATCTCGTGTCTGGCACCATGAGGCCAACGCAGCTTCGTAAGCATCGCGGACCTGCACATGACGAAAGAGGTTCAAATCATTCATCGCGCAGGTAAGTTCCTGGCGTAATGCCACGACGTCCGGTGGAAGTGGGCCGAGCGTTTTGCTCTGCCGATTCTGTCGAACATGCTCCTGCGCGCAGGCATCCTCGAGGAGATCGAGCGCTCGATCCGGATTCCGTCGCCGAGGCGCTTCGTTCGAGGATTCCGCTGCATACACCAAAACGGCCTCGATCGCGTCGCAGGTGACTTCAAATCCGTGAAATACGCCAAGTCGTTCTGCCGCATCGGTCACAATTGCCCGCAGGGTCGAGGGCGAAGGTTCGTCAATCAACACCGTCTGAAATCGACGCTCGAAAGCAGGATCCGCTGCGAAGAAGTGAGCCGCTTCGTTCGGCGTGGTCGCTCCGATGCAACAAAAGTCCCCGCGCGCCAGCGCTGGCTTGAGCAGATTACCCACGTCTAAGCCGCTGCCGCGTCCAGCCTGGCCCAGGAGATGAATTTCGTCGATGAAGAGAATCACGCCACCGTGCTGAGCATCCCGGAGGAGCCGATGCACCCGTTGTTCGAGATCACCGCGAAACTGTGTGCCTGCGAGCAGGGCACCCAGTTGCAATTCGAAAACGGTTCTGCCCGCAAGAGGGCGCGGCACCTCACCGCGGCAAATTTTAAGCGCCAGCCCATCGATCAACGCGGTCTTGCCCACACCGGGTTCGCCCACGAGCAACGGGTTACTCTTCGTGCGTCGACAAAGCACACCCAGAATTTGTTCGAACTCGGCCTCGCGGCCGACGATCGGGTCCAGTTTTTCTCGGCGGGCGAGATCGGTCAGATCGCGCCCGAGTTCGGTGAGTCCGGTCATGAAAAGAGAAGCAAAGATTCGAGCGAAGAGACATCGCTAGGGAAACCGGCAGAAATTCACTGCGGCTAGGGAGAGCGCTGCGGCTGCCCTGGAAGCGTGAGCCTCGCTCATCTAAAAAAGTCGGCGGAAGATGTCCACGCTCCCAGGAAAGCAGCACGCAGTCCGTCGTAAGCAGGCGCGTCGGCGCTGCCGCACCACGGTTTCCCAACGTTTTCTAGGCTTTCTGAGCGGATACGGAGGCCTTTGCTTGGCGCGCGGCCTTGACCGCCGCGTAGCGCTCCTTTGCGGTCGAAAGGACCGCCTGCCACTCTTCGAACGCTTTCGCACACTCCGGCACCGTTCGGCGAATAAACTCCTCGAGCCGCACCAGTCCTTGAGACCGAAGTTTGCGGCAACTGGCCGCGTCAAACTCAACTTGGCAGAACGGCGCCGGCTCGATGTAGCCATCTGACCCGCCTTTTTCCGTCGGCCTCAACTCAGCATAAAATTTCACCGAAGCTTTGACCTTGCTGGAAAGCGGTTCGCGCGGGCCTTCGCCAAATTCCGAAACCATGAAGATCTCATCGCCGACAGGGACCCGTCCCCAACGGCATTCGGTGCGAATGGCCAAACGCAGGCGCTTTTCCTCGGACCAATCTTTTCGCTCCGGTTTTAAGGTGCAGTAGAAGTCGGCGGCTTCGCGGAGCAGCATGGGCTCCGAGGCGAAGTCGACAATTTCGACGTGAATAAACGGCTTAGACATGAGTGCAGGGTTGTTCATATTAGTGATGCTGAAATTAGGCGGCCGCGCAGCCAGGGGCGGAGAGCGCTTC
>Ga0068856_100007668_pt1 | contig 10531 bp, 8 predicted proteins | sample KBSCornC62_FD_66595 | JGI IMG/M metagenome (GOLD analysis project Ga0068856, IMG submission 66595) | Corn rhizosphere microbial communities from Kellogg Biological Station, Michigan, USA - KBS Corn C6-2 | ecosystem: Host-associated > Plants > Roots > Rhizosphere > Soil ... | reverse complement strand
CGCCGCCGAGTTCGGCGCCGACGGCGCCGGCCTTGCTGCTTATCCCGCCGCGGAGATGCGGGTGGTGCCCGGCATGGACCACTCCCTCACCATCACCTCGGGTCGGGTCCCGGCCGAGGCCATGATGGCGGAGTTCGTGCTGGCCGGCCGGAAGGGGCCCGAGGGAGCCGGCTCGTAGGGATTTGTATCGCGCGTACCCGGAGAATATGTCGCGGCTCGTTCCGCTGACCGAACGACCTACCGTCCATGGGCGATCAGCAGGCGACGTTCGCGCCGGCGGCTCCATTGCGACAGGGCGAAACAGGCGAACCAGTAGATCGCCCCGGCGAAGACATAGGCCTCCATGTTCATGCCGACCCAGGCAGGGTCGGCCAGAGCCGCCTGGGCAATACCCAGCAGGTCGAAGATCGAGACGATCAGCACCAGGGTGGTGCTCTTGAACAGCGAGATGACCTCGTTGGTCATGGCCGGCAGGGCGATGCGCAGCGCCTGGGGAAGCACGATCATGCGCTGGATCCGCCAGTAGCCCAGCCCGAGCGCCTGGGCGGCCTCGGTCTGCCCATCGGGCACCGCCTGCAGGCCGCCGCGCACCGCCTCGGCCATGTAGGCCGCGATCACGAAGGCGAGGCCGATCACCGCGCGGGCCAGCCTGTCGAGGTCGAAGCCGGTCGGCATGATCAGGGGCAGCAGCAGCGAGGCGAGGAAGATCACAGTGATGATCGGCACGCCGCGCCAGAACTCGATGAACACCATCGAGGCGAAGCGGACCAGCGGCAGGCGCGAGCGTCGGCCGAGCGCCAGCAGGATACCGAGCGGGATGGCGATCAGGCCGGCGTAGATCGTGAGGAACAGGGTCAGCATCAAGCCGCCCCACTCCCGCGTCTCGACCAGGCTGAGGCCGGTGCCCCAGCCGCCGTGCAGCAGGACGATGCCGACGATCGGCAGGACCACGACGGCGGCGAGGGTTGCGAGACGGCGATGAGGCAGGCCGCGCCACGACAAGGCGGCGGTCACCAGCACCCACAGCGCCCCGACGATGTCGACGCGCCAGCGTTCCGACACGGGATACTGGCCGTACATGAACTGGCTGAAGCGCACGCGCACGAACACCCAGCAGGCGCCGCTGCCCTTGCAGTCGTCGCGGCTGGTACCGTGCCAGGTCGCGTCGAGCAGCAGCCAGTGCACCAGCGGCACCGAGATGCGCCAGAGGATGTAGAGGCAGACCAGCGTGATCGCCGCATCGATCGGCGTCGCGAACAGGCGCTGGCGCAGGCGGGCGATCATCGTCATCGCGTCACCATCCTGTGGCGCGCATCGTACCAGTTCATGAACAGCGACACGGCGAGGCTGAGAGTCAGGTAGATCGCCAAGGTGATGGCGATGATCTCGATCGACTGGCCGGTCGAGACCAGCGCCGAGCCCATGAACACCGCGACGATCTCCGGGTAGGCGATTGCCGCGCCGAACGAGGAGTTCTTGATCAGGTTGAGATACTGGCTGGTGAGCGGCGGGATGATCACCGGCATCGCCAGCGGGATCACCACCAGCCGCACGATGCGGCCCGGCGTCAGGCCTAATGCGCGGGCGGCATCTATTTGGCCCTGCCGCACCGACAGGATACCGCCGCGCACCGCCTCGGCGATGAAGCCTGCGGTGTAGGTCGAGAGCGCGGCAAACAGCGCAACGAACTCCGGCACCAGCACGAAGCCGCCGCGATAGTTGAAGCCGCGCAGGGTCGGCACGTCCCAGCTCGTCGCGGCGCCGCCGAGCACGAGCGCCACGATCGGCAGCGCGCCGCAGGTCACGAAGCCGACGGCCCAGGTCGGGAAGTCGCGGCCGGTCCGCGCCTGTCGCGCGCGGGCCCAGCGGGCGAGGCCCCATTGCGCCGCGACCAGCACGACGATCGCCAGCAGCGAGAGGCGCAGGCCGGTCAGGTCGTTCGGCGTCGGGATCGACAGGCCGCGGCGATTGAGGAACGTCACGCCCAAGAAACTCAGGCTTTCGCGCGGCGTCGGCAGCGCGGCGAGCACGCCGAAGTACCAGAACAGCACGAAGAACAGGAGCGGGATGTTTCGGACGAACTCGACATAGACGCCAGCGAGCGTCGACAGCAGCCAGTTGCTCGACAGCCGAAGCAGCCCGACCGCGAAGCCGATCGCCGTCGCCACCACGATCGACACGGCCGAGACCAGTAGCGTGTTGACGATGCCGGTCCACAGCAGCGCCAGGACGGTGTCGCTGGGCCTGTAGCCGGTGAGGTTGAACGGCACCTCGATGCCGGAATCGCGCCACAGGAACTGGAAGCCCGAGGCGATGCCGGCCTTGACCATGTTCTCCGAGGCATTGCGCACGAAGAACCAGACGAGGGCGACCAGGACGACCGCCCCCGCGGCCTGCCAAAGGATGTCGCGAACCTTGCGGTCGCGGAGGAAGGTCATCATGGCCGGGAGCGCGGCTCTCCAGAGCCGCTCATGGGATGTCGCAAGACGATGGAAGAGCGGCTCTGGAGAGCCGCGCTCCCGGCAATCACTGGAAAGCAGGCGTGAACAGCAGGCCGCCCTTGGTCCACAGCTCGTTGGCGCCGCGCTTCAGCTTCAGCGCCGAGCCCATGCCGACGGTGCGTTCGTAGCTCTCGCCATAGTTCCCGACCTGCTTGATGATATTGTAGGCCCAGTCGTTGCTGAGGCCCATCATGTCGCCGAACTTGCCCTCGACGCCCAGGATGCGGCGGACCTCCGAGTTGGTCGACTTAGCCTTCATCTCGTCGACGTTCTTGGAGGTGATGCCGAACGCCTCCGAGGCGATCTGCGCGTTCAGCACCCAGCGCACGATCAGCTGCCAGCGCTCGTCGCCCCAGCGCGTCACCGGCCCCTGCGGATCGTTGGAGATGATCTCGGTCAGGATCTGGTGCTCGGCCGGATCCTTGAACTTGATGCGCTGGCCGGCGAGCGCGCCGATGCCGGCGGTATAAGCGTCGCAGCGGCCCTGGTCGTAGGCCGAGATCGCGTCGTCGTTCTTCTGGAAGTTGATGATCGTGACCTTGAGGTTGCGCTCGCGGAACCAGTCGGCTGCGGTCTTCTCCTCGGTCGAGCCGGCGGCGACGCAGATCGTGGCGTCGGCGAGATCGGCGACCTTGTTCACCTTGGCCTTGGTGCGCACCACGAAGGTCTGGCCCTCGTAGAAGTTGATGCCCTGGAAGTTCACGCCCAGGGTGGCATTGCGCGAGAAGGTGATGGTGGTATTGCGCGCCAGCACGTCGACCTGGCCCGACTGCAGGATCGGCCAGCGTTGCTGCACCGAGGTCGGCGTGTACTTCACCTTGTTGGCGTCGCCCAGAACCGCGGCCGCCAGCGACCGGCAGTAGTCGACGTCGAGGCCGGTCCATTCGCCCTTGTCGTTGGCGAAGGAGAAGCCCGGCAGGCCGAGATGGACGCCGCATTCGATGTTGCCTCGTGCCTTGACCGCGTCGAGCGTCGGGCTGGGCGCCAGCTGCTGCGCCCCCGCCGACGTCGCGACCAGGCATGCCATCGCGGCAGCAAAGCCGTAGACCTTCATGTGAAAACTCCCCTCAACAGTCCTTGCCCGATACCGTACAAGCCTCGACGTGACCCGCCAAGTTCGCGACCAAGTCCCGGGCCAAGTTCCTGGCCTGCCGAACCTGCACAGCCACGCCTTCCAGCGCGCCATGGCTGGCCTCACCGAGCGCCGCGGGGCCGAGGCCGATTCCTTTTGGACCTGGCGCGAGCAGATGTACCGCTTCGTCGAGCGGCTGACGCCGGACGACCTCGAGGCGATCGCGGCGCTGGCCTACCTGGAGATGCTCGAGGCGGGTTTCACCTGGGTGGCCGAGTTCCACTACCTGCACCACCAGCCCGACGGCCGGCCGTACGCCAACATCGCCGAGATGTCCGAGCGCATCGTCGCCGCCGCGGCGGACGTCGGCATCGGTCTGACCCTGCTGCCGGTCTTCTATCGCCAGGGCGGCTTCGGCGGGAAGCCGCCGTCCAATGCGCAGCGCCGCTTCCTGAACGACCGCGACTCCTATGCGCGGATCATGGACACGAAAGTGCCGGGTGGGCGCATCGGCATCGCCCCGCACTCGTTGCGCGCCGTCACGCTCGACGACCTGACATGGGCTGCCGCGACCTGGCGCAGGCAGCCGGCGCACATCCATGTCAGCGAGCAGACGCGCGAGGTCGACGATTGCCTCGCCGCGCACGGCCGGCGCCCGATCGACCTGCTGATGGATACCGTCGAGATCGACGAGCACTGGTGCCTCGTCCATGCCACCCATGCCGACACGGCCGAACGCGCGCGCATCGCCCGGGTGAAGGCCGTGGTTGGTCTCTGCCCGATCACCGAGGCCAATCTCGGCGACGGCCTGTTCGACATGCCCGACTTCCTCGGCCAAGGCGGCCGCTTCGGCGTCGGCTCGGATTCCAACGTCCGCCTCTCCGTCGCCGACGAGCTGCGCACCCTCGAATACGGCCAGCGCCTGATCCATCGCCAGCGCAACGTGCTGGGCGATGCCGGCCAGTCGACCGGCCGCCGCCTGTTCGACAGCGCGCTCGCCGGCGGCGCACAAGCCGTGGGCGCGATCGACGACGCGGTCGTCACCCTCGACACCTCCGGTCTTCGCGGCGACGCCATCTTCGACCACTGGCTGTTCGCCGCCGACAACACGGCGATCGTCTCGGTCGAGCGAGGCGGCGTCCGGCTGGTCGATCATGGACGCCATCGCGATCGCGACCGCATCGCCGCGCGCTATCGCAAGACGCTGGATCGCCTGCTGGCGTAAGCTGACGTCCGTTCGATCCGTTTTCGACCGTTTTCTCGGTTTATTTCCGAATCGAGCGGTGCGGCGCGCAAGTCCTTGCAATTGCTCGTCTTCGAGCAAAGCGCGGTACGCGAAAACGGTCGAGAAGAGTGGAAAGCATATCGACGTAGGCAGTCCCTGTTGTTGAGGCATCCGCCCAACATAAGCGTCGTCATGCTATTCGCCTATTATGGGCAATGGCCGGGAACGAGCACCACGCCAAGTCCTTGAACTTGCGACGTTCACGCGGGCGGCGAATCGCTTCCATTGCCCAAGGACGGTCGCCGAACCTCGCATCTTCGGGAGCATTCGCCGCGCACCCGTCGCCAAAAGCCCGGAAAACGCAGGATTGCCGTCGCAAAAATTTCCGGTTTGACCGAATAAAACTCCCGCTACTTTTCACCGCTCAAGGCGTGACACCGCGCCGGGCATACTTGGCGCGGATTTCCGGATCGATCTTGAGGGCAGCGGCGATGTCGGCATCGCCGGCCGTGAAGTCTGCGAGGTGTCGCCGCGCAGTGCCACGGCCCAAAAGGGCGCTCGCCATTTGCGGGCTGGTCTTGAGCGCAGCATCGAAGTCCGCAATCGACTCCTGGAAGCGCTCCATCTTCAGTTCGGTGAAGGCCCGACTGTCGAGTGCATAAGCATCGCCCGTTCTCAGCCTTAGCGACTCGTTGCAGTCAGCGAGCGCCTCGTCGAGGCGCCCGGCGCTCGCCTTCGCGTAGCACCGGCCGTTGAACGCAGCAGCGTTGCCCGGCGCGAGCCTGATGGCCTGGTCATAGTCCTGGATGGCGCGGTCGTACTGGTACGCCTCGTCGTAGGCAACGCCGCGGTTGGTGAACGCAGCCGCATAGTCCGGCTTGAGCCGGATCGCCTGGTCATAGTCCTGGACGGCGAGTTCGTCCTGCTCCTTGTGATGGTAGGCTAGCCCGCGGCTGGCGAAGGCAATCGCCATGTTCCCTGGTGATTCCTGGCCCGACTGGATGACGGCAGTGCAGACTCGGATCCGCTGATCCGCGTTGGCTTCGGCCGTGCACCACAGCCGCAGCAAGCGCGGGGAAAAATCCGCTACCGCTCCAATCAACCTACTACCGGGTTCGGTGACCGTATCGACGGACGGCACAACCCCGGTCGTTCCGTCCGGTTCATCCAATCGCTGAGCGAAGTCGAGCCACTGCCCGGGAGCGATCGGCCCCAACTTCAGGGGATACGTGCGCGAGCCCAGCTCGACGCCGCTTTTCAGAAAGGTCGCCTTGAGACGGCTGGTCGACCCTAACGCGGTCCCCTTGTTGATGACCATTCCCCGGACGACGTAGTCGGCGCCCGCGAGCTCGATCTTGCTCGTCGCCATATCGACTTCGAGTCGTGCCACGCCCGGCGGCGGCGGTCGCCCCACGATGCTGCCGACGAGCCACACCAAACCCAGGCAAACGACGATCCCCGCGGTTACGACAATGCGGACGAACCAGGTGTCGCCTGACGCCTTCGTCGGGCCCTTGCCGTTTCGAATATCCTTCACCGCACTCTGCCAGGCCAGCATCATCCCGGCGGCTGCGCCGATCCCGACCCCGAGGGAATCGTCCCAGCCCAGCACTCGCGCGACGACGAATTTCCCCAGCAGTATGAAGACAAAGGTCGCGCCCAGCGTGGTCCAACGGAACATTGCCGTGCGAAGCGCCGCTCGCCAGACCTGCTTTCGAACGCTCGACGGAAGATCCTTGAGCTCAGGTATCTCCGAGACCTTCCAGTAGAACTTCATGCGTCGCCTTTGCCCAACGAGCACCGCTGCCACGCCCCGGCGCGCGATGAAGACACGATCGACTCACACCAACATCGGCACGCAGGTTGGCAGGCAGTGGTGCTCACGTCTACTTTAAATTGTATTTCTTCCAAGTCACATCTCAGCGTTGTGGCCTCCATTCTTCGCCGTCACACCACGGCGCTTCGCTCTTCGACTGATCCAGCCAGGATGAGCAGTGAGTTCTACGTCTCCCTAAACGCGTTCAGCACGCGGCTCAGTGTGCTGTGGGGGATGGCGAGCTGGCGGCGCCATCCTCGGCCATTGGCCGTTCGCCGCCGACAACGCGGCGTGCTTGATCGACGACCGAGGTTTGGCCAGAGTAACTTCGGTGTGAAAGCTACTTGGGGTTGAATAATGCGGGGGAGTTTGTTGGTCGCGCTCGCTGGCGCAATGATGATCGCCGGCTGTTCGCTGACCGTCGACGTCGTCGGCCTCGTGGGCGGCGAAACCTTCAAGGGCAAATCCACCGGTTACGGCGACGGTCGTGGTCATATGGAACTGCTGAGCGACGCCGGCACGAGGTGCATGGGCGACTTTGCCTTCCATGGCTCGGCAGGCGGCGCCGCGATCCTGTCCTGCAGCGATGGACGCCAGGCCTCCATCCAGTTCACTTCGCTGCGGATGGGCGTCGGCTACGGCTTCGGTACGACCAACACAGGCAGCCCCGTTCGTTTCTACTACGGTATGAGCGATGTCGAGGGCGCCCGATACATTGGTGTTCAACCAGGACAGATCGCCGGCGGAGCGGCCGCCACCCACCCGAAGAAGAGTGGCTCAGGTTCGGGTTTCTACGTCACTCGGCAGGGGCACGTCGTCACCAATGCGCACGTCGTCGACGGCTGCAGCACGCTTACCGTGCAGCGGGCGGGGAGCGGTATCGTGCCGGTAACGGTCGTGTCGACGGATAAGCAGAACGACCTTGCGCTATTGAAAGCTACATCGCCACCGGGGGCGATCGCCACCCTTCGTGGTGGTCGCTCGATCCGACCTGGTGAAGCGGTTGTGGTCTTCGGCTTCCCCTTGCCCGACATGGTCTCGTCCGGCGGCGTCCTCACGACCGGCACGGTGAACGCTCTCGCCGGCTTGGGCGACGACAGCCGCTATCTGCAGATTTCGGCACCGTTGCAGCCAGGCAACAGCGGCGGCCCGCTGATGGACATGAGCGGCTCGGTGATCGGCGTCACGACCTCAGCCCTTGGCCTGCGTTCCATCAAGATGGTCGGCACCCTGCCCCAGAACGTCAATTTTGCGATCAAGACCGACGTGGTTCAGACGTTCCTGGCGACGAACGGCATTACGGCCGAGACCGGCGGTGGCCGAGAGATGGGCGCAGCGGATGTCGGCGACCGCGCGCGCACCTTCACCGTGCTAGTCGAATGCAACGGCTGACGGGCTAGAGCTTCATCAAGTCGTACAGCACGCGACTGAGCGTGCTGTCGGGATCGGCGAGCTGGCGCGGCTCCTCGAAGTGGTTGGGCGAGAACACCTCGGTTCGGCTGGCCAGCCGGCCCATGCCCTCGAGCGCCGCGGCGAAGACCTGCGCCTGGCGGCGGAACTCGGGACTATCCCCGACCGACCATGCCACCGCGACCGGACAGCGGATGCGGCCGAGATGGCGCATGGCGCTCGCGGCATCGAGCTCCTCCGGCGTGATCTTCACGTACTTGCTGCGCGCCGACAGCATCGGCGCGTGCAGGTCATACATGCCGCTGATCACCAGCGCGCCCTTGATCGGCGGATCGCCGAGCAGCACGCAGCTCGTCAAATGCGCGCCTGAGGAGTGACCGGCGAGATAGACGCGCTCCGGGTCGCCGCCGAAGCTCGCCACGTTGCGCACCGTCCAGTCGACCGCCTCGCGGCACTGCTCGACCATCACGGGCAGCGGCACCTCGCTCACGTTGTTGAACTCGGGCACGACGAGGGCCGCGCCGCCGCCCGTCACCGCCGGCGCCGGATAGATCGTGTCCTGCCGTGAGCCGCGCAGCCACGCGCCGCCGTGCAGGTAGACCAGCACCGGCGCCCTGGTCGCACCCGGCGGCGCGAAGACGTCGAGCATTTGCTTGTCGCTCGGCCCGTAGCGTTCGGTGCGCGGCGGCATCTTCTGCCGGACCGCGTCGCAGTCCTTGCGGATCTCGGCCTGGATCGCATCGCGATGCGGTGCCCAGACGAGCTGATCGTAGGCCTGGTCCAGCTCGGCCTGCGTGTAGTCGAGGAATACCCTGGCGCGATCTTTCGGCATCGCCGCACGCAACACGACTATCGGCTGTCGTGCAAGTCCGAAGCCGGTATATTGGCCATCGCAGTTCAGTTCAAAAGTAGAGGTAAAGGCGCGCGCATAAAATAACCGGGAGGACCAGACCCATGACACGTGTCCGTCGGATTTCTCGTCGTCGAGCACTCAAGGTCACGGCAGGCGCTGTTGCGACGCTGCCGCTGGTGCATGTCCAGACAGCGGCCGCTGCGGGCAAGCTCCGGATGGGGATCTGGGATCACTGGGTGCCCGCCGCCAATCCGGTGCTGAAGGGGCTGGTCGATGCGTGGGCCGACAAGAACAAGGTCGAGGTGACGATCGACTTCATCCCCTCCGCCGGCAACAAGATGGTCCTCACACAGGCAGCCGAGGCGCAGGCGCGAAGCGGCCACGACCTCCTCGCCTTCGACCAATGGGCGGCACAGCAATACGCCGACAAGCTGACGCCGGTGAACGACGTCATGGAACCGCTGATCAAGCAATACGGGCCGGTCAGCAAGGCCGTGGAGTACCTCGGGACCTCCGACGGAAAGTGGCTGGCCGTGCCGGTCTCCTGGGGCTCGGCTCCGCTGCCGCCGTGCGCCCGCATCTCCATGATCAAGAGCATCACGGGCGAAGACGTGACCGAGTGGTATCCGGCCCAGGACGTGAAGACCAAAGGGGCTACCGAGTGGACGTACGAAAAGCAGCTCAAGATGGCCGAGCAGTGTCACAAGGCGGGCCACGCATTCGCGCTCGGCTGCGGCCAAAACAGCACGGACGCGAACCAGACCTGGGGCGCGACGTTCGGGGCGTTCGGCGCGCATCTCGTCGACGGCAAGGGTAACATCACCGTCGATTCCGATCCGGTCCGCGAGGTGCTCGACTACGTCCAGCGGTTCGTCCCCTACCTGCCGAAGGAAACCATCGCTTACGACGATGCCTCCAACAACAAGGCCTACATCGCCGGCGCGGCGGCCCTGATCTGGAATCCGCCCAGTGCCTGGGCGGTGGCCAAGCGCGACGCGCCGGCCATCGCCGCCGACACCTGGCACTTCCCGACTCCCCGGGGCAAGGCGGGACGGCTTGTGCCGCATCGCCCCTATTTCTGGGGCATCTGGCAATGGGGACAGAACAAGTCGGCGGCAAAGGACCTGATGGCGTTCATCAGCCAGCGCGACGTCGTCACCAAGCTCAGCATTCCGGCCGCGGGCTATGACATCCCGCCCTTCCTGTCGATGGCGGATCTGCCAATCTGGGCCGACCTCGAGCCGCCGAAGGGCACGCTCTACAATTATCCCGTGCGGCCTCACCATGATGCCGAGTACTACATCGTCGCCTCGAGCGCGCCGCCGGAGATCGGGGTGCTGATCTGGAGCCACTCCATGATCCCGGCGATGGTGGCCCGCATCGTGTCCGGCCAGACGCCGAAGAAGGTGATCGATTGGGCGAAAATGGAACTGGAGGGCATTCGTCGGTGAGCAGGAAGCTTGCAGGGAAAATCGCTTTGATCACCGGCGGTTCGCGCGGCATCGGCCGCGCGACGGCGCTCGCCTTCGCCGCCGAGGGCGCGGACATCGCCTTTTGCCATCTCAACGACGACGCCAAGGCCGACGAGACCGCGGGCGAGATCCGCGCGCTCGGCCGGCGCGCCCTGCACCGCTCGATCGACGTCGCCGATATC
>Ga0068856_100007665_pt1 | contig 10532 bp, 13 predicted proteins | sample KBSCornC62_FD_66595 | JGI IMG/M metagenome (GOLD analysis project Ga0068856, IMG submission 66595) | Corn rhizosphere microbial communities from Kellogg Biological Station, Michigan, USA - KBS Corn C6-2 | ecosystem: Host-associated > Plants > Roots > Rhizosphere > Soil ... | reverse complement strand
TCGCCGCCGAACTCGCCACCGCCTTGATCGCGACCGGATTCGGGTACGACGCCGGGGTGCGGGCCGGGCAGGGCGAGGTGCTGGCGGGGCTGCTGCCCCGGGTCGGGAACGTGCGCCGGCTCGGCTCGGCCGCGCTCGATCTCTGCTACGTGGCCGCCGGCCGGCTGGACGGCTACTACGAGCACGGGCTCAAGGACTGGGACCGGGCCGCCGGGCTGCTGCTCGCGACCGAGGCCGGCGCGGTCGTCGGCGGCCTGCGCGGCCGGCCACCCGGCACGCTCACCGTCGCCGCCTCGCCGGCCGTCGCGGCCGAGCTGTCCACGCTGCTGGAGGAGCTCGGCGCCGACGACCGATACGGTTAGCCGATGAGCGTGCCCGGGGCCGATCCGCGGGTGGTGGGGCCCTACCTGGCGCGGGAGCTCGGCGACGCCCGCTGGCAGAAGCCCATCGTCGAGATCGTGGTCGGCGGCCGGTCCAACCTCACCTACTACGTCACCAGCCCGGCCGGCTCGGTGGTGCTGCGCCGGCCGCCGCTGCGGGCCGTCCGGCCGACCGCGCACGACATGACCCGGGAGCACCGGGTGCTCAGCGCGCTGCACAGCACGGCCGTGCCGGTGCCGCGGCCGCTGCTGCTGTGCGCCGACCCGGACGTGCTCGGCGCGCCGTTCTACGTGATGGAGCGGGTCGACGGGGTGATCGCGCGTGACCACCTCCCGGAGGGGTACGCGCCGCCGTCGCGGCGGCCGGCGATGACCGACGCGCTCGTGGACGTGCTCGCCGACCTGCACGACGTCGACCCGGCCGCCGTCGGGCTGGAGGGCTTCGGCCGGCCTGACGGCTACCTGGACCGCCAGCTGCGCCGCTGGGCGGGCGAGTGGCAGGCGCTGCGGACCGGCGACGAGCTGCACGGAGTGGACGCGCTGGCCGCCGAGCTGGTCGCGAAGGTGCCGCGGGAGCCGAGCGGGCCGGTCGTGCACGGCGACTACCGCCTGGACAACGTCGTGCTCGACCCGGCCGACCCGACCCGGGTGGCGGCGGTGCTGGACTGGGAGATGTCCACCCTCGGCGATCCGCTGGCCGATCTCGGGCTGCTGCTCGTGTACTGGCAGCCGGCCGCGGGCACGGTGGTGACCCCGTCGGTCACCAGCCTGCCCGGGTTCCCCGGCCGGTCCGCCCTGGTCGAGCGCTATGCCAGCCGCAGGGACGTCGACCCCTCCGCGCTGCCCTGGTACGTCGCGCTCGGCTGCTTCAAGCTCGCCGTCGTCGTCGCCGGCATCGTCGCCAGGCAGCGGGCCGGTGCGATGGTCGACAACACCGACGACGGGCTCGGCGCCAGGATCGGCCCGCTGGCCGAGGCGGGCCTCTCGGCGCTCGCCGGGGATCTCGACGAACCGCACGGTTCGTAACGATCCAGACGGGGAAGGCCGTGATCGACACAAGGTGCGGTCCGGCGGCTACCCTCGGTTCGGGCGACTGTCGAGCACAGTCCGGGGTGGGAGGCGCCATGGGGGCGGTGTTCCAAGGACCGGACGCACCGCCGCGGGCCAAGCACACCTTCCGGCTGCGCCGGGCTCTGCCCGGCATGGCCTTCCTGCTCGTGCTGTCTGCGGTGGCCGGCTTCACCTGGTTCAAGGTGATCGACCAGGCCGACGACCGCGTGTCCGCCGCCGCCTGCAACAACACTGACCGGATCAGCACCTCCAAGCTGCAGGTGCGCGTCTACAACGCCACCGCGCGGGAGGGGCTGGCCCGCCGGGTCGCGGGCCAGCTGGCCGGCCGCGGGTACGCGATCGTGGCCACCGACAACGACCCGCTGTCCGGCATCCGGCCGGTCGACGGCACGGCCGAGGTGCGGTACGGGACGGCCGGCGCCCGGGCGGCGGCTCTGGTCCGCCGGCAGGTGCCCGGCGCGACGCTGTACGAGGACGCCCGCGAGGGTTCGATCGTCGACCTGGTGCTGGGCCAGCAGTTCCAGCGCCTGTCCACCCCGGCCGAGCTGGCCCGCGGCCGGCAGGGGTTGCTCGCCCCGGCCGCCACGGCAGCGGCCAAGCCGGCCGCCTCCGTGAAGAAGCCGGCGGGGAAGCAGCCGGCACCCGCCACGTCGCCCGGCCCGGCTGCGTCGCCGAGCTGTTGAGCACCGTCGACTTCCGGCCCAGCCGCGACGGGTTCCGCTTCGGCAACGCTTGGCCCCGCGGTGCCCCGGTCACGCTGGCCGGCGTGGGGTTCGGCCGGGTGTACGGCGGGCTCTGCGGCGGCATGGCGTACGAGGCCAGGCGGGCGTGGCTGGCCGGCGAGTCGCTGCCGTCGGACGCCGTCGCCCCGGCTGACGGGCCGCTGGCCGACCGGCTGTTCAAGGCGCAGCTGTCGAGCTTGCGGCTGCCGGCCGGGCCGCTGCGCTACCTGTGGTTCCAGCTGCCGCCGAACGACCGGCGCCGGCGGGAGCTGACGTTGCGGCACGGGCTGCCCGGCCTGCGCCGGTCGCTGGCCGCCGGCGAGCCGGCCCTGCTCGGGCTGATCCGGGTCGTCACCTGGGACCTGCGCCGGGTGGTGGAGAACCACGTCGTGCTCGGCTACAGCCTGGCCGAGCGGCCGGACGGCAGCGCCGAGGTCGCGGTCTACGACCCGAACCACCCGGGCGACGACACCGTGCGGTTGCGGGTCGCCGCCGACGGCACGGTGGCGTACTCGCACGGTTCGGTGGCGGCGTTCACCGTGGTCGGTCGCCGTGCCGCGGGCTCGCCTTCCGGCCGGCCCTGACCGCCTTCGACAGCTGCTTCCACTGACGTCGCTGCTCGGCCCGCTGGCGCGCGTCGTACCGGTCCTGCAGCCAGCCGACCTCGTGCCGCAGCGCGGCGTGGCTGGCCACCCGCCGGGCCGACACCGTGCCGTCGACCACCGCCGCCGCGATCGCGCAGCCCGGCTCCCCCGCGTGCCGGCAGTCCCGGAACCGGCAGTGTCCGGCCAGCTCGACGATGTCGGCGAAGGCGATGTCGAGGCCCTCGTCGGCGGCCCAGAGCTGGACGCCGCGCAGGCCGGGGGTGTCGAGCAGCAGGCCGCCGCCCGGCAGCAGGACCAGCTCGCGGGCGGTGGTGGTGTGCCGGCCCTTGCCGGTGCGGCCCACCGGCGTGACCGGGGCGGTGCCGCCGCCGAGCGCGTTGCGCAGGCTCGACTTGCCGGCCCCGGAGACGCCGAGCAGCGCCGCGGTCGTGCCCGGGCGCAGCATCGCCCGCAGCTCGGCCAGGCCGCGGCCGTCGACCGTGCTGGTCAGCAGCACCGGCGCGGAACCGGTTGTCTCGGCCACCTCGTCCCGCTCGGCCGCCGCGGTGCCCTCGGCCAGGTCGGACTTGGTCAGCACGACGACCGGCCGTGCGCCGGAGTCCCACGCCACGGTGAGCAGCCGGTCCAGCCGGCCCGCGCTCGGCGGCCCGGCCAGCGAGACCAGCACGAACACCAGGTCGACGTTCGCGGCCAGCACCTGCCGTGCCGCCGCCTTGCCGCCGGCGCCGCGGACCAGCTCGGTGCGCCTCGGCAGCCGCGCCGCCGTACCGGGGCCGTCGGGGTCGGGGCCCGGCCGGAACACCGCCCAGTCGCCGGTGACCAACCCGGAGCCGGCCGCCCGCACCTCGCCGTCCGCCCCGGCCAGCACCGCGGACGCACCGTCGGCCCGCACCACCCGCGCCGGTGTGCCGGCGTGGCCCGCGGCGAGGGCAGCCCACTCGGGATCCCAGCCCAGCTCGTCGAGCACGTGAACACACCTCCTGCAGCGGGTACCACACCCTTCCGGGCGCATAGTGGAATCGCAGAGCGGACGCCCGCGCGCCGCTGCAGCGGGCCGTTCGATCGGCACGGTAACCTCCCGCGGCCGCGGCGCCGAGGGGGTTTTCGGCGTCCCCGAACAGACCCCCGAAAGGCGGGCACAAATCCGCCCGCTGGGGCGTTGCCCGCACGCCACCCGCACGACCACAGGAGTGACCCAGTTATGGCTACCGATTACGACGCGCCTCGCCGCAGCGAGGTCGACGAGCTCGGGGAGGACTCGCTCGAGGAGCTGAAGGCCCGGAGGGCCGAGGCCCAGTCCGGCTCGATCGACGTCGACGAGGCCGAGCTGAACGAGAATCTCGAGCTGCCCGGTGCCGACCTGTCCGGTGAGGAGCTCACCGTCCGGGTCGTCCCCAAGCAGGAGGACGAGTTCACCTGCTCGAGCTGCTTCCTGGTCCACCACCGCTCCCGGCTCGCCGGCGAGCGCAACGGCCAGCCCGTCTGCCGCGACTGCGCGGCCTGACGGGGAAGGAACCCGAGATGGCGCGTCTCCCGTGGCAGAGATCCGAACCCGCCGAGCCGACGGCTCCCGGGCCGGATCCCGACGCCGCGCCGGAGACCGCCCACCTGGGCGAGCTGGTCGCCCGGATCGCCAACCACGACCTCGATCGGGGCGGCGACCGCAGACACCAGCTGGTCGCGCTGACCCGCGGGCTCGCCGGTGCCGCCACCGGCGCCGCCGGGCATGGACTGCGCGGCGCGGGCTCGCTGCTCGCCGACGTGCTCGCGGATGCCGCACCGAGACTGCGGATCCGGGACGCGGCGACGCTGCGGGTCCACCATCCCGGCCTGCCCGACGACGAGATCGCGGCAGTGCTGGTCCGCAACGCCGCCCGCACCACGGCCGCCTTCGGTGCCGCGGTCGGTGCGCTGGCGGCCGTCGAGTTCGCCGCGCCACCCGCCTTGTTCGCCGCGCCGGTCCAGCTGGCCGCGGAGACGCTGGCGGTGGCCGCGGTCGAGGTCAAGCTGCTCGCCGAGCTGCACGAGCTGATGGGCCGGCCGGCGTACGGCACCGGTGCCCAGCGCGGCGCGGCGTACCTGATGAGCTGGGTGCGCCAGCGCGCGCTCGACCCCAGGGTCGGCGCGGCCGGGCTCACCGCGATCATCGGCGCCGCCGCCAAGACCGAGCTGCGCGGCCAGCTCATGCGCCGGGCCGGGCGGAGCATGACCAAGCTGGCGCCGTTCCTGGCCGGAGCGGTCGCCGGCGCAGTGGTCAACCGCCGGGTGACCCGGTCCCTCGGCGAGAACATGACCGCCCAGCTGCGCGGCCGGCGGCGCTGATCGTTCGCGCGGCTCATTCCCGCGACAGGCCCCGGGGTAACCTGCGCGCTGTGCCGCCATCCCATTCCCTGCCGGTGCCCGCGCCGCCGGTGGAGGTCCTCGTCCAGCGCCTCGATCCCGGCGTTCCACTCCCGGCGTACGCGCTGCCCGGCGATGCCGGCGCCGACGTCGTGACCGCCGTGGACGCCGAGCTCGCGCCGGGCGAGCGGGCCGTGCTCCCGACCGGGCTGGCGCTCGCCCTGCCGGAGGGGTATGCGGTGTTCGTGCACCCGCGTTCTGGTCTCGCCGCCCGCTGCGGCATGTCGCTGGTCAACGCGCCCGGCACGGTCGACTCGGGGTACCGCGGCGAGGTCAAGGTGATCGTCATCAACCACGACCCGGTCGCACCGCTGAAGCTGTCCCGCGGCGACCGGATCGCGCAACTGGTGCTGCAGAAGGTGGAGCGAGCCGTCTTCACGCCGGTGGAGGCGCTGCCGGAGTCGGAGCGCGGCGCCGGCGGGCACGGGTCCACCGGCGGGCACGCTCAGCTCGTGGGGGGTGCGTGATGGCGCTGGGTCGTCGGCGGCACCGGTCGGAGCGGCAGAAGATCGACGCGACGCCGCCCTGGTCGACCGACCGGGAGCGGGACACGGAGGTCACCACCGGTCCGTACGACGAGCAGGACGCGCCCGACGACGGGCTCGAGCGGCTCGACCTCGGCGCGCTGCTCGTCCCGGTGATCCGCGGCGTCGAGGTCAGGGTCGACGTCGGCCCGGACGGCCAGGTCGTCGCTGCGACCCTGTCGTACGGGGGGAGCGAGACGCAGATCGGCGTCTTCGCGGCGCCCCGCACGGCGGGGATCTGGGACGAGGTGCGCAAGGAGATCCGGGCGTCGATCGCCCAGCAGGGTGGGACCGCGCAGGAGAGCTCGGGCCGGTTCGGCACCGAGCTGAGTGGGCGGATCCCGGTGCAGGGCGGCTACCAGAGCGTGCGGTTCGTCGGGGTGGACGGGCCGCGCTGGTTCCTCCGCGGGCTGTTCAGCGGGCCGGCCGCGGGGGACCCGGCCAAGGCGGCGGTGCTGGAGGACGTGGTCCGCAACCTCGTCGTGGTGCGCGGGTCGTCGCCGATGCCGGTACGGGACCCGCTGCCGCTGACCCTGCCGGGCGAGATCACCGAGCAGGCCGAAGCGGACCACGGCGCGCACGCCGCGGCCGAGGAGCCGGACGAGGACGAAGAGCGGGACGTGGCGGAATTGCCGGACGAGGACGCAGAGCCGGCCGTCGAGGAGCCGGAGGACCTCGGCCCCACCGAGCAGGAGGCCGTCCCCGCCCGCCCCACCCCCCGCCGCCGCCGTCGCTGACCCGCCGGCCGCATCAGCGAGCGCAGGGCAGGCGACCTCCACCCGCCGCATCGGCCGCCGGGCGTCTTGGCCGGTACGCAGGCTGTGGCGGGTGGTCGGGGTTCAGGTGAGCCGAGCCGCGGTTAGGGCGGCGAGGGCTGTGGTGCCGAGGATCGAGCGGTCGGCGGCCGGGGCGGCGAGCGGGAGCTCGCGGACGGCGGCGCGGGGGATCGCGGCGGCCCACTCGTGGGCGACCGCGGCCGGGTGCAGCGGGTCGTCCGGGAAGGCGACCAGGCCGGCCGGGACGCCAAGCGCCGACAGCTCGGCCAGGGTCGGCCCGGGTGCCGCCGCCGCGGCCCGCAGGCTCGGCGCCAGCCCGTCCCCGTACGCCGGCCACGCCGCCGTCAGCTCGGCCGCCACCCAGCCGACCGCGGTCCCGGCCGCGGCCAGCGCCCCGGCCGTTCCGAGTCGCTCGACGAGCCCGGCCGACGCCGCCGTCGCCGCCGCCACGCCCCCGGGAGCTCCCGTCCACGCCGGCAACACCAGCAGCACCCCGTCCACATCCGGACGGGCCGCGGCGGTCCAGCGCGCCGCGGTGTGGGCGCCGAGCGAGACACCACCGACCAGGCGCAGGCGCGGACCGTGCTCCGCCGCGGCCGCGTCGAGGGAGCGGAACGCGGCCGGCACGAGGTCAGCGCCCGGCACCGGCTGCGGCGCGACCAGCGCGTACCCGGCCGCCCGCAGCGGCGCCAGGAAGGCCCGCCGGACGAAGTCGGCCGAGGACCCGGCTCCGGGCAGCACCACGGCGACCTGATCCACAGGGACCATCTTTCCGGTGGGCCGGGTCACTCCGGCAAAGAGACCCGGCCGCGGAGCGCGCCGGATGACTTACATTGGCAATGTGAGCGATACACCCGCGCCGCCGCACCGCGGCTGGCTGACCCGGGTTGTCGCGCGCCTGACCGAGGACGAGCAGGAACTCGACGCCGCCGGCCTGCGCGAGGACGTACAGAAGGCGGGCACGCGCCCGGTGGCGGCCTGCTGCCAGGGCGAGCCGGTGGTCGTCACGGGCAGGCTCCGGTCGGTGGTGTACACCCCGCGGGATACGGTGCCGACCGTGGACGCAGAGCTCTACGACGGCTCCGGGTCGGTACACCTGGTCTGGCTCGGCCGCAGCCGCATACCCGGCATCGAGCCGGGCCGCCCGCTGGTCGCCCGCGGCCGGATCTCCGAGCACGACGGGGTCAAGGTGATCTTCAACCCGTGGTACGAGCTGAAGTCGGTGAGCGCGTGACCGACGCCGCCGACGACCAGCAGCGCCAGGCGGACCAGCCCCAGCAGCCGACTCCCAAGCCCACTCCCATGCTGGTCGAGTCGATCGGCGGTTGGCGCGGCCTGGTCGACAGCGGCCTGCCGGTGGTCGTGTTCGTCGTCGCCAACGCCCTGGCCGGGCTGCGGGCCGCGATCTGGGCCGCGATCGGCGCCGGTGTCGTGCTGTTCGGTATCCGGCTCGCCCGCAGGCAGACCGTGCAGCAGGCGATCAGCGGCTTCTTCGGCATCCTCATCGCCGCGTTCATCGCCAACCGGACCGGCGAGGCCAAGGGCTTCTTCCTGTTCGGGATCTGGGCGAGCTTCGCGTACGCCGCGGTCTTCCTGGTCTCCCTGCTGGCCCGCTGGCCGCTGGTCGGGCTGATCTGGGAGTACGTCGACGGCCGCGACATCGGCACGACCTGGCGCAAGGACCGCCCGCTGATGCGGGTCTACATGCTCTGCACGCTGCTCTGGGTGCTCGTCTTCTTGGCCCGGGGCCTGGTCCAGCGCTACCTGTACGACCAGGACCTCACCGGCTGGCTGGCGGTCGCCCGGCTGGCGATGGGCTACCCGTTCACGATCGGGGCGCTGGCGGTCTCGGTGTTGGCGGTCCGCCGGGTGCGCAAGTCCGAGCACCAGGACACGACCCCGGAGGACGTGGTGGCCGAGCGGCTGGGCCTGCACCCGGAGAGCTGACCGTCAACAGCTGCCGTCGCCGCAGACCAGCAGGCGCAGGTCGGTCTCGGCGTCCTGGACGGCCACGAACAGCAGCTCGTCGCCCTCCTCCAGCGGCTCGTCCGGGGACGGGATGACCACCCGCGAGCCGCGCACGATCGCGGTCAGCGCCGCGTCCCGGGGCAGCCGCATGTCCGCGACCGCCTGACCGACCACCGGGGCGCCCTTCGGCAGGGTGATCTCGACCAGGTTGGCCTGGCCCTGCCGGAACGTCATCAGCCGCACCAGGTCGCCGACCGAGACCGCCTCCTCGACCAGCGCCACCATCACCCGCGGCGTGGACACGGCGACGTCGACACCCCAGGCCTCGGTGAACAGCCACTCGTTGTCGGGGTGGTTGATCCGGGCCACCACCCGGCGGACCGCGAACTCGGTCTTGGCCAGTAAGGAGACCACCAGGTTGACCTTGTCGTCTCCGGTGGCCGAGATGACCACGTCGCAGTCCTGCAGCCGGGCCTCCTCCAACGAGGCCAGCTCGGCGGCGTCGGCCTGCAGCCACTCCGCCTGCGGCACCCGAGCCGGGTCGACCTTGTCCGGGTCGCGCTCGATGAGCATCACGTCGTGCTCGTGCTCGATCAGCTCCCGGGCGATGGACCGGCCGACGCCGCCGGCCCCGGCGATGGCGACCCGCATCAGTGCCCCTCCGTCCGCGGCGCGCCGCCGGTGATCTGCTCGACGTCGTCCGCGATGTCGTCGGTGACCAGCAGGTGCACCTGGTCGCCGTCCTGCAGCATGGTCGAGCCGGTCGGCAGCATGCCGCGGCCGAACCGGGTCAGGAACGCGACCCTGGCGTCGGTCGCCGCCTCCAGCGCCCGCACCTTCTGGCCGATCCAGCCCTCGTGCAGCGGGACCTGCACCAGCGACACCGCGCCGGACGGGTCGCGCCAGTCCTCGACGTGCTTGTCGCCGAGCAGCACGGACAGGAACCGGTTCACGGTCCACGGGACGGTGGCCACGGTCGGGATGCCGAGCCGCTCGTACACCTCGGCCCGCTTGGGGTCGTAGATGCGGGCCACGACGTGCGCGACGCCGAACGTCTCCCGGGCCACCCGGGCGGAGATGATGTTCGAGTTGTCGCCGCTGCTCACCGCCGCGAACGCGCCGGCCCGGTCGATGCCGGCCCGGCGCAGTGTCTCCTGGGCGAAGCCGACGCCGGTGATCTGATCGCCGGCGAACTCCGGGCCCAGCCGCCGGAACGCCGCCGGATTCTGGTCGATGATCGCCACCGAGTGCCCGATCCGCTCCAGGTTGCGGGCGAGGCTGGAGCCGACACGGCCGCAACCCATGACGACGATGTACACGCCCGGAAGGTACCGCGCTGGGACCGCGCCGAATCGTCCCGGCCACCCCCTGGCACCCTGCCGCGCGGACCGTACGCTGGTTGCGTGTCGCTGCTGACGAGGGTCGCCAAGCGGCTGGTGATCGGGCGCCCGGTCAGCAGCGAGCGGCTGGCCGATACCGCGCTGTCGAAGCGGATCGCGCTGCCCATTTTCGCCAGCGACGCGCTGTCCTCGGTGACGTACGCGACGCAGGAGATCCTGCTCGTGTTGACCGTCGCCGGCACCGCGTATCTGTTCGTGGCGCCGTGGGTGGCGGCGGGCATCGTGATGCTGTTCGCGATCGTGGTCGCCTCGTACCGGCAGGTGGTCCGCGCGTACCCGTCCGGCGGCGGGGACTACGAGGTCGCGACGACGAACCTGGGCCGGTTCGCCGGGCTCACGGTGGCCAGCGCGCTGCTGGTGGACTACGTGCTCACGGTGGCGGTGTCGGTCTCCGCCGGCGTGGACAACGTGATCTCGGCGTTCCCGGACCTCAATCCGGTCCGGGTCTGGCTGGCGCTGGGCCTGGTCGCGCTGCTGGCGGCGGCCAACCTGCGCGGCGTGCGGGAGTCGGGCACCGCGTTCGCCATCCCGACGTACGCGTTCACGGCGGGCGTGCTCGTGCTCATCGCCACCGGGCTGCTTCGCATCCTGTTCGGCGACACGCCGCAGGCCGAGAGCGCCTCCTGGTCCATCGAGCCCGAGCCGGGACACACCAACCTCGCCGGCCTGGCGTTGCTGTTCTTCGC
>Ga0068856_100007664_pt1 | contig 10533 bp, 9 predicted proteins | sample KBSCornC62_FD_66595 | JGI IMG/M metagenome (GOLD analysis project Ga0068856, IMG submission 66595) | Corn rhizosphere microbial communities from Kellogg Biological Station, Michigan, USA - KBS Corn C6-2 | ecosystem: Host-associated > Plants > Roots > Rhizosphere > Soil ... | reverse complement strand
TCGCCATAACAGTTACAAGTATATCGTGAAGTGGACCGGCGATGCCCAAAAGGGCTCGCTACCTTCAGCGTATGCCCTTGTGAAGGTAAGCTAAAAGGTCGGCCATTTGCTCGGTTGTGAAACGACCGGCGAATGACGGCATCATTCCCTTGCCTTGGAGCACCACTTTCTGTACTTCGGGATCAGTGGCCGGGGCGCCGCTGGGCAGCGTCGAACGGCTGAAGACTCCGCGAAGATTCGGAGGCGGCTGTTTGAAGCCAAGGTCGTTTTCCTCGTGGCAGTGGGCGCAGCGAACATCATACAGATGCTTCCCTTCCTCCTGCTTCGGGGTGAGAGCCGTTTCTGAACGGCAACCTCCTGTTGCGAAGCCGGCGCAAGCAAAGCTCAGTGCCGCCGCGTAACTCAGAAATCCGTTGAAGCTGGTCGGAGTTGGGAAGTATTTACGTCGAAGACTTTTCAAAACCAAGCCGCCTCGCCTCAATATCCTGTCCTGATTCTATCCGCGGGCACGATTATCCTGAATCCATGATCAAGCAACAAGAACATCTGACGCCGCTCGTTCACACTGCGCAGAATCGGTGCTTTGGATGCGGGCCTTCCAATCCGATCGGTCTGCATCTGGACTTTTATGTTGCCGAGGACAAGTCCGTGCTGTGCATGCCAGCGCTTGAGGCTTCCTATGAAGGGCCCCCGGGCCTGTTGCACGGCGGAATCATTGCCACATTGATGGATGAGACCATGAGCAAGGCTGTCCGCGTGCGCGGGGTGACTGCGATGACCCGGCACATGGAAATCGAGTACCTTCGCCCAGTTCCGTCGGCGACGCAAGTCCGTATTGAAGCAAAGATTGTGCGCAGCGAAGGCCGCAAGCATTGGACCGAGGCTCACATAATCGACGAGAAGATGAAGACACTCGCAAAGGCAAAGGGCTTGTTCATCGAGGTGCATGCCAGTCGAATGGCGACGGGACGGCCAGAAGGCCGCCCCGAAGTGGCTTAATGAACCATGTTGATCGTGTCCTGGGCGACGGTGTCGAACGTGGTCACCGATTTTGCGTTCGCCTCAAAAGCACGCTGCGCAATGATGAGATTTGAAAATTCTGCAGAGATGTTTACGTTCGACTGCTCGAGCGCCGATCCCTGAATCTTTCCTAAGCCGTTCGTTCCCGAAACTCCAATGGAAGCCGCGCCGCTCTCAGATGTGACGGCATAGTTCCCATTCCCTTGCAGCGCAAGCCCCTGCAGGTTAGCTACGTTCGCAAGGGCCATTTGGCCCACCGTCTGCGAGTGGCCGTTCGAGTAGGATGCTGTCACAGTTCCATCAGGTCCGATCGAGAAGCTCTGGTACGTTCCGCTGGGAAAACCGTCCTGTATAGACGAGGACGTTACCGAGGTCGCAGCAGCCTGGCTGATGACGGGCGCGCCGCTTGAGCCGAGAATGTTCCAGGTCACGTTCATCGGAGCGGCTCCATCGGAGAGCCCTGCAAACGTGATGCCCCCAATGTTCGCGGCCGGGCTTACCAGATTCCCACTCGCATCAAACGCGAGTGTTCCAGTCGCGCTGGATGATGCAATGGGAGCTTGAATCACGCTCCCGGAAGTTGAAAATCCGGTTCCGCTGATGGTGAGCGCTCCGCCCGCTGCGCTTACGGTCACGCCGGTGATACCTGCGTCCGACAATGCCTTGGTAAGTGCTGCGGAATACGTGCCGAGGTCCTCGCCCGCTTTCACCGTGGGCGCTACGATGGTGGCCGTTGTTTTTCCGGCTGTTGTTCCCGTAATGGTCAGGTTTGTACCGGGATCGACACTCGCTGTTCCGGTACCGCTTGTTCCAAAACTGTAGATGGTGGTCGTAGTGGCACCGGTAGTGCTGCTTTGCGGCGGCAATGTGTCGGGGAGCGCGACCGAGTATCCCCAGTGACTTGCATCCTGCTTCGTGTAGGTCACGGTGGCTTCATAGCTCTTGCCGAGTGAGTCGTACACCTGCACTTGTCCAGTGACACTGGTCCCGTTCAGAGCTTCAGAATTGAGCGTCGCATTCATCCCAAAAGAACTGGTGGCCTGCGGCTTGATAATCTGGCCAATCACCGGAATATTAAGCGGCGCCAGGGGAGCATTCGTGTTGACTGCGCCGTTTACCGCGGGGTATCCCATCACGGCAAAGCCGTCGGCTGTGCGCAAAACGCCGCTTGAATCCTGCGTGAATGCGCCATTACGCGTCAGGAGATCGGCTCCGCCGCCGTTCACGATAAAGAATCCATTACCGTTCAGCGCAACATCGGATGTGCTGGTTCCGTTGGTATTAAACGTGCCCTGCGTGAAGTTGGTGTGATTCGAAGCTACCTTAACGCCGCCACCCACCTGGATACCTTCACCCGAGCCCGTGGTGCCAATCTGCTGATAAAAGAGGTCGGAGAAGTTCGTTGACTGACCCTTGAACGCGGTGGTGTTCATGTTGGAGAGATTGTTGGCAATAGTATTCAATGCCGTGGAATCGGCATTGAGGCCTGAAAGCGGAATATAAAAACTCGGCATCGATTGTCTCCTGTGAATGCATTTTTTGGTGCTTCTCCGGCCCCGAATCTACTGCAGCCGGGCTTCTATCGTGAGAGGTTCACGTTGCTATGCCCGTCGAGAGCATGCGCTAACCGTTCGGCTGCCGCGTTTGCTCCGGGAGCACTCAGGTTTCCATGCGCCAGCTTGCTGATAAAAGCCTGTAGCGTCGCATCCCCGTCAGTGGATGCGTTTGTAACGGGCCCTGGCGTGCTGCCCGACTGGCTCATTGATGGCAACGCGGCAATCGCATCGACGGCAACTGGCTTTGTCGAAGTTGTCTGCGCTGCCGGACCTGTCTGTGAGCTTCCATCAAAATTACCGAAAGCTCCATTAAGCGTTTCGTTGATGCTGATCAACTGCTGCAAGCTGTTTACGTTAACTAACTGATTGATGTATTGATTAGGATCCGTATTCGCCGTCGGATCCTGGTTCTTCATCTCCGTCACCAGCAGCGTCAGAAAATCATTGGCCGTGATGCCCGATGCTGAAGGTTTTGCGCCGCCGTTGCTGTTTGCGTCAGAGCCCGACGACGCCATCGGAGATACCCGTGCATTCGCGAGCGGCTGTCCTGATGCTGCCGCGTGATTCAAAAGCCCTGCTGGTGCCGCCATTCCGTCCTCCTGCAATTCCGAAATTTGAACGCCCATCCTGCACTTCACTTTTTTTGTTTGCAACATTCAGGCCAGCACCGAGATATAAGTGCCCGCCGAACTGTCTCTTCGTGTAAAGACTTCACCTTGAGTCAAGGTCCCTCGAACTGCACTCCCGCGACTCGCCGGTGCAATCGATTGCGGCTCCAACGCTGATTTAGAGGCGTGTTGCTGGCCTCCATTTTGACCGGCGCCCTGATGCGTTCCCTGCCCGGTGTCTTGAGCTGAGAATTGAGGACCATCGCTGGCAGACGAAGCCAGTGTGAGGGTGTCAACCGGCGTACGGTTATCCGCGAGATAACTATGCAATCCATCCAAATGGCCGCTAAGCACCTGCGCTGCTTCCAAAGACTGCGGCACTAAGGTCGCGTGAACCCCGCCCGCGTTTGCATCAACACGTACACCAATCCAGCCCAACACCGGATCCTGATACCCCGCCTCCGCTCCCATGTGCCCGGTTCGTGTCCAGTTGATTGTGCTGCTTTCGCTCCTTGCGCCTGACTCTAATGCGGTAAAAGTCTCTTCCAGTCTGGTGTTGCCCAAAATCGCCCCCGTAGTTTTCTGAGGTGCAATTCCGGCGTTCGCAACTTCGGCAGTTCGAGATGCATTGAGAGCGTGAGAGTCAGAAGAGTCTGAAGAACTTAGCAGAACCTGCTTCATCTCCCGTGCGCGACTCTCGCGCGATGCCAAATGTGATCGGCTCGGCACTCTGCTCGATCCAACAGCCTCTGTCCAACTTGGGTTTTGAAATGATGAAGCCTTTGAATCTGCCGGGGCATTTACCTCGCGAACCGAGTTAAAAGAAGCAGCATCAGAACGCGGTGAATTGAAGCCGCCATTCTCAATGTCAGATCTGCGCAACGCCGGAAGCTGATCGTCCAATTCACGTTTCGAAGATGGCTGAGAGTTGAGAGAAATCTTGTTCGTCTGAAAAGTGGTGCCCTGGATGCTCGAATCTCGATTGCTTCGGGGGTCAGGCCCAGTTTTGCTGGATATCTCCGCAAGTGGCGTGGATTCATTTTGCCGCAGGCCCCCATCGTTCAGACGACTAGAGGAAGGGAGGCTACCGAGCTGAACAGCTAAATCACTGTCCTTCGCTGATTGTTTCGAGGCGGCGTCGGTGCTTTCTGCGTCCAGGTTCGAGCGGTCAGCTTGCGCAATCGCTGAGCGAGTTCCGCTGTTCGCAAAACTTGTATCTGGAGCCGACTCTTGCGCCAACTTTATCTTTGAAGCTGACCATGAAGATGAGGAAGATTTTTCGGCTGCCTGAAAGCTTGATCGGCGCAAGATTGTTGAGGAGCTTTCTACCAGATCGGAGGAAGCGACAGAGTCAGGTAGCATCGACTGGTTCTGCATGGGTGCGAGAGACGCTCCAGCGGTGCCCGGTATTGCAATCGCTTCAGGTGGTGAGGCAAGGGTGACTCTCTTGGTTTTCGATCCGGCTGCATCAGGTCTCTCCACACTCTTTGCCGTCTCCGTGAGCGTCGGTTTTTGCTCTCTGATGCGCAAGAGTTCTCTTTGTGTGGCTGAGATAGCAACCAGCTGAGCGTGATCGCTCTTCCCTTGATTCTTCGGAATCGCGTCGGCTTGTCTTGGGTCCGCGATCAAAGATGCGAAGGAGTGGTCCGAATGTGCGTCATCAGCAGCATCCGTCGGAGTCGCGATTGACAATGAAGAATTTGTCGCCGCGTTCATCTTCGGGTCAAGCCCTTCAGATGTTGCCTCCTCTGGATCGAGAGAACTTAAATGTGCATGCAGGCTGTCATGAAACTTCAATTCTGTCGTTCCTGCGGATCGGCGCACCGCCCGTTTAGCCGTTGTGCTGCTGCCAAACGACACGAGTTGATGTCGATTCATTCCGATCGAGGTCCCCGTATCTGTTTGAAGGCTTGAACGAACACTCATGATCGGATTCGGTGCAGGTGCCTTGCCAAAGGACTGGAGCGAGGATTAGCGAAATTTCAGGATGGGAACGATGATGCTTTCGCCGTGCTCGGATGAAAATTGGCGCGTAACGAAGGGGTTGCCACTAGGGACGAATGTTCAGCTCCGGCTTCGTGGTGATTTCCTGTTCCTCGCACTTTGGGATTGAACTGTCGACCGATGGACGCATCAAGTACCAGGAATCAAGGGACTGCTGGGTTCTTCGATCCTCTTCGATCGATTCCCTCGCCTCTGCCGCCTTGACGAGCGTTTCCGCTTGCTTTCGTTCCACACGTTTTTGGAAAAATGCTGCTCGCAACTCATCGACCACCGGCGAGGAGATTTCTATGTGCCCTCGCAAAATCGCTCCATGATAGCTGGCAGCATGCACTTCCGCGTGGCCGGCCAATCGACCGCGCAGGTCTCCCTCTTGTACTCCGGTGGTGAACATCGACCTGCCTTCCCTCTCTCGCTCACCGGCCGCTCTCAATGCTGCTTCAAGTTGTGCCAATTCAGCCTGCGCCGAACCGAGTTCACGCCGACTTAACTCCTCTTCGAGGTCGAGAACATGCAACAACCGCCGCACTGATTTCGAAACTGGCACGTCTCAAACCTCTGCTGCCAGAATTGCCAGCTGTTTGAGACAATCGTCAAAACCTACTCGCTCATTTGCGCACTGAGTCATGAATGAGCGCATGCGATCTCGACCCTGCAATGCCCGATCGAGATCGGGATCGGCTCCGGGTTTGTAAGCTCCGATTCGCACCAGATCCTCCGACCGCGCATAGATCGCCATCAGACGTCGCAGCAACATGGACTGCTCGCGATGTTCTTCCGTCGCAACCGCCGGCATTAATCGACTGATTGAATCGAGAACCTGCACGGGGGGATACCATCCTTCGGCGGCCAGGGCGCGCGACAGTACAATGTGTCCGTCGAGCAGGGACCGCACTGCATCCACCAGTGGATCCTGCTGATCGTCACCTTCCATCAGAACCGTATAGAACGCGGTAATCGACCCTCGGCTGAACTGCCCGGCACGCTCCACCAGACGCGCGAGCCTTGTGAAAACTGACGGCGTATACCCCTTCGCCGTTGGCGGCTCTCCAGCTGCCAATCCAATCTCGCGTGCGGCCATGGCAAACCGCGTCAACGAATCCAGCACTAGCAAAACATGCTTTCCTTGCGCGGCAAAATGCTCTGCCACTGTGGTCGCCGCCAGTGCTGCGCGCATACGCAGCAGCGGCGACTGATCAGAAGTTGAAACCACAACAACCGACCGCGCACGACCTTCATCGCCAAGCGCATCCTCAAGGAACTCACCTACCTCACGGCCACGCTCCCCCACCAGCCCTACTACCGTAACATCGGCTTCGGTATTGCGGGTCATCATGCCGATTAATGTACTTTTGCCCACTCCCGAGCCGCCAAAAATTCCTACTCGCTGCCCACGGCCAACGGTCAACAGCGCATCCAGAACGCGAATGCCGGTACCGAGCGGCTGACGGATCGGCAGCCGATCAAGCGGGGAACGCACTGATCCATCAAGAAGCATCGGAGTTGATACTGCGGGGCGCTGGCCCTCATCCAACGGCTCTCCAAGCGCGTTCAGAACACGCCCCATCAGTTCCGGGCCGACTTCGACCTCAGGGCGCACGCCCAGCGCTGTTACACGATCGCCATAACGAACCCCTTCAGTTGTCTCTACCGGCATCAGGAGAACATTGGAGCCTCGGAATCCGATCACCTCGGCACGATGGATCTGGGCGAACTGATCTTCAATTTCGCAACATTCCCCCACGGATGCCAATGGACCGGCGGATTCAATTGTTTGTCCCAGGGACTCAAGCACCTGACCAGACCAGCGCCACGGCTGGCCACGCTCCAGACGCAAAAAATAACGATCCAATAGACCTGTCATGCTCTACTCATTGTGCTTTCTGTCTCGTGCGCTGTTGCTGCTACCCGCACATTGCTTCTTACTGCGGTATCAAAAAAACCGCGCTCAATCTCTCCAAGTTGCGAACGGATTCCTAGATCCACAGAGCCGAGCGAAGTCTCGATCATGCAATCGCCCAATCGCATTTCTTCTCCTGCGACAACTTGTGGCTGCAGAGCAAGGTTCGGCAGTAATGCCACCGTTTCCTTCCATAATTCGAGTTCGGCAGGAGACACGCGCACTCGCGCCTGCGTCGATCCGGAGAGTTGGCCAAGGGCCACTCGTACCGCTCCGGTCAGCAGTAACGGGTCCATCTGCGCCTCACGCCGAAGGATCCGCGCAGCTACTGCCAGGGCAAGTTTCACAACTTCTTTTTCGATTGACTGCAAATAGCGGTCGCGTTCCTGCACAAATTGATCCAGAAGTTTTACCGAGTTCTTCCTGTGCTGATCCTCCGCTCGTTTCACAGCCTCGGCGTGCGCTTCACGTTCAAGCTGACGGCCTTCCATTAAGCCCTGTTCACGACCGGCTGCGAATGCGCATCGTGACTCTTCGGCAAAGCTTTCTGCCGAGTATGCGCATGCTGGTATTGCGGAGCCGCTTTGATTGCTCCCAACTTCTGCCCCCGCGGTTTCCTCCAGGACCTCGGTGACTCCAAACAGCGCCGCGGAACCAGGCGTAAACGGCATATGGATGTACTCGAATCTTTCGATCCGAATTTGGCCGCAACTTTGATTTGAGACCTTAACCTGGTCCAAGATTTTCCTCTCTCGCTGTGCTGACGCAGTGCTGCAATGCCCTCTCCATCAGGCCAGCATCTCGTCTCCGCTTTCGAGCTTCAAAATGATTTTCCCTTCCGACTCCAACTTCCGCGCCAGGTTAAGAATCTCCTGTTGAGACTGCGCCACTTCGCGGGAACGCACCGGCCCAAGGACTTCCATGTCTTCCTTCAACATCTCCACCGCACGCGAACTCATTGCCTTGAAGATCTGCGCCCGCAATTCTTCATTGGCGCCGCGCAGCGCAAGCGCAAGTTGCCGTTTGTCTACCCCTGATACGATTTCGCGGATGGAAGCGGCAGGCACCGCGACCAGGTCTTCAAATGTGAACATTAGATTGCGTATGCTCAGCGCAAGTTCCGGCTGACCGTCTTCGATCGTTTCAAGAATCTTCTTCGCTTCCTCCGCATTTAATCGGTTGAGCAGGTCGGCGACTGCTTTGAATCCGGAATAGCTCTTGCGCGCCGTGTCGCCTACGCTTTCAAGCCGGCGATGAAGGATATGCGCCACCTTTTGCGCCATCTCCGGCGAGAATTGCCGCATCTCGGCGAGTCTCTGTACCGATACGACTTTATTTTCTTCGCTCAAATTCTCAAGCACTAACGATGCGCGCCGTGGATCGAGATGCGCCAGAACGAGCGCAATCGTTTGCGGGTGCTCTGTGTCCAGGAGTTTACCTAATTGTTGCGGATCGGTACGCTGCAACTTGGCGAGGTTCCCCTGCGCCGCCTCCTGCGAGCGCCGCACCAGCATTAACAAATCGTCCGCACGCTCTTTGCCGAAAGCATCCACCAGCAGTCTGCTGGCATAATCCAATCCGCCGTGTACCATGAAGTTCTGCGTTTCAAGCAACTGCCAGAACTCTTCCAGAACTTCCGTCGACATTTCCGGACTGATCCCACGCAGGTCCGCGAGTTCTTCGGTGATCCGCTGCACGTCAGGCTCAGACAGATCGCGCAGGATCTCTTTTGCAAGGTCCTCGCCGACAGCCACCAGCAGTATGGCCGCCTTGCGCACTCCCGACACGTTTGCAGTATGCCGATGCCGCGATGATCCATGCGCATTTCTCTGTTCTTCCAAGGCGAAGTTCCCTTCCGTTCCTTAGTCGGAGTGAATCCAACTCTGCAGCAGCCGCGAGCTTTGCGTCGGTTCGCGCTTCAAGTGCGAAGTCACTTGATCAAAAATCTCCTGGTTGCGCTGGCGCTCAAGGTCTACTTCAACGGGCTCAGGAGGTCTTGAAGCGGTCAAAGCAGCCGTCGAACCAGGATTCAATTCTTTGGGTCCCCCGGTCTTCAATGACTTGACTTGCGGAGTGTGAGCAACACGATGCAACGCCGGTCGAACTCCAAATGCCAACAACACGAGCAGTCCCAACAAAAGGGCGATATATTTCACCAGGACTGGAGAACTCTCCACGCTTCCCAGTACCTTGCTCAATACCGGCGTGGCCTGCTGTGCATTGTTTCCGTCAAATGCCAGGTCCTCTACTGTGAGCATGTCGCCTCGTCCAGAGTCGAAACCGACGGCGGCCTGCGCCAACACCGTCAAGTTGTGGATTTCGTCTGTCGAACGCGGTTGCCACACGGCCGCCTTGCCCTTCGACGCACTCTGAATCAATCTGTCGTTCACCACGATGGCGGCTGTCATTCTGCGAACGCGTCCAGGTCCTTCAATCGTATGACGGTCCGTTTTCGAAGCAGCGTACGTGCTCGACTCACTTTTGGCGGATTGCGGTGCTGTGGACTGATGTGGGTATACCGGCAGCGCTTGAGAATTCGGAGCGTTTGAGGCTGTTCCGGGGATGCCCTCGGCCACTTGCTGTGTACCCGTAGTTTGCTCCGTGCGCTGCACCGTTAGCGTGGCCGATTTTTCGGGATCGTAGACTTCTTGCGTGATCTCACTTGAAGACCGTTCGTAATCGAGCGTAACTGAGGCGCGCACATTGCCGACTCCGGTTACTGGCTCAAGAGTGGAGACCAGTTTTTGTTCCAGCGCCTGTTCGGCCGTCAGTTGCATGGCTTCGGCTGTTTTCGGTCCAAGAGCCGAATGACCACTTGCGTCCACCAGGACCACTTTTTCCGCAGCAAGGCCGTCAACTGCTGAAGCAACCAGATTGCGAATTGCATCCGGTTCACCTTCAGCTAAAGTACGATGCCGAAGCTTCAGTACGACCGAGCCCTTCGCGGGCCGTTCCTGCTCACGAAAAAGCGAGTCGTGGGGTAACACCAAGTGCACGCGGGCCGATTCAACATCCGCGAGTGTCCCCACCGTGTGCTCAAGTTCTCCTTCGAGTGCTCTCTGATAATTCACCTGCTCATCGAATTCCGAACCGACCCAATTTGGCTTATCGAAGATTTCGAATCCCAATCTGCCATTCTTAACTCCACCTTTAGCAGCGGTTGCAAGCCTCGCCTTATCCAGTTGCGCCACCGGCACGCGGATTCCAGCACCATCTGGAGTCAAATCAAATGGGATCTGCGACTGGGTCAAGACCTGGCCAACCTGTCGAGCATCTTCAGGATCAAGATTCACATACAGAGTCCGCCAATCGCTGCGAACTCCATTCCAAAGCAAAAACCCCAGCACTACCGCAAGCAGAAATCCGGCAACCAAAGACCACCGGCGCTGTGCCGGGGCCATTGCACCCCATTGAGTCCGCGTTCGCTCCCACAATGCCGATAACTGCA
>Ga0068856_100007662_pt1 | contig 10535 bp, 7 predicted proteins | sample KBSCornC62_FD_66595 | JGI IMG/M metagenome (GOLD analysis project Ga0068856, IMG submission 66595) | Corn rhizosphere microbial communities from Kellogg Biological Station, Michigan, USA - KBS Corn C6-2 | ecosystem: Host-associated > Plants > Roots > Rhizosphere > Soil ... | reverse complement strand
ATGCTCGTTGCAGAGGCCGACGACAGCATTGCCAAGGTTGCGGCAATGACGAACGCGAAAATAGAAAGCCTGTTCTTGCTCACGGGTGTGTTACTCCTCATTTGGACTGATTATCAGTTGCCTGCATTCGATTGTTGGTTGTGTTTCATTAGTTGCTGCACGGGAGCGGCCGATGCAGGGGAGAAAAGCGGAGTAAACGAAAACTCAATCAATCCAGCTCGTTAGGGCAAATAGCACATAGCGCGCTGGATTCGTAGACTGACGAAACTGCAAACTTCTGCACACTTTCTGCATGATCTCTTCATTAAGAGTAGCCCGCCACTGCTTTCACTCCTTTTTGCTGTCCATATAAATGGGAACCAAATGGGCATTGGGCGATTTAAGTGTGCCATAAACCTCGACGAGGATGAGATCACGCTTTTGATCCAGCTCTTGAACGAACGTCTGGTCGAATTGGAGCGCGAGCACCGTAGTAGCCCAGACGCTCCGGTGCGTCCCCACGCCACCCTACTTCAGAAACTTCTTTCTGTTCGGCGGCATGTGCTAGTGGCATCCAGGGCGGCGGGAAAATTGCAATGAATGGGTCCACGGCGTCTTGCGTTGGAGACCGGGTGCGGGTTCGCAAGTGCGAACGAGGAGAAGCGTTTGCCTAGTCTAGGCTCAAATCGAGCGAAGGACATTCACTCGACGGCTTATATCTTTTTACCGCACTCAAACAGTTGATTCGCCAAAGATAGAAAGCAGATCCGGTACGCGCCCGCGAATGCGGTTCTGCCGCTTGTCCGACAAAAATAGTTGCGAATAATTGAGGAGCGCCTATGCTGATGGCGGTGAATCCGGTCACGACCTGACGCGTTCTCATCAAACACTGCGATAGGATGATAGGAATGAAATTCCTTTCCAAAGGAAAGATATTTTGTGCCGTCGCCCTGCTGTTCTTTTTCCCGGGGTGGCTTCGGTCACAAGTGCTCGATCCCGCCACCATTGCGAAACCGCCGGTCGACTCCTGGCCGAGCTACCACGGCGACTATTCCGGCAGACGACACAGTCAACTAACCCGGATTACTCCCCAGAACGTTGGGTCTCTCGCACTGGCGTGGGCATTTCAAACCAGCCAGTCTGCAACCATCAAATCGTCCCCACTGCTGGTCGACGGCGTGCTGTACTTTACCGTGCCGGACAATGTCTGGGCTGTCGACGCCCGTACTGGCCACCAGATCTGGCGCTACACATACAAGCCAAACGAAGGTATGCACCTTGGTCATCGCGGGGTCGCGATGTACAAACGGTGGCTCTACTTCTCCACTCCCGATGCACACCTGATTTCGTTGGAAGCAAAGAGCGGGAAGGTCCGCTGGGATGTGGAAGTAGGCGACATCAAGAAAGGATATTGGACAACAATGGCGCCGCTGGTAGTGCGAGATCACGTGATCCTGGGTGTGGGCGGCGACTTGGACAATATCGGCGCCTACATGCGCTCGATTGATCCCGAGACTGGCAAGACACAATGGCAATGGAACACGACGCCTCCTGAGGGCACGCCGAATGCGACCACGGGTGGAACCATCTGGTTGACCGGGACCTATGATCCCGATCTGAATCTTCTCTACACCGGCACGGGCAATCCGACGCCAGTGTTGAACGGCAAGGTGCGCCCCGGGGACAACCTCTATACATGCACCATCGCGGCCCTCAACCCGGATACCGGAAATCTTGTCTGGGCTTTCCAGCCCTCTCCGCATGATACCCACGATTGGGATGCCATTGAAGTTCCGGTGATGGTCGACGCCGACTTTCGCGGAGAGCCACGTAAGCTGCTGATGCAGGCCTCGCGCAACGGCTACTTCTTCGTGCTCGATCGCACCAATGGCAAAAGCCTTCTTACTTCGCCGTTTGGCCCGGTGAACTGGACGTTGGGCGTGGATAAAGAGGGGCGCCCGATTCCGAATCCCGACAAAGAACCGGCGCCTGACGGACGTCTGATCGCACCCGATGAAGGCGGCCTGACCAACTACCGCTCCCCAAGTTTCGACCCCAAGAATGGACTGTTTATAGTTTCCGCGCGCGACAGTTACTCCCTCTATTTTGCCAAGCCCGCCGACGGCGCTTATGGCTGGGCCGGCGCGGACTATGGACTGTGGGGCAAGGGCATCATCAAAGCGATTGACTACCAGACAGGGAAAATTCGCTGGAGCCATGAGATTGGGGAAGGCGCATCCGCCGGCGTTTTGACAACGGATTCAGGCGTCACGTTCACCGGCGACTCCAATGGCAACGTTCTTGCGCTCGATACCAGCGACGGCAAAACGCTCTGGCACGCAGGCAGCGGCGGCGAGATCGCGAGTTCTCCGATCACCTACGAACTCGATCACCGGCAATACGTTCTAACCAGCAGCGGCGGTGTGTTGTTTGCCTGGAGTCTGCCAGAGAGTACTTAAAAACTATCTTGGCTCCTTTGCGTCAGTCGGAAGGCTAAAGGCGCACCGGTATTGCTCGTACCTATTTGAATTGTGATCACTGCAACGAACTGCGAAGCCTGAGAATACGTTGTTCGAAGTTTGAGCAATAAGCCGAGTGGTACCGACAACGATAACAAGGATGACGGCTAACATCACTGCATATTCACCACTGTCGGCATCGGAAGCCAAGTCGATCTAGTGCCTCGAGGCTGCAGGTGTCGCCACCAGAGAGTCGTCGCGTCACATCACCTTTCTAAAGCCCCCGGCTTCGATGCAGTAGGGACAACGTATCTCTTTCATTCAGAGCTTCCGAACACCAATAATGAAGCCGCGATTTCGGATCGGGGCCGGGCCAGAGATGCGAAACGAATGTACGAAATGCGTAGCTGAAGTGTAGCAGGGCCACGTGATGGCATGAGATGGCACGGACGTGGCAATAGTGTGAGGTCAAGAACGCGAGCAGTGTGTGATGAATCGACTGAAAGCTCTGTATCATAGTTGGGCGAGCTCCAGGGCCGGCCGGGATGTTTACTACACTTGCCTCGGAGCCAAAGAAAGTATCTTCTCGTTCGGTCGGGGGGAGAAAGACGCCCTTGAGTTCTCCTCTTTGTCCTTGACTTCGCCTCTTATAGACAGATCGAGATTGTTCACCAATGACGTCAGCGTCATTGGCATGAGAATCACAGCTTCCCACGGTTGTCCAAGAAGAGCACCATCGTCTTGCAACTGCTTCAACACTGGACGCAAGGTTCTCGTTCATCGCCTTTAGCAATCGCTTGATGCCAGCCAACGACGCCCAGAGGGGCCACTAACTTCAAAGAAGAAGATGCTGTGTCTTGAACAGATAGATCAAAAACACAAAAGGCGCGAGCAACAACAGCAACATGATCAGGCATACCCCAATGACGAACAGCCAGTCCTGCCATGTGTGCTGCCGCAGATGCTGGTGATCGCGGATGAGTAGGTTGTAGTTACGGCGGTTCGCTTTCCAGGCCACGTGCGCTACATCCCCGACGATTGGTAGGGCACCGAGGGTATCCTCGATCGCCAAGTTGAGCATCATGCGAAGTACTGTGATGCGCGCGGCCCCACGTTTCCACGCGGCAAATACGAGGAACAGGGACGCTAAAGCTGCGAGGGCATCGCCAATCCCGGGAATCCAGCCGATGAGCGCATCTAACCCAAATCGAATGCTGGTCCCAGGAATTTCGAATCGGTCATCCAACCAGGTTGCGATTAAGTTTAGATGCTCGTTTGAAATGCTGTCAGGAGTTTTCGGAGCTTCCTGGACGGCAGACGGCGACAGTGGAGGAAGGATTTCACCGTGAATGTAAGTAGGTTTAACCATGGAGATGATTAGACGAGTTCCAAAAACTTCAGGTTGGTCATCAATGCTGGAGCGGATGCGGTTTTTGGCGCCTTCCTGTACCCCCACTTACTGCCACGGCCAAGTCGTGCATTCTCTGCTCTCAACTATTGGGCCTGTGTGTTCATTCGCATTTTTGTTGCCCAATTCACATACTCACAGGAGTTGTCATCGCTGACTCTTTCTGACCCGGAACAGGAAAGAAAAAGATTGCATAAGGCGGACGTCAGGAAGTAGGCCCTGCTAGCCGCGAGACGAGTGGTCGGAAGGAAAGAGTCGAGAGAGTCGATCAAACAATTTCGGTTGCTAGTCTGCCGCGAGCAGCCTTACTGTTCACGTGTGCGGCAGGAGCTTGTGTGACACGAGTGGCCACAATTTCACGGAAACTTGGTCATCTTGTTCACGATGAAGGGTTCAGGCCTGGAGGCTTCGGGCGGTTTCCGCGCCGAGACGGGTTCGCCCCCAGCCAAGAGAATCTTGGCCTTTTCGTGTGCCAAGTCCATGAGAGTGCGAACTTGCTGTTCGTCGGAATCAAGAGTTCTGCGGATTTGATCGCTCGCTGCCTTAAGTTTCTCGTACGTCTGCGTGGCCTCGGATAGCAGCGAGGCGCAGCGTATAAACTCAGTAACGCTTTTTGTGCACTTGTCGACTGCCTCTGCGTATTGCACAAACATTGGCTCACAGGAATGGCGCTCCTCTCCAGCTATCTTCGGCTCATGCTTTTCCGGTATCTGCTCTTTTGCGTAGCTGGATTCGCGAATTGCGTCCATCAACATTTCAGTAACCGATTCACTCTCAGCCTGACTCGTGGATCCACCCGCTGGAATTTGCTTGGCATCAGTTTTTGACCACATCATAAAACCTCACCGCATTGCGCAGTTGTGAAATTGAAAGGCGACTGGCTATCGACCGATAGTTTCGGCGTCAAAGGATTGTCTCATTGTTTCAGAAGCGATTAGATGGGCAAGCGCCAAATTACGCCAAGCGTTTTCTGAATCCTTCGAAACCGTTCAACGCCTCTGCAGGTTCTTCGACGCCGAACGATTCTTCTCATCGTCACAGCGACAGCCGCTGCGCACTGAGGAATGAGTTGCTTGTGGTCCTTACACATTTACGTGCTGCTCATGCCGAGGGCTGTGAATCATCTTCCTGGTCGAACTCTCGCAGAGTTTTGCCGGTCACGTGGCTCGCCACCTGAGAAAGAAGGAGGAAGTCCGTGCTGTAAGGCCTGGAAACGTGCGCCGCCGCCGCCCCAGCTTGCTGAAAGGGAGGATTGCCGAATTCGCAGCCTGTGAATGGATCGAAAGGCGAGGACCTGCGCTGAGGCTTTGCACCACGGACTATGCCGGCCCGGAACGTACTTCGGGAAATTCAAGGGTGCGCTCCAACCGAGGGCTAAAAATACAGCGGATCGTGGTACGAGCCAACCGTGCTGAGCTCGGTCGAATCGAAGCTATGAGGCTATAGCGAAGACGTTTGTTTAGTTATTGTGCAGTATTGTTCTTATTTCTGGTTGGCCCTTTTGCGTCGGCTCAGGCCACGCAGAGCGCCGACGCGGTAGCATTGCTGAAGCGTACAACCCAAATACTTACCGAGCTTTCCCATGGATCAGCAACTGCCGTCCCTGATGCGGTGCTGAACCGTACCCAATGCGTAATCGTCATCCAAGCCGCAAGAACACGCCTCCGCTCTGGTACGACTGCCTGCCGTGAGACGTCTGATCATTGGAACAATCCTGTCCTCGTCACCTTCGAACGAAAGACCCACGCACCGCGTGCCGCTACTCTCTTAATCTTTGTTTGCAGCGATGCAGCAGTAAGGGCGTTAAACTCGGGCTCACTGGAGATTCAAACGTACAAGTACCCAGTTGCGCCTCTCGCGCCCAAAAACGCAATTCTCCACGAGCATGAACTGAGTGCTGAGGTGTTCACGTATGAATACATGGGTGGGCGGCTGTCCGGTGCGCGACTTCAAGGGATAGTTCGGCCGGCAAGAGGGAATGAGCAGCAGGGTGCGGATGAGGGAGAGCCTCATGCCTCAAAAAAAATCATCAAACGGTATGTGTCATCTCTCACCTCTTTTTTTAACACCATAGTCCCCGGTGGAATCGTGATTCACCACACTGCGGTGCTTCCCGATGAAGAGGCACCGCCACGCAATGAACGCCAGATCGACAAGTATCACGCTACGAAAGGTTTCGAAATCACTTGTTTCGGTCACGTCTACCACGTTGCTTACCATTATCTAATCCTGGCGAATGGCCGAATTCAAACCGGCAGACCGGATCGATGCGAGGGAGCACACGCGAAGGGTTACAACTCTTACCTGGGGATTTCAGTTATTGGGGACTTCGATAGCCGGGATAATCCCAAAGGCGAAAAGGGTCCCGCGCAACCGAACGAAAAGCAGATCGCTTCCTTAATTCGACTCTGCCAGCGCCTAATGCTGCGGTACCACATCCGCGCCAACCACATCGTGCGCCATAGTGATATTTCGGCGACAAGATGTCCGGGTAATCGGTTCCCGTTTTCGGCATTTCTAAAGAAACTCCAACGCACTACCTTCAAAACCTCGAATCGACCATCTGAGTAGCAAAATTGTGATCGGCATTCTGGTCATCGTGGGAATGTCATACGTAGCACCCTAGTACCTGTCCCATTCTATATTTTCCGCTTTGTAATTCAGATTACAGCCGGGAGAATCCCTTCTGTGCTGCTGGATGTGCGTACCGAGAATTGGGGCGTGCACCGGCTTCCTGTGGATCGCGAATTATCGTAAAGTAGGTTTTAAAGCCGGGTACGTGCTTAATTGAAGACCACCTCGGATTTGGTGTTTTAAGATCGCAGAATCAGGCATAGGCGAGATCTGCCCAATCCAAAGCAGCTGAAGAAGAAACAAATCGCACCAGTCGTTAATTTTTCTGGCATAAAATAGGTCCAAGCACATGGGTCTCAGATGTTCATGCTAGGACCTGGCAGCCGGCATAAATGGCGGTGGCGTGTATGAAAATCTAATGTTTACGATGGCGAGACCAATTCTGATCATCCCCCTACGCCGAGCGAATCGACGATGAAGTACGGATATAGAGATTACGACTCGAACCTGAGCGAAATAATCGACCTACCGAAGATAACTGGGACTGCTGTTGTGGTTGCCTTCGGAAATGAGATGGAGTGCATACGAGCATTCGGCGATGCTCCGCCGATTGGATCCCGGAGCTATGCCGGCGCAGGTCTGACGGGGATTTGTTTTTCAAGCGGCAAAGTTGAGCTATGTAATGACGTCGAGAACGATCCCAGAGCCGATCTGCAAGCGTGCGCCGATCTGGGTGTTAAGTCAGTGTTGGTCGTGCCAATTCGGCACAGTTCCAGGGTGGCCGGTGTTCTTGAAGCCTTATCATCAGAGCCGAACGCGTTCGATTGGCGGACAATTAGGTACATAAAGCGCGTTGCGCAAGCGTTTGACCCAGTCACACTAGAAGCATGGGTACACTCGGCGGAACGGCAAGACGGATTCGCGCAAGCAGCGAGTCTTCCAGTCCGGCGGCTAACCAGTGAGTCTGATCTGGAGAAAGTCTTATATTCTGCTTGGATGGTCCAGAACCGCTCTGGTGCACTAGTTACCCGCTCTGCCCGTGAAGGTCGAGGCAAGAAGTTTGGTGAAACCCAACCAGACTTCCAAAACCCGCAGCGCGCTTTTGCACTGCCACAGCCAATCGAGCAACTACCGTCTCAAAGATGCATCGATCCACCTGCTTTTGGGACGAGACAAGATGGGGTGCCAAGTTTTCTGACGTTAGAAGAGGAGTTATCAGGCAAAGGTCCGCCCCGGCGTCTTGTAGGTTTGAGTATTGTCTTCGTTATTCTGTTCGTTTGTTTTTTCGCGCTTCGCACGCATCTAACATCCTTGAGCGTGCTTCTCGACTTCGCACCGCGACTTTCAAGAGCCGGCTCGCAGTCCTCTGCGGCGGCCTCGCGCAGAGGTCTGCCCAACAGCCTTCAATCAGCACCTACGCCTGGAACTGACCTCAGTGTGAACAAACCTGCTCCGAGCCCCGCGACGGCAATGTTGCAATCCTCGGGGGGGCCCATCGCCAAGTTTAAGACGCCAGAACAAAAGCAAGATGCCGACGCGAGTTGGCAACTCGCATTGGCCTATCTGAAAGGAATTGGAGTGCAGCACGATGAACGTCAGGCGGCGAAATGGCTCAAGAGAGCCGCCAATTTGGGCGATCCAAGAGCGCAGGCTGCACTAAGTGATTTGTACGTAAGAGGCATTGGAGTACAACGTGATTATGTGAGAGCGTACACGTGGGCAAGCATCGCAGCAGGTCAACTCGGAGCAGAATACGAGCGCTTGGCCTCCCTACGGCAACGGATGAACAGATCTGAATTGGAAGATGCCAATCGCCGTGTACAGACGTGGTTCCGCGAACAAGGAGTATCAAGGTAATCAAATCAGCCGCATATGTATATTCATTGCCGTAGTGCCGAGGTGACTCCACGCCGCGCCGAAAATCGACGTCCGTCCAGATGCTGCCTGGTTGCCAATACTGTAGATTGACACTGAGATAGAATTCGACAAAAATCAGCATTCGACGCTTCCTGGCACGGCCCTCTGCTGCTTCAGATCCGACCTGATATTGTGGGTTGACTTATGTCTGCCATATTTCGATTGGATACAACGATGCATCCTCATCATAGCGGCATCACACGTGGTCGCTCCGTTACACGCAACGGCCCAGGTCATCGACTATCACTGGCATGTATACAGCCTTGGCTAAAGCTTCTCCTCCGGCACCGAAAGTCCGGTATTTACTATCCTTACCGGTTGCAGCGCACTGAAGGGACAGATAGCGTTAGTCGGCGGAACCGCTGATTTAGCGGCCTGCAGAGACACCGCGGCAAACACCTCTGGACCCCAGGAGTTGGCCACGGCGAATAAGACTGCCCCACTTTCTCCAGACGTTCGCGCGCTTGATTAACGAAGGCGCTCGCGGCAATGTCGCTTCATTAGTATGTCGCCGCAGCATTAGGGGCAGGAAAATGCGGGAAAGGTGTTGAAAATCACGGCAAATCCTTTCCTACGCACTTTTGCTCAAAATCAGACAATTGCTGTACGGATAGGCAACTCAGTCTGAGCGCAATACGATCTAAAGAGCTGAATCGAAAACGCTGTAGCAGGTCACTGCTGCACGAAGTCCACGTAACCGTGGCGCTGCAGGAATTTGAAATAACCCACCCAGTCAAAATTATCTTGGGGGCCCAGTTCCATTTCCGTGTTTTGGATGACCTCGGCCAGATTGCGTTTGCCATCGCACCAGTAAAGTGCCGCGGTAGTTGGCGCCCAGAAGCCGCTGTCAGGAAATCCTTCCCGCTGACTGGGCGGGATCTCATCCAGTGTGAGAGCGCCCATTCGCTTGCGGCGAACGACGATCTTTTTGGCTTCGGGACCGAAGTTGGAGGCCATCGGCTGTATCGTTCCCAAATGCAGACCCGTTGCACGCTCCTTGACAGCGTCTTCGATCCGCACTTTCTGCGCAGCGGCAAAGGAGGCAAGCGCGGCTAGCTCCTGCTGGAGATCGGCAGCCTGTTTGACCGCCTTGGTTTCGCGCGCCAGGTTGTAATCGACGCGAGCTGTCTCCCAGTAGAGCAGATGGCCCAGGCCGTCGGCGTCCTTTGCAGCAGCCACCAGGTCCAGGCTATTTGCCGTGGCCGAATTGATCTGATCGTATCCGCGCTCCACAGCCAACTCAGCCATCCAGTGCATCTGCTCCGGTCCCGCGGATGCCAGAAAGTACGCGTACGCCGCATTCATGACGGCGAGGTCGCGCAGGGATTTGGGGTCGACCTGGGCTGGGGTATCGAAGCTGGTGTGGTGGGCAGGGATTCCGTGGCCGCTATTCGGCGAGGTCGTGGGAATGCCAATCATCGACTCTCCGAGGTCATCATCCGTTCCACCGTAGTACGCGCCCCTGTTGTACTCGCTCCATGAATAGGGACGGCGCACCATGGGGAAATATTCCGCGGCAAGGCGCACAGTGAATGCATCCACAAAAGAACTAGCCGATTGCGGATTCATGGACCAGATGAACTGCGTTCCTGCCAGGTACTGCCATCCGGCGGGTGTGTCGATGCACATGGCGGCAATGGTTCGCTTGGTTCGATCCTTGTGGGCATCGAGATACGCGAGCGTGCCATAGCGCTCGCCCATGGCCAGGAGGCGAATGGTCCGCACTGGCCTAGGTAATTTGCCGTTCTTAATCAGCCGGTGGAGGGTGGCAGTGGCTTCCAGAATGGATGCGACGCCGCTGGAGTTATCGTTGGCGCCCTCTTCATATAGATGTCCGAGTGAGAGCACCTCCTCCGCGCCAAGACCGTCGGTGCCGAGAATGGCGCCGCTCACATACGGATACTTCCCGACGTAGTAACGTGTGTCAACGTTGGCGCGGACCTTCACTGGCCCTTTCTTGAGCAACTCATAAAGGAATTGCTGCGATCGCGGGGTAATGGAGAAACACACCGTAGGCGTGTCATTTTTATTGAAGGCCCAGCCGTTATCTCCGAAATCATTCTCCCAGTCGCGCTCGTCCAACAGCGTCGGGTTCACCTCGCTCTCGCGAACCATGCCCAGCGCTCCAGCCTGCTTCAAATCGGTCTTGGACATGCGGCGGCCAAGCACCCACTTGCCTTTCAGGTCCGCATTGCGAA
>Ga0068856_100007658_pt1 | contig 10536 bp, 7 predicted proteins | sample KBSCornC62_FD_66595 | JGI IMG/M metagenome (GOLD analysis project Ga0068856, IMG submission 66595) | Corn rhizosphere microbial communities from Kellogg Biological Station, Michigan, USA - KBS Corn C6-2 | ecosystem: Host-associated > Plants > Roots > Rhizosphere > Soil ... | reverse complement strand
GACGGCCGAGGGCGCTCCAAAAGCAATTACTTATGCACAAAAAGTAATTGTGGCTTCCAAGGGAGACGATCCGGGCGCCACGACCTCCAACCGGGTGTCTGCTGGAATTGCGCACGGCGTGTTGGGACGCGCCTACGCGAACCAGGGGAAGACGCTTCCTTCCATCACGGAATTGAAGACCGCAACCACGATGCTCAAGGGCGAAGATGAGCAGCAGTATGCAGTCGCGGCGTACTTCCTGGGATGGGACTACGCCAAGCTCAACAAAATTGCCGACGCGAAGGCGATCCTGAATGATGCGGCAACGATCCCCGGATCGATGCAGGCGCCAATCAAGGATCTGCTTACGAAAGTAAACTCCGCGAAAACAGCTGGTGCCCGCGCCAAATAGCGGACTAGTGTTTCGCCAAATCGTCTGAGAGCAAGTGGGCCTTGAAGGCGAGGGTATGGGCACGGGCCAAGTCCCCGGAATCTGCGGCCGACTTCGCCTGGCGCATATACGCATGGATTTGATCGACCGTGCTCTGCTCAGTGGGAGACAACTGGCGACTGGCCAGCATCTTCAAATTCTCATCCGTAGTGGCTAAGAGTTGGGCGGTGTTCTCGCGATTGTGAGCGTTCTGTTCCTGGGGACCGCCAGGCGACAAGTGAACCACATCGTCCATCGCCCCGCCATTTCGGACGACGACCTTGCCTGGCTCCCCTGACGACGGAATACCCGCCTTCGCTCGACGGGTTGATTTCGACTGTGCTGTAGTTCTTGCCTTACGCTTCCGGTTTTGCGTCGCTTTGTGCGTCGTCGGCTTTGGTTTCGCCGGATTGTTTGTTTCTGGCGCGGCCCGCTGAGGAGGCTGGGCCCCCGTTTGTGGAGGCGCTTGCTCTTGCGTAGGCGTGTTCTGATCCGATGTGGGCTCGCCCGGCTTTGGCGTAGCTTGGTCCTGCTGAGTCTGTGAAGGTGCGGCACTTTGCGCGTCGTTGGGCGGCGGAGCTTGCGGGCCAGCCCGGGGTGCGCTGTTTTGGGGAGTATTCGCGGAAGCTTGGCCCTTGCTCGGTTGTTGGTCTTGCGCGAACCCCGGGGCCAGTGCTGTTGCAAGCACCATCGCAAGAAGATTCGCTGTGAATCTGAATGGCATGGCTAAACCTTCCGCGTAAGCACCGCGTCGGGTGCTTCCTCCAGGGGAGCAGGGCGAGATTCAGCTAACGGCAAACGGAGTCGAAAAGTAGTGCCCTTGCCTTCCTGCGACTCGAAGTCCACCGAGCCGTAGTGCCACTGCATGATCTGGTAGGTTTGGGCCAGGCCAATTCCGCTGCCAGTTTTCTTGGTTGTGAAATAGAGTTCGAAAACTTTCTCCTGCACTGCAACTGGAATGCCTGTTCCTTCGTCTGTGATTTCGGTGACCACCGTATCTTCGTCACGATGAGTCGTAATGGTCAGAGAACCGCCATTCGGCATCGCCTGCACACCGTTGAGCACAACGTTTAACATGGCTTGCTTGATGAGGTCGACGTCCACTTTAACTGGGATGGCCACTGCAGGGAGCTGACGCACAATTCTTACTCCGTGCTGAGCTGCGTCCGGCGAAGCGAGCAGGATGACTTCCTCCAGCACCAGCTTCAGGTCGGCGTCTTCCATGTGCAATTCGCGAGGTCGAGTGAAATCCACAAGGATCTGGACCACCCGGTCGAGGCGATGAATTTCGTTATCGATGATGTCCACGTGCCGGCCCGTATCAGGATCGATTTGCTGCATTTTGTTGCGCAGCAATTGCAGGTGCAGCACGATCGCATTGATCGGGTTTTTGACTTCGTGAGCAACGCCGCGGGTCACCCGGCCGCTGGCGGAAATGCGGCGCGACAACTCGATCTCATCTTCGATGCGGCGAGCAGATTCGGCATCGCGCATGGTGAGCAGGGCGCCAATCTGCATCCCTTTCTCGTGGATGAAGTCGAGCGAGACCTCGACGCGGCGGCCATTGGTCGACTCCAGTTCGCGCTGCTCGATGTTGTGGTGCAGGCGAAATGCATCCATCAGCAACGAACCCAAGGGGGATTCCGCAGAAAAAATGTCTTTGGCATTGCGCCCCAGCAACTCGCGTCGCGATCGTCCAAGGAAACGCTCCACCGATGCGCTGACCAGCACAACCTTCGAGTCCCGGGTGAACAGCATCAGACCGTCCTGCAGGCTCGACATAATCTGGTCGACATTGTTTTTCAGCGCGGAGAAAATTTCGCGCGCGTCGCGCATCTGGCGGCCGAGGTGGGCAATCTTCTCCGTGACTTGCCCGTACTCGTCTCGCTCTTCCCCGGAATGAGTGTCTCCGCCGTGAGCTTCGGTCATGTTGTCGAGGCTGCGGCTGATGTGCTCAAGCGGGCCGAGTGCGATATGTGCCAGGATAGCGGCAAGCAGCAGAGAACACACGATGGCGAGGCCGGAGAGCTTAGCCGCCCGCTTCACCTGTGGGTCCAGTTCGTTTTTGAGAAACACCGTCGATACGCCCACTCGGATGTCGCCGAATACACTGCCGTTCAACAATAAGGGCATGCGAACTTCGTATACCGTGGGCGGGTTGTGAATCATCCGCCACTGCTCGCGGATTCTGGCATTCTCCAAAGTAGAGAAGTCCGGCCGCTCGGGAACCTTGGTTCCAATTAGATTCGGGTCGGTGTGCAGAAGTGCCTTACCCTGTGAGTCGAGGATGGACGCGTCGTATACAGTGGGAAAGCTGCCCACCATTGATTCCAGCAATGTGTTCAGATCTCGGTCGGTTCCCAGGTAATACGCGATCCCGCGCCGAACCGCTTCGGGATTGTTGGTGTCGACGCGCGTGCTGGTAAGATCCGGAGCTGCGTTCGAAGCTAAATAGGCCAACTGTGAAGCCAAGTACATCGCGGTATCGTGGGCGGTGGCAATGCGTTGCCTCAACATTTGACTGATGAACACGTACGAAGCGCCGGTGACCAGCACGGCCACCATGAACGTAATCAGAAGCACGATTTTGGTTCTGCGGCGCATTGAATCTGCCCACGAATGCCGCGGTCGGCGGCCCCTTACAGTTAGAACACTCTACGATTCCTTAAGTTCTTCCGACTCTTCCCTCTCGCCCGCTTTGGAATCCGGTCCTGAGCTTCCGTATTCTTTCAGCTTGTTGTGCAGAGTTTTGAGGCTGATGCCTAGGATCTCAGCCGCGCGAGTCTTGTTGTTGTTGGTGGACTCGAGGGTCTTGAGGATCAGCAACCGCTCCGCCTCTCCAACGGTAGTTCCCACTCCCACGCGGATGGAATCGGCGTCGTCGAGCGAAGGACGGGTTGGCGCATGGCCGAATCCCGGCGGCAGATGCTTGGTCTCGATTACCGGCCCTTCGCTAACGATCACCGCACGTTCCAACGTATTGCGAAGCTCGCGTACGTTTCCTGGCCAGGTGTAGTTCTTGAAGGCGTTGAGCACAGCTTCACTGACTGTGGCTACTCGACGTCCGTGCTTGGAGCTCATTTCGGCGAGCAGCGCATGAACGAGATCGGGTACGTCTTCGCGGTGCTCCCGCAGCGCGGGCATGTGGATATTGAAGACGTTGAGGCGATAGTAAAGGTCGTTGCGCAGTTCCCCTCGCGCCACCGCCTCGTCTGGCACCTTGTTGGTGGCAGCCAGCACACGTACATCGACGGAGGTCTCGACTTTGCTTCCGAGCCGACGCAGTTTCCTGTCTTCCAGAACTCGCAGCAGCTTGGCCTGTGTAGCGACCGGCATCTCGCCGATTTCGTCTAGCAGGAGAGTTCCGCCTTCCGCTAGTTCGAAGCAGCCGGTGCGGCGTTCCAGTGCACCCGTGAAAGCGCCCTTCTCGTGACCGAAGATCTCGCTTTCAATCAGCGTTTCGGGAATAGCTGCACAATTGATGGCGACAAACGGTTTGGGTCGTCTTGGGCTGAGTTCGTGAATCGTGCGGGCAACGAGTTCTTTCCCTGTGCCGCTCGCGCCGGTGATGAGGACGGATGCTGTGCTGGGTGCGACGAGTTCGATCAGCCGGAAAATCTCCTGCATCTTCTTCGAGGGCCCTACGAGCGAGCCAAGCGATCCCGTATCACGCAATTTGCGGCGGGTGATCTCGAGTTCTGTGCGCGTCCCCAGCAAGGCCGAAGCGTTCTGCAGGATGGTGCGGAGCCGGCTGGTGTCGATTGGTTTGCTGACGTAGTCATACGCCCCAATGCGCATCGCCTGCACCGCGCTGTCAATGGTGCCCTGTGCCGTGACCACTATGACGGCGATGGTCTGGCTGTCGGAGGCGATCCGCTCCAGCAGTTCCATGCCGCTCATGCGCGGCATCTTCAGGTCGGTAATAACGATGGAAGGCGACCAGGCCGTGATCTTTTCGTATCCTTCTTGTCCGTCGGCGGCAGTGTTGGCCTCGTAGCCCCAGGCGGACACAAGTTCTGCAAGCCCGCTGCGCTCGTTCTCTTCGTCCTCGACGATCAAAACTCTTTCTCTGCTCATCAGTCCACCATTATTCAGGCTCGCAGCATCGGCTGCAAGCAGCCAGTGTAGTCGCTGGGGCAGAGCCCGCGCGCAAACCGGGGCGTCCCTTACTCTTCAATCGTTTACTATGGTTATTTCACCCACCATGACCGAGCCTTTATGGGGAGCCAGAGACCAAGCCGCGCGGCTGGCGGAACTCATCGCCGGCACTGACAACCATGCAAAAGAACACCCCCTGCGACGCGACGTCCGATCGCTGGGAATCTTGCTGGGCCGAGTCTTAACCGAACAGGCCGGGGAAGCCGTCTTCCAGAATGTAGAGCAACTGCGCCGCCTTCTGATCCAGGCGCGGGTGAATTCCGCCGGCCATGCCGACGTCCACAACGGCGAGATGAAGCAGGCCCGCGAGATCGTCGAAGCGCTGGAGATCAAAGAGGCCTACTGGATCACCAAGGCATTTTCCATCTACTTCGAGCTGACGAACTTAGCCGAGACGAACCACCGAAAGCGTCGCCGACGTGCAGGCAAGATTACTCCTGAGCACGCCACGCAGCCGGGGTCGTTTCGCGGAACTCTTCGTCGCATGCGCGATGCTGGCATGACGGCGGAACAAGCCATGGAAGCGCTCCGACAGGTAAAGGTGCTGCCAGTGTTCACGGCGCACCCTACTGAAGTTGCGCGACGCACGGTCCTGCAGAAACGCCGCCGCATCTCCCGCTCGCTCGAACACCTGGATCGACTTCCTTTGTCCGATGCCGATGCCCTCGCACTAGAAAACGCAATCGCGCTGGAAATCACGGTGTTGTGGCAAACCGACGAAGTTCGTGTGCAGAAGCCACTAGTCACGGATGAAATTCGCATGGGGCTGGACCATTACCCCATGTCGATCTTCGAGAGCTTGCCCCGGCTGTACGTGGAGATACGCGATTCGTTTCGCGAAGTGTATGGGCTGGAATTGCGCGCGGACGATGTGCCCGAGGTCCTCTCGTTCGGATCGTGGATCGGCGGCGACCGCGATGGCAACCCATTCGTGACCGTGGAGAGTACGCGTGAGGCGCTGGAGCGCGCGCGAAATACCGTGCTTGCGCACTACATCTCGGAACTGGAGCACATTGGCGAGCAATTGAGTTCCTCATGCAAGCAGGTGTCAGTTTCGGAGGAATTCCGCCAGAAGCATGATGAATACGCACAGCACATTGGCGAAGAGCCTGCTCGGCTGGCGCGAATTTCGAGCACAGAGCTCTACCGGCGTTTCATCAGCTTCGTGATCGTGCGCCTTCGGCACACCAGCACTGGCGACGAGCGTGCGTATCCAACTGCAGCCCAGTTCGAAGCCGACCTGCGCATCATGCGGCGGAGCTTAGAGCAGAATCATGGCGCTCGTGTCGCCTATTCGTGGCTTGATCCTCTGCTTCGTAAAGTCCGCACTTTCGGATTTCATCTTTCGACGTTGGATATTCGCCAGCACGCGAAGGTTCACCGCGAAGCGCTGCAGAGGATTGCGAAAGAATCGACCGTTGGCATCAACGCGTCGGGAGGAACTGCGGTACAGACCGCATTGGCAGCGGATCCCGCGGCGACTACCCTCGACGTGTTCCGCGAGGTCTCCGAATGGAAAAAGGTTTTCCCGACCCGCTGTATTCGCAATTACGTAATCAGCGGAGCTGAGACGGAGCGCGACATCTACGACGTTTTGGAACTCGCAAAGGCAGCCGGCGTCCGTGTGGAAGGATCGCCGGATGATCCGGGGCTCATGCCGGTTCCACTATTCGAGTCGATTCAAACGTTGCGCGATTCTGCCAGCGTGATGGAGCGTGTGTGGAGCGATCCCGCGTATCGAAAACTATTGAATTCCTGGTCGGGCTGGCAGGAAGTGATGATCGGCTATTCGGATTCCAACAAAGACGGCGGAATGCTAACCAGCACATGGGAGTTATACAAGGCGCATCACGCGCTGCATGAAGCCGCCCGGCGACAAAATGTGAAGCTGCGCCTTTTTCATGGGCGCGGCGGCACTGTGGGGCGAGGCGGCGGGCCGACCCATCATGCCATCCTGGCGCAACCGCCGGGCGACTTTTTCGGCCAGATTCGAATCACCGAGCAGGGCGAAGTCCTGAACTGGAAATATTCCGACCCAGTATTAGCCGAGTGGAATCTCGAGATCATGATTGCGGCTTGTCTCGAAGCTCTTACGCGGCCGGACGGACCAGCCCCGGGGTCGGATGCGCCGTGGACAGAAATCATGGAGCAGATGTCAGCTGATGCGTTCGCTTTCTACCGCAGCAATATCGCCGATAATCCCGAAGTGCTTCATTACTTCGAACAGGCCACACCGGTGAACGAAATGGAGCACGCGCAAATCGGCTCTCGTCCGACGCGACGTTCGCAAAGCCGCCGACTGGAGGATCTCCGCGCCATTCCCTGGGTGTTCGGCTGGATGCAAAGCCGACACGCGCTGCCCGCGTGGTTCGGCGTAGGACATGCATTCGAGCGCTACGTGTCGCAGGGTGCCGCCTACGAAAAACGTCTGCAGGAAATGATGACGGGGTTCCCGCTGTTCTATGACCTGATCCGCAACGTTGAACTCGCGATGTCAAAGGCGGACCTCTCAATCGCACGACTCTACGCGTCGCTGGTGAAGGATGGTGAGGTACGCGAACGCGTGTGGAACATGATCGTGGACGAATTCGAGCGCACCCGGCAAATGCTTTTGCGGGTGAAAGCGCAGGAGCGCCTGCTCGATCGAAACCCGGTTCTTTCGCGCTCGATCAAGCTGCGCAATCCCTATGTCGATGCAATGAGTCTGATCCAGGTAGAACTGCTGCGCCGCAAGCAGCTCGGGGACAATTCAGCCGACCTGAATTACGCGCTGGGCGCCACCATCAACGGCATCGCTGCGGGCCTTCACAACACGGGCTAGGAGTAATGCCTGAGATTTTCCTGAGCAGAAACTACTCACGAGCTGAGCACAAACTGCGTCTCACTTCGTAAATTTTTCGCCTGTACCTTCGATTACAGAACTGTTACGTGGTTCTCTCGAATTTCATTGAACGCAAGTAGATCCCTGACTACTCTCACGGCAAGCTAAGTCCATACAGTTTTTGCTGGAGAAACCTTAGAAATGAAAATGTACCGACTCGCCGCACTATGCCTTATGGCGCTGTCCGTAACAGCGTTGTCCGCCCAAAACACCAGCAGCCCTTATTACCATAAATTCTCGAATCTTCAGAATCTTTCCTGGGGTCCAGGCTATGCTCTGCTCGCGCCCAGTTGGGGTATTTGCAGTACCTGTTCCTCAACCTCAAACAGTGTGAACTGGTACCGTACCCCTAAGATCTCTTCGCCTTCGACGAGTGGCAGTTCCACACGGCATCATATCGGCGGAACTCACGCTTATGCTGACATCCTGTGGAACAATCACCTCGTAGGCTCGTTCTCGTCGCAAGGGCTTCCCGATTACAGTCACACCTTAACCAATAACGCTCATAACTTTATCTACGACGTGTGGTTCTACGCCTCGAATATCGGGTACTCACAAGCGCTCGAGTTCGATATCAATCAGTTCATGGGTTCAAAGATGGGAAAAGGCTTTATCTGGGGCCATGAATGCCGCATTGCCGGGGGCCACGAGTGGGATACATATGACAACGTCAATAAAAAGTGGGTCCCCACGGGCGTTCCCTGCTACCCGAAAAACAACGCGTGGAATCACTTGGTGATCACCGTGGCGCGTACCTCGACCAATAAACTGCTATTCAAATCGATTGCGCTGAATGGCGTGACCCACACCCTGAACATTTACCGGTACCCTGGTACAACCGGCTGGAATGGCATCACGATTAACTACCAGCAGGATGGCAACAAGTACATGCAGGCTTATGCCGTTTACTTGGACAAAGTGAACTTCACCATGTGGTAGATCGCACAAAAAACCAAAAACAAAAGGCGCCTGCTGGAGTAAGGCGCCTTTGTTCTTTTGAGCTTCGGTGGGAAGCTCGAAATTTCTGGTTCAACCTTACCGCACCGCGAAGTTCTTGGGAATCGGGTCGGCACTGTAGAGCGCCTAAGCCATTTTGGTTTATTCTTTACCAAGGACTACGGAGTAGCCGCCATGCCTATTTTCGAATACGTCTGCGAGAAATGTGAGAACCATTTCGAGGCGCTGGTCTACGGGGATGAGAAGGCTAGCTGCCCCAAGTGCAATAGCAGAAAGTTAACGCCTCAACTCTCGGTGTTCTCAGTATCGGCGAAGTCTGGTCCTTCTTCCAAACCTGCCGCTGGCCCGTGCGGAAGCTGCGGCGACCCTCGCGGTCCAGGCGCTTGTTCCATGGGGGATTTCAACTGAAAAGGCCTATTGGCGCGGCTTTGCGCAGGTAACACTCTGGTACCCAATCCGTCAAAACCCGCGTAAGTTTCCAGAAACATTTGCATACGGCAGAATCTGTTCAGTCTTGAGGGGGAATGAATGGATCGACGCCGTTCCGCGCGAGTCAACGTTCAATTACCGGTGAGCGTTTGGGGGATGGATGCTTTTGGCCAGGCTTTTACGTCTCCGGCCATGGTTACCAACTTGAGCGCGAACGGCGTCGTGGTACAGGGGGTCCGCCGCCGTATGCGGATCGGCGAGACTATTGACGTTCGCATGGGCAGCAACAAAGGCCAGTTCCGCGTGATCTGGGTCGGGGAAATGTCGGAATTGGGTCTGGAGAGGGTTGACGGCAATTCCTTCCTACCGATCTCGACGCTGGCACAGTTCGCGCAGCCTGCTGCAACATGCTGAACGCATTTTGGCAAGATGACACTTCGTAGAAGGCGACTGGGGCTCTCCCATAAGGTTCTGATCTTCCCGGCAACTCCGATGCCGGGCTTTCACATCCTGCGTCGCTGCTGCGATGACGGTAAGGCGACTGTGGAGTCTCTGGCAGCACGTTCCCTGAATCACACCACCCTTATTGCGGCTCAGGTTTAATATTCCCTTGCAGCTCTGACTGGGGGGAAACGTGCGCTCAATTTTCTTCGCGATACTTGGAATCCTTCTTTTTGCAGTTCAACTGACGGCAGAAACCAATTCACCTGCACTGAATCTGATGCCGTGGCCTGCGAGCGTCAAACCCGCTACGGGGTCGCTGCCGATTGATCCAACGTTCACGGTCGTGTTGAAAGGTTCTGACTCCAGGCTGCAGAGTGTGGCGGAGATTTTTCTGAATGATCTACGCCGGCACACTGGAATGCTGGCGACGAACTTTCACGTCGCTACCGTACCGCAAGTGGGACAGCTTGAAATCCAAAGCAGCGTTGCCAGCAGGAACCCGCAGCAACTCGGAGAAGACGAGTCTTACACGCTGGTGGTCACTCCAGAAAAGGCGCAGCTTTCGGCGCCAAGCACGCTCGGCGTCATGCGCGGCCTGCAAACTTTCCTGCAACTTGTTCAAGTCTCGCCGCAGGGCTTTGCCGTTCCGGCAATCACCATAGACGACAGGCCTCGCTTCCCGTGGCGCGGGCTGATGATCGATTCCAGCCGCCATTTCATGCCGGTGGATGTAATCAAGCGCAACCTGGACGCAATGGCGGCGGTGAAGCTGAACGTCTTTCACTGGCACCTGTCGGACAACCAGGGTTTCCGCGTCGAAAGCAAGAAATTCCCCAAGCTGCAGGAGATGGGCTCCGACGGGCTGTACTACACGCAGGAGCAGATTCGCGACATCATCGCCTACGCGCATGAGCGCGGCATTCGGGTTGTGCCCGAATTTGATATGCCGGGCCATAGCACGTCGTGGCTCGTCGGCTATCCGGATCTTGCGAGTAATCCTGGACCGTACTCGATCGGGCGCGAGTTCGGGGTGTTCGATCCTGCTATGGATCCCACGCGCGAGAGCACTTACAAGTTCCTCGACAAGTTCATTGGCGAGATGGCGAAGCTCTTCCCCGACCAGTTCTTCCACATTGGTGGGGACGAGGTGAACGGCAAGGCGTGGGAATCGAATCCGAAAATCCAGGAATTCATGCACGCACATGGGTTGAAGAGCAACAACGAACTCCAAGCCTACTTCACGCGCCGCGTGCAGAAG
>Ga0068856_100007654_pt1 | contig 10540 bp, 6 predicted proteins | sample KBSCornC62_FD_66595 | JGI IMG/M metagenome (GOLD analysis project Ga0068856, IMG submission 66595) | Corn rhizosphere microbial communities from Kellogg Biological Station, Michigan, USA - KBS Corn C6-2 | ecosystem: Host-associated > Plants > Roots > Rhizosphere > Soil ... | reverse complement strand
TCATCACGAAACCCCGTCAACGGGGATTTGCTTAAGCCGCAGATGAACTTCATGGCGAAACTGATCGAGACGCATTTTCAATCCCAAAAATGAAATCAAATCCCAAAAAAATAAAATCCGCGCCCGCAACCTTAGACGCTTTGCCCGGATGGCAAAGCGGAACCCTTCTCACGGACGGAAGCATTTTCGCATTTAGCAATCACTGGGTTTTTTTGCGTTTGATCGAAAATTTCTCTTGCCACGATTTTCTTCGCGCGAGGATTGCTCGTAATCAAAATCTATTTATTGGCGCGATCCCGGCCGTTCGATTGAATTTTCGCACGCTCGTAGCTGAAGTTTGTGCCTGTGAGATACCTCCCAGCAAAGCCGCAAGAACTTTGAGTGCAGATTGAGTTTCAAGGAAAAATCGCTTTTTAAAACCAGATGTATAAGGTTTCTCGGAGGTAATTGAATGAATCTTCGCGAGATGACCGATGATCAACTTCACGTAAGCACTTTAAAAACAGCCGATCGGCAACGAGAAGTGACTCTAGATTTACTAAATCACTTAAATGAAGTTGAACGTAGGCATCTCTTCTCAAAGTTTAACTGCTCAAGCCTTCACGGTTACTGCGTTCAAGAACTTAAAATGACTTCAGGCACTGCGTGCCACCATATCGATGCCGCAAGACTTCTTAGACAAATACCTGAGTTAGAAGAAAAGCTTTTATCTGGAACGATCGCGATGACGACGGTCGCCAATGCCGAGTCATTCTTTAAGCGAGAGGCGAGATCCGGAAACAAGTTTGATACAGAGAAAAAGCAATCGGTCTTAGCGAAGCTAGAATCAATCTCGACAAAAGAGGCTGAGAAGGTTTTGATCTCGCATTCGTCAAATCCCGAGATTCATCTAAAAGAGAAAGTAACGCAAAAGACTGAACATTTGGTCGAACTCAAAGTTCATCTTGATGAAGAAACAATGGCGATGCTTGAAAGGCTAAAAGAAGTTTGGTCCCACGCGATGCCTCACGCGTCTTTCGGCGATTTGATTAAGCGGGCTGCGAGAGAAGCCGTTGAAAAGAACGATCCATTAAAGAAAGCCGAGAGATCAGAAGTTCGAGTGCAGAAAGCGCGAACTCGGAAGGCTCAAACCAAGACAGCGCAAGCACATCAAGCTCAAGGTACGAACAAGCAAGATTCAAAATCCACAAAAGCCCAGGCGCCGACTTCGGAACAAGCCCCGTCGACGGGGCCGGGCATTGAACAAACCCCGTCAACGGGGTCGAAAGCCGAGATCAGGCGCCAAGTTTGGAAGCGCGATCAAGCTCAGTGCACATTCATAGATCCAAGAACTGGCGAGAGGTGCCGGGCGAAACATTTCGTTGAGGAAGACCACATCGTGCCGAAGGCGATGGGCGGCGAATATACGATTGAAAACATTAGACTGAGATGCCGAACGCACAACCAACGACATGCGATCAACTGTTACGGTGAAATGAAGATGCGGGAGTTTCTAAACTGAGGACGTAGCGGCAACGCGCCTGCGCGGGAGACACCCGCGCAGTCTTGCGGGTTCTTACTTTCCGAGCGTGACTTCGGGTCCGCGCGGCGACTTTCCGTCCGAGACGCCGGTTTGACCAGCCGTCGGGGCTGGCGACATTGCGTTAGCTTCCGCGAGCGTTTCGTCCTCGAGACCGACGATTCCGCGAACGCGTGCCAAGCTCCAGCGGCGGTAACGTTCGAAGTACGAGAAGGCGGCCGGAACAACGAGAAGCGTGAGCAATGTCGAGCTGATCAATCCGCCGACAACCGCAACACCCATTGCCGTCCGTTGCTTCGAAGCTTCGTTCATCCCGATCGCGATCGGGAGCATGCCGGCGATCAACGCCAGTGTCGTCATCAAGATCGGACGCAAGCGCACCCGCCCGGCTTCGACAACCGCCTCACGCATCTCCTTGCCCTGTTGGAGCAAGTGATTCGTGTAGTCGACAAGCAAGATCGAGTTTTTGGTCGCGACACCCAGGAGCATCACGCATCCGATCATCGAGAAGATGTTCAACGACTCGTGTCCGATCAGAAGCGCGAAGAACGCCCCGCACGCCGCCAGCGGCAAGACGAGAAGAATCGTAAACGGAGTGACGAACGACTCGTAAAGCGAAGCAAGTACGAGATAGATGAACAAGACTCCGAGAGACATCGCGATGATGATCGACTGAATGAGCTCTTGGAAGCTTTCGGCTTGGCCCACGAACTTATACGTGATGCCGGCCGGAAGTGCGTTCGGACCCGTCGTCAAACGATCGTTAATCTCTTGCATGACCGCGGACATTCCGGGGCCCTTCGGGTTGATGTCGGCTTCGATTTTAATGTAACGCGAACGATCCTGACGAGTGATCGAAGCAGGTCCCGCCGTTTGCACGCCTTTTGCGACATCGCGCAAGCGAACCATACGACCGTTCACGTTCGGAACGTAGACGTCGTTGTAAGCCTGTTTCAAATCGCGTTGATCCGGCTGCATGCGAACACGGATATCATACTCTTCGCCGTGTTCGCGGAAGACCGCCGCTTTCATCCCTTCGATTTGCGTACGGAGTTCGTTCCCCATAATTGTTGTCGCGATCCCCAGCTGCTCGGTTTTCGCCTTATCAGGAACGATTTGGAATTCAGGTTTACCCACGCGATACGAGATATCGACATCGAGAAGCGCAGGGTTGTCTTTGAGCCACTCGTAAACTTTTTGCGCCTCACGCTGAACCGTCGGAAGATCAGATCCGTTGATGTTCATCGTGAACGGACGCTGACCTCCGCCCACGTTATCGATGTCTTTCACGATCGGCCGGTATTGCGCGTAAGGTTTCAATTGCTCACGAATGCGCGCTTTGAAATCCGTCGTCGAAAGGCCCTTACGTTCTTTGAACGGAACCATCGTCACAAAGAAGCTTGCTTTGTTCGACTGAAGCGTCTGCATGTCGCCGACGAACATGACCGACTGCCGAACTTCTTTATTCGCGCGAATGAGCGAGTCGATCTTGTTCGCGATTTCGCTCATCCCTTCGATCGAGGTGCCCGGCTCCGCTTCGAGCGAAACGTTAAATTCGCCCGTATCTTGCGGAGGCAAGAACGTCTTCGGAACGCCCTTCAAAGCCGCAAAGCTCGAAAGGAAGATGAGGAACGCAGCCAGCAACGTCAACGCGGGGTTGATGTTGTTTTTCGTTACCCAACGGAGAAGGTTGGCGTAAGAGTTCTCAAGCCATGTTTGGAATCGGTCGAACGATTTCAACACCCGCCCCATCGTCGCTTGCCAGAATCGGCCGATGAACGACTTCGCTGGCCCTGCGTTGTGGCCGTGAGCGCCCGCGAAGTACGCCGAAAGCATCGGCGCCATCGTGACCGCATCGAAGAGCGAGATCACCATCGCAAAACAAACCGTCAACGCGAACTCTTTGAAGAACTGACCAACGATACCGCTCAAGAAACCGACTGGGCCGAAGACGGCCAAAACTGCGCCGGTTGTTGCGATGACCGCAAGCAAGACTTCTTTTGTTCCATCGCTCGCCGCTTTGATCGACGACTTTCCCATCTCTGCGTGTCGGAAAATATTCTCCCGCACGACGATCGCATCGTCGATCAAGAGGCCGACCGCCAAACTTAAACCCAAGAGCGACATCAAGTTGATCGAGAATCCCGCGAGGGACATCAGGAAGAAGGCGCCCAAGAGAGAGTTCGGAAGAGCGAGACCCGTGATGAACGTGCTTCGTCCGCTGCCCAAGAAGAAGTACACGACGAGAATCGTCAGACCGATCCCGATCATGATCGATTCTTCGACGTCATCGACGTTGGCACGAATCGGCTGCGCACCGTCTCGCACGACGGTGACCTTACCTTGTACTTTATTTGTGGTGAATTCGGCGTTGATCTTCGCAATTCGCTTTTTGACTGCATCCGCGACCGCAATCGTGTTCGCGCCTGATTGACGATAAACGAGAAGGAAAATTGATCGTTCGCCGTTCACGAACGCGCGTGAAGATTCGTCTTTAACGGTATCAACAACTTTACCCACGTCGCTGACCCTGACGCCGACGTCGTTTCCGAAGAAACTCACGATGACGTTGTTAATGTCATTCACGGTTGGAAATTGACCGAGCGTTCGGAATGAGAGTTCGCTTGCGGCATTTTCGATTTTGCCGGCCGGAACGTTCTGCCCCGCCGTTTGAATACGGCCGACGATGCCGGCAGCCGAAAGATCGTACTGGCGAAGCTTTTTGCGATCGAGATCGACGTGAATCTCACGCTCGCGTCCGCCCACGACTTGAACGAGACCGACTTGGTTCACTTGTTCGATGCGAGGACGGAGTGTTTTATCCGCCAAATCGAAGAGCTGAGCCGAAGGAAGATCTGACGTGAGCGCGATGATCACGATCGGTTGATCGGCCGGATCGATCCGGCGAATGATCGGCTCATCAATATCGGTCGGAAGAATTCGCTTCGCCGTCGAGACACGCGAACGAACTTGTTGTTCGGCGTCTTTGATATCGGTTTCAAGAGTGAACTCGGCGATGACCGTCGAAACACCTTCGGTATTTGTCGACGAAAGCGTTTTAATACCGGAAACAGTCGAGATCTGATCCTCGAGAGGCCGAGACACCAGAGTTTCGACTTCTTCAGGTCCCGCACCAGGCCATGTCGTCTGAACCATGACGACCGGGAAGGTGACGTTCGGGAAAAGATCGACCGACATTTTCATGAGGCTCAGGCCGCCGATAGCGATCAAAACGACAACGAGAGCCGTCACGAACACCGGGCGTTTAATAGAAAGATCAGCTAAACTCATTGGCCACCTCCGAACGTTCTCAACTGGGCATAAGCGTTCAAGACATCAGCTTGGGCGCGAATGCGGTCGAGCTGAGATTGTGCGTAATCATTTTCAAAGAGGATGACTTGGTAAAGAGTCGTACGCCCACGGTCGTGTCTGAAACGCTCGTAAGTGACCTTCTCTTTACTCGCTTTTTCGACGTCCATCGAAATCTTGTACCGGCCGATCGCATCGGCGAACAAAGTCGTTAGATCGTGCCACAAACGTTCACTCTCGAACACGCGACGCTGATAAAGAACGTCAGCCGCGAGAGCATCTTTACGGTAGCCTTCACGAACATCGCTCTGCGTGCCGAAATCGAGAGGAATATTCGCCTGAAGACCAATTGAATAATTCGGTCGATTCGTCTGGAGAGAGGCATCGATGGCCTGACCGGTCACGGCATCGCGGCCGTTGAGGCCGATGCCCGCCAAAAGATTTACGGTCGGAGTGTTGCGCTCTTTTGCCAAGCGAGCTTGCGCTTCAGTTAAGTACTTCTGCTGTTCAGCCGCCTTAACATCCTCACGCTTGTCGACACGCTTTGGAATTTGCAACCGATCGATGACTGTTGAATCAAATGACGAGAGGTTTTCAGAGACGATGTCAGAATCAGATCCGCGAATCGTATTGAAACGACGAGACGCTGCCTTTTCGCTGTCGATGGCGGCCTGAAGTGCCAAACGACGCTGCAAAAGCGCTGCGTTTGCTTGCAACAAGTCCGAGCGATCGGCCAACTCCAGACGTTCGCGCTTTGCACTCCACTTCTGAGATTTCTCAGTGAGCGCGAGAACTTCTTTAGACGAAGCGACTTGCTCACGTGCAAGTGCAAGGCTCCAGTACGCTTGTTCCGCGTCAGCGAGAATCTGCTTTTCCTGGAAGGTCTGCGAGAAACGCTGAGCGAGTGCTGCCGAAGCAAGCTGAAGCTTCGTCGCTTTAATCTCTTCACCAAACCAGTTACGCCAAAGCGATTGGCTTAACGTGAGTTGAGGACCCGCATTCGTGTAGCTCGATTGAAAAGTGAAGCCCGGCATGTTGATGCCGCCATTCGACGTGATCTCAGTGACACCGTAAGTAAGCTGCGCACTCAAGCCAAAATCAGTCGTCTCTTGAACGCCCAGCGAATAATTCTTCGAAGAGTTATCATCGCCCGTAAACGTCGAACCCGTTTCCGCTTTTGATCTTTGGTAGCTGGCGCCCGCGATCAAGTTCGGCCGTGTCAGAAGTTTATACTCCGTCGCGCGCTCACCTGCGGCGTCGGCAGATATTTGCGACGCTACGAAGAGCTGCGAACCTTTTCGAACTTGCTCGAGATAGTCTTCGAGATTCAAAACCGGCCCTGCCGGGGGCTCTGTCGAAGCCTCTGGCGAGACAGCGAGCGGAGCCGCCGCCGGCGCGCCTGGCTTCGTTGCTTGAACAGACTTTGCGGTTTGCGCGAGGGCCGAGACCGCCGTCGCACCGATCATTAAAACAGCTAGCGCTTTCACTTCGTCACCTTGTCCTTTGCCTGCATTCCCTCAAAGAACAGCAAGCTCAGTTGGTTTTTCATTTTCTTTCGGTAAGCGGGATCTTCGAGCGAGATCCCGAGGAGCTTCTTCGCCTTCTCGTCTTTCTGAGTGATATGAACGAGACCGATGAAGAAGAAACGACCCGCGATTTCGGTATCGAGATCGTGCCGTAAATATTTTTTCTTTTGCCCGGCTTCAACGAAGCCGATGAACGTCATGAAAATCTTCACGAACGTTTGCTCGAAAACGTCGCGAGTCATTTCAAATCCCATCTCGGCTTCTCGTTGAACGATCGAGCAGAGATCGGGCTCTTCATCGAACCAAACCATCAAGTCATCGATGAACATCTCTAACCGGACGCGAAACTCTTCGCGTGTCGCCGCGGGTTGCAAAATGCGCTCGGTTGCCGCGAGGCGGTTTTTGCCGAAGTTCTCGATGCACGTGCGGTAAAGCCCCTCTTTGCCATCGAAATGGTAACTAACGAGGCTCACGTTCACGCCAGCCCGGTCGGCGATATCTTTTACGCTCGTACCGGCGTAGCCTTTCTTAGCGAAAAGCGGGATCGCCGCTTTCAAAAGAAGCTCGCGGGCATCTTCGCTCGCCCCTGCCGTGGGCCGTCCTGCTTTTGGTTTCTTTGGTGTCTTACGAGTCATAACGATGCCCTCAATTTAACTCATCGGACGCCCGACGGGAAAATCAAATGATCGTTTAATTTTGCCAAACAAACAGGTGAATTGTCTAAATGGTCGTTTCAAAGCGAGACCAAGGGGTCTAAATCAAGACGATAGACCCTGGATCCCGGTATAAACCATCGGATTCTAAAAAGATTAAACTGTGGTGACTTTGTTTCGCCCGGTCCGTTTTGACGTGTAGAGGGCGTTGTCGGCTTTACCGAAGAGCTCATCCCACGTACCCATATCGGGCTCGATCGTCGCCACGCCAACCGAAATCGTGATCGGAAGACGCGTTCCTTGATACGAGAACTGATGATTTTCAATTGTCGCGCGGAAGCGCTCGCCGATCTCGGCGCCTTGAGCGAGGTTGGAACCAAAGAGCACGACGACGAATTCCTCACCACCGTAGCGGGCGAAGAAGTCATCGAGACGGATGAGCTTTGTTCCAATCACTTGCGCGAGTTCTTTCAAAACGTAATCGCCGGCCGGGTGACCGTAGGTATCGTTCACTTTTTTAAAGTGGTCGATATCGAAGACCGCAATCGACATCGGAACTTTCAAGAGCTTCGCGCGCTTGAACGACTCCGCTCCCCGCATGTGCAAAGCGCCTTTGTTGTAGGCGCCCGTCAGCGGATCTTTTTCCGACTTCGTCTGCAAGTGCTCCATCGCGTGCGCTTCGATCGAACCGCCTTCGAGGAACTTAAATAGGACGTTGCCCGTTTTAATCTGATCGTTATTCGAAAGCTTGACCGGAACGAGAGGCGGAACCGTGTCGCTATTAACAACCGTGCGGTTCGTCGACTCGAGATCTAAAATATAAACATCGCCTGCCGAGATTGAAATTTTCGCGTGCGATTTCGAAACCGAACGATCATCAACGAAGATTGATGATGTCATTGAACGACCAATAATTAAGTCACCTTTATCGAGCGGCCACTGCTTTCCCACGTATCCCGCGGGTCCTTCAAGCATGACCAGAACCGGAGGCGTTCGCGAAGCTTGCTCCATCCGCACGCGGAAGGTATCTCCGCGGACAACGGCGGTTTTCTCATCGGTCTGTTCATCGTCGAAGGGCGGCTTGCTCATGCTTGTCAGTATGAAGACGGATGAAGGCCGGGACAAGTCGAGGCCTAGCTGCCTTGCAATATTCCGCGCGCGATAACTTTGCCCGCCTCAACACCTGGCTGGTCAAAAGCATTGATGTCCATTGCTTCGCCCAAGGCCCCGACGACGCACTCAAGCATCATAAACAAGGCACCTACGGAACGCTCGTTCAGTTGTTCCGTCGTCAAAGTGAGAGACTGAACGCCTTGCTTCGCGAGCGCGGAGCGCGTTGCTTCAGCCATAGCACCGAAAAGCTGGCCCATAGACTTGCCATGCATCAATGTTTGGCAATCAAAGAGATTCTTTTCTAGAGCAGGGCCTCCAGTTTCAGAGGCTTGAACGCGTAAAAACCAGATGAATTTATCGCGAGCGCCTTCCATGACTTGCTGAAGGATCGAGTGTTGATCGCTGGAGCCGGTCGCCGGCATCGGCGTCGACGCTCGAGGCGCTTTATCACCGTGACGCGCCTTTGCTTTTCCTAACGACTCCGCCCAAAGCTGCTGAGTCCAAAGCCCAAAATCTTTCAGTGCATCCGAGTAGGCCCAGAACTGTGTGATCCACTCGTCACGACCAAATGACGTAAGCGTTTGCGCGGTCAATCGAGAAAGCAAGTCATCTTGGCTCAATGCCCACGCGGCGCCTTCACGAAGGGCCGCGAGATCGAGACCGTAATACGCAGCAGGCAAAAGGCCTACAGGCGTTAAGACTGAAAAACGCCCGCCGACATCTTTGGGAATTTCGAGGCAAGGCACATTCTCTTTTCGCGCCCACCGCATGAGCGGATTGTCATCGGTTTCGCTAATCACCGTTGAAACGGCGCTGAGCTTTTTGAAACCTTTTTCGCGCAAGTATTGATCAACAAACTCCGCCATCGTCAGCGTCTCAATCGTATTTCCCGATTTTGAAACGATGACCCAGTGAGTATCTTGCAAATCCGTGCGCGACTTCAGCCATTTCCAAAAAACATCGGCGTCGACGTTGTCGATGAAATGCACCGAGTGCGTATCGCGCCATTTGTTCAAAGCTTGAAGGAGGGCGCGACCACCGAGCGAGCTCCCGCCCATTCCTAAGACCACGAGGCGATTCGCCTTTGTGCGAACTTCGCGACCGCGATCGGCCGATGTCGACCAAAGGTTTTCACGCTCAGGAAGCTGCAAGAAACCGAGGTCTTTGCGCGCTTTCAAAGCTGCAACAGCTTTGCGTGCGAGGGCGAGGTCTTTTGAATCGTCAGGCGTAGTCGAATGATCAAGCGTCCACATAGGCGCCCATCTTGGCAAAGATTCGTGAGCGGAGCAAAGCCTGACCGGCGAGCCGACGCAATTGGTCTTACGAGACGGAGACGTCTTCTTCGATTCGGTGGAAGCCGCGCCATTCTTTTAAGCGACCGCGCGGACGCGTGCCGTCCTCTGGGTACTCCAAAAGAACGTAAGTCAGCTTCGTGATTTTACCCATCGAAGCGATGTCGAGCGACGTGATGTCAGTCCAGGTGCCGGTGTTGAAATATTCTTTGTCCACGCCCCACTGACGGTACTGATAGACGTGGCTGTGCCCAAAGATCACGATGTTGACGCGTTCGTCGTTAAGAACGCGACGGGCCGCCTCAGAGAGGTCGGGAAAAATCGCGCTCTCGGCTAACACTTTCAGAATCCTCTTCACCGGAAACTGACGGCGGGCATCCTTCACGAAAACCGCGTCGGCAAAATATTTAACCAGTTTCATGAACGAGACGACCGTGAACGAGAACTCGTTTACGATCGCCCATCGCATCATGCGGCGAAAAGGCCGGACTTTGTCGACGTGCGGATGCACGTGCTTCAATTTCAAAACGAAGTCGACAAAGAAGTGCGAACCGAACGGCAGGTTTAAAATCGGCTCCGGCAAATTCTTTTTCAGGAAAAAGCGTTTCGGGTCGAAGCGATTGGCCGCTTCATGCATGTGCCCATGCTCGATGTGAACGCCGTCGAAGTAGTAAACAAGGTTTTTGTACTTCACGTTGGCACCGCACGCTTTATCGAAAAGCTCGCGCGCCGCGGGCCAAAGCATGCACTGATCGTGGTTGCCAACGACATAAGTGATCGTTCGATTCGGCATGGCGGCAAATGCCTTTAACGCCGTGAAGACTTCTTTGTGACCGTCGAGGATCGACTGGATGATCTCGACGCTGATGCCTTCGGTAATCACCGTGAGATAGTGGCCACGGTAGTCGACCTGCAAACAGTTGAGAAAGTCGCCATTGATGATGAGTTCGACTTCGGCTTCGCGGAATTCGCCTGAGCAATAATACTGAAGAAACTCAACCAGCTTTTGCCCGAAGTAGAACTCCTCAAGCGGGTTCGTCGCCCCTCCCGGGAGCGTGCGGCCTCGGCCAAGATGTAAGTCACTGATGACGAGCTTTAATTTTCTCACGGGATACTTATTCCGCTTTT
>Ga0068856_100007653_pt1 | contig 10542 bp, 11 predicted proteins | sample KBSCornC62_FD_66595 | JGI IMG/M metagenome (GOLD analysis project Ga0068856, IMG submission 66595) | Corn rhizosphere microbial communities from Kellogg Biological Station, Michigan, USA - KBS Corn C6-2 | ecosystem: Host-associated > Plants > Roots > Rhizosphere > Soil ... | reverse complement strand
GCGTTCAGCGCGAGGATGTTGGTCTGGAAGGCGATGCCGTCGATGACGCCGATGATGTCGGCGATCTTGCGCGAGCTGGTGTTGATCTCGTCCATCGTCGTGACGACCTGGGCCACCACCTCGCCGCCGCGCTGGGCGATGCTCGCGGCCGACACCGCCAGCGAGTTCGCCTGGCCCGCGGACGCTGCGGAGTGCTGAACCGTGCTGGTCAGCTCTTCCATCGCGCTGGCCGTCTCTTCGAGGCTGGACGCGGCCTTCTCGGTGCGTGCGCTCAGGTCCTGGTTGCCGCTGGCGATCTCGGCCGCGGCGGTGTTGATGGACTCCGCCACGTCGCGGATGCCACCGATGGTGCCCGACAGCGTCTCGCGCATGCGGCGCAGCGTCGTCTGCAGCTGGCCGATCTCGTCGTTCTGCGCCGTCATGCCCTGGCCTGAGCGCATCAGGTTGCCGTCGGCCACGCGCTCGGCCAGCTCGTTGGCGGCTGCCAGACGCTGGGTGATGTTGCGCATGATGCTCAAGGCCGCGGCGGCGCCGATGGCCAGCATCACGAGGCCAAGCACAACCAGCAGCGTGCGGCTGTTGCCGTTCGCGTTGTCGATCTCCTTGGCCGTCTTGTCGATGGCGGCGCGCTGGAAGTCCAGAAACTCCTGCATCTTGGCCAGGTAGACCTTGGAAGCCGGCACGAAGGTGTCCGTCAACACCTTGTCGGCCGCCTCGGCCTGGCCGTCCTTCTTCAGCTTGACGATCTCCTCGCGGGAGTCGATGTAGACCTTGCGCACCTTGCCGACCTCGTCGAACAGGGCCTGCTCTTCCGGCGAGCGGATCAGGGCCTTGATGCGGTCCTGCAGCTCGGAGGACGACTTGGTGGACTGCGCCTGGTCTTCGGCAAAGAGCTGCACCAGCGACGGGTCGGAGCTCTTGGCGATGGCGATGGTGCGGCGCACACCGGAGTTGATGTTGCGGTTCCAGTCCGCCAGCAGCCGCTCCTTGGTCAGGGGCTCGTCCATCATCTGGCGCGTGGCTGCCGCGGTGGAGGCCAGCCGCCAGGACGCCAGCGCGATCACGCAGGCCGCCAGCGCGAGCACCAGCGCGAAGCCGGCTGCCAGTCGCTTGCCGATGGATAGCTTGATCATGAAGGTCTCCTCTCTCTCGTCTTGGGTCCACGCCATGCAGGCGTTCGGGCAGCCGACGATGCTAGTGCCGTGGCGCGCCAGGCATCAGATGGAAAGCGGGACTTCGGTCACGCGGACCGCGTTTCAAACGATGTCGGAAAGCGGCGGCGCTGTCCAGCCCGGGTCAGCGCGAAGCCGCCAGCAGGGCGCGGTAGTCATGCGGGCTGGCGATGCGAGGGTTGGTCTTGTGGCAATGGTCGAGCAGCGCGTGCTCGACGATGCGCTCGTCCAGCTCCGGCCCGACGCCCATCGCGGCCAGGCCCGAAGGCAGGCCCAGGCGGGCGTTCAGCGCCGTGATCGCGTCGGCCACGGCGTCAGCATCCTGGCCGGCCAGGCCCATGGCCTGGGCGAGCCGGGCCATGCGCTGGTCGCGTCGCACGCTGTCCGCCTCTGCGTTGAAGCGGATGACGGCCGGCAGGAAGACGGCATTGAGCGTGCCGTGGTGCAGGCGCGGGTTGATGCCGCCCAGCGAATGGCTCAGCGAATGCACGGCGCCCAGGCCCTTCTGGAAGGCCATCGCGCCGTGCACGCTGGCGCACATCATGTCCATGCGCGCGTCGCGGTCCTGGCCGTCGCGGGTCGCGCGCTCGATGCTCTGCCAGCCGCGGCGCAGGCCCTCCAGTGCGATGCCGTCGGCCGGCGGGTTGAAGGCCGGCGCGAGGAAGGTCTCGATGCAATGCGCGATGGCGTCCATGCCGGTCGCGGCGGTCAGCGCGGGCGGCAGCTTCAGCGTCAGCGCGGGGTCGCAGATGGCGGCCTTGGGCAGCAGCTCCCAGTTGTGGAAGCCCAGCTTGCGGCCGTCGTCCACGATGATGATGGCGCCGCGCGCCACCTCGCTGCCGGTGCCGGCCGTCGTCGGCACGGCAATCAGCGGCAGCACGCGCGAGCTGATGTTGACCGCGCCGCCCTCGATGGTGGCCCAGCGCTTGAGCGGCCCCTCGTGCGTGGCGGCGATGGCCACCCCCTTGGCCAGATCCATGCTGGAGCCGCCGCCGATGGCGATCAGGCCGTCGCAGCCATGCTGCAGGCACATCTCAACGGCCAGCCGCACGGCGGCCTCGGTGGGGTTGGAGGGCGTCTGGTCGAAGACGGGTGGCTTCACCTCGAAGGCGGCCAGCGCTTCGTCCAGCACGCCAGCGGCGCGCACGCCGGCATCGGTGATCACGAGGGGGCGGCGGATGCCGATGCGCTCGCACTCGGCCGGCAGCAGGCGGCTGGCACCGAACTCGAGCTCGATGCGGGTCAGGTAGAGGATCTGTGCCATGGAGCGCTCCGGGGTGACTTTTGCATCCTAGTGCGGCCTGCCTAGACTCGCCGTCATGCGTGCGACTCTCCTGACCTTGTGGCTGGCGCTGGTTCTCGTCGCCTGTGGCGGCGGGGGCGGAGGCGGCGGTGCGCCGATCGTGCCGCCGCCGAACGACACCACCGGCCTGACCGACGCGACGGTCTATTCCTCGGCGGTGGACGCCTCGCTGCCCGGTGCCGTCGAGGCGGCCGCGGTCAGCGCGCAGATGCTGACCGCCAACGGCCAGACGCTCAGCTACACCGCCACCGCCGGCCACCTGATTGCGCGCGACCCCACCGGCGTGCCCGAGGCGTCGATGTTCTACGTTGCCTATACGCTGCCCGGTGCCGATGCAGCCACGCGCCCCGTCACTTTCTTCTACAACGGCGGCCCGGGGTCGGCCTCGGTCTGGCTGCAGCTCGGCAGCTTCGGCCCCAGGCGCCTCGTCACCGGCGTGCCGGACACGACGCTCGCGCGGCCCTTCGCCATGGTCGACAACGCCGAGCACCTGCTCGGCCAGACCGACCTCGTCTTCATCAACGCCGTCGGCTGCGGCTACTCCGAGGCCATCGCTCCCTTCACCAACCGCAGCTTCTGGGGCGTGGACAGCGACGCGGCCGTCTTCCGCGATTTCATCCAGCGCTACATCGCCGTCAACAGCCGCGCCGCCTCGCCCAAATACCTGTATGGCGAGAGTTATGGCGGTCCACGCACGGCCGTGCTCGCGCGCCGCCTGCAGGAGGCCGGCGTCATGCTCGAAGGCCTGGTGCTGCAGTCGCCGGCGCTGGACTACAACAGCAACTGCGGCATCACGACCGGGCAGGGCTGCGGCGGCTACCTGCCGAGCCTTGCAACGGTCGGCGCCTTCCACCGTCTGACCCAGCCCGTGCCTGCCGACCTGAATGCGTGGGTCACCCAGGCGCGCAATTACGCCGACCAGGTCTACGCACCGGCCCTGCAGGCGCTGCTCACCAGCGGCACCCAGGCGCCCGCGCTGTGGCAGCCGCTGGCCGACCTCACCGGCCTGCCGGCCTCGCGCTGGCAGGCCACGCTCAATGTCGCGGCCGACGATTACCGCCAATGGCTGATTGCCGGCCAACTGCTCGGCCGCTACGACGGCCGCATGAAGGCGCCCACCGGCAGCCAGCTCGCGTCCGAGGGCGACCCCTCCAGCACCTGGCTGAACGACAGCTTCGCCACCGGCATCGCCACGCATCTGCGAGACCAGCTCGGTTACCGCAACGCCTCCACCTACGTGGTGACCAGCAACGCCATCAACTACTGGGACTTCAGCCACGGCGGCCGCGCCTTGCCCGACACCTTGCCCGACCTGTCCGCCGCGCTGGCGCAGAACGCCCGCCTGCGGGTGCTGGCCTTCAGCGGCTACCACGACCTCGCCACGCCTTTTCACCTGACCGAGACCGACCTGGCCCGCGTGGATGCCAGCCGCGTGAAGGTCCGCAATTACGCCGGGGGCCACATGAGCTACCTGGACGACACGACCCGCCCGCAGCAGCTCGCCGATCTCAAGGCCTTCTATGCCGCGACGCTGGCCCTGCGCGCCACGGCCGACCTGGGCCCCGAGCGCCGTGCGCTGGAGGCACGACCCGTCGTCGCCATCGATCGCGCCGGCACGCCGCAGCCACCGGGCAGCGTCGCGCCGACGAACGAGAAGCCCTTCCAGGCGCCGCTGCGCGATCCGTGGGTGCCGCCGCAGACAATGCGCGCGCAATGACCTCGCCGACTTCCCTCCTCACCCCGCGCATGGCCGGGCTGCTCGAACGCATCCACCGCGCTGACCGCCCGCCCTTCCACACCCTGACGCCGCGCGAGGCTCGCATCGCCTACCGCATGGGCGCCGAGATCCTGGACCTGCCGCGCGCGCCGCTGGCCCGCGTGCAGGACCTCGAAGCCGCCGGCCGCCCCGCGCGGCTGTACGCGCCCAGCGAGGCCCGGCTGCCCGTGCTGCTCTATCTGCATGGTGGCGGCTTCACCATCGGCGACCTCGAAACCCACGACAGCCTGTGCCGCCAGCTCGCCTTGCGCAGCGGCGCCGCCGTGCTCGCGCTGGACTACCGATTGGCGCCGGAGCACCGCTTCCCCGCGGCGGTCGACGACGCCTGGGCGGCCCTGGCCTGGCTCCACGACCAGGCGGGCTCGCTCGGCCTGGACGGCTCGCGCCTGGCCGTGGGCGGTGACAGCGCCGGCGGCACCCTTGCCGCCGCCACCGCCTTCTTCGCCCGCGACCGCGGCCTGCCGCTGGCCTTGCAACTTCTGATCACGCCCGGGACCGGCGCGCGGGCCGACACGCCTTCGCACCGCCTCTTCGCCAACGGCTTCCTGCTCGACGCGGCCAGCATCGCCTGGTTCTTCGACCACTACATCGATCACGCCAGACGCCACGACTGGCGCTTCGCGCCGCTGGAGGCCGAAGACCACGCCGGCCTGGCGCCCGCCTGTGTCGTGCTCGCGGAATGCGACCCGTTGGTGGACGAAGGCGTCGCCTACGCCGACGCGCTGCGCGCCGCCGGCGTGCCGGTGCAGCTCGAGCTCTACCGCGGCGTCACCCACGATTTCATCAAGATGGGCCGCCACATCCCGGAGGCGATCACCGCCCTGGATGCCTGCGCGGCCGCGATCAGGGAGAACCTCCAACCATGAAACGCCGAGACTTTCGCCACCTCGAGCCGCTGCGCGTGCGCTGGGCAGAAATCGACGCCCAGGGCATCGTCTTCAACGGCCACTACCTGACCTATCTCGACACCGCCATCAGCGGCTACTGGCGTGCGCTGGCGCTGCCGTATGCCGACACGATGAAGTTGCTCGGCGGCGACCTCTTCGTGCGCCGCGCGGCGCTCGACTACCTCGGCTCCGCCCGTTATGACGACCGCCTGGACATCGGCATCCGCTGCCGCGAGTTCGGCAACAGCTCGATGAAGGTCGACGGTGCCGTCTTCCGTGGCGACCAGTTGCTCGTGCAGGCCGACATGGTCTACGTCTTCGCGGACGCCAACTCGCAGACGCCGCAGCGCCTGCCCGACGCGCTGCGCGACGTCATCCACGGCTTCGAGACCGGCCAGGCCGTCGTCGACGTGGCGCTGGGCGACTGGCGCGAACTCGGTGACGCGGCGGGAACCATCCGCCGCCAGGTCTTCATCGAGGAGCAGGGCATCCCGGCCGACATGGAATGGGACGCCGCCGACCCAAGCTGCCTGCACGCATTGGCGCGCAACCGTTTCGGCGTGCCGCTGGCCACGGGCCGCATGCTGGAGCATGTGCCCGGCGTCGCCAAGATCGGCCGCATGGCCGTGCTGCGCGCCATGCGCGGCACCCAGATCGGCCGCCAGGTGCTGGATGCGCTGATGGCCGAGGCGAGGAAGCAGGGCTACCGCGAGGTGCTGCTGCACGCCCAGCTGTCGGCCGAGAACTTCTACCTGCGCGCCGGCTTCCAGCGAAGGGGTGAGCCCTTCGAGGAGGCGGGGATCGGGCATGTGGAGATGGTCAGGGCGCTATGAAGAAGCCCGAACCGCGCGAGGAACGCTTGTTCCTGCCCGACCCTGAGCCCGAACCCATCGTGGTCAAGGTCAGGGCCGTGTGTGGCGGCGTGGCCGGCATCGTCGCCGCGGCGGTGATCTGGTTGCGACTCCATGGACTGGGGCCGATTCCCACGGCGCTGTTGTTCATCTGCATGCCGGCCGTTGTCGGATATCTGGCCGTTCGATACGGCGATACCTTTTGGGAGCGCTGGCTGGGCGGGGGGCGTTGAGTCAACCCAGCATCTCGAACCGCTCAACCTTTCGCTCGCTCGCCAGCCACGGCGCCATCGCCGCCGCCACCTGCGGCTCGCGGTGCGTCCAGCCTTCGGGGTAGATCTCCATCCACGTCCATTGCCCATCGGCGTTCGGCTCCGGCCGCTGCAGCAGCTCGATGGGTGCCTCGACGCGCGCCTTGCGGAAGGCGGTAAGCGCGGTCTCGGTGTTGTCGGCCGAGACGCGGTAGTAGACGTAGAGCTGCACGCTCATTCCTGCGGCGGGATCTCGTAGGGGAGGGCGCGGGGCTGCAGGGTGGCACCCGCCGCGCTGCCCAGATGCAGGCTGCCGCCTTCCAGTGCCGCGAGCTTGATCTCGGCGGCGAGCAGCGTTCGGCCGCCCTTGGAGCCATTGCCCGCGACGACGCCGGCCGGCTGCTCGGGGTCGGCGCTGTGGAAGATCTCCTGGCCGATGGTGGCGGAGGCGTCGGTCTCGAAGACCTGCAGCCGGCGCTTGAGCGTGCCGCGGTACTGGCTGCGTGCGACGATCTCCTGGCCGGGGTAGCAGCCCTTCTTGAAGCTCACGCCGCCCAGCACCTCGAAGTTGATCATCTGCGGCACGAAGGCCTCGACGGTGGCGCCACGCACCCAGGCCATGCCGGCCTCGGCCTCGGCGAAGTTCCAATCGTCCGGCGTGATCTCGGCACCAGCCGGGGCGGGCGCAGCGGCGGGCTGCACGCGCAGGGCGCGGCCCGTGCCGGGCAGGGCGATCTGCACCGCGTCGCCGTCACGCGCCAGCGTCCAGGCCTCGGCGGTGGGCGCGCCCAGCAGGCCGTAGACCGCGAACTCCGCGCTTGCGTCGGTCAGCTTGCACTTGGCCCGCAGCACGAACATGGACAGGCGCTTGAGCGTGGCGGCCAGCGTGTCGGCGGGCAGGGCGAGCAGGATCTCGTCATCGGCCTGGCGCCAGCCGACCATGGTCGCGAGCAGCCGGCCCTTGGCGGTACAGAAGCCGGCCAGGCGCGCATGCTCGCGGTCCAGCAGGGCGAAATCCTGGGTCAGCTGGCCGTGCAGGAAGCTGGCGGCGTCGGCGCCCAGGGCGCGGATCACGCCCCAGTCACTGAGTCGGACCTGGGTGTGGAGTTGGGTCTGTTCAGGCATCTCGCAATTATCATCAGCCCCCTTTAGACGGAGCCTGACCAAGGGCATGAAGTGGCTGTTGCGGGCGGTGTTCGCCTTGTTGTTGATGGCGGCGCGGGCCGCGGGCGCCGTGTGGCTCTGGCTGCGCAGCCCGCTGGCCCTGGCCGCACCGTCGGTGGAGCTGTCCATCGAGCCCGGCACCAACCCCGCCGAGGTGGCGCGGGCCTGGGTGGCGGCCGGCGTGCAGACCGACGCGCGCTGGCTCTACGAATGGTTCCGCTGGTCGGGCCAGGCCAAGCAGATCCGCGCCGGCAGCTACGAGGTGCATGCCGGCATCACGCCGCGCGAACTGCTCGACAAGATGGTGCGTGGCGACCAGGTGCTGGAGCAACTCCGCCTCATCGAGGGCTGGAACTGGCGCCAGGTGCGCGCCGCGCTGGCCGCGGCGCCGGCCCTCAAGCCCAGGACCGCGGCGATGAGCGACGCCGAGATCATGGCCGCGCTGGGTGACCCCGGCGTGGCGCCCGAGGGCCGCTCCTTCCCCAACACCTATGCCTACAGTCGCGGCGTCAGCGACCTGACCGTGCTCAAGCGCGCCCACGAGGCGATGAAGAAGCGGCTGGCCGCCGCCTGGGCCGGGCGCGCGCCGGAGCTGCCGCTCAAGTCGGCCGACGAGGCGCTGATCCTGGCCTCCATCGTCGAGAAGGAAACCGGCACCCCCGCCGACCGCAGCCGCGTCGCCGCCGTCTTCGTGAACCGCCTGCGCGCAGGCATGCCGCTGCAGACCGACCCGACCGTCATCTACGGCCTGGGCGAAACCTTCGACGGCAACCTGCACAAGCGCGACCTGCTGGCCGACACGCCCTTCAACACCTACACCCGGGGCGGCCTGCCGCCCACGCCGATCGCGATGCCCGGCGCGGCCTCGCTGCAGGCGGCGCTGAACCCGGCGCCGGTGAAGTCCCTCTACTTCGTCTCGCGCGGCGACGGCAGCAGCGAATTCAGCGAAGACCTCGCCGCGCACAATCGCGCGGTCAACAAATACCAACGCGGCGGCAAGTGACAGGGCGGTTCATTTCTTTCGAGGGCATCGACGGTGCCGGCAAGTCCACCCACATCCAGGCGGTGGCCGACTGGTTCCGCGCGCGCGGCGCCGACGTGCAGCTCAGCCGTGAGCCCGGCGGCACGCCGCTGGCCGAGACGCTGCGCGACATCGTGCTGAGCCAGCCCATGGGCTCGCTGACCGAGCTGCTGCTGATGTTCGCGGGCCGGCGCGACCACGTCGAGACCGTCATCCGCCCGGCACTGGCCGCCGGCCGGACGCTGCTGTGCGACCGCTTCACCGATGCGAGCTTTGCCTACCAGGGCGGCGGCCGTGGCCTGCCGCTGTCGGTGCTGGAGCCGCTGGCCGACTGGGTGCAGGAAGGCACCGAGCCCGAGCTGACGCTGTGGTTCGACCTGCCCTCGGAGCAGGCCGCAGCCCGCCGCGCCGGTGCGCGCGAGGCCGACCGCATCGAGCAGCAGGACCTGGACTTCTTCGAGCGCGTGCGCGCCGGCTACGCGGCCCGCGCGACCCGCGCGCCGCATCGCATGGTGCGCATCGACGCCAGCGGCACGGTCGACGAAGTCGCGGCCCAGGTGCTGGCCGTGCTGGCCCAGCGGTACCCGGCATGCTGAACGCCGATCTGCCCTGGTTGCAGGCGCCGCTGGCCGACGCCCTGGCGCGGGCGCGCTCGCACGCCCTGCTGGTGCAGGGGCCGGCCGGCGTCGGTCAGCTCGAACTGGCCGTCAAGCTCGCCCAGAGCTGGCTGTGCGAAAGCGCCGCGCCGGGCCAGCCTGCGTGCAACCAGTGCGCCAGCTGCAGGCTCTTCTCCAGCGGCACTCACCCCGACTTCCAGCTGCTGCTGCCCGAAGCCCTCGACGCCTCGTCGCGCGAATCGCTGGGCCTGCCCTTCGAGGAGCCCGAGGCGCCCAAGGCCGGCAAGGCCAAGCCCAGCCGCGAGATCAAGGTCGAGGCGGTGCGCAACCTGCTGGCCTTCGCGCAGGCGACGTCGGCGCGCGGCAAGGCCAAGGTGGCCGTCATCTTCCCGGCCGAGGCGCTGAACGGCGTCGCGGCCAATGCGCTGCTGAAGACGCTGGAGGAGCCTTCGGGCCTGCTGCGCTTCGTGCTGGCCAGCCATGACAGCGCGAGCCTGCTGCCCACCATCCGCAGCCGCTGCCAGCCGCTGCCGCTGGCCCTGCCCGAGCGCGCCGCCGCGCTGGCCTGGCTGGCGTCCAAGAAGGTGGAAGGCGCCGAAGGCCTGCTGGACGCCACCGGCGGCCGGCCGCAGCAGGCGCTGGCCTGGTTCGAAGCCGGGCTGACGGACGCTGCCTGGCAGGCCATCCCCAAGCGCGTGGCCCGGGGCGAAGTGGCGGCCCTGGCCGACTGGGCGCCGCCGCGCGTCATCGACGCCCTGCAGCGCCTGTGCCATGACCTGGTTCGCCGCAGCCATGGCCAGCCGGGCCAGTTCTTCGCGCCGGCCGCGCTGCCGTCTCCGAAGCGCGCGGCGCCGCTGCTGGCCTGGGAGGCCGAACTGCGCCGCGCATCTCGCCATGCGGATCACCCGCTGAACGCGGGCCTGTGGACCGAGGCCCTGGTGGCCCAGGCCCAGGCCGCGATGGCGGCGGCTCGCTGACTACACTCGGGTCATGAGCGACGCCACCTCCAAGCCCGGCCCCAACCCGCAATTCCAGCCCAGCCAGATGGGCGGATCGCTGCCGCTGCCCACGGTGGGCGGTACGGGCGCGGCGACGTCGGGCGCGCGGCCCAGCGTCATCCAGCTCGTCTTCCGCGAGAAATCGGCGCTCTACGCCGCCTACATCCCGGCCTTCACCGAAGGCGGCCTCTTCGTGCCGACGACGCGCGACTACAAGCTCGGTGAAGACATCTACCTGCTGCTCGCCCTGCCCGAGGACAACCAGCGCTACCCGGTGGCCGGCAAGGTTGCCTGGCTGACGCCGGCCAATGCCTCAGGTGGCCGCACCCAGGGCGTGGGCGTGCGCTTTCCCGGCGACGAGAAGACGCGGCTCATCCGCGTGCGCATCGAGGAAATCCTGGGCACCGCGGTGTCGTCGAGCAAACCGACCCAGACCTTGTGATCCCTGCCTGATCGTTGCCTGATCGATGTTCATTGATTCCCACTGCCACCTCAGCTTCC
>Ga0068856_100007651_pt1 | contig 10542 bp, 13 predicted proteins | sample KBSCornC62_FD_66595 | JGI IMG/M metagenome (GOLD analysis project Ga0068856, IMG submission 66595) | Corn rhizosphere microbial communities from Kellogg Biological Station, Michigan, USA - KBS Corn C6-2 | ecosystem: Host-associated > Plants > Roots > Rhizosphere > Soil ... | reverse complement strand
TTTTTTGCCGGATTTGCACGACTTGGGCCAAAGGGCTTCAAGTTCGGGGCAAACCAGGCTATAATTAATAGTTCACTGCGCTAACAGTCTGATCGGAGAAGCTTTAGTATGGCGCGCATTGCGGGTGTCAATTTGCCGGTACAAAAACATGTCGTTATCGGCCTGCAGAGCATTTTCGGCGTCGGCCGTTCGCGGTCGAAGCAGATTTGTGCCTCGGCCGGTGTCGACCCGGCTACCAAAATCAAGTCGCTGACAGAGGCGGAAGTCGAAAAGCTGCGCCAGGAAGTCGGCAAGTTCACGGTGGAAGGCGACCTGCGTCGCGAAGTCGGCATCAGCATCAAGCGCCTGATCGACCTCGGCACGTACCGCGGTCTGCGTCACCGTCGCGGCCTGCCGCTGCGCGGCCAGCGCACGCGCACCAACGCGCGCACCCGCAAGGGCCCGCGCCGTGCGATCAAGAAGAATTGATCCGCGCCAAACCATTGAATCAGCTCGTACCTTTTGCGGAAACCTTGACTCATGAATAAACCGGTCGCTGCCAAGACCAAGAAGAAGGCCAAGCGCGTCGTCACCGATGCGATCGCGCACGTGCAGGCTTCGTTCAACAACACCGTGGTGACGATCACCGATCGCCAGGGCAATGCGTTGTCGTGGGCCACGGCCGGCGGCGCGGGCTTCCGCGGTTCGCGCAAGTCCACTCCGTTCGCTGCCCAGGTCGCCGCCGAAAAGGCCGGCCGCGTGGCGCAGGAGTACGGCGTCAAGACGCTGGAAGTGCGCATCAAGGGACCGGGCCCGGGTCGCGAGTCCGCGGTGCGTTCGTTGAATGCGCTCGGCATGAAGGTCACCAACATCGTCGACGTCACGCCGATCCCGCACAACGGCTGCCGTCCGCCGAAGCGCCGCCGCGTGTAATTAGAAGAGAAAACAACAATGGCACGTTATATCGGTCCCAAATTGAAACTGTCGCGCCGCGAAGGCGCGGATCTCGCGCTGAAGAGCCCCGCGCGCGCGATCGATTCCAAATGCAAGCTCGAGCAGAAGCCGGGCCAGCACGGCGCCGGCGGCAAGAAGGCGCGTCTGTCCGATTACGCCGTGCAGCTGCGCGAGAAGCAGAAGGTCAAGCGCATCTACGGTGTGCTCGAACGCCAGTTCAGCAACTACTACACCAAGGCGTCGCGCCTGAAGGGCAACACGGGTGAGAACCTGCTGCGCATGCTCGAGTCGCGCCTGGACAACATCGTCTATCGCATGGGCTTCGCGGTGACGCGCGCGCAGGCGCGCCAGCTGGTCGCGCACAAGGCGATCGAAGTCAACGGCAAGAAGGTCAACCTGCCGTCGTTCGCGGTGAAGGCCGGCGACCAGGTCGCGATTTCCGAGAAGTCGCGCGGCCAGCTGCGCATCAAGGAAGCGCTGACGTTGTCGCAGGAAATGGATCTGGCGCCGCAGTGGGTCGAAGTCGACGCGAACAAGTTCGCGGGCAGCATCAAGGCGCTGCCGGAACGTTCCGATCTGCCGAGCGACATCAACGAAAGCCTGATCGTCGAGCTGTACAGCAAGTAAGTTTGGCCTCGCGGACGTCGCGGCGCGTTCCTGCGCGCTCCGTCCGCAGCCTGTCGAATCCCGGCGCCGCCGGGATTCGGTGTCTCCGGCGGTGCTGCCACGCAGCTGCCCCGGGTTTATGAAATTTCTCTGATTGGAGCGTGGTTCATGGCAAATTCGCCAACTACCATCCTGCGCCCCCGTGGCATTCATGTCGAACGCGCCGGTTCCAACCGTGCCCGCGTCGTGGTGGAGCCGTTGGAACGCGGTTTTGGCCATACGCTCGGCAATGCGCTGCGGCGAGTGCTGCTGTCGTCCATCCCGGGCGCGGCGGTGATCGAGATCGAAATCGACGGCGTACTGCACGAGTACACCACGATGGAAGGTCTGCAGGAAGACGTCATCGAAGTCCTGCTCAACTTCAAGGACGTCGCGATCCGCCTGCACAACATCGACGAGACCACAGTGACCTTGTCGAAGAAGGGCAAGGGCGTCGTCACTGCCGGCGACATCAAGGTCGATCACAACGTCGAAATCATCAACCCCGAGCACGTCCTGTGTCATCTGACCAAGGACATTTCGCTCAACATGCGCATCAAGATTGCGCGCGGCGTCGGCTACCAGCCGGCCACCACGCGGCGTCGTCCGGACGAGGAAAGCCGTCCGATCGGCCGCCTGCAGCTCGACGCGTCGTTCTGTCCGGTGCGCCGCGTGGCGTATGAAGTCGACAGCGCGCGCGTTGAACAGCGCACCGACCTCGACAAGCTGATCCTGGACATCGAAACCAACGGCACGATCGATGCTGAGGAAGCGGTGCGCAAGGCGGCCGAGATCCTGCAGGACCAGCTCACCGTGTTCGGCGATTTCACGCGCCGCGAGAGCGCCGACACGAAGGCCGAAAAGGCCGGCGTGGATCCGGTGCTGCTGCGCCCGATCGACGACCTGGAACTGACCGTGCGCTCGGCCAACTGCCTCAAGGCCGAGAGCATCTATTACATCGGCGACCTGGTGCAGCGCACCGAAGTCGAGCTGCTGAAGACGCCGAACCTGGGCAAGAAGTCGCTGACCGAGATCAAAGACGTCCTCGGTGCGCGCGGCCTCTCGCTCGGCATGAAGCTCGAGAACTGGCCGCCGGCCGGTTTGCAGCACGGCATGCAGATGAACTGAACCCCGAACGGCCGGCCACGCCGGCTGTTCGTGAGAAGGCGGTCATGGATGACGGCTTTGTGATCCTGGCAATCAGGGACGATTGCAGCAAAATTCGATCCGGGATTCGCTGTAGCGGAATCCGGATCCGGCGATGGATCGCCGCCGCAACACACATAACAAGCGGACAACTACCGCGGACCGGATCCCAGGCGGACCGGAATCCATAACAATCGAACACAGAGGTTTTCACCATGCGTCACAAGATTTCAGGCCGTAGATTAAGTCGCACGTCCAGCCATCGCGAAGCGATGTTCAAGAACATGGCCGCGTCGCTGTTCAAGCACGAACTGATTCGCACCACGCTGCCGAAGGCGAAGGAACTGCGCCGCGTCGCCGAGCCGCTCATCACGCTGGCGAAGGAAGACAGCGTCGCCAATCGCCGTCTCGCGTTCGCGCGCCTGCGCGACAAGGTCGCGGTGGGCAAGCTGTTCGTCGACCTCGGCCCGCGTTACCGCGAGCGCAAGGGCGGCTACCTGCGCATCCTGAAGTGCGGCCAGCGTCCGGGTGACGCCGCGCCGATGGCGTATGTCGAACTCGTGGATCGTCCGCGCGCTGAAGCGGCCGAAACCGAAGCATAAGCTCCGACCGAACAATAACAACGATGCGCAGCTAGCGTTCGAGCCCCGGCCTGTCCGGGGCTCGGCGTTTGCGGGGGTCCGAAAAAAGGTCGCCGGTTCGGCGTACTTCTTGCTTCGCGATGACTCTTTTGATTTTCAGGCTCGTCGTTCCCGCGCGAGGCCGGATCGCTCTTCAAGACTCCAGATCCAAACCACAATAGATTCCACTTCAACTTCGTCATTCCAGCGCAAGCTGGAATCGCTTTTGAGGCAGCCACCCAAGGTACGAGCGATTCCAGCTTGCGCTGGAATGACGAGCCTGGAGACGGACCCCGGGCGGCGGAGCGCCGCACCTGCGCCACGCTTCATCGCGGCCCGCGGCACTTTTACGCCGTGCAGCGGTCTGTGACCGGCAAGCCGTACGCCGCGCAGGGCCGCGGGCTCCGATCAGCTGCTTTACGAGAGAACTCCGCATGACGCCGAACCCGATCGCCTGGCCGTTCCGAGTGCAGTACCTGCTGGGTTTCCTGGTCTGCATCGGACTGCTCGCCTACGCCCTCTACGAGCAGGGGGTGCTCGGCGTCGAACCGTGCCCGCTGTGCATCTTCCAGCGCATCGCGTTCATGTTCATGGCGCTGTTTTTCCTGATCGGCGCGATTCACGGACCGGGTGCGGCGGGCCGCCGCGCCTACGCACTGTTCGTCCTGCTGGGCGGCGCGGCCGGCATCGGCATCGCCTCCTATCACATCTGGGTACAGCACCAGCCGCCCGATCCGCTCGCCGGTTGCGCACCCGGCTGGAGCTACATGATCGACAACTTCCCGATCAGCAAGGTGCTGAAGATGGTCTTCAGTGGCCATGCCGATTGCGCCGTAATCAATTGGACCTGGCTCGGTTTTTCGATGCCCGAATGGACGCTGGTCGCATTTGTGCTGCTGAGCGTGGGCGCTGTAGTTGCGGGATTCCGCAGCCGGCGCTGAACTGGGCATATAACGCCGCGTTCGTTTGCGCCGCGGCGGCGCTGTGGCATGATGGCTTTCCGCAGTGCAACATCGTGTGCCGCCATGAAAGCCGACAAGCGCAACCTGAGTCCCGTCCGCGAAGCCCAAAACTGGGCGCCGGATTCGTGGCAGCGCAAGCCTGCGGTACAGCAGCCGACGTATCGGGACGGAGCCGCGCTCGATCGTGCGCTCGCCGAACTGGCCCAACTGCCGCCGCTGGTCACGTCCTGGGAAGTGCTCGCGCTCAAACGCCAGCTCGCGGACGCCTCCGAAGGGCGCTGCTTTCTGCTGCAGGGCGGCGACTGCGCCGAGAGCTTCGCCGACTGCAATTCCGCGCTGATCTCGAACCGGCTCAAGGTGCTGTTGCAAATGAGCCTCGTGCTGGTTCACGGCATGAAGCTGCCGGTCGTGCGCGTGGGTCGTTTCGCCGGCCAATACGCCAAGCCGCGCTCGGCCGACACCGAAACGCGCGACGGCGTGACCCTGCCGAGCTATCGCGGCGACATCATCAATGCACCCGAATTCGACGCCACCGCGCGCGAGCCGGATCCGCGGCGCCTGATCGAAGCGCATTCGAAGTCGGCGCTGACCATGAACTTCACACGCTCGCTGATCGACGGCGGCTTCGCCGACCTGCATCACCCGGAATATTGGGATCTCGGCTGGGTCGAACATTCGCCGCTGCAGGACGAATACCGGCGCATGGTCGAGTCGATCGGCGATTCGGTGCGTTTCATGGAAACGCTGGCCGGCCCGATCGGCAACTTCGCCCGTGTGGACTTTTATACTTCACATGAAGCGCTGCTGCTGCACTACGAACAGGCGCAGTCGCGGCAGGTTCCGCGCCAGTGGGGCTGGTTCAACCTGGGCACGCATTTCCCGTGGATCGGCATGCGCACCGCCGCGCTCGACGGCGCGCACGTCGAATACTGCCGTGGCATCCGCAATCCGATCGGCATCAAGGTCGGGCCCGGCACCGCACCCGACGCGCTGCTGCGCGTGATCGACGCGCTCAATCCGGCAAACGAAGCCGGTCGCCTGACCTTGATCCACCGCATGGGCGCCGCCAAGATCGAAGCCGAATTGCCCAAGCTGCTTGAAGCGGTCAAGGCCGAAGGGCGCAAGGTGCTGTGGAGTTGCGATCCGATGCACGGTAACGGCGAGACGCTGTCGAACGGCACCAAGACGCGCCGTTTCGCCAACATCCGTGCGGAGCTCGATCACGCGTTCGACATCCACGCCGCCTGCGGCACCCGTCTCGGCGGCGTGCACCTGGAACTGACCGGCGAAAATGTCACCGAGTGCATGGGTGGCGCCCGCGATCTGACCGAGTCCGACCTAGCGCGGTCGTACAAGTCGACGGTGGATCCGCGGCTCAACTACGAGCAGTCGCTGGAATTGGCCATGTTGATCGTGCGCCGGCGCGGAAGCCTGGCGGCTCTGCCGCGCGGCTGAGCGCGGCGTTTTTTCTCCCGGCCCGGCGCTCCAGCGCGCACGGTCGCATCCCGCTTCTCTCGCATCTGCGTCGCCATCGCGCGGCGCGGCCGGTCCATCGTGTTGCCAATTTACGTCTTGCGTCGTACGATGTAATTCGTAATTAGCTTTCCCCCTGGGCCTCCTCCCAGTGAGTTCGGCGCCGGTCGGCATACGGGACCCGGCCGGCGCCGGTTTTTTGGTGCGGCCCGCGCCCACGCGCCGTGCGCCAGCACGGTCCGGTCGTACGAAATTTCCTACGTCTCTGCGCGACGTTTCGCGCTATCGCCCGCTTTATGCGCGGCGCACGATGCACACACCGGACAACGGCTCGTGCCGCCGCCGTCGTGCGAGGCGCCCCGTGCGCCGGCGGGTCCGGGAACGCGCCCTGTGCGCTGCGCGCTCGTGGTGCGACCGAACCGAATCAATGGAGGCAGTCATGTCAAACGTAAACGAAGGCGACTGGGTCGAAGGCGAACCCAAGTGGTGGTGGAAGTACGTCATGCCGAGCGAGTCCGTGTTCTGGGCGGCAGTGCTCGCGGCGAAGTCGCGCGGCGCGACGCCGGAACCGGCGCCCTGGCTGCAAGGCGTTTCGGGGCAGATCATGGACGGTCTGGCCATGCTCAATGCGGCGGCACGCATCGGTCATGCCGATGAAGCCGCAAAGCTCAAGCAGGAAGCCACCACCAAGATCTCGCGGGCGGTCGCGGCGGTGAACTGAGCGCAGTGAGTAGCGCGCGCTGCGGCGCCGTGGGGGCACCGCAGCGCGCGTGAACTTTTTTTCAGCGCGACAAATCCGCCGGCGTGGGCGGCGGCAGGGCCTGGCCCGCCAGCTCGTAATGCGTGACGGTGGGCTCGAACTCGAGCAGGAAATCCGCGTCTTCGGGGTAGTATTTCGCTTTCGCCACGTCGTCGCCGGCGAAGCCGCGGATCGATTCCCAGCCGTCCCAGAACGTCATCGTGACGAAATGCGTGGCCTCGCCGTCGCGGCGCTCGAGCACGTAGGCGCTCAAGTTGCCGGCGCATCCGCAGTAGTCGGGCAGCGCACGCGCCCTGAGAAATTCCCGGTACTTGTCGGCTTTCGCGTTCGGAACGCGGCCATGCCATTGACGCACGATCACCATCGCTTGCTCCTTGCGGCGAATACTGCACGCAGTCTACCTCTGCAGCGTGCCGTGGCGCTCCGGCTAGATGCCTTTGAGCATCTCCAAGCCGGGCGCGGCATTGGAAACGAGAAACTCGACCACCTCGCACCGCGCCACGCCGCTCAGCACGAACGGATCGCTGGCCGCGATCCCCTCCGCCTCGGCGCGCGTGCTCGCGCTCGCCACGATCACGCCGCCACTGCGCGGCTCCTTGCGGCCCGACAACAGAAACTGCCCGCGCGCGTAGCACTCGGCAACCCATTGCATGTGGGCCGGCACGTGCCCGTCGACCTGATCGAGCGGAACGGTGTACGTCAGCAGGAACAGGAACATGGTCGGTTCACTCACTCCTCGGCGCCGCCGCTGCGCTGTTCGGCGCTGCGGGCATAACTTTCCGCAGCGCGCACGAATTCCGACGGCATCATCACGACCATCATCGTGTTCTGCTCGGCGCCGATCTCGGTCATCATCTGCATGCGGCGCAATTCGAGCGAGATCTTCGACTGCGCCATCTGGTCCGCCGCTTCGCGCAGCTTGCGCGCGGCTTCGAGTTCGGCTTCGGCCTTGATCAGACGCGCGCGTTTCTCGCGCAAGGCCTCGGCTTCCTGCGCCATCGCGCGCTGCATCGACTCGGGGATCTCAACGTCCTTGATCTCGACGCGCTCGACCTGGATGCCCCAGGGCTCGGTGACGGCGTCGATCGTGCCTTTCAGCATCGCGGACAGCTTGTCCTGTTCCTTCAGCAGTTCATCCAGCGAATGCTGGCCCATCACCGTGCGCAGCGTGGTGAGCGAGGTCTGCCCGATTGCGCCCTCATAGTCGGCCACTTCGATGATTGCGCTTTCCGGATGGGTGACGCGGTACCAGACCACTGCCTTGATCTGCACCGGCACGTTGTCTTTCGTCATCGTCTCCTGCGGCTCGACGTGCAGCGTGACGACGCGCACGTCGACGATCTGCATGCGGTCGACGATCGGGATGATCCAGCGCAAGCCGGGCTCGCGCGTGCCGGCAAAGCGGCCAAAACGGAACACGAGCCCGCGCTGGAACTGCTGCACCACGCGAAGGCCCAGAAGCCCAAGAACGACCATGACGACGAAGAACGGCATGAGAATCACGACGAAGCCTCCCCGTGGAAGGAGTCGAGCGAACGCCCGACCCGTGCTGCCGCACGCGTACGAGGGGTCGGGCGATGCCCAACCCCTCGTACGGTCCGGCGCCGGGTAGTTTACGCCGCGAGCTTGGCCGCGAGCGGAAAATCGACCTCGGTGCGCGCCACGTGGTTGGCGTAGTTGGTGAAGATGTTCAGCACCACGCTGACCAGCACCTCGAGCACCTGCGCGTCGCCGAAGCCGGCGGCCTTGAACGCATCCAATTCGCTGGTCGGCACATGACCGCGGTTCGCGATGAAGCTCTGGGCCAGTGCGAGCAGAGCCGCGTCGCGCGGCGCCTCGGCTTGGGCGCGGCGGGCCTGCGCGATCTGCGTCGGGCTCAGGCCGACCATGGCGCCGATCGCGCTGTGCGCGGCCAGGCAGTAGTCGCAGCTGTTGGCCTCGCCCACGGCAAGCGCGATCTGTTCGCGCTGTTTCGCGCTCAGCGTGCCGCGCGCAGCGACATCGGCAAGCCCGACGTAGGCGTTCAGCGCAACCGGCGTGTGAGCCAGGGTCAGGAACAGGTTCGGCAGGCTGCCGAGTTTGGCTTTGAGGGTATCGAGCGTCGGGGCGACATCGGGGCTGGCGTGGTTGCGGTCGATCGGTTGGATGTACGACATGGTGGAGCTCCTCGGAGTAGTGGGCGTGCGGTACTGCGCACGGGGAGCACTTTAGGTCCAATGACTGGACGGCTGGTGACGAAAAATCCAATAAAAGCGATAAATCGTCCGGATGCCTCGTTCGACTCGCTTTGCTTGCGTGCACTCCGCACTTCGCGGTGAAAACGCCGCAGACCACGGTCTGGATGCACCCCGGTCGCGTACGGGCGATCGCTGATTGAAACCGCTGCGGCGGACGCCTCCCTTGGACTTCCTGTATCCTATTTGCATGATGGACGCATGAATCGTCCAGGGATGTCCGCATGTCATTCGACCGCCTCGACGCCTTGCTGCAGCGGTTTTCCGTGCGCACGCGCATGTTCCACTCCGGCCCGTTGTGCGGCATCAACGATTTCGACGGGGCGGGCGACCTCGGGCAGCTGCACCTGATCAAGCGCGGGCCGCTGCGGGTGGAGCACGGCCGAGGCGCGGCGCTGGAAATCGACGAACCGAGCCTGCTGCTGTATCCGCGACCGCACGCACATCGCTTGATCACGGACGCGCGCGACGGCGCCGAGATGGCCTGTGCCTTCGTGGAATTCAGCGCCGGCGCGATCAATCCCCTGGCGCGCGCGCTGCCGCCGGTCGTGAACCTGCCGTTGGCCGCGCTCGCAGGCGCCGAGCCGGTGATCGAGCGCTTGTTCGACGAGGCCTTCGGCCAGCGTTGCGGGCGCCAGGCGATCGTCGACCGGCTGTTCGAGGTGGTTTTGATCGACATCCTGCGCGAGCTGATGAATGGCGCGCGGGTCAATGACGGACTGCTCGCCGGCATGGCGCATCCGCAGCTGGCCAAAGCGCTGGTCGCGATGCATGAAGCGCCGGCCGACGAGTGGACCCTGCCGCGCCTCGCCGGTGTTGCCGGGATGTCCCGCAGCGCGTTCGCGGCGGCGTTCCGCGCCACGCTCGGCGACACGCCGGGCGATTACCTCGCCGCCTACCGCATGAACGTCGCGCAGGACCTGCTGCGCCGCGGCCAGGCGCCGTCCCGCGTCGCGCAAGCGGTCGGCTACGGCAGCGCGACGGCGCTCTCGCGCGTGTTCAAGTCGCTGTGCGGAATGGGGCTGCGCGAGTGGAAAGCGGCCTCTCAGCAGGTGGCGGCTTGAGCCTCGTCATGCCGGCGCGGGCCAGCATCCAGTGCCGTTGCTGTTGCGAACGGCGGAGGCGCTGGGTCCCGGCTTTCGCCGGGACGACGAGGTGCGGAGATGAGGCGCTGGGTCCCGGCTTTCGCCGGGACGACGAGGTGAGGAGATGAAGGCGCCGGGTCCCCGCTTGTGACGGAACGACCAGGTGAGGAGATGAAGGCGCTGGATCCCGGCTTGCGCCGGGGATGACGAGGCGAAGGATCAGCCGATCGGCAGATGACTCGCCGGGGGCGGTGGGGGCGGCGGCGGGTCGTCGTTGCCGTGCAGCTGCTCGATCCGGCGCAGGGCGGCGAAATGTTCCCAGAAGCTTTCCACGCGCTGTGCCACGCCGGCGCGGAAGAAGCGCAGCGCGAGTTCGCGCCGGCCGGCCTGCAGCTCACGTTCGCCCGCGTAATAAAGCGCCTCGCACAGGTGCTGGCGACGTTTGGTCGCGTCGTCGGTGTGCGCGATCGCGGCGGCGAGCGCGGCTTCGTTGCCGTTGCGCTGATAGCTGAGTAGCGGCCCCGGCCACGGCGCGCCTGCGGGCGGCGGTGGAACGCGGTCGTCGGCGCCGTGGGCCGTCGTCAGCAGCAGGCCAAGCGCGCAATATTGCGCCAAGTCCGGATCGCCGTCGGCCAGCTGGCAGTGTTCGAAGTGCGCGCGCGCGAGGTCGAGCTTGCCGGCCAG
>Ga0068856_100007649_pt1 | contig 10544 bp, 8 predicted proteins | sample KBSCornC62_FD_66595 | JGI IMG/M metagenome (GOLD analysis project Ga0068856, IMG submission 66595) | Corn rhizosphere microbial communities from Kellogg Biological Station, Michigan, USA - KBS Corn C6-2 | ecosystem: Host-associated > Plants > Roots > Rhizosphere > Soil ... | reverse complement strand
GCGCTGTTCTGGGTGCGCGACAACGGCCCCGGCTTCGACATGCGCTACCACGACCGCATCTTCGAGATCTTCCAGCGCCTGCACCGTGCCGAGGACTACCCGGGCACCGGCGTCGGCCTGGCCATCGTGCGCAAGGCCGTCGAGCGCATGCACGGCAAGGTCTGGGCCGAGAGCGCCAAGGGGGCGGGCGCGACGTTCTGGATCCAGCTGCCGGAGGCCAGGGCCGCGGATTGAAGCGGCCTGGCCGCTCGGCCGTGCGCGGCCGGGGGGCGGGTCGAATGCGGTGTACAAGCGCGGCCGTTTCGCTATGCTGCATGCATGGAAGATCGCCGACCGATCCTGCTCGTCGAGGACAACCCGATGGACCTCGACCTGACGCAGCGCGCGTTCGCCAAGCGGCGCATCGTCAACGCGCTGGAGGTGGCGCGCGACGGCGAGGAAGCGCTCGAGTGGATCGTGCGCTGGGAGGCCGGGCACCCGACGCCGGTGGTGATCCTGCTCGATCTGAAGCTGCCGCGCGTCAGCGGCCTCGAGGTGCTGCGCCAGCTCAAGGCGCACGCCGAGTACTGCCGCATCCCGGTCGTGGTGCTCACCACCTCGCGCGAGGACGCCGACATCGCCGCGGCGTACGCGCTGGGCGTCAACTCCTACATCGTCAAGCCGGTGGAGTTCGAGAAGTTCATCGACGTGGCGGCGCAGATCGACCTGTACTGGTGCGTGCTCAACCAGCAGTCGATCTGAGCGCGGGAAGAGCATCGTGCGAGTCCTGTACGTCGAAGACAACGAACAGGACGCCGACCTGACCTGCCGGCGCCTGGCCCGGCTCGCGCCGGACGTCGCCGTCGCCACCGTGCACACGCTGGCCGACGCCCGTGCGCGCCTGGCCGCCGCCGAAGCAGCCGGCGCGCTGCCCGACGTGCTGCTGGTGGACGTGCGCCTGCCCGATGGCAACGGCCTGGAGCTGCTGGGCGAGGTGCGCGCGCGTGGCTTGCCGGTGGCCGTCGTCATGCTCACCGGCTCGGGCGACGAGGCTCTGGTGGTGGCCGCGCTGCGTGGCGGCGCGGACGACTACGTGGTCAAGGCCGGCGGCTACATCGACCGGCTGCCCGCCACCTTCGAAGGCGTCGTCGACGCGTTCCGCGCCGCGACGGCGCAGCGCGCGTCGACGATCCGCGTGCTGTACGCCGAGCCGAGCGCCGACGACGTCGACCTGCTGCGACGCCATCTCGCGCGCTACGCGCCGCACCTGCAGGTGGAGGCCGTCGGCACCGCGCAGGAGGCGCTGGCGCGGCTGCCGCCGGCCGCGGCGGACGACGCGGCGCCGGACGTGCTGCTGCTCGATTTCAAGCTGCCCGGCGTGACGGCGCTGGACGTGGTGCGGGAAGTGCGCCACGAGCGCGGCCTGCGCCTGCCCATCATCGTCATCACGGGCCATGGCGACGAGACGAGTGCCGCGCAGACGCTCAAGCTGGGCGCCACCGACTACCTCGTCAAGCAGGAGGATCTCCTCAACCGCCTGCCGGTGGCCATCGAGAACGCCTGGTACCGCGGGCAGCTGGAGCGCGAACGCGGCGCGCTGCGCGAGAGCGAGGAGCGCTTCCGCCAGATGGCCGAGTCCATCGGCGACGTGTTCTGGCTCAGCGACCCGCAGCGCCAGCTCGCGCTGTACGTCAGTCCCGCGTTCGAGCGCATCTGGCACATGCCGGTCAGCGAGATCTATGCCGACTGGCGCGCGTGGCTGCGCTACGTGCACGAGGACGACCGCGAGCCCCTGCGAGCCCGCATGGAAAGCCTCGCCCGGGACGACGAAGTGGAGCTCGAGTTCCGCGTCTGCCCGCCCGGCCGCGAGACGCGCCACGTCGTGATGCGCGTTTACGTCGTGCGCGACGGCGAGGGACACGACGTGCGCCGCGCCGGCGTCGTGCAGGACGTGACCGAGCGCAAGGCCCAGGAGGCGCGCATCGAGCATCTCGCGTACCACGACGGGCTGACCGGCCTGCCCAATCGCACGATGTTGATGGACCGGCTCGGCCAGGCGCTGTCGCAGGCACAGCGCCTGGACCAGCAGGTGGCCGTGCTGTTCCTCGACCTCGACCGCTTCAAGCCGATCAACGACTCGCTGGGCCACCTGGTCGGCGACCAGCTGCTGCGCGAGATCGCGCGCCGCCTGCGCGCGGCGCTGCGCGAGATCGACACCGTCGCGCGCGTCGGCGGCGACGAATTCCAGGTCGTCGTGTGCAACGTCGCCGGCGCCACCGGCGCCGCGCGCATCGCCGAGAAGCTGATGCGCGCGCTCGGCGAGCCGTTCACGCTGGAGGGCCAGGAGCTGCACGTCACTGCCAGCCTCGGTGTCAGCCTGTTCCCGCGCGACGGCGCCAGCGGCGAGCTGCTGCTGAAGTTCGCCGACATCGCGCTGTACGAGGCCAAGGGCGAGGGCCGCAACGCCTACCGCTTCTTCAGCCCCGAGATGAACGCGCAGGCGCATGGCCGGCTGCGGCTGGAGAACGACCTGCGCCGCGCCGTCGAGCGCAACGAGCTGGAGCTGCACTACCAGCCGCAGCTCGATCTCGCGATGGGCGAGGTCTGCGCGGTGGAGGCGCTGGTGCGCTGGCGCCATCCGGAGCGCGGCCTCGTCCTGCCGAACCAGTTCATCCCGATGGCCGAGGAGACGGGGCTGGTGCTGGGCATCGGTGAATGGGTGCTGGGCGAGGCCTGCCGCCAGGTGGCGCGCTGGCAGCGCGAGGGCCTCGTCAGCGGCAGCTCGCCGCTGCGCGTGGCCGTCAACATCTCGGCGCGCCAGCTGCAGCGGCCCGGCCTCGACGGTGCCGTGCGGCGCGCGCTGGCGGACAGCGGCCTGCCCGCGGCCTGCCTGGAGCTCGAGATCACCGAGAGCAGCGTCATGCTCGACCCGCAGCATGCGCAGAGCGTGCTGCAGTCGCTGCGCGAGCTCGGCGTGCAGCTGTCGATCGACGACTTCGGCACGGGCTATTCCAGCCTTGCCTACCTGAAGCGGCTGCCGCTCGATCGGCTGAAGATCGACCGCTCGTTCATCGGCGGCATCCCGACCGACTCCGACGACGCCGCCATCGTCGAGACCATCATCGTGATGACCCACAAGCTGGGCCTGCGCGTGATCGCCGAGGGCGTCGAGACGCTGGAGCAGCGGCTGCAACTGGTGCGCCAGGGCTGCGACGAGATGCAGGGCTTCCTGCTCGCGCACCCGGTGCCGGCGGGCGAGCTGCCGGCGCTGCTGGAGCGGCTGAAGACGGCCGCGGTCGGCGCGGGCCTGGGCACGCCGCCCGGCTAGTCCCGTCGTGGGGCCCTGCAGGGCCGGGCGATCGCTATTCCTTGTCGATGTCGAAGACGAGGTTCACCGCCGCGGTGTGCGACATCGGCGTGGGCTTGAAGCGCCACTGCCGGATCGCCTCGAGGGCGGCGCCGTTCAGGTGCGCGTTCGAGCTCTCGACCACGACGGCATCGGTGACCGTTCCCTCCGGATCGACCTCGAAACGCACTTCGACGTTGCCCTTGTGGACGCGCTTGACGACGTTGGGCGGGAAGTCCGGCTGCACCAGCTTGATCTGGCTCAGCCCCGGATCGGGCTCGGCCGGCGGCAGCGCGGGCTCCGGCGCGGTGGTGTCCGCGAGGCCGGCGGCGATGTCGTCGGCGTGGTTGCTGCTCAGTGCCGAGGTGTCGGAGGCGCTGGCGATGGGCGGCTGCGAAAGCGTGGGCGCCTGAGCGAGCGCGAGCTGTGCCGGTGCCGCGTTCGTGGCGTTGGACGGCGTCCCCGTGGGCGTGGCGACCTTGAGCTTGTCGTGCGCCTCCGCGACCGGCCGGGCGGCTGGCGCGGCCGCCACCACGGGCCTGGGCGCGGGGGCGGGCGGGGCCTTGACCGGCGCCGGCTTGGTCGCCAGCACGCGGATCCAGTACATGGTGCGGTCGGCTTCCTTCTGCGCGCGTTCGGCCGCGGACGCAGCCGCCGCCGACGGGGCGACTTGCGCGCCCGCCGGCGCACACGCCAGGGCGCAGGCCAGCGACAGGGCGCCCCTCAGCGCGAATCCGGGTTGGGTCATGGCAATCCTGCTCGTTTGACTTCCCCGGGCGCCGTCGTCTCGTGCGGCGCCCGATCGCCTGCGCACGGGGTCGCGCAGGAGTGCCGCAGTGTAGCGACGCAGGGCACCGCGAAGGCCGCCTTCGCCCCTCGCGTCCGCGCGAGCGAGCGCACTTCGTCACGCTTTCGCGGAGCCCGCGCGCCGCGGCGCCGGCGGACGGGCGCCGCCGCTCAGGCGGCCGGGCCGTGCACGACGGGCAGGCCCAGCTGGTTCCACAGCAGCATGCCCCCGCGCAGGTTGGCCACGCGCGTGAAGCCGCCTTGCCTGAGGAGCACGGTGGCCTGGCCGGAGCGCATGCCGGCATGGCAGACAGTGACGACCGGGCGGTCGCGCGGCACGTCGGCGAGCTGGTCCTTCAGCTGGTCGAGCGGCAGCAGCCGCGCCGCGGCGATGCGGCCCAGCCGCTCGTCGACCTCGCCGTGCTGGCGCACGTCCAGCAGCAGCACGTCGGGCAGGTGCTCGGAGACCCAGTCCGGCTCGATCTCGATCAGGCCGGCGTAGGTCTGGCGCACGGGGGCCCAGTCGGCCAGGCGCGGCACCTGGCCGTCCTCCGGTTGCCCGCAACGCATGTTGGCGGGCAGCGCGACCGCGATCTGCTTGGGATGGGGCAGGTGCAGGTTCTCCATGAAGCCGACGAAGTCGCGCTCGTCGGCCTGGCCGCCGATGCGCGGGTTGTGCTGGCGCTCCTCGCCGACGCACGACATCGTGCGGCCGCTGTAGTCGTGCGCCGGGAAGACGAGGCAGTCGTCGGGCAGGCTGAAGATCTGCCCGGTGATCGAGCGGTACAGCATGCCGGCGTGGCCCTGCTGGAAATCGCAGCGGCCGGCGCCGCGGATCAGCAGGGCGTCGCCTGTGAAGGCCATGCGATGGCGATCGTCGACGTAGGTCAGGCAGCCGTCGGTATGGCCGGGCGTGGCGCGCACCTCGAGGTGGCGCCGGCCGAAGACGACGCGGTCGCCGTGGTCCAGCCGCAGGTCGGCACCGCGCAGCTCGCTGCCATAGCGCGCCGAGATGCCGATGCTGCAGCCGGTGGCCTGCTGCATCAGCCAGGCACCGGTGACGTGGTCGGCGTGGCAGTGGGTGTCCAGCGCCGCCACCAGCGTCAGCCCGAGCTCTTCCACCAGCGCGCGGTCGCGCAGGTGCTGCTCGAAGACGGCGTCGATCAGCACGGCCTGCCGGGTCTCGGGGCAGCCGAGCAGGTACGTGTACGTCGACGACGCGGCGTCGAACAGCTGGCGGAAGATCAGGTCGCTGAACATGGGATGTGCCGTCGGCGTCGCCCGCGTGCGGGGCGCCTGCGGGACTCAGGACGGCTGCTTGGTGGTGCGCAGGTAGGGCTTGATCGTCTTGTAGCCCGGGAACTTGACCTCGGCCTCCTCGTTGGACACCGCGCCCGTGATGATCACGTCGTCGCCGTTCTTCCAGTTCACCGGCGTGGCCACCTTGTGCCGGGCGGTCAGCTGCATCGACTCCAGCACGCGCAGGATCTCGTCGAAGTTGCGGCCCGTGGTCATCGGGTAGGTCAGCATCAGCTTGATCTTCTTGTCGGGGCCGATGATGAACACGGAGCGCACGGTGGCATTGGTGGCCGCGGTACGGCCGTCCGAGCCGCCGGCCTCGTCGGCGGGCAGCATGTTGTAGAGCTTGGCGACCGCGAGGTCGGTGTCGCCGATCATCGGGTAGTTGACCTTCGCGCCCTGCGTCTCCTCGATGTCCGCGACCCAGCCGGCGTGGCTTTCCACCGGATCGACCGACAGGCCGATGATCTTGGTGTTGCGCTTGGTGAACTCGGGCTCGATCTTGGCCATGTAGCCCAGCTCGGTGGTGCACACCGGCGTGAAGTCCTTCGGGTGCGAGAACAGGACGGCCCAGCTGTCGCCGATCCAGTCGTGGAAATTGATGGTGCCCTGGGTGGTCTTGGCCGTGAAGTTGGGGGCGGTGTCGTTGATGCGAAGGGACATGGCAGGCTCCGGCTAGGGTTGCGGGGGAACGGGTGGAGTGTCGCGCAGCGGCCCGACCTGTTCCGCGAGGAAGGTTACAGCAGCCGACCGCTGAAATCCCGCATGACCATCCGCGGGGCGTGCGCGGCCGGGCTTGGCGCCGCCGGCATCCGGGCCGCAGGGCGCGGCCCGGACGGGCTCAGCGCTGCGTGCCCCGGGCCGGCGCGGCGGCGGCCTGGCGGGCCAGCGTCTTCACGGCGGGCGCGGCGGCGGGCGGCGTCGCCTGGCCCTCGTCGACGTAGAAGTTCACGCGCGGCAGGATGGCCGGCGTGACGGACCCGTCGGCCACGATGTGCCTGTCCTCGTTCTCGAGCACGAAGTGCGCGCTGCCGTAGTTGGCGATCGGCACCCAGGTGCGGGTGCGGTACTGCACCGTGAAATCGAAGGAGCGCGAGATCACGACGTTGGCGCCGCTGTCGCCCCAGGTGGCCGGCATCCGGGCGTCGGCCGAGCCGTCGCGCGCCTTCTGCTCGAAGCTGCCCGTGAAGTCGGGGTACAGGTGGAACAGGACGAAGGTCGGCGACTGCAGGAACAGCCCCGAGTCCCAGACGTGCGACTGCGCGGCGTGGCCGCCGAAGCCCGCGGCGGCGTTGGGCCGCACCATCATCGTCTGGAAGATGGTCGTCGGCGCGCCGTCGCGCCAGGCGGCCCCCAGCCACGCCTCGGCGTGCGTCGTCGGGTCGACCGACAGGCGCGTGTAGGCCCGCTGGAAGCCGCCGAAGTCGAGCACGAACCAGCCGTCGACGACGTCGCGTGGCACCGAGGCGCCGGAGTTGGCGAACGTCAGCGCGTGGTGCCCGAACGTGACGATGCGCGCCACCAGCTGCGTGGGATCGACCGCGCCGGCGGCGTCGGTGTCGCTCATGCCGGCCAGCGTGGCGCCGTGGCGCAGGTCCTCGGTGCCGGGGCGGTGGGCCATGTCGAGGTAGCTCGTCGCCGTGCCGGCGTCGTCGAGCGAACCGTACGGCGTCACCAGGCCCGGCGTGCAGCCGCCCTGGTCGGTGGTGGTGCCGAGCTCGAGCACCTGCGCGCTGCCCTGGTGGGCGCCGCCGCTGACGTGGCGGATCGCGACCTGGCGCAGGTCGACCGCCTGCGTGAAGGGCAGGCCGTTGCAGTCGAAGCCTTCCTGCATCGTCTCGATCGGCGTGGCCAGCGTCAGCACGCGCAGCGTGCCGTCGTCGGTCCACGTGCCGTCGCCCGCGCCCGCGGAGTCGACCAGGTGCGCCGTGTGCGTGGCGGCGTTCCAGTCGACCATCCAGGCGGTGTTGAAGGACGGGTCGCCGATGTAGCTGACGGTCTGGTGGCCGTGCGGCGCGGCGTGTGCCGACGCGGCGCAGGCGAGCGCCGCGCAGGCGAGCGCGAGGTTCTTGCGGTTCATGTTCTTTCTCCCTGGCCGCATTCGCCGGCGAGTTGCAGGCGCCATGCGGCGTCAGCGATTCTCGGAGCTGGGTGCGAGGGAATCGCTCAGGGAACGCCCGCATCCGGACCGGCGTCGCAGCGGCTGCACGCCGCGCAAGACGGGGCGTCGCCGGGAAAATCGGCCGCCTCCCGCGGCCTGCCCGATGACATCATTGTAGGGGGGCGCCGTCACGGGCATGTGTCGCGGTGCGGATTGGCGACACGCCGCGCGAATGTCGCCGCGCCCGGCGCAGGCTTGCGCAGAATGCGGCGCTCGCGCGGCCTGTCGCGCCGCACGGGAGCACCGATGAACGCCGATTCCCTGTCATGCGAAGAGATCCTCGCCCGCGCGCTCGCCGCCGCGGGCGGCCCTGCGTGGGCGCGCGCACGCAGCCTGCACCTGGCCGGCCGCGTGACGGCCGGCGGGCTGTCCGGGCCCACCGAGCAGTGGATCGACCTCCCCGGCGCGCGCCACGCGATGCGGCTCGAGCTGGGCCCCGCCGCCATGGCCGCCGGCTTCGACGGCTTCGTCGCCTGGCAGCGCAGCGCCAACGGCGAGGTCGTCGTGCAGGATGCCGATGCCGCGCGGCGGGCGGCGGCCACCGACGCCTGGATCCATGCGCGCGGCTGGTGGTTCGCCGACCGCCATCCGGCCGCGTTCGAGGCCCGGGGCCGGCACGAGGCCGACGGCCGGGCGTTCGACGTCGTGGCCTGCACGCCCGCGGACGGGCAGGAAGTGGCGCTGTGGTTCGACGCGGCGACGCACCGCCTGGACCGCCTGGTGCAGGAGCAGCTGGGCCGCCCGGCGACGCGCCGCTTCGACGACTGGCGGGCGGTCGACGGCCTGTGGCTGCCGTTTCGCGTGCGCAGCGGCAACGGCGATCCGCGCTTCGACCGCGTGACGGAGTTCGAATCGGTGCAGGTCGATGCGCCGCCGCCGCCCGGCGTGTTCGACGTGCCGGCCCAGGCATTTACCGACGTCACGTTCGCCGGCGGCGCGTCCAGCGCGAGCATCCCGGTGACGATCGCCAATCACCACGTGTTCGTGCCGGTGGCGCTGGACGGCCACCCCCTGTGCTTCATGCTGGACACCGGCGGCGTCAACCTCGTCGCCGAGGCCACGGCACGGCGCATCGGCCTGGCCAGCGTCGGCGCGATGGAGGCCCGCGGGCCGGGCGAGCGCTCGGTCGGCAGCGGCTTCGCACGCGCCGAGCGCTTGGAGATCGGCGGTGCCGTCGCTCTGGAGCGGCAACTGCTGCGCGTGATCGACATGCCCGGCTTCGATGCGGTCGAGGGCCTGCGCGTGGACGGCGTGCTGGGCGTCGAGCTGTTCAAGCGCCTGGTCGTGCAGATCGACTATGCCGGCGCCCTGCTGACGCTGGCCGACCCGGCGGGCTTCACGAGCCCGCCCGCGGCACGCTCGCTGCCGCTGAGCTTCTTCGGGCACTTTCCCGGCGTCGCCGCGTCGCTCGACGGCGTCCAGGGCCAGTTCTGGCTGGATACCGGCAACCGCAGCGGGCTCGTGCTGCATGCGCCGTTCGTCGAGGCGCACCGCCTGGACCGCCGCTACCGGACGAGCGTCGAGACCACCATCGCCTGGGGGATCGGCGGCCGCGCGCAAGGGCGCCTGGCGCTCGGCGCGTTCGCCATCGACGCCCCGGTGCTGCGCCTGCCGCTGGCCTGCGACGGCCCGCTGGCGATGCGCGACGTCGCCGGCAACATCGGCGGCGAGATGCTGTCGCGCTTCGCCGTCACGTTCGACTACGGGCGTCGCGTCGTCCACCTGGCGCCGAACGCGGACGCGGGCCGGCCGTTCGCGGCGGATCGCTCGGGGCTGTGGATCAACGCCCACCCGCGCGGCGCCGTGGTGGCCGGGCTGATGGCCGGCGGGCCGGCGGACGAGGCCGGCTTGCGAATCGACGACGTCATCGAGGCCGTCGACGGGCATCCGGTGGGAGACCGGGGCCTGGCGGCGCTGCGCGAGCGCCTGGCCGAGGCCGAGCCTGGCTGCCGCGTCGCGGTCGAGGTGCGGCGCGGCGCCGGGATCCTCCAGCTCGCGCTGCATCCGCGCGAGCTGGTGTGACGGGCAGGGCGCCCGTTCAGCGCACGGTGTAGCCGCGGCCGTCCATGCAGGCGAAGGTGGCGCGCTGGAAGATGCTGGCGTCGTTCATCGCGTTGGGCTGCGTGGTGGCCCAGCGGTTGCAGTCCTGGCGGTCGGCCTCGGTCTGCTCGGCGCTCTGGCCGTTGCGCGGATAGAAGATCGGGTCGTTCGAACGCGGGGCCGGTGCCGGCGGGTTGACGTAGACCGGGGCGGGCGCGGTGTAGACCGGCGCCGGGTTGACGACCACGTAGTCGGGGCTGTCGTAGTAGTACGCCGGGGCGGTGGCCAGGCCGATGCCCACGCCGACGCCGATCGGCCACAGCGGATCCCACCAGCCCCAGCCCCAGCCGGAGCGGTAGCTCCAGCGGGCGCCGGCATGCCAGCCCCCGTAGTAGCCGCCGTGATAGCCGCCGCCGCCATGCCAGCCCCCGTGATCGCCGCCATGGTAGCCACCGCCGCCATGCCAGCCGCCGTGCGGGTCGGCCTGGGCGGCGCCGCAGGCGAGTGCCAGCGCACCGGCGGCGACGGCCAGCGTGCGGCGGAGGGTGGAGGAACGGGGGGCGGTCATGGCAGATCTCCTTCTGGAAAGCGCAGTGCGCACGCAACGATTCTCTGCCTTTAACGGCAGGGTGCCAGCGTGGGTGGACGGCCTTTACACGCCAGACACCGAGCGGCGCCCGCGCTTCGCGAGAGCCTGGATGGGCCGATCGGACGATCGGCCGACGGCGCGCCGAACCCGCGCGTTGCGCGCCGGTTGCTGCCGGAAGGCGGGGGATCGCGCCGGTTGCCGTCGTGCTGCGGGCGTGTGTCGCCCCTGGGGCGCGATCGCGCGGCTCACTCGCCCCAGAGTCCGGCCATCGCCTGCGCGAAGCCGGCGGCGATGCGCTCGACCCGCTCGTGGTGATGGTGGCGCAGCGCCCAGCGCCCCCCGAC
>Ga0068856_100007648_pt1 | contig 10544 bp, 6 predicted proteins | sample KBSCornC62_FD_66595 | JGI IMG/M metagenome (GOLD analysis project Ga0068856, IMG submission 66595) | Corn rhizosphere microbial communities from Kellogg Biological Station, Michigan, USA - KBS Corn C6-2 | ecosystem: Host-associated > Plants > Roots > Rhizosphere > Soil ... | reverse complement strand
GGTGTTCCGCAACATCCGCCGCATGCTCGGTCTCGACCGCTGCCGGCTGGCTTTTACCGGCGCGGCGCCAATCGCCCCCGATCTGATCCGCTGGTATCTTTCGCTCGGCCTCGACATGCGGGAGGTCTATGGCCAGACCGAAAACTGCGGTGTCGCCACCGTGATGCCGCCCGAGCGCATCAAGCTCGGTTCGGTCGGCAAGGCCGCGCCCTGGGGCGAAGTTGCGATCTCTCCGCAAGGCGAAATCCTGATCCGCGGCGATTTCCTGTTCATGGGCTATCTGAACCAGCCGGAAAAGACCGCGGAGACCATCGACGCCAAGGGGTGGCTGCATACCGGTGACGTCGGCTCGATCGACAACGAAGGCTTCGTCAAGATCACCGACCGGATGAAAGACATCATCATCACCTCGGGCGGCAAGAACATCACGCCGTCGGAGATCGAGAACCAGCTCAAGTTCTCGCCTTACGTCTCCGACGCCGTTGTCATCGGCGACAAGCGGCCGTATCTGACGTGTCTGGTCATGATCGACCAGGAGAATGTCGAGAAGTTCGCGCAGGACCAGGACATTCCCTTCACCAACTACGCCAGCCTGTGCCGCGCGCAGGAAGTCCAGGACCTGATCCAGCGCGAGATCGAGGCGGTCAACGTCAACTTCGCGCGCGTCGAAACCATCAAGAAGTTCTACCTGATCGAACGCCAGCTCACGCCCGAGGACGAGGAGCTGACGCCGACCATGAAGCTGAAGCGCAGTTTCGTGAACAAACGCTACGCCGCCGAGATCGACGCCATGTATCGCGAACGGGCGGTGGCGTAGCGAAGCGGACATTTCGAGCGGATTTTTTTGGAAACGGCGAAGGATCGATAAGGCCCCACCCTTCGCGCAACACGGGCCAAGGAAGAGGAGACTGCAATGTCGAAATCGTTAAGGGCGTTGGGCCTTGCGGTGAGCGCCCTTGCGCTGACCCAGTTGCCGGCCGCAGCCCAGACCAAGGTCACCAATGAGGGCATCTCGGCGAACGAGATCGTCATCGGCACCCATCAGGACCTGTCCGGCCCGATCAAGGTCTGGGGCGTTCCGGTTTCCAACGGCATGAAGATGGCGGTTGAGGAAATCAACGCCGCCGGCGGCATCAACGGCCGCAAGATCAAGATGATTCTCGAGGACAATGGCTACGATCCAAAGAAGGCCGTGCTGGCCTCGCAAAAAATGGTCGAACGCGACAAGATCTTTGCCATGATCGGTCCGATGGGCTCGCCCACCGTGCTCGCCGCGCAGGACATCCTGTTCGACGCCGGCGTGCTGCAACTGTTCCCGCTGACGGCCGCCGAATTCACCTTCAAGTTCGATCCGGCCAAGCCGCAGGAAAGGTTGAAGTTCAACAATCTGCTGCCCTACGTCGAGAGCACGCGCGCCGCCGTCAAGTACATGATGGAGGCGAAAAACTTCAAGAAGCCCTGCATCATGCATCAGGACGACGAGTACGGAAAGAACGTGCTCGACGGCTTTACCCAGCAGCTCACCGCGATGAAGGTGCAGCCTGCTTCGGTCACGAGCTACAAGCGCGGCGCTTCCGACTTCAGCGCCCAGATCGCCAAGATGAAGTCTGATGGCTGCGACATGGTCGTGCTCGGCACGGTCATCCGCGAAACTATCGGCGCGATGGGCGAGGCCAAGAAGCTCGGCTGGGACGTCACCTTCCTCGGCGCAACGCCCACCAACGTGCTGGAAGTGCCCACGCTTGGGAAAGAAGCCGTCGAAGGCCTCTACGCCGCGTCCGGTTTCGAAATCCCGTACGAGGACACCGCAAAGGGCAAGGTCAAGGATTGGCTCGCCAATTACAAGAAGATGTTCAACTCCGACGCCAACACGCAGGCGATCATCGGCTACAACGCCATGATGACGTTTGCGTTCTACGCCAACAAGGCGGGCAAGGACTTGACCGGCCAGAAGATGATGGACGCGCTGGAATCCGGCGACAGGTTCCTCGACATCTTCAACTCGCCGCCAACCAAGTTCTCCAAGACCGACCATCTCGCCAACACCATCACCCAGGTCCAGCAGGTCAAGAACGGCCGCTGGGTGCTGGTCAAGGAAGGCCTGATGTTCTGAGGGAGCGGCTCGCTCCAATCGAGCAAAGCTAACGACAAGGGGCTGTGCGAGACGATCGCGCAGCCTCTTTTTTTGTTTGTGCCTTTAGTTTGGACGGCAAGCACCCGTCATTGCGAGGAGCGAAGCGACGAAGCAATCTATTCTTTCTTGCCGCAGGATGGATTGCTTCGCTACGCTCGCAATGACGGAGATCGGCACGATCCGCACACTCCCGTCGTTATTTCTGAAGTACCTTCAGCAACTCGTCGCCGAGGATCGCGGGTTCTACCGGCGGCAGATAGGTGAGGCCGGCCGCCTTGGCGAGCTCGGCGATCTTTCCTGCCGCCTGCAAATCGGAGAGCGCCTTGTTGACCGCGACGATGAGGGCTGGATCGCTGGCGAGGCCGACATAGCCCCGATTAACGCCGATGGGATAATAGTATCCGGATGCGGCGAGCTTGTTGTCGGGATGGGCGGCGCGGTAGGCATCGAATCGGCTCAGGTCGAGCAATGTCGCATCGGATTCGCCGCGGTTGAGCGCGCCGAGCAGGTCCTGCCGCCCTGGCACCAGATGCGTGATCTCGTCGATCAACCGCCCTTTTTCGAACGTCATCAGGATAGCGTCGCCAAGCGTGCCGCTTTCGATCGCGATGCGCAGCCCGGCGAGATCGCCGATGCCGGAGATCTTGCGGTCGCGCGTCTTCTCGCCGAGCACGACGGTCAGTGGCGAGTAAACATAGGGCTGGCTTGGTGCAAGCACGCCGACCGGCACGCGGCGGCGGCGGTCGTCGCGGGTGGCGCCCTCGAAATCCGGCAGCTTCGCCGTCTTGACGCCAGGTACCTTCAGCGAGTCATTGGTCAAGGCATAGCTGCCGACCAGCGCGCAGCGGCCGTCGGAGAGCAGGGCATTGGCTTCGAGGGCCGGGCTCGAGCTTTCGTCGAGCTTGCTTTCAAACCACTGGATCTTGAACGGCCGGCCGAGGCGATCGGCAACAGCCTGCGCAAGCGCGACGTCAAACCCGCTGTCGGGCTTTCCGCGCTGATGCAGTGAAAGAGGAGGCAGGTTCTCATCGAGACAGACTTTCAGCGGATCTCCATCCGCATGCGCTGCCGTCGCCGTCGCAAGCAGCACGGCAGCGACCGCGAGCCGGCGCTTCATTGCTTCCTCCGACTCGATACGAAGGCCCAGACCTCGGTGATCTCCTGATCGCTCAGAATGTCCTTCCACGGCGGCATGTTGTTCTTGCCTTGCTTCACCGTCGTCGTGAACCGCGTGTTGTCGTCCGGGAACGCGCGCAAGTCGGGCGCAACCGTGCCAGCAGTGACCATGTTCGGGCCATGGCAGTGCGAGCATTTCTGCGCATAAGTGGTCTTGCCGGGGCCGATCAGCGTCTGATCGCCGACGGCGGCTTGTTGCTGCGCGGTGGCCGGCATCGCCATCCACGCCATTGCCGCCACCGCGACGGCGGCGAGAGACGCCGCCGTCCGCTTCGACACCTTGTCAGTCATCGGCGTTCCGCGATCAGTTCTTTACCGCGAACACCCAGAGCGACCCGCCTGTCGGCACGTTGGCAAGCCGTTCATCGCCGGAGAAGATCGAGTAGACGCCGCCATAGCCGCTGGTGACGGCGATATACTGGACGCCGTCCTGCTGCCAGGTCACCGGTTGCCCTTCGATGCCGGAGCCGGTCTGGAAGCTCCACAGCTTCTTGCCGTCGTTGGCGTCAAAGGCGTCAAACTCGCCGGTCAACTGGCCGGAGAACACGACCCCGCCGGCCGTCGACAGCACGCCCGAGAAGCGCGGTATATCGCTCGGCACTTCCCACTTTGCCTTTCCGGTCATGGGATCGATGGCCTTGAGATAGCCGCGCGGTCCGTCGGGCCATGCCCAGATGTCGGTCAGGTCCATGCCGAGATACCATTCGCCTTGCTTGAAGACGGCCGGTTCGGCCTTGTAGTTGCCGCCGATATTGAGCGTATTGGCGTAGGCAAGGCCCGTCTGCGGATTGTACGACATCGGTTCCCAATTCTTGCCGCCGAGGATCGACGGCTGAACCGTAACCTTCTTGCCTTCGCGGGCGTCCTTGGACACGTCGGTCTCGATCGGACGGCCGGTCTTCATGTCGATGCCGGTGGCCCAGTTCACCTTCACATAGGGATTGGCCGCGAGCAGTTTCCCGTTCGTCCGGTCAAGCACGTAGAAGAAGCCGTTGCGATTGGCATCCATCAGCACCTTGGTGGGCTTGCCTTCGATGGTCATATCGGCAAGCACCATCTCGGCGACCGAGTCATAGTCGAACGGATTGTTCGGCGAGAACTGATAGTGCCACTTGATCTTGCCGGTCTTCGGCTCGAGCGCCAGGACCGCGCAGGTGTACAGATTGTCGCCGGGACGCACCGCCGCGTTGAACGGCCCCGGGTTGCCGACGCCCCAATACACCGTGTTCAGCTCCGGGTCATAGGAGCCGGTGATCCATGTCGATCCGCCACCGAGCTTCCAGGTATCGCCTTTCCAGGTGTCGCCGCCGGGCTCCTCGGGGCTGGGTACCGTGTTGGTCCGCCACAGGCGCTTGCCCGTCTCCGGATCCCAACCATCGATGAACCCGCGGGTCCCGAACTCCGCGCCGGAAATGCCCGTGATGACAACGCCGTCCGCGACGAGCGGCGCCACGGTCATCGAATAGCCTTCCTTGATGTCGGCCGCCTTCTGACGCCACAGCTCCTTGCCGGTCTTCATGTCGAGTGCAATGACGTGGGCGTCGAGCGTGGTGCGGAAAAGCTTGCCGTTGTGAATCGCCCCACCGCGGTTGATGATGCCGCAACAAACGATGCGCGGCGTCTCTGCCGGGTACTCGACCTTGGTCTTCCAGATCTGTTTGCCGGTCTTTGCGTCGACCGCCATCGTGGCGTTGTGGTTGGTGACGTAAATGACACCTTGGTATACCAGTGGCTGCGACTGCGCGCTTCGATCATCTGCGAAGCTGTAGTTCCACACCGGCACCAGGTTCTTGACGTTATCCTTGTTGACCTGCGTCAGCGGACTGAACCGCTGCAGATTATAGCCCATACCGTAATTGAGAACGCTCGTTGTATCGGCCGCTCCCTTGACCAATTGATCGGTCGTCTGAGCGCTTGCGCCGAGCGGCGCAAGAATGACAAGGCCTGCAGCAAACGCAATGCTCTTCATCTGGTCCCTCCCATGAACTCCTGCGCGCCTATTGCTGGCACTGCGGATCAACAATCTTCCTGAAACGGGAAAAAGCGTCAATACGAAAGTCGAAGATGACGCGTGAGATCCCGCGAAGAGAAAGCGAGAAGCTTGTCTCGTCATGTTTTCGGGAGTGCGTTGCGCATTACGGCTGCAGCGCACCATCGGCCATGAGGCAAGGAAGATCAGGCAAGGAAAGCAGATTGTTGTCGGCTATCGCCGCGCAACATTTGCGTGCTGTCAGTCGGCACGTTCGAATGGCCGGGCCACGGAGCCGGCGAGAGAACTCACGACCAGCGAAGCCACAGAATTGTCGTCCGCGGCGTCGGCGAGCAGAGGAGCATCCGCGTATCGCATCACGCCGTGCTGGCCGATCACGAATGTCGGCTGGAAATTTCTGACGTCGGCATCCCAAACCATGGCCATGCGGCGGTTGTCGAGCATCAGCCAGCGCCCATCGAGCCGCGCAGCGGCCACCGCATGGTCCTCGCCATGAATGGTGTCGTGCAGCACCACGATCCTGAGATCGTCGGCTGCGAGGCCGGCGCGGCGCAAGGCGACGAATTTCGCAATCGCATAATCCTCGCAGTCGCCGCCGCCGCGCGCGAGCGTTGCGAGCGGCGAGGTCCAGACGTCGATCTGGCCGTGCTGGGCGAGGTCGCTGATCGGCCGGATGGCGAGATTGATGGCGCGGTTGATTTCGCCGAGCCGGGCGCGGCCTTCGCGTGAGCGCGCGGCGTCGACGATGTCGAGGAATTTCAATGCGGCCGGCGACGCGCAGCCGTCACGGTCGCCTTCGCAGAGCGCAAGCTGCACCATTTCGTCGTCGAGCCGGCGTTGCACGCCGAGCCATTTGTCGCGCAGTCCGCCGCTGGAGAGGGAAGCTGCGGCAAGCCCGAACGGCTCGGCCGATCGCTGGATCAACTCCGCCGGCGCCGACGGCTCCGGCGTTTCAGCCCGCAGGTCACCCGGCCCGAACCCGGCCAGACCGCACGCAATGATGCCCGCACGCCATGCGCGCGCATAGACTGATAACCCCATCTGACGCCCCTTGTCCGGGCATCGGCTGGCTCGCTCTGCCTGCGCGTGACCGGATCATTTACGAATGGGCAGGATGGGCAATGGATCTTTTGATCCGTCTAAAACGATAGGGGGCGAGCCGGGAGTTTGCGAAACAGCCTGAACATGGCCTTGCCAGTTACAGCTAATTTTATCGATCCGCTCAGATTGGGCTCGTCAAAGCCGCGCGGTTACCCGGTAGGGGCTGTGCCGATACGGCTCAAAGTTACGGTTGCGAAAGGGTCACAGGCGTCACCGAATTAACCCTGTCCGCAGATCGCTGGGTAAGTAATCATGACCTGTCCCGATGCCTCGAAGGGAGGGCGGCATCGATGGGATTCGGGGAAACTGATCAGCCTTCAGGCGGCTGTCGCTTCGCTCAGGAAGCGGAAATACTGCGTTGCAGAAAATGTAAAGTACTGTATTTGCTTATCTTTATGTCTCGAAAGGGCCGCGCCTATTTCTCAATCGCCTTGGTTAAACCCGGCCTTTTCCTCGCCACACTTTCGCCCGAAGAGTTTTTCCGGACCTTTTCGGTCCTGTTGCAGACTTACCCATATTGAGGGTGTTCCGCGGCCGCGTACTGTTGTGTTCCTTACCTGCGTGATATGAAAACCCCGCAGGGAAATTTTATACTTCTTAACCATTTAGTGTGGTGCCCCATTGAACTACGCCGGGAAATTCGGATCGGGCGGTCTCGACACTGCTTCCGGCGTGGATATTGACGGTGTGCCGCTGTCACAGCACGGCCATCTTTCGTCCCACGGCAAGGTCCATGTCGACACGGTTTCGACACACGCGCCGTCCGACGCCATAATTATTTCTGATGCTCATCTGCTCTTCACCGGCGACTTCAAGCGGTCCGGCGTCGACCTGGTCCTCACCAGCGGCGACCATGAGGTGGTGTTGCCCGATTACTTCAAGGGCGAGAAACGTGCCACACTGGCCTCGCCCGATGGCGCCCACCTCACCGGCGACATCGTCAACGCGCTGGCCGGATACACCCAGTTCGCGCAGGCCGACGGCAGCGCCAGCGTCGCGCCGCAGCTCATTGGCCATGTCACCAAGCTGGCCGGCAACGCGACTGCGATCCGCAACGGCGTGTCGATCATCCTGAACCAGGGTGACAACGTCCTCAAAGGCGACGTTGTCCAGTCCGGTTCCGATTCGACGCTCGGCATCACCTTCATCGACGGCACCGTGTTCGGCCTGGCGTCGAACGCCAAGATGGTGCTGAACGAAATGGTCTACGACCCCAACGGGTCAGACAACAAAACGCTGCTCAGCCTGGTGCAGGGCACGATCTCCTTTGTCGCCGGCGCCACCGCCAAGAAAGGCGACATGAAGATCGACACGCCGGTCGCGACCATGGGCATCCGCGGCACCGCGGTGCTGGTCGAGATCGATTTCGATGTGCCGGTGCAGGGCGGCGCGCCGCCGGCGAAATTCCAGGTGCTGGTCGAGCCCGATGGCACCACCGGCTCCTACATCCTGTACGACAAGACCACTCTGACGCAGATCGCGACCGTTAACCGGGCCGGCACGCAGACGATCATCAACGGCCAGGGCGCGGTCAGCTTCCAGTCCTCCGTGCAACTCTCGCCCGACGCGCAGAAGATCATCAGCGATGTGTTTTCGCTGAAGTTCACCGACGTAAAAAACCCGAACACCAAGCTTACGACCAACTTTACCGACACGGTCATTCCGGAAACGATGTTCGTCAAGCTGGCCGGCAATGAGTTCGTCCCGGTTACGCTTCAGTTCCTCAACATCCCGGACAGGCCGTCGGTCGCCCCGGCGCCGGGCCCCGCACCCCAGCTCGTGCATATTCCAGGGCCGCCGCAGGCGGCGGCGCTCGGCAGCGCGCTTACCGAACGCGTCACTCTTACCGCCAGCGCCGCCATCGACAGTGTGTCCGGCGCGGTCAACTATGTCGACGTCAACGTCGGCGACAGGCCGAGCGTCAGTGCGCAGTTTTCTTCTTTCACCTACCAGAGTGCGCAGGGCGCCAACGTCACCGCCTCCCTGACGGCGGAGCAACTGGCTGCGGTCAAGGCGGTCCAGGTGCCGCTCACGGTGGTGCAGGATCCCAACGGCAAGAACATCGGCACGGCAACCTGGACCTACAACATCGCCGATGGCGCGTTCGACTTCCTCGGTGCCGGCGAGACGCTGACGCTGACCTATCTGGCGCGGGTCGACAACAACTACGCGCCGAACAACGAGACGGCGTTCGTGCCGTTTACGATCGTCATCACCGGCACCAACGACAAGCCGACGCTCTCCGCGACGGGCGGCACGATCACGGAGCGGATCGGCACCGGCAATACGGCGGTCGATACCGTGACCGGCTCCGTCACCTTCGCCGACGTTGACCTGACCGACCGGCCCGTCGTCAGTGCCGCGATCTCCACGACCGATCCGTTCCGCTACTACGATGCGGAGGGCCACGACATCACCGCGACGCTGACGCCGGCGCAACTGGCGGCGATCAAGGCGGTCGAAGTGCCTCTCTCTGTGGTCCAGGCGGCTGGAAACACGCACAACGGCTCGGCGAGCTGGACCTACAGCATTGAAGACAGCAAGTTCGACTTCATCGCCAAGGGCGAGACGCTGACGCTCAACTACGTCGCCCAGGTCGATGACGGCCACGGCGGCGTTGTCTCCACGCCGATCACGGTCTCGATCGAGGGCGCCGACGTCGTCGTCGCCGGCACCAACGACGTGCCGACCATCGCCACGACGAGCGGCGGGTTTGCCGAATTTTCGAACGAGGAGCAGCCGAACCCAACCGGGTCCACCGAGCTGCACAAGGCGTCCGGCACCATCAGCTTCACCGACGTCGACCTGACCGATCGGCCCGTGGCGAGCGCTACGTTCACCTCGTTCAGCTACCTGAACGCCCACAGCGTCGACATCACCTCACAGCTCACGGCCAAGCAGCTCGCGGCGATCGCGGCCGTGGATGAGCCGCTGACGGTGGTGCAGACTCCCGGCAATACCAATGATGGTTCGGCGAGCTGGAGCTACAGCGTCGCCGACGGTGCCTTCGATTTCCTTGCCGACGGCGAGACCCTGACGCTGACCTACACCGCAACCGTCGATGACGGGCATGGCGGCGTGGTGACCAAGCCGATCACCGTCACCGTCACCGGCAGCAATGATACGGCCAAAATTACCAGCGACCCGCAGACCGCGACCATCACCGAACATGTCGGCACCCACCATTCGGCGACGCCGGATACCGCGAGCGGCGCAATCACGTTCACCGATGCCGATCTGACCGACACGCACGCGGTCAAGATCAGCAGCGTCCACGCTACCGGCGTGACGACCGGCCTTGTCAACGGCGCGGTCCCCTCCGAGTGGCTGTCGCTTGGCCCGCTCAGCGATTCCACCAACGGCAAGCAGGGTTCGCAGAGTTGGTCGTTCTCGGCGCCGGATAGTTATTTCGACTATCTCGCCAATGGCGAGGCGGTCACGCTGACCTACACGGTAGAGGTCGACGACCATCATGGTGGCGTCACCTCGCAGAACATTGTCGTCACCGTCAAAGGCAGCAATGACGCGCCTGAGATCGCCGACATCGCGCAGCAAAACTTGACCGAGCAGGCCGACACCGCGCCGCTCACCGCGACCATACCGGTAACGTTCACTGACGTTGATCTGTCGGATGTCGACCATAGCGCTGAAATCACCGGCGTGGTGGCGTCGGGCGACACGGCCGGCCGTGCGCTCGACGATGCAGCGCTGATCGCGCTGGTGACACCGGGCGCGGTGACCAAGAATTCCGGTTCGTCGTCCGGTTCGGTCGATCTGTCGTTCTCGGCGGCCTCGACCGCGTTCGATTATCTGCCGAAGGACAAGGTCCTGACGCTGACCTACACGGTTGCGATCGACGATGGCGATGGCGGCGTGACGCAGAAAACCTTCGTGGTCACCGTTACCGGCACCAACGACGCGCCGTCGATCGTGGGTGAAGTCGATCCCGCCGCACAAACCGTCATTGTGGCCGCTCCGGCAGCGCCGATCGTGCTTGCCCCGGGCGTGAACACAAACTCGCTCGGCCTGAACACGGCGACGTTCGATGGCCAGACGGCGGGCTCGTCATCGAACAACGGCGCCGGTCGAGGCAATTTCCACAGTGCTGCGCTCGGCGCGGATTTCTCGGCGTCTGGAAATGCA
>Ga0068856_100007644_pt1 | contig 10547 bp, 9 predicted proteins | sample KBSCornC62_FD_66595 | JGI IMG/M metagenome (GOLD analysis project Ga0068856, IMG submission 66595) | Corn rhizosphere microbial communities from Kellogg Biological Station, Michigan, USA - KBS Corn C6-2 | ecosystem: Host-associated > Plants > Roots > Rhizosphere > Soil ... | reverse complement strand
TGCGGGCGCAGGACGATCCCAAGGCGCAGCGCGACGAAGCCGAGGAGCAGGCTAACCTCGCGGCGGCGAAGGACGCGTGGCCGAGGACAATAGAGTTTTTGAAGAAGAATCTTGGGATGAAGTAGGGCGGCGGGTCAGGCGCCGGTCGCTGTCGTTGTGCGTTTTCCGTCTTCCGTTCTCCGTTGCACCGTGGGATCACTGTGGCCGACGCAAGATCGGAGAACGCACAACAGAAGACGGAAGACGACAGCGACCAGCGCTCGTGACTACTCCGGTTCTGCCGTATTCCGCATATGATCCGCCAGCGCGTGTAACTTCTCCCTCAAGAACCCTCTCAGCTCCTCCGGCATCTCCTGCTCGCCGAGCGCGCGGTCCATGCACCAGAGCCACTCGTCGCGCTCGCGCGCGCCGATCGCGAATGGCAAGTGCCGCGCGCGCAGCCGGGGATGCCCGCGCTGTTCGACGTACGCCTGCGGCCCGCCGGTCCACATCATCAAATACAGATGCAGCTTGTCGCGCGATGCCTTGAGGCTCGCGGCGTGCAGCGCACGCACGTGCACCGCCTCGGGTGCCGTGTCCATCAAATCATAAAATCGGTCGACGAGCCGGCGAACGCCCGTCTCGCCGCCGAGGATCTCGAACGGTGTAGTCATCAAACGCTGGAGGCTGGGGCTGGAGGCTGGAGGCTGAAGAGAGTGGAGAGTGGAGCGTGGAGAGTGGCGACTCGTAGTGCGCTTCCTCGCCGTCAGCAGTTGCCAACCTCCAACCTCCAGCCTCCAACCTCCTCTCCACTCTCTACTCTCTACTCTCTACTCTCTACTCTCTACTCTCTACTCTCTACTCTCTACTCTCCCCTCTCAATACTGCGGCACATCCGGATCCACGTCTTCGCTCCAGCGCAGGATCCCGCCCGCGAGATTGAACACGCGGAACCCCGCCACGCGGAGCTGCCGGGCGGCGTCGGCGCTGCGCTTTCCGGAGCGGCAGTAGACCACGATCTCGCGCGTGCGGTCGAGCGATGACATCGCGGCGGGGAGGGTGCCGAGGGGAATCAGCTCCGCGCCGTCGATGCGCGCGATCTGCCACTCGTACGGCTCGCGCACGTCGAGGAGCGTGAAGTCGTCGCGGGTCGCGCGCATCTCCGCGAGCTCTTTCGGCGTCACGTCGCCCGGCTCGCGCGTGTGCTCGGGAGTCACCCCGGGCACGCCGCAGTACGCGTCGTAGTCGATCAGCGACGTGATCTCGCGCGTGCCGCACGCAGGGCACTCCGGATCGCGGGACACCTGCACCGTGTGAAAGCGCATCTGCATCGCGTCGATCAGGAGCAGACGACCCACGAGCGGCTCGCCGGCGCCGAGGATGAGCTTGAGCGTCTCCGTTGCCTGAATCGTTCCCACCAGCCCGGGCAGTACGCCCAGCACGCCTCCCTCCGCGCAGCTCGGCACGAGCTCGGGCGGCGGCGGGGAGGGAAAGAGGCAGCGATAGCACGGGCCGTCCGCGGTGGCGAAGACGGAGGCCTGCCCCTCGAATCGAAAGATGGAGCCGTAGACGTTTGGCTTGCCGAGCATCACGCACGCGTCGTTCGTGAGATAGCGCGTCGCGAAGTTGTCGGTTCCGTCGATGATGATGTCGTACGTCGCCATGATGTCGAGCGCGTTCGCGGACGTGAGCCGCGTCTCGTAGGTCTCGACGTTGACGTGCGGATTCATGTCGGCGATGCGGTCGCGCGCCGACTCGAGCTTTGGCCGCCCGACTTGCGACGTCCCGTGCAGGACCTGGCGTTGGAGATTCGTCATGTCGACGACGTCGAAGTCGACGAGACCGAGCGTCCCGACGCCGGCCGCGGCGAGGTACAACGCGGCCGGCGAGCCGAGCCCGCCGGCGCCCACGAGCAGCACGCGCGCGGCTTTGATCCGCTCCTGCCCGGCGAGCGCGACGTCGGGCAGGATCAGGTGGCGGCTGTACCGGAGGAGCTCATCGCGGGTGAGCGGCATGCTTAAATGTAGTGCGCCTCACACACGCGATGGGTCATCCCCAGGGAGCAGCGCGCCTCGTCGTTACTTGGCGCTCCACCGATTGTTGGTCGTGTCCGCATCCACCCAGATGCCGCCGTTCAAGACGAGCGATGCGAGCGGCTTCTTCGTCGCCACGGTGACGACCGCGCGCTTCTGATTCGCGCGCCAGATCGCCGGCGTCTCGTGCACCGTCTGCGTGGTGCCGTCGGTGAAAGTGAGATCGAGGTCCACCGGCGCGTCCATCCCGCCGATGTTGTCGATCGTCACCCGATAGCCGCTCGGCGCCTTCGCGACGCTCGTCGCCGCAAGATCGATGTAGTTGTTGCTGAAGTACCAATTGCTCCAGAACCAGTTGAGATCTTCGCCGGACACGTTGTCGAACGTGTAGAAGAAGTCCCACGGCGCCGGATGCTTGCCGTGCCAGCGCGCGATGTACGCCTGTAAGCATTTCTTGAACATCGCGTCGCCGAGCAGGTCCTTCATGGCGAGATAGCCGAGCGAAGCCTTCCCGTACTCGTTGTTGCCGAGGCCGGATCCGGTGAGCACGTCGCCCGGCGTCGTGATCGGCAGATCTTCCGTCGGCGAGGGGTCGTGTGCCCAGCCGTTGACGCGGAACTGCTGGTACAACTTCGTGGCGGACGCGGGCCCCATGTCGACTCGATTGATCAGGTACTCGAACGTGGTCGCCCAGCCCTCGTCCATGAAGCCGTAGCGCGTCTCGTTGATGCCCGTGTAGAACGGCATGTACGTGTGCGCGATCTCGTGCGCGGCGACGAAGTCGGCGAAGGCGGTGTCCTTGTACGACTCGTCGTTCACCATCATCGGATATTCCATCCCTGCGCCGCCCTGGAAGACCGTGGACTTCTCGTACGGGTAGGGAACGCCGGGCCAGTTGCTCGACAGCCAGGCCAGCGAGTGCCGGGCCATCTGCACCATCGAATGGAAGTCCGTCGCGGTGTCGTTGTACGCGGCCTGCACGCTCGCGCGCCGATGGGCGGCGCTGTCCACGATCACGCTGCCGCCGTCCCAGTCGTAGTGGTTGCTGATGCCGAACGCCACGTCGGGGATGTAGGCCGACGTGAAGTGCCAGGCGAGCTGCGGCGCCTGCGCGGTGACGGTGTGCGACGCGAGCTCCTGCTTGGTCGCGATGCGAACCGTCTGGTCCGACGTGAGCGACGACTCGAAGCGATGCAGATACTCCGGCTGGAGCACCTCCGGCGCGTTCCGCAGCGTGCCCGTGCCCCAGACGACGAAGTTGGCCGGCGCGTGCACCGTGACATCGTAGTCGTTGAAGTCGCTGTAGAACTCCTTCCCGTCGGTGAAGTTCATCGTGTCCCAGCCGTTGTAGTCGTCGTACACGGCCACGCGCGGATAGAAGTACGCGATGTAGAACGTCGTCGAATCGATCATCCCTTCGCGGCCGGCCTCTTTCGCGATCTCGTAATGCCAGTTCACGGCGAGATGCACCGAGTCGTGCGGGAGGAGCGGCGTGGGGAGGTTTACCGGCGCGATGGTGAAGTAGCGCGAATCGTCGAACCGCTCCGTCTGCCCGTTGACCGAGAGCTGGTCGATGTGCACGCCGTCCGTGAGGTAATCGGGCGACGCGCCGCCGTCGCGGGGCGCGCCGGGCTTGTGAATGTTCATGAACAGCTTGAACACGAGCCGCTTGAGCGTGTCCGGGCTGTTGTTGAGATACACGATCTGTTCGCTGCCGCGAATCGTGCGGTCGGGCGGGAGCGCCGTGAGCGCGATCGTGTAGCGCCCGTGGTTCTCCCAGTATTTGGGACCGGGATTCCCGTCGAGCGTCCGTGTTCGCTTCGCGATCGCCGCCTTGAAGTTGCGCGGCATGTAGAGCGGCTGCTGCATCGGAGCCGCGAGCAGCGGGATTCCGAGCAGCGGAAGGGCCCACGCCACCGCGGCGAGGGGTTTCGAGGATGCGAACAGTGCTTTCAGCATGAGCGAATGGCTCCGTGAGTGCGTGACCGGCGGTGCGAATGCGTGGTTGGGCGTGGAGCGCCAACCCGGGACGTGAAGAATGCCGCTGCTGCGTGCGAGCCTGCAAAATCTCAGACTAATCGCCTTGGCGGCGATCGCAATCGGGTGCGTTGGGTGCTCCCACGATTCCCCCGAGGTGTGTGCCGCGGAACCCGTGATGGTTGCGTGCGTGCTGCCGACTGCCGTTCGCGTTCAGGTTGTGTCCGCTGTCACCGGGGCGGCCGTCGACAGCGTCAGTATGAAGACGACCGGTGGGTCAGTGGGAGGCGGCCCATGTTCGGGAAATGTCTGCATCGTCTTCGGCGGTGCCGGCATGTACGAGATCACGATCAGCGCGCCGGGCTACCAGTCGGCATCACTCGAGGTCGTCGTTCATGGCGCTATGGCCAGGGCGTGCGGCTGCGAGACCGTGACGACGGAGCAGCGGACTCTCGCCCTCGTGCCGGTCCCGCCGCCGGGGTAGTCACTGGTCTTCGCGGCATCACTCCTCCGGCCAGAGCCACGCCGCGCCCCGGACCCCGCTCGAGTCGCCGTGCGCGTTCGTCACTATCCTGGTATTCACGGAGTCTGAAAACACCCAGCGCGGCAGCGCCTCCGCCGCGCGGGCCGCGAGCCGCGGCACGTTCGACATGCCGCCGCCGAGGACGATCACGTCCGGATCGAGCACGTTGACGATCGACGCGAGCCCGCGCGCGAGTCGGTCGACGTAGCGCTCGAACGCCGCCGCGGCGCCGGCATCGCCGCGTTCCGCCGCGGCAACAATCGCCGGACTCGCGAGCCCGGTCCCGGTCGCGGCGGCATAGTCGCGCTCGAAGCCCGGACCGGAGAGCAGCATCTCGATGCAGCCGCGCTTCCCGCAGTAGCACGCCGGCCCAGGATACTCGGCGGCCGTCATCCACGGCAGCGGATTGTGCCCCCACTCGCCCGCGATGCGATTCGGCCCTTCCAGCGCGCGGCCGTGCACCACGATCCCGCCGCCCACGCCCGTGCCGAGAATGACGCCGAACACCACGCCGGCGCCGGCGGCGGCGCCGTCCGCCGCCTCCGAGATCGCGAAACAGTTCGCGTCGTTCATGAGGCGTACGGGTCGGCCAAGTCGGCGCTCGAGATCCGCGGCCAGCGGCTCGCCGTTGAGCCATGTTGAATTCGCGTTCTTGATCAGGCCGGCCGGCGTCACGGCGCCCGGAATGCCAATGCCGACGGAGCACGGCGCGCCCGCCTCGGCATCCAACCCGCCCACGAGCGACGCGAGCGCGTCGACCGACGCCTCGTAGCCGCGCGGCGTCGCCACACGCTTGCGCGCCACGATCGCCCCGCCGCGGTCCATGACGATCCCCTCGATCTTCGTCCCGCCGAGATCGATGCCGATTCGCACGAGTGCTCGCCTCGCCTACGGTCTGTTTGACGTAATCGCCCGCAGGAACGCCGCCGCCCGCGGGTTGTTTGGCGCCGCCGCCGACAGCGCCTGCGCGAACCGCGATGCCGTCGCGCTGTCGAGCCGCGCGGCACCGCGGAACTCCGCCGCCGCGGAATCGAGCTGCCCCAACTCCGCATAAAACGTCGCGAGCGTGAGGCGGCTCTGCGGCCGGTCGGCGTTGTAGCGCTGGCTGTCGATGAACTCCGCCGCGGCGCGCGAGAACGCCGCTCTGCGCGCCGCGCCGCCGAGCGAATCGGCGTACGGCGCCACGAGCCACGCGGCCTCCTGCCGGACCCCGCGGAGCGAGTCGCCGAGCAGCGGCGCCGCGATCGCGAGCCGCGGCGCGCCGGGCGCGGTCTCGAGGATCTGTAATGCGTATAGTCTCACGACTGCATTGGGATCGGTCGACCACTTCGCCGCCGCATCGAGCGCGATCGCGCTCGGGTGGGCGGCGAGTCGAGCGAGCGCCGACGCGCGGACCATCCACGGTTCGGTCGCGTCGTTCGCGATCGCGCCGAGCGAGTCCATCGCGATGGGATCGCCGCGGTCGTCGGCGGCGAACGCCGTCGCGAAGCGTTGGAAGCCGGGATTCGGTTGTGGATAGCGCAGGCGCAGCTGCGCCGCGGCCCACCGCGCGCTCTTGTCCGTGTGGCACCGGCTGCACGCGTTCGGGGTGCCGAGGGCGACGGAGAGGTCGGCGCGGGGGATGCGAATGCTGTGATCGTGCCGGCGGTCGATCTGCATATAGGCCGTGTCGGGCAGATGGCACGGCACGCACTGCGCCCCCGGCGAGTGCGGCTGATGAAAATGGTGCGCGGGCGTGTCGTACTTCGCGGCGCGGTGGCATTGCAGACAGACGGCGTTCCCCGGCTTGCGCGTCTTGCCCGTGTGCGGATCGTGGCAGTCGGAGCACGTCACGCCGGCGCTGTACATTCGGCTCTGCAGGAACGACGCGTACGTGTACACCTCGTCGTGCTGCTGCCCGTCGGGATAGTAGAGCGGATTGATGATCGGCAGCGGCGTGTAGTAATTCATCAAATGCGCGCCGGCCGTATAGCCATCGGCGATGTGATTCCGCCGCGCGTGGCACTGCGCGCACGTCTCGATCTCATGATCGGTCGTGCGCGGCGCGCTGCGATGTGCGTTGCCCGTCGTGGAGTCGATGCTCCACGTCACGCCGCGGCGCTCGGTCATCTTCGCCGGCAGCGGATCGCCGCGCCAGAGCACGTTGCGCAGGACCGCCGGATAGCGCGCCCACGACGCGTGCGACGATCCCGGGCCGTGACACGCCTCGCACGAGACGTCGATCTCCGAGAACGTCGTGTGAAACGCGTCTTTCGCGGCGTCGTACTGCTTGCGCACCGCCGTCGAATGACAGTCGGCGCACATGTAATTCCAGTTGTACTCGCGCCCGGTCCAGTGGAACGGATCGGTGTGCGATGCTTCGCTGCCTGGCGAAAGCGAGAACCATCGCTGCCCGCCCTGCGATGCCGGCCGCGTGTCCCACGCGACGAGCAGCGCTTGCACGCGGCCATTGGGCAGCGCGACGAGATATTGCTGGAGCGGCGAGACGCCGAAGGTGTAGCGGATCGGATAGTCGTGCGTCGCGCCGTCGGCGCCGATCGTGTTCACGATCGACGTGTCGCGGCGGCGGAAGAACCGATACGCGACGTTCGCGTTCGTGAAGGTGCGTCCGTCGAACGCGCCAAGGACCGCGCGCGGAGCGGCGTCCTGCATCGCTTGCGCATGCTGCGACGAGCGCCATGCGTTGAACTCGGCGGCGTGGCACTGCGCGCACGTCTGGGCGCCGACGAAGTGCGGCGGGGAAGCGCCGGCGTGGCGGGTGGTGAGCGCGATACCCGCGGCGGCGATGACGATCGCGCACGCCGCGATCGCGGCGAGGTATCGGCCGTTGGAGCGAAGGGCGCGCATCCTGAAGGGTACAGTCCTCCGGCCTCAGACGGCACCCGGGCCGGTGACGCCCGGCCCTTGCGCCCGGTTGAGCAAAGACGTCGTTTCGTCACTTCACACTCCATTCATGAGGAGGGACTCATGCAACTGTCTCGTCGGACTCGTATGGTGTCGGTAGCGGCGGCGGTTATGGTGGCAGCTGTTACGCTGTCCGGCGCGAGCGCGGTACACGCGCGCTCCGCGAGCTTGGCCAACCGGGATCTCGCGCGCATTCACGCGCACTTCGACAGCGTGCTCGCGGAGCTCGGCCAACGCGACCTGAGCGGCCTATCGGCGGCGCAGCGCACGCGCCGCGCGGCGCTCATCGACTCGCTGCGCGCGTACCGCGATCGCGGGGTGTTCCCGCACAATTACGACTTCCCCCGGCACGCGACACCGTATTTCGTCGACCGAAAAACGGGCGCTCTCTGCGCGGTCGCCAATCTCCTGGCGATCACGGGACGGCGCGACATCGTGGGCCGCGTCGCGGCGGCGAATGACAACGCGTGGGTCGCGCAACTCGCCGGCGATACGGCGTTCACCTCGTGGCTCGGTGCGAACGGCTTCACGCTCGCCGAGGCGGCGCGGATCCAGGTCCTCTATGTGCAGCAGGAGAGCACCGGCGACGAGGCACGGAGTGTTGCGCTCGCTTTCCTCGCACCGCTCTCCGGCGCGGCGGCGCTGATGACGAGCGTCGACAATCTCTCGGACAACGCGGACGGCCATCGGCGCGTCGAGTCCACGATCGGCGTCTTGTCGGGGCTGGCCACCGTCGGCTTCGGGGCTGATCTGCTGGCGAAGCCTCACTCCGACAAATTCCAGCGACTGGGCATGCCGGGAATCGCGCTCGGCGGCCTCTCCGTTGCGCTCGCGGCGAGATCGATGCGGCGGCGGTCGGGCTATCTCGCCGCGCAGGCAGACTCGACGCGCGCGCGGCCGGGCGCGGCGGCGCGCCGCGATCAGGGCCCATGCCACTTCATGAATGAAAGGACGTGAATGATGTGCTCTTCATGAATTATAAAACGCGAACGCGGCGCCTGCTCGCCGTCGCGCTCGCGGCCGCGGCCATGGCCCTGCCGGCCGCCTGCCGCGACAGTGAAAGCCTGGTCAGCGTCCGCTACGTCCCAACGAACCGATTTCCCGTGCAGTCCGTGTCCGTGCTTCTCGATGGGCCCGGCGGACATCGCACCATGTCCGCGGCGGACCTGACGCCCGACGACCGCGGCGAGACGCCGGAATTCGGGACGCCGAGCGCCGGCACGATGCGCGTCACCGTCGAGCTGCGCGACGGCGCGAACGTGGTGAGCCGCGGCGAGCAGCCAATGCCGCTGCGCTCGGATTGGCGGTGGGGCGTGACCGTGCAGATCGACACCATCAATCCGGCGCGCTTCTGCTTTGGATGCTCGAGCGTCGCGGGCTTTCCGATCCCGGCCGAGGATCGCCGATCGCCGGCGGACTCCTTGTGGATCGTGCTCGGGGGGAATTCGATCAGCAATCCCGTCGCCTACTGACGCAGCCCTGGCCGCGTGGTTTGCGAGCGGCGTTATTCTTTCAAATGCCCCGCTTCAACCCCTGGCGCGGCGTGCGCGGCCTCCCCGCGTCCGTCTGGATCATCGCGGCGACGTCGTTCGTCAACCGCGCCGGCACCATGGTGCTCCCGTTCATGGTGCTGTACGTGACGAAGCAGCTCGGCGTCGCCGTCGCGATCGCGGGACTGTCGCTCACGGTCTACGGCATCGGCGGCATCGTGAGCGCGCCGGTGATGGGCCGACTCTGCGATCGCCTCGGGCCGGTCGCGATCCTGCGCATCACGCTCCTGGGTTCGGGGCTCATGCTGTTCGCCTTCCCGTTCGTGACGACGTTTCGCACCGTGCTCTGGCTGACGTTCGCGTGGGCGTTCGTGATCGAAGGCGTGCGCCCGGCGACGATGGCGGCGGTGACGAGCGCGGTCGGCGCGGAGCAGCGGAAGGCCGCCGTCGCGCTCAACCGACTCGCCGTCAATCTCGGCATGAGCATCGGACCGGCCCTCGGCGGAGTGCTCGCGGCGCATTCGTTCAAGTTGCTCTTCGTCGTCGACGGCGCCACGTGCCTCGCGGCGGGAATGGTGCTCACAGCGCTCCTCGTGTGGCGCGGCGAATCGCACCGGCTATCGGCGACACCGCAGGTGGCTCCGGCCGGCGGTCACGCCGCGCGCGGCGCGTGGCAGGCGATGCTTCACGACCGCGGCGCGCTGGCCTTCTTTGGCGCGATGCTCCTCACCTCGATGGTATTCCTGCAGGGGGAGGGCGCGATGCCCGTGTATCTCGTGAGCGACCTGCACTTCAGCGCGTCGTTCTACGGGCTGCTGTTCATGGTCAACACGCTGATGATCGTCGCGATCGAGGTGCCGCTCAACGGCATGATGCACCGCTGGCCGCACTGGCGCGCGATGGTGCTCGGTGCGCTGCTCTTCGCGGTCGGCTTCGGCGCGCTCGGCGTCGTCCACACGGCGGCGGGCGTGATCGCGACAACGGTGGTCTGGACGTTCGGCGAGATGGTGTTGTTCCCGGCGAGCGGCGCGCACGCCGCCGACATTGCGCCGCCGGGCCGCACCGGCGAGTACATGGGGATGTACTCGATGACGTTCAGCCTGGCGATGGTGTTTGGTCCGCTCTCGGGCACGGCGCTGCTCGACCGCTTCGGCGCGTCGACGACGTGGGCGGTGGCGTTCGCGGTCGGCCTCCTCGCGGCGGGCGCGGTGTCGCTGATCCCGCGGCTCGGTACGCCTGTCGTGAGCGGCGTTCACGATATAGTAAATATATAACCTGAATATCTAAACATGAATACTCGATCGCATAACGTCTGGCGGCTCGCTCTCGGCGGGCTTCTCCTCGTGTCCGCCTGCGGGCGCGCGTCCACGGTGCCCGCGCCGGCGCCGGTCCCGGCGGCCTCGGCGACGCCCGCACCAGCTCCGCTCCCGAACGACGTCCGCTGGTTCCGGCAGTCCGCCGAGTACCGCGCGCTCGCCCGGCAGGCGTATCGCGTCGCCGCCGAGCGGCTGCCCGAGCTCACGCGCGGACTCGCGCCGCACACGTGGGCGGTGATCCTCGACGCCGACGAGACCATCCTCGACAATTCGGAGTACGAGCGGCGGCTCGCCGTGGGGCATGCCGCGTATTCCGACGCGACAT